>Ga0180732_1000393_pt1 | contig 38941 bp, 32 predicted proteins | sample KR11_01MetaG_FD_148674 | JGI IMG/M metagenome (GOLD analysis project Ga0180732, IMG submission 148674) | Groundwater microbial communities from the Olkiluoto Island deep subsurface site, Finland - KR11_0.1 MetaG | ecosystem: Environmental > Aquatic > Deep subsurface > Groundwater | place...
GGGTAGTGACTGGCGTGCCTCGAAACACAGGAAAGAAAGAATGAACAAAAAGGATATCAAACATGAATGTAACGGCATTATATCCACCGGGGTTAAAATCCCTCTGCGCAGGTCTGCTCCTGCGTAAAGATAACAGGAAGTGCGATGCTGCGAAGCATTGTGCGGAGTTCCCAAGTATCGTAAACCACAGCCCTGAACAATAAGTGAACCACCTGACAATCTATACGGACCACCTTTATCAAGTACCATATTTTCTGGCGCGTGATTTACATGGGTTTACTTTCAGGATGTGTCTGAATCTACAATACCTCACTAATTTAATGTATCGCCGCAGGTGCCATGAAGATTTGCCTCCCTGTTCGTGTCCAGACAGGAAAAAGTAGATTTATTTTTATAATCTATTCTTATTTTAATTGCTCCTGCATGATGCAATCAACAAGCAGCAGGGCGAATTTTAAATAAAATTGGTTTTGGTGAGTTTATACAACTCGAAAAGCGCAAGCAGTCGCAGGATTAGGTGTCCTGCGGTCGTCAAACGCGCTTACAGCCTAAAATGGAGGCAGTGTCTATGAGTACGGAATCAAAACCACTTAAAACATTCGCTCGATCAGAGCGGGAAAAGATCAGAGAACAGTTTGTCAAGCGCGCGGGTGAAGCCCCAATACCCAATCCCTTCGACCCTGAGTCATTGAGGGTATGGGATGAATATGTGCAGGAAATGCACGATCTTGAACAGCAGCTAAGGGATGCGGGTGATCAACTATGAGCTATCCTCGGAACGGGTGGGTGAACGAAACACCTGATCAGTACCTCACGCAGAACGAAATACCCGATCAGGGTCTCCCGCAATTCGCAAAGCACGAGTGGAGCGATCACTGTTACCCGCTCATTCGCAATTCTGGGAGAACCAGAACAGTTTGGCTGGGCAGGTTTCCCAGGCTTCTCAGAGTGATCACATGCATGGGAAAGGAGCATGATACAGATAAAATGACCACGATCATGAAATTCCCGACAGCTGATGCCCAGTATGCTGCACTAATGCATTTTTGGAAGATGTATGGGCTGATTGAGAGACCTCCTGCAGCCAGGAAATATGATAAGGTGACCATGGAAGAAAAGATTAAAGCCTTCAATCTGCACCATGCGGGAAAGAATCTAACCGAGATATCCAAAGAGCTCGGCAGAGTTAAGTCATCGACAGCAAGAATCCTGGAGGAAATGAAATGCGACAGGGTTAACAGGAAGTACAAGGCCCTCTCGAAAGAAGAGATATGCAGGATCCGTCTCATGCGGCAATCTGGGGCCAGTCTAAGGACAATAGCGAAGAAGCTGGGTCGAACTACCTCCACCATCAAATATCAGGTAGATAGATTAAAATTGGTTAGCCGCAAACAAGGCTGACTTCTCCTTTTTTTGCTGCCTGACCGTTTTCTATTGCTCAGGCTCGTCTATTTCTTCCTCTTTATGTTTCGGTCTTCCATAAGAGCAGGAGTTCCCTGTTTCCCTCAACACCATCCATCGCTGTTTTCTTTTCTGTTGGCATGTTCAAAACTCAGATTCACCGCGCCAGCATTTTACTCCTCTTTCTTCTTGTGACGGCGCGCCTTTGGCGGTTCTTGCCTGGGGTTAAGTGCTTGAATACAGGCTGTCTGGCACTTCTCCACCGCTGTAAACTATTCTGCTCAGGCTCATCTGCTTTTCCTCTTTCTGGTTCCGATTTCCACGACAGCGGAAGCCAGGACAGGATTTAAATAAGCTGGCCTTGGCGAATTGTCCGCATGAGCGGAAGGAGAAATGATAAGATATGACAGATTACGTGTGTGGAATAGATGGATGGGAGTTGACTGAGAAAGCGGTTAATGCTGGTGCAGGTAGCTGCTATGCACTCCATTCGCAGAACGCCAACTGCAGGACGTGCGGGTATCTGAAGGACGTCAGACCCAGGAAGGTGACACCATGAGCTACAAGTTCCCCATCCCAGATACGTCCAGCATCCAGCCAAGACCCGCTGACCTGCTCTTTCCCGATAGAATCCCTAAGATGAAGAGGCATATCTGCATGACCTGCAGCAGCAAAGTCGAAGGGTTTGACAGCGAGCTTTCCCAGAAAGAGTTCCTGATTTCCGGGATGTGCCAGAAGTGTCAAGATGAAGTATTTGGCGCGAGTGACGAGGATTCCGGAGAAATCTGCATGGTTACCTTTGGTTAGCCGCAGCATCAGCTCTTTTTTTTGCTGCCTATCCGTTTCTATGCTTTCTCCGCAGACTCGTCCTGAAACTTTTCCTCTTTTTTTTCCTGTTCTGTTTTTTCCATCCAACTGTTCTATTCTTAACCATATCCCGGTGTATTCTCAATATTTATACTGGTTATAATATAGGTGTAAAAAATTCAGCCCCTTAATGGATTTTACGGGGTAGTTATCCATCAACATCGCATAGATCGCCCTCCATATCGCATTTATGAGGTTAGCAAGTATAAACTGATTTTAGAAGTCAGGGTTGTATCAATGTTTTGCCATTTCTGGGGATGCAGAAACGGCGATGGGTTGTGTGATATCCTGACAATCATCCATGCCACCGAAGTCGCAAATATCTGCTCTATAAAGACATAACCGAATTCACACACTATACACCCCATCGCTGTAAAATGATGAAGATAATGGGCTATTCGATCCATAATATACAGGTTACTTCGGCTTCATGATAAAAATTCCAGTAAGAATGCTCTCGATCTCAGCTTTGTTCTTCAGTATGTGCTCATGGTCGGTAGTTACAAAGCACACATTATCTTTGATATATTTATTTTTTATAAAATACGAATCCATCACCACAAACACATCGTTTTCATAGTTAACGACTTTGATAAGTCGGGTGATTTCATCAGCATAGCAGTTTCGGTAATCAGGCGGGCAGTCGTCGTATCTGCATATCACTGCTTTTGGATCTGAATAGCAGTCCCTATCTATGGAATTTATTGCTCCCATGAAAGCATCTATTATTGCCCGTCTGAAATCACCGAACTCTCTTTCTCCGCCCAGCGCCGTATTTCTGATTTCCATGAAATTTCTCTCAACGAATGAGTTCAGTATCTTGCTCTCTTTTTCTCCAAGGGTGCCGCTGAATCTCCTGGTAAAGGTTCTTATAATTTGGTCAAGACGCATCGGGTCCGGGGATCGGTTGAATTCTTCGTAAAACCTCCTCAAGTACTTCAAGATAAGACCCCTGCTTCTCTCAAATACTCCCCTGCTTTCATTATAGACCCGTTTGCTGGTATGCCTTCGAATGCCTTCCATTGCCATATATTGGGTTGTGCTGTTGTACTGCCTGTCCCAGCTTATGCGAGAACCGACCAGGATATTGGCATCTAAAAAATGGTCGCTAAACATCTAAAGATGATGCTCCTACGCCAGATAGCCGTCAATAACAGATGACAGGATTTTTTTGGACTTATCTCCGGGAGATCCGGTAAACAATCTGGCTGGCTCTATCTCGGTCAAAACTCCGGAACTGAAGTTATCGATATGAGTGTAAAAGGTGGTCAGTGATTTGTTATACAGAGCTTCCCATTTATCCAGTCGGTCATTATAATATTTATCGTGTCCAACATCCAGGATCCTGATCCCTTTCGTAAAGGTAAGCCAGGTTACTTCTGCTGTATGAAGGACCTCCTCATCCAGGTACAGCAGATTATCACCATCCTTCCTGATGTGATCAAAGACCCTGCCCGCTTCTGTCACAAATGAGGAAAATGAAGCATTGAATGATCTGAAAAGGGCTGCAGAAGGAAGCTCAGCCTCGCAATCATAGAGGATATCCTCAAGTTTATCCACATCCGGATAAAAGCCTGAGAACTTATCGAGGGTCTGCTGCCCGGAAGATACCATTTCCACGTAACTCTCCATGGTATTCATGAAATCCATCTTGAACAGAGGCATGAAGGTACAGGGTGCGTACTTCCTGTAAAGTTCATCCACAAAGGAGTTAAAATGAAAGAAGTCTACATGGTTAACTATTGAACTCAGTTTCTTCCTGGCTTCTTCAAAGTCGTCTGCCTCAGGTAACGGTATCTTTTTCTCAAGTCCCAGTATTGTTTTTTCTTCTGAGGTCGTGTACTCTCTTAATATGCCTTCCTGCTTCAGCGCGCCTATGTTGGATTCAATAACATCTGAAAAAGGGCCATAATTATACCAGTAGAACGGAAGGTGTTCTCTTATGGTGCTATCTTCAGGCAGTTCAACTTTGAGCTTGAATAAAACTTTATGGATAGCATATTTGGCTAATTTCAGGTCTTTTTTCTTAGAAAAGATTTGGCTGATAAGACCGCTTATCACTTCATCTTGAAGCATTATAAGTTAATTTTCCTTATTAGTACATATAATTATGTGAACTTCGGCGCATGGTGCGTTACTTTTGTTATCTTTAAGAGAACAGAGGAACGTGAGAAAACCCAAAAAAGGAGGCTGGTGAGAGGCAGCAAGATCTGAACGGCGGTGATCCAGATGTTTCCGCCAAGGCGACAGGGCACAGTAAGGAAACGAAGGCGAGGTATTACAAAAAGGTGAGCTATGAGGAGGCGCAGGAGTCGTATGCCAGGCATCATCCTGCTTTTTTGGAGGGGTGGTAAAGGTCAGCCAACATTATTTTACATTGGACATCGCTATCTTAAGAAGGTAGTATCGTAGTATCGTAAACCTTTAAAAGGAAGAAGATAAAGATACCAAAAATGATAAAGGATACTACAATTGAACCAACCCATCTATGCCCGCTTTGCAGATGGGATATGGATGAAGGTGGTTTCTATATCTGGGATTTCAACCAGAGAAAACTTTTCTGCTCAAATTGCGGAACTAATTTCTATTCGGGGGATGTTGTTTTCGATCACGATATCGGAAGATATCAATATGTTGGCAATAATCCTTTATTTCTGGCAGCCAATGTATTCTGGTTGATGCGATTTTCATCCGAAAAAGATTTTTTTGAGCAGATGGCGTCCTATGATATTTGCGAAGAGACGGCAAGTCATGCTTTGGAGGAATTGATCAGCAATGGAATTGTTGAAAAAAGGGGAGAAGCTTTTTATCTGCCAGAAGAGCGGGGGAATTATGAATGAGCGTAAGAAACAGATACAGCTTGCTGTTGAAAAATTCACTTCACTGGTCAAAGAAGATGGTGATGGAGTAATTGAAGTTGCTCTATTTGGATCAGCGGCTTCAGATAAACCTATTCCACAGGACTTTGATCTGATGGTTTTTATCAAGGATATTTCCTGCATTCCTCACATCTCCAAAAGTATACGGAAGACCACAAATATATTCCATGCCCATGATGTGTTCATTTTCGATGAGAGGAAAAAATACATTGGAAGGATATGTCAGCGAAGCGTTTGCCCCACAACTTCGGTGGAGTGCTATATCAAAGATTGTGGAAAGATCAAATACCTGAAACAACTTGACCGATTTGTGTTTGATGAAAAGAAGGCCTTCAAAATAAGACCTATTGTCGTCTGGAAGAACCCTGAACAGAAAGAAAGTATAAGCCAGCAGTGGTTCAATGCATTAGCGACAAAATCGCCAACTTTATAATCCTTAATTCCGTGTTAGAGGCAATGGATATGAAAGCCGGCAGGAACGAGCCATGCCCCTGTGGCAGTGGAAAGAAATATAAGAAATGCTGCATGCAAACACAGGAAATAAAAGAAAATGCGGAACGCAGTCTGAGAGAGAAGATACTTGAGTTTTCCAGAGAGCCTCTCTTCAAACCTGATTTCGAAGAAGCAAAGGAGATATTCATGGAAGAAAAAGAGCCTGATGAAGGTGGCAGCGTCATGTTCCTGGACTGGTTCATTCACGACTTCAGGCTGAAAGATCATGGAAAAACAATCATAGAGTTGTTCTATCTTGAAAAACATCAGAACATTGCCCCTATGGAAAAAGAAATCCTCGAAGGATGGCAGAATACTGCTCTCAGGGTTTATGAAGTGACGGGAATAGAAAGAGGCAGAGGCATACGTGCCAAAGACCTCTTTGATAATAATGAACTATTTGTAAATGATATACGTTCTTCCAAAAAAATGACTAAATGGGACATTGGTGCCATGAGAGTTATCAAAACACTGGGCAAATTTTACCTCTCTGGAGCAGTATGTCTCTTACCAGCAACTAGCAAGGATGACATGATCCGGTTTGGCAAGGAAAGTTTCCTAGGATTCAAGAAGGAAAAGCCAGGGGCGACCTGGCAGGAGTTCTTCAAAGAGCGTGGTCATACCTTCATCAAATTTGCCTACTTAAAAGCAGCGCAGACACCAAAGATAGTGACCCCTGAAGGAGATCCAATTCTTTTTGCAAAAGCGATCTATAAAGTCAAGGATTATGACAAGGCTCTGAATGCACTTTATGAAATCCCAGATTTAAAACATCTTGAATCCAACCAGAATGAAATTCACTTTAAATTAGTTGCGGAAATCAGAGATCATAACGTTAGCACTGGAGGCATCATGTTTGAAACATCTCTTGTTTCTGATGTGGGGGATCCGCAGTGCAGGTCAATGGGAGATCTGAATATTAACAACAGGCAGCTTATATTGGATTGTCTTTCCGAAAAAAGACTGGAACTTGGGAAAGAGATGCTTAAAACTTTGGGAGATTCCATTGAATTTCAATCAGAGTCAAAGCAATACCCGGATCTTAGCGGTAGAAAAAATAAAACCGTGAAGAAAAAAACCCAGGAAAATGAAATAGATGAGCCTGTTCGTGAAATGCTAAGGAAGAAATATCTGGAAGACCACTACCGAAGATGGGTGGATATGCCCATATCTTTCTTGGAAGGCATGACGCCAAGAGAAGCCTCAAGAACAGAGGAAGGAAAGGTGAAGCTCAAAGAGCTTCTTAAAGTTGTGGAAAATGCTGAAGAACGGAGAAAGAGGGAAGGGGAGCTGAGCTACGATGTAAGCAAACTGCGTGAGACACTGGGAGTTTAAGCATTGTCCTATATGAGCAAAAGTTCAAGCATCCATTCTTTCGAATTTTGATATCAAGATTTACTGTTAAGCAACACTGAGTATGGCATCAAAGTTCATAGTTAAGGCAAACGAGTATGACCTTTTTTATGAGAAAGAACTATTAATTTGAATGTTCAATCCAACTCAAATCTATAATAACTTTATTGCTGAAAACAAGAATTATATTCCTAGCTTTATTTACTTTCTCTGGGAGGGAGCTATAGATAATAATGAAGAATATAATTACTTCTGAAGTTGCAGTAGCGTATTCTTATTGTTCTCGGAAAGCGTTCCTCCTTCTGTCCAGTGACGAAAACAAAGAACCTCACGAATATGTGCGCATTATTGAGAATCAAGCAAGGATTAATCAGAACAAGTATTTAAATATACTCAAGCAGAATAATATTAATTTGGATCCCTATGATCCAAATAATATCAAAGAGGGGAGTGATTTTCTCGTCAGAGCAACTCTAAAGGCAAAAAATTTAGAATCTTACTGTGATGTTCTAATGAAAATACAAGATAAATCCTCTTTTGGCAAATACAGTTACGAACCAATAATTGTCGTTGGAACACATAATATTACAAAAGAACAAAAAATTAAGTTAGCTTTTGATGGTTATGTTCTTGGAGATATCCAGAATAAGCTTCCAGTATTTGGAACTGTTATCGGGGCAGGAGAGCAAACACAAAAACTGAAATTGGATAGTGTTTATAAAAAACTAAGACCAATTATTCAAAATTTGGAAAAGTGGATAGTAACATCACCTGTTGAACCACCCCCTGTAATCTTGAACAAACATTGCCCATATTGTCAATTTAGGATGGATTGCAAGGAGAAAGCAGAAAAGGATGACGACCTTAGCTTGCTAGATCATATGACTCCAAAACTTATTCAGAAATACCACAAGAAAGGTATTTTTACAGTCAAACAATTATCTTTCTTATTCAGGCTAAGAAGACATCGAAAGAGAACTAAAAAGATACAAATACCATTTAAACCAGAACTGCAAGCTCTGGCGATAAGGACCGGAAAGATATACATACAAGAACTTCCAGAACTGTCCAGAAATACAATAGAGCTGTTTTTAGACATAGAAGGTATACCAGATCAAAAATTTTATTACCTGACAGGCTTGCTTATATGTGAGAACAATAACAATATACATCATACTTTCTGGGCAAACTCTCTCCAAGACGAAGAAAACATTTGGAAGGAATTTCTTGAAAAAGCAGATAGATATCCGGAAGCTCCCATATATCATTACGGTAGTTATGAGTCAAAAGCTATTTATATTCTTGCAAGAAGATACGAGACGAATTGCGATGCAGTCAAAGAGCGTTTGATCAATATCAATTCTTTTATCTACAGTAAGGTGTATTTTCCATTAAGGTCGAACAGTCTCAAAGAAGTGGGTAAATTCCTGGGTGCACATTGGACATCCCCTAACGCATCTGGACTGCAAAGTCTTGTCTGGCGACATAAATGGGAAGTTACACAAAATAGCAATTGCAAGGAGATGTTGGTCAAATATAATGAAGAAGACTGCCAAGCTCTACAATTATTGGTTGAAAATCTCACGAAGTTAAGAGAAGATGCTGATTCACAGAATAATATTGATTTTGCGGATCAACCAAAACAAAGTGAAACAGAAATTGGCCATGAAATCCATAGTGAGTTTGAGCAAATAATTCGATCTGCTTATGCTGATTATGACAAAAAAAAGATAAGCATTAGGTCTGAAAATAAAGCTGACGTTGCAGGAAAAAAGAAGCGGGGTGCACCTAAAGGTCATCAAGCGTATAATAGGATAGTCCCTTCAAGAGCAGGAAAAATTGTCATTGTGCCTATGGAAGAGAAATGCCCCATACATAAGGAGACCCTCCATAAATCAAAGAAAATTGTTGAAAAAACCATTATTGATCTCCACTTCACAAAGGGCGGATGTCGAAAAACCAATACAAACTATTTGAGTACAAAGGGTTATTGTCAAAGGTGCGGCAAGTATTATATTCCACCTATATTCAAATTGGGGTATCAATTATTTGGACATAGTTTCCAAGCTTGGACAATCTATCAAAGAATAATACTTCGTCTACCATATCGTATAATTACTCAAGTGATGGAGGATCTATTTGGAGAAAGAGCAAGTGAAGGAACTATTCTAAACTTCATGAGGTACTTTGCAGAATACTATGCTGCTACAGAAAAGAATCTGGTTAAGCGGATCCTTGAAAGTCCATTTATTCATGTTGATGAAACGCGAATTAACATCCAGGGTGCAGAACACTATGTATGGGTATTCACAGACGGCAAGCATGTGGTATTTAGAATTACTGAAACAAGAGAGACAACCTTAGTGCATGAATTTTTGTCAAATTATAAAGGGGTTTTGATATCCGATTTCTACCCCGGTTATGACTCTGTAATGTGCAAGCAACAAAAATGCTGGGCCCATCTAATCCGAGATATCAATGATGATCTCTGGAGTGAACCGTTCAACACCGAATTCGAGGCGTTCATTCTTGAAGTAAAGAACCTTATCATGCCTATTTTCGACGATATCGAGAAATATGGATTAAAAAAGATACATCTTAATAAATTCAATAAGTCTGTAAAAAACTTCTATAAAAATAATATCATTGATAGGGATTACACCTCCGAATTAACAATCAAATATCAAAAACGATTTCAACATTATAAAGAAAGTCTATTCACATTTCTCGAATATGACTCTATACCTTGGAACAATAACATGGCAGAAAGAGCTATCAGGCAACTTGCTATCCAAAGAAAAATTTCAGGGACATTTTTTGAACATTCTGCACCTCAATACCTGGAATTGCTCGGTATTGCCCAAACTTGTAGGTTTCAAAACAAGTCGTTTCTCAAATTCCTCATATCCGAAAAAAAGGACATCGATGAGTTTAAGGCAACAAAGCGTTTAAACATCTCAATGATGTCAGGTCCTGGAGAAAGAAGCGAAGTCAATGATAACATTCCTTAGCCAGAGTGAGGCATATAAAGTTAGTACTCATGAGTAAATAACATATGAGAATTAAGACTAAGAATAAATCCAAAGGAATTGAAAACGGGTTACATGCAATCATTCCAAATGGGTCTACTGCCGATATCAAGGTTCTTGAGAAAAGTTATCAGGAACGTATCAGAAATAGCCCTATCTTTGATGAGATGGTCAAAAAATTTGGAAAAAAGAGGGCAGAAAAACTATTAAAGGAGTTCAAGGCAGTTGAAATAAAGTAGTGAAATTATATTTGTTTGACAATAAAATAAAAAAAATAATAGATGCATATTGTTTAACATCGAAATATGCGGTTTTCTCCTGTGACGCTTACCAAAATTGCTGCGTAACTTCAGAAATACGCAGGCGCTATACTCATTTCACAAAGAGTTCATACTCGTATGCCAGATGTATGAACCAATAAATCAAATTCGCTTGGATTTACCGTGGATAAATTCCTCAAAATTCGAAGCGCATGGAAGATTGAACCATCTCATTTCTATCAAATCTGTTATGTCGGCATGGCAAAGAGTATTATTCTTCATCCAATTCGATCCCTAATTGCCTGAATGCCTCTTTTATTTTGTCTTCATAATCCTGTTCTGTGATCGCTCCCTCATTAGCAATAAGTTCGATCTCCAGAGTTTCAAATTTGCTCTGCAATAAATTCATTACGCCCATGATATTGGCTATTTTACCCTTTGGGACTTTAAATCTGAGTTGAATCTCATTTCGCGTCTTAACAAGAGATTCTTGCTTTTTCTCTCTGGTCTTATATTTATCGATATCATGAGTCTCCTTTGATGTTTCCGTCTCTGGGGGTGTTGAGATTTTTTCCTCTTTCTTCCTTTGATCGTTACACAATGCTTCACTGATAACAATCTCATTCCCTGATAGGGCAATCGATGCCTTTTCTTTAAAATATCTGCATATCGGTTTATTTGATTCCAGATCACCCAGCCCGAAGAGCCCTTTTGATACACCTTCTGCGATTCCCTGTTCCCAGATAGTCCTATTGATCGTTCTTGTTTCACCCGGAGTCTTAAGTGATGAGTGATATAGTTGCTCTGTAGAAACATATTCTCTGCCAGTTAGATACTTCTCCCTGAGAACTAATGGTGCAATTTTTTCCAGTATCTCCCCATCAGAACGCAGTTTTTCATATACCTCTTGACTGAGCCCTTTTTCCTCTCCATAGGTGGGTATCCCCAGATCATTACTCTTCAATCCATCTTTATCTGGAACCGCAACCATCCGGTAGAACCTGCGTATTGATTCTTTTAAGTTGTTCTCGGTTTTTTTCAGTTCTTTTTTAACTTCTTTTTTCTGTTCATCAGATAGGTTCAGGTTTTTATCTTTTTCAATATTTTCGTAGGCTATTTTCCGCTTCATGGTATTGATAAAACCTGATCTTTCGGATTCCAATGGGTAGAGGAAAAACAGAGTATTTATGTTAACACGTGGTGTCTGCCCTTTGGTTTTCAGGATATTTTTCATTACTTCTGTGTTTTCTCTCTTCAGGATAACAAGTTTAAGTTCTTCAGAATCCGCAATATTGCCCGCATTTTCCTCCCAGATAAAGACCTTGAGCTTTCCCCCTTTAATGCTATCTCTTAAAAGCTCCTGTTCCATATCAATGAGTTCTTCTTCTTTGACGTTTTCCATTTTGTTCAAAAGGATGCGGTTAATGTTGGGTTGATTGCTGAAGTAGTATTTTTCACCTATATTCTGGAGATGGAAAAGCTTGCCCTTTAACTGTTCCGCAACTTCAGCTACAACGCTGGCAGGATTTTCAGTAGTCGTAGCACATCTTTTGATCTCGCCTACTGTTGCGCCTTTTTCATATCCTCCTGAAAAAGAATTCAAAAATATGGTGGTTGTTGTCCTGCTTCCCAGGTTCAATCCCTGATAGGCTCTGCCCAGTGACATATCCACCTTTTTCGAGCCCGCTTCCATACCTGTGATGTCTGATGCAATGACGCTGTTATATTCTGCCCCAATGTGTTTTAAGAGTTCCTGCCTTATCTCCTGATTACCCAGGTCGAAATCTGCCAGACTGATATATGGCTTATTTGTTTCTTTTAAGGAGTGTATAACTAAGGAAAGTATTCTGAGCACGCCACGGGTTCTCTGGAATGTTGGAAAGCTGCCCCAGCGGTGATAGAGTACATCCACTACCTCAGGCATAAAAGGGTATGAGTCAAGAAAGCGATCCCTGTATTCGGTTGGCGGCTTTCCTGCCGGTAGTATTCCCTCTTTTTCTGCATATTCCATGAATTCAACAACAGTCTTTTTTGCACCATTTTCATTAAGATCGCCAAAAAGCCTTCTTCTGATGATCTTTGTGATCTCATTTTCCTGAACAGGTGTATAAATCTTCTCAACCCTTCCTGCCACCTTCTGCAGCTGCTGAAACAGTTTTTCTGCACTTTCATCGTAATGCTCAATGATGCTCGCAGGAAGAGTAACTACAAGGCTAACTTTTTCCAATGTGCCTGCTGCTTCTGTGAGTTCCTGCATAAAAGCAATGGTCTGTGACGCAAGAGTGCTTTTTTCCACTTTTACGCCTGCTGCTTTAGTCACATACTCAAGAACTTCATCCATCAGGATGAGAACAGGTTGATTTTCGTCAAGCAAGTTACGTATCGCTTCTTTCCCCGGTGTTACTTGCCCTGAAAATCTTGTTATTTTTCCAGTCAACTGCTTTTCCATTGATCCCCACAGCGTCTCATCTGTGCCCATTGCAGTACCAACCATTACAACTTTCTTTGCATCCCACTGTGCAGCCCTGTGATACATGGCAATCAAAGAATGAGTTTTGCCGCCACCGAAAGGTGTCTGTATCTGGATAACAGGATCGCCTCCTTTGCCGCACAGGCGCTTCTCAACGATATTCAGCAGGTTTTCAAGTCCGCGTGTTAAATAGGTTTTTCTGAAAAAAGTATCAGCGTCCTTATATTCATCAGGCCCTCTGTTTTTACAGACCTCCCAGAGGTCTGCGGCAAATACATCCATTGTGAGCCGTCCCTCAAGGATGTCTTTGTGCGGAACTGCAATTGTGTGAAATGGTTTCATCCTATCGCCTCGTTAATCCATTTTTTTAGCATTTTTATTTCGTTATCTTCTTGAATAAGTTTTTTAAGAAAACTCTGGAAGTTTTTATATCTCTCTATATGCACTATGTCATGCATTTCTTTTGGGTCATCAGGAAGCCCAAAATCATTGGGCAAGATCTTATTTTTACTTGCACGATTTATAAGCCAGTGTTCAAGGTAAGGGGATATCTGTATTAACTTTTTTTCAGGATCATCTTTCCTAACGAGTAATTTTACTGTCTGCATTGTTTCTTGTTCTTTGAATTTCTTTATCTCCAAAGGTTGTGTGCTGTCCGGGTCTTCATCAATTATCCCTATCACTTTCTGGTTTTTTCTCACAATCCTCAGAACGTCCCCTTTGCCGCTTTCATGCTTTATCTTCTTTCTTGAAAATCCCATGCTTTTCATTAAGAATTCGTCAGGATCGCACTCAACCACTATCATCTTATTCCTCCTCTTCAATGAAGGAGTTCAAATTAAAGAATGGATCGTAATCCATTAATTCAGACTTCTGCTTACGGGTGAGGCATTTTACTTTGGTTTGATAATCTTTGAAGTATGTTACGAAAACACCGACAGAATCTTTTTCTGCTTTTTCAAGAATCGCAAGCAAAAGGTACGGATTATGTGTTGCTATGAAGTACTGGTTGGATTCATCAAGAGCGATCTTTTCACCAAGATATTTTGTATAGTAGGGAAATGCATGGGATTCAGGCTCTTCAAAAATAAGAGTGGAGTTCTTATTCGAATCCATAGCCATTACATGGAAGATTATAGTCTGGAGCGTATCAGAGGTCAATGTATAGGGATAGCTAAAAACCATATCGCCGACCTGTTTCTGGATTTCAAATGTTTTTTCCTGAGGTTTGAATACGAGATTAAAGCCAAAATTCTTGAAAAATCCTATCATTGTTTCCCTCAGTTTCTTACTTCCCATGACTACCGAAAAGAGATTCGACCCATGCGGTGGAATAAGATGCGATGACCTTATATCTGGAAACTGATCATACTTTAAGAATCTATAAAATTTTATAAATTCAAGTTTCTCAAGATGTTTTATCTCTCCTTTAATATTACCAGAATAGTCAAGGATACAAATAGTTTTTTTCTCGTCTTTAGAACTGCTTATAAACTTGAAAGAATCATTTTCAAACAGGATGTTCAGATTTATCTTATCAATTTTGATTTTGACTGGATGATCAAGAAGATCATCATAAAAAAGGTTTTGAATACCTTGAAATCGGACATAATTCTTAAGTTCACCTCCATATCTGCACCAGCTTGCCGATCCGAGTGCTTCAAGTATATTTGATTTACCTGTATTCGGCTCACCAATAAATAGATTTATTCTTCTGCAATCGATCTCCAAGTCTTTTATCGATTTAAAATTCTTTATTGACAGTTTTTCTATCATTCACTCAACCTCCATCCTGATTTAGTTTAAAAAAATCTAATTTATCAAAAGTTTTTTTCAAAATAAATGCTGAATCTTTCAATATTATAAAAAATAATCCAAATAAAAACCCCGTAAAAAACATTTTAAAAAAACTCCTGTATTTAAATACCGTAGAATAGTTATCATTTGAAAAATTAATATGGTTGAGGGCTATAGGTATCATAAATAATAAAATGCTGAAAATAGCAAATAAAAAAGTATCTTTAAAACAATTCAAATATTTTCCCAGTTTTTTACGTTCTTCTTTTAAGTTCTCCAAAATGCTTTTAATCTCTATTAATGTATTACGCTCTTCTACTCTTTCCTTTTCTCTCTCACTTATTTCTTTTGTTGCCTCTATTGAGCGAGGATTGTCAAACTCAACAAAATGGTCTTTATTGGTGGGACCTTCTATTTCTCGATTCAAGACATCAATATGGTGTTGAATATTGTTTAATATATTATCTATATTTTTTATAGTGGAAGATTTTGTGATAGGAATATAATCATATATTTTTACTTTTTCTTTTTTTAATCTATAGACATCCGCAACATAATCTAATATACTATCTCGATTAGTTTCTAATAAAAGTACAAAAAATATTCCTATAAATCCGACTAATGCGAGTATAATAGTTGCCATTGTACTAAATAGCGTATTATACGATTCCTTATCGAAGTCAAATTCCAAGAAAGCCAATAGTAATCCAAATATTATAAAAATTGTAATTGTTAACCAGTTTGTTTTCAATTTGTCAGATATCACCCCTCTAAAATAGGTACACATCTCTATCTCTTCTAATGTCTTCATTCTCCCAGCCTCTTCTGCACCACTTCTTTCCTTATTTCTTCTCTCAGCCTCTCTCTTCCTGACATAAACCCATCCAGCAGCTTTTTCTCCTTGCTTTCGATAGGCAGGGTTTCTGAAACCGCCTGCGCCACGCGGTAGAACGCCTCTCCTTTGCCATATCCCGATTCCTGCAACAGACTTACCATCTCATCCCTCTTGCTTTTCTCCCATAGCAGGAGAACGCTGTGAAGAACATCTATCAGTTCAGATGAATTTTTAAAGTCTTCAATTTTTCTATCCTGTGGACCCAGAACACTGATGAACTCCTTATCTTTCTTGATAAATCCATGCCTGCTCCATTCCTTAGCAAGGTCGATGCTGCAGCTCTGGGCGAGTTTCCGCGCCTCATCAAATTGCACTTTCGCCTCGCCATAATTCCATCGATAGAGAACGTAGAACCGGGTCAGATCGGAAATCTCACCTGCAAATCCATTATGTAATATTTGATGAACTGCGTAATCAGTGGCGATTCTTCTTACATCCTCAAGCAGCCTGTCAGCCCTGACTATGCTGCCTTCATCATCCATCACTTTCTCATATTTGCCAAAGACTTCGATGGCAGAACCGATCGCTGCAATGAAGAAGTCAGCTCCGCTCACTCCTTCCTCCCAGAGCCGGTGGAGTTTTTCATTTAGATGTTTTTTCAGTTCCTCCTTTACCTGTTTGTAGAAACCTGTGGGCTGGCGCTTCATCTTGCGCGCCACGATGTAGATGGAGGAGGCGAGGGCGGCGGATTCATTGGCTCTCAGCCTGCTTGCCATTTCGGTGTTCAGAGGCCATGCGCCGGTCATTATTAATCCTGAATCCAGCAAGGAGTTAATGAGAGTCTCCCATCCTTGAGTGGACTTGTGGGCATAGACGATAGTGGCGATACCGTCTGGTTTTAACACGCGGTGGATTTCCTGGAAGGATTTTTTTAGCATTGATTCAAAGAACTTCTTACCTCCTTCAAAGCCACCTTCGCCGTTGGAATAAGCCACGATTTCGTTGGATTTTGGCGTTAGCGGCGTGGAAAAGAGGTCTGGATAGAGATGCCCGACGCTGCGCTTGAGCCAGACATAGAAGAAGTCAGAGAGATGAGAATAGGGGACATTGTCATAATAGGGTGGGTCTGTGAAGACTGCATCAAAGAAGTTGCCGGGATAGGAGAGAGAGGTGGCTGAGGATTGTGTGACGGTACTACCAATATTTTTTATAGAAGAGAGACTTGAAATAATGTCTATATTAATCTCAATTTGGCTTTGCCAATTTCCTGTTAGAATTCCAAATGGATTTTGTTCAGAATTATCAAATACCATCGGCAATGCCTGACGACCGAAAACATTGAAACCGCGTTCTCCCAAAGGTTCCCACCAGCACAATATGGCATTATAACTTGAATGACGGCTAAGAGTTAATCCCATATAACTTATTATGGCTTTTGAATAATCATCCTCCACACCATCAGCCACCATCTTCTCATGCACCTTCCGTACCTTCTCCGCAAATGTGATGAGCGCCAGCTTCTGCCTTGAGTTAAAAAGGTCGCCCCACGTATTCATAGCATAGTTTCGAACTGAGAAAGCCCTCTCAGCCCCTCTTCCTTTCCCTTCAGGAGTGGGTTCATCCGGAACTGGATCCATCCCCCATTCCAGCATCAGCTTCTCCCTCTTTTCCGTGAGGTATTTTTCAGCTTCTCTGAAAACATTTAAATCATCATCATTTGCAATCCTATACGTCTTTCCTTGCTTCTTTGGATTATGCAGCACCACAGCCGCCATTCTCTGCCCCGCTTTCCTTTCCTGGAAAAGCTTTCTCGTGGTTTTTGCAGCCACAACTCCCCCGCACACAGGACATGCAGCCACAGCTTTTGAAACCGTACCGTTATCAGGGTCAAACCCCTCCGGCATCTTCTCATATCCATCGCCCACTATCCTGAACTTCACAGCCCCGTTTTCCACATAAGGGAAAAGCGCCACCTTTTTCTTATCCTTTTTTGCAAGCCAGAACTGACGCATCAGTGGAATTTCAGCCCCGCATGATGGATTCTGGCATGGGATTGTTTTCGGCCAGATATAGCCAACCGGAATTAAGCCGTTAGGCTCTTCTGGATAGAACCTTCCTATCTCTTTTCTTGCCTCTTCCAGCACCCACTCACCCCATTTTTTAACATCCTCAAGAAGCGGATTTCTTAAAGATTTATCTGACAATTCCCCCCAGATTCCTTTCTCAGATTTTGCTCTCCCATACTTCTGCGGATATTCAAGCGTGCATTTCTGGATAAGAACAGCCACAGGGTTCAGGTCATTGGAATATGTCTCACAGCCAAGGCGCAGCGCCTCCAGCGGGATCGCGCCGCCGCCCCCGAAAGGGTCAAGCACCTTTGGCGGCACACCATTGTTGGCTTTCAGTATATCCGCTCTGGCTTTTTCAATGAGAGTTGGGTTCAGGGAGTTCTCCCACTTTGAGAAATCAATGATGAACTGGCGCGTTTTATTCCACTCATCAATATTATCAGGCGCAGGGATAAGCGCCGCATAGTTGGTGGCTCTTGATGATGCAAGAGGACGGCGCGCCCACCAGATGTGAAGCGTGGATATGTGCCCGTGGCGGATATTTTTCTCGCGCGCGGATTCGATGCTCACTTCCTTTACCGGGAAGGACTCTTCGATGAAGCGGCGGGTGTTTGTCATTGTTATCTCTCTTTTATCCTTCTAATAATTGTAAGCCAATGAAATGTTGTGGAAAAACTTCAGATGAAGGACCTCTATTATTTACGAAATAATTTAGTATCTCTTTTTGAAGAGGTGCATCAATAGAATTCCAGGTATCCTTGGAATCTTGCAGCAAATTTGTTTTTGATATCCTTGAAAGTTTAAGAGCACCATTGATCAAATGATCCTCGATCTTATGGCTTTGAGTCGTAATATCATCTAATCCACTTATGATTAAAATAAAATCGAATGGTTTGCTTCCATACCAACATCGATATTGCTTAACTCGGTTGTTTTCCATAATAATTTCAAAGCGAATATTTTGATTCATCAATTTATTTTTAATTCTCTCATATATCTCATCGAGATTTTCTCCTTCTTGATCCATAATTAAAGCAATTTTATCAATTTTAGTTCCAGAAACGTATGGAGACAAATCACTTATTGTTTTTATCCTCTTTCTTCCATCTGGTTTAACAATTCCCACGATTTTACTACTGTTAAGATGGTGGCAAACAATAGGTATAGCCAAATCATCAACATTACCGTTTCCCAATATGATAATCGAGTCGATATATTTGGCCTTATCTACGATAATATCATATCTAAAACTCTTTGATATCTTGTTAGTTAATTTTTGGGTTAATTTTCCTTTAAATATCGGTGATAGAATATTTATTTTCATAATAACATCGAGTCCGCCAGTCTGACATCAATCCCCGCAGATAGTAGATTATCAATCTCTTCGATGGACAATTTCCTCTTTTCCAGGATTCCATCATCAAGTGAAGTTAAGTAGATCACTGCATTTCTATTGAATTCAGAAAGTATCTTCACAGCCTCTAAACTGTGCGTTGAAACTACGATTTGAACACCATTTTCAATGAGTTCGGAGAACCATTCACCAATTCTTATTAGCATTCGGGGATTCAGGTGAGCTTCAAAATCATCCCAGAGCAAAATTTTCGGTTTTTTAAGCTCATAGAGTACTCTTGATATCAGGTATATCTGTACCCCATATCCGAGATCTCCAAGCCTGATCCTGCTTCCATCTTCCAAAAATCCAAATATAGAGAGTCTGCCCCCCATAAATGGTTCTATAGTAATGTTTATATATTTCTCATTTACCAATCGAGAGATATCTTTGGCAACTTCCTTCATTATTCCAAGGTTCATTATATTTCCCCAATTGCGGTGTATATACGAATAGGCAAATTTTGTAAATTCGGATGATATTAAAAGGGAATCGGGAGTTATCAATTTGTTTCTATTTTCTGGTGTGGTAAGTTCAGATCCTTCATTTGATTGTTCAAGCTTCCCAAAATAATCGATCTCTCCTTTTTGGATTGTAATACTTGAGGTTTTAAAATTCGAATTACTTTTGGTTGACATAAATATGGAATAATCATTCTTAACGAATTTTAGATAGTTGTTATCTCCTTCTATTTCTGCTTCATCCGCAATATACTTATTAAGTAAAAAACCATAGCCCTGACTATCAAGAGTTTTATGCATTTCGTGGATTAACAATGCTGCTGTAAAGTCACCTCTTTGATCATAATATGGAACATAGCGCAAGGGATTTGGAAGAAGAAATAACGCTTCAAGTATTGTTGTTTTGGCAGAATTATTTGAACCTATAAGTATCGTTAAGTCCCCTAATTCAATTTCACCATTCTTAACCCCACGAAAATTTTTCATTTTCAATTGCTTAACCATATTATCATCTCGTATTGTCCACATGCATAACTATCAAGGAAGTTTTATAATTACTTATGCCTTTGCTGCCTATTTGATAATAAGTTTCAGGCGCGGGAATGCGCACAACGTAATTGGTTGAACGTAATAATGTAAGAGGACGGCGCGCCCACCAGATGTGAAGCGTGGAGATGTGACCGTGGCGGATATTCTTCTCGCGCGCGGATTCGATGCTTACTTCCTTTACCGGGAAGGATTCTTCTATGAAGCGTCTGTTGTTTGTCATGTTTTAATCTCTTTTTGGATGTGAATTGATGTTTCAAGCAAAATAACATTTCTATTAATATTTGATATTAGATTTAGATGTTTTTTCGCCCCCGTCGATATAGAGGGCAATCTCTTTTTTACTAATTGTCCATGTTGCAGCAATATGGTGAGGCTTATCACTACCGAGATTTGAAACATCCATTTCAACATCAGTTCGACCTTTTCCCAATAGCACATGGAAGAACTTTAGTTTATTATCCGAATCCTTAATGATGAATATAGAACCAAGTTCATTTGAAATATTTACAAGAACCTGCATTAATCCATCATTCCATTGAAATTTGTCCTTTTTAACCCAAAATTCAATTGTACCTTCTCTTAAATCCAGTTGCTGCATTGGAGAAACACTATTCATGATTCTTTCCCTCCTTAGTTTTTGAATAAGCATCTACACTCGGATATATATTAAGATGTTCTATATTAGGATTGGTGATGATAGTTCCTACTTTCATGTTGTTTATTTCAATCTCAAGTTTGCTGACTTTATATTTAGCATTAATACTGAACCAAAGAGAGATTAGTGCTAAAATAAAACTCCCAACCGTTGTTAGGTATGCCCATTCTTGAAGATATAGTATTTCTATAATAAAACTACCTCCTTAATATAGTCTTGATTTAAGACCTCTTGTTATAGCTTCATTTATATTGAATTTCATCTTTCATCACTCCGTATATTTTTTATTAAAATTATTGCTTAACATTATAATTTCTTCGTTTCCTTTTTCAATTATCTCTTTGAACGGTACAATAATTCTCACAACTTCAACCCTCTCCTGGTGCTCTAAGTTCTCAGATGGGTTCTGGATAATGTAAAGCTGAGGTTTTCCACCAGCATTCATTACAGCATACAGATAGTAGTCATCTTTAAACCTTAGAGCCTTAAACCACTCAGGCTGAGTCAAAGCCACAGCACCCGTTTCCGCCCTTGCTTTGACCTCTATGTATCGCATCTTGCCAGAGGCATCTATTGAGCGAATATCAAAACCTAAATTCTCATCTGCGACATCCTCAGGAACTCTCCCGTTTCTCCTCTCATATTCCTTTGCTACTTCCATGCCTATACGCTCGATCTCATCATCCCTCTGCATTGCTTTTTCAATTCTATCGGAAGGTATTACCCTGATGATCCCGATAAAACGCGGCATGCTCATAGTGAGGCTTTTTTCCTTCTGTATCTCATCCTTAAGTACGATAAGCGCTTTTTCATACTCATTTTTTCTTTCTTCCTTGTTCCTGATAGCAAGATCAACATTCTCTCCTGATTCCTTCCTGCTGTAAAGTGAGATCAACTCACCGTCCAATTTCACTATGAGATACTCCAGTGATTTGATGCCATACTTCTGTTTGATATCCGTTTGTCGAATACGTTCAATCAGGATTTCTTTCTTGTATTCCTCAAGTTTTGAAATAACATGATTGCCAGTTTGTTTTTTCAGACCCTCTAATTCAACCTTGATTCCTTCTGCCTTTTCTTCTTCTGCAAGTTCCCAGATGATGCCTGGAGAGATCGATCTTATTTCGTTCCCATCTGTGTAGAATCCAAAAAGCCGCTTTCCTGCGACTTCCCCCTTTCCATCCTTGATCTCACCTTCATAAAAAAGGATGTACCCATTCATCTTTCCATCAGGGTCTGAAAAGGTAGCTCCATTCAAAAGCACATCTGAGAAATTATTTTCAATCCATATCATCACGGCTTCAAAAAGTGGATGACCAAAAGAAAAAAATTCAGCATCAGGATTCTTAAATGCGATTTCTTTATCAAATGTTACTTTGGGATATTTTTTCAGTAATCCTCCGAAGCTTTTCCTGAAATTGTCCAGCTCGGTTATTCTGCGTATCTCATATGGAATAGACTCTATGGATAAAAATCCATCATTTCTTTCCTTGATTTTTCCTTCAGCCCTGACAAAAGCCTTTTTGAAAAAATTTTCTGTATATTCAGGAATAAGACGATATTCACGCGCTTTCTGTGCCATCTCTTTTATGCGTGTATAATCAATGTAGCGAGTGGCAAGATTATCACCCAGATTCTCTTTAACTTTGGCGATATAATCCTCATCTATTGTAATATCAAGGTCTTTTAAAATATCGTCAATTTTCCTGGCATTGGCGGCTGCCTCCATCAACAATTGGGATAGGCTTTTATTGTAAAGAACTTCACTGATTACATCAAATACCTTATCATCACCCATCGCCCGCTTGATCTCCTCAATTTTCTGGAACACTTTGTTAACCACCATGCCTTCACGGGTATCTTCAGCCACAAGGTTAAAAACAAAAACTTCTTCATGCTGACCATAGCGGTGAATTCTTCCCATTCTTTGCTCAAGCCGATTGGGATTCCAGGGAATATCATAATTCAGCATCAAATGACAGAATTGCAGGTTAATTCCTTCACCAGCCGCTTCAGTGGCTACTAAGACCTGAGTTTCATTCTTGAATACACTTTCAGCTTTTATTCTATCTTCCAATTTCATGCCGCCATGGATGGTATTGGTTAAGTATCCCCATTCCCTGGTTTTTGTCTCAAGGTATTCCAGTGTGTCTCTTGATTCTGTAAAGATGAGGATTTTTTTATCCTCCTTCTTCGGGTATTTCTGTGCCAATTCATGAAGGGATTTTTTAAGTTCTTTTAACTTGATCTCTTCCTCATTATGAATGATATTTTTTGCGCGTTCAATAAGACCATCAATTGTCCTGATCTCTTTTTCCAATTCTTCTCTGTTTTCAGCAACACTCAGGGTTTCCCATACTTCTTCTTCCTTCCACCTATCTGCTTCGCTCAGATCATCAACTGTTTCAACATCAAATGTGCTTTCTTGTGGTTTTTTCTTTTCCTGAACTCCTTCAAGGAGATCCTGCAATTTCTTTTTTCTTCTCACAAGAGATTCATGCAAAGCATACGTGCTTGATGCAAGTCTGCGCTGCAGGATTACAAGAGCAAAGGCTACATTTCGTTTTTTGTCTTTTGTTAAAGCCACATTATACTGTGTATTAACATATTCCGATAATATATTATAGAGTTCTTTCTCTTTTGGTGAATTAATCCCTAAATTAAATAAGATTGTTTTTACATATCTTGGTAAAAAAAGCGGTTTGCCCTCAAAATCTTTCAGATCTTCTTTGACACGTCTGATAAACAGCGGATTATCCTTATTCCTGATGGACTCCTGAAGCATTTCATTTGTTGCAAAGAATCCTGGCTCAAGCAGGTCAAGAAAAAGCCTGAAGTTCTCAGGGTCGCCCTTATGTGGGGTTGCGGTCAAAAACAATAAATGTTCAGATATTCGTGAGAGAGCCTCTCCAAGTTTATAACGTTCTGTCTTGTCGGTTTTGTCTCCATAGCGGTAGGCGCTCATCTTGTGCGCTTCATCAACTACAATAAGGTCAAAATGCGCAGCACATATTGAGGGAATAACTTCCTCTCGTTTGGCAAAATCAATAGAAGTAATAATTTGATTTTCTCGCATCCACACATTCTCACCATACAAAGCATCAAGAATCTCCCTGTCAATTCTGACGAATTTTTCTTCAAATCTATCAGATAATTCTCTCTGCCACTGGTCCTTGAGATGACCGGGCGCTACAATCAATATTCTTTTTATTATATGGCGAAGCTTCAATTCTTTGATAATAAGACCTGCCATTATCGTTTTTCCTGCTCCTGGATCGTCAGCAATCAAAAAGCGTATTCTTGGAAGCTTTAGAACATAACCATAGACAGCTTCAATCTGGTGAGGCAGAGGGTCAACTTTAGAGGTATTCATCGCCAGTAAAGGATCATAAATAGAAGCAAATCGATAACGGATTGTTTCAAGCGCAAGAAAGACTTTCCATGGCTCTGTAGAAAACGCAGAATTTATTCTTTCGGCTAATATTTTTGAAAACTCCTCGCCAGGAATTATTTGATCAATATGCCCTCTTGAAAGAGTAGTGGCACCAACGATATGTACATATCCTCCTGTCTCTTCGATAAATTTAATTTCAACAGGCTCTGGCCAGTTTGAGCTCTTAATAATGCTTCCTGGTCTTATGTTATTTAACAATTTTTCACCATATTTTGAGGAAACTTGTCCATACTTCTGCAAAAATAAGATGTAAAAACGTTCATTAGTGAACATAAGCAATTCATAGTTTCCACCATTTTTATCTTACCTCAAAGGGATGTTAACAATCTGGTACAGAGTTAGTAGCAAATAATGCTGCTTATATAGTTAAAGTTTGTTAAATTCTTTTTGCTCTATAATATTTTATAGGTTAATGCTATTTTTCTATTTCTTACTAAACACATGCTAATTTTACTTTTCAACATTGAATTTTTCTCTACAGTATATCTATCTTCAAGGTATTTTTAGCTGTAACGTTCCGTTCCCTGCCCCGCCGAACTGATCAGATATCTCGAATCACGCCCCAACCAGAAGTGGTACGTCTTCAAATCTTCACGAAATAAAGCCCTCCGATGTACGTATATGAGGAGTTCCCCCGCCCTTGATGAAGCCCTGGAATGGCTTGAGATATACGGCGGAGGAAAGTATTTTGTCAAACCCCTCAGTCCGGGGGAAATGCAAGCTCGGCTATTACGAATTCGAGGAACTCAAAGAAGAGATCATTTTGGTTGGAAGTCAATCAAATCAATGCTTAAAGCTTGAGGGTAAATTATGTATATACAAAAGCTATATTATGAATAGACCTAAAAACCAAGCTATTTTTCCTTGAAAACATCTCCAGGAGATAGGAGTATAAAGAATTTTTAGATGCTCCGATCGGGAGGAAAAACCTGCAGCTTCATCTGGGAGAATCCTTACCATTGAACCCCGGAGCGCGTCGAGGGATACCCCAAGCAACGATTCAGAAAACTATGTTCACGGACACCTGGGGTCAAATGAACGCCATCAAAAACGAACGACGATGGGTGTGTGTGAATTAAAACAATCGTTTCATGCCAGCGGAGTCGCCCATCGCAATCGCACCCCCGGCAGTGGCACGGATTAAAAAGAATGCGAGAGGAAGAGCATGCAAAGAAAAAAAGGAGTCGAACTCAAAATCATTAATCACAATATTTATATAAGGGAAACTCCCTTCCGCTTCCTACCATGACCCAACTTGAGAGCAGAAACTTTATTCTATCGTTCAGAGGTGGTCATGAAAGAACTTCGATAATGTAACTAAGGTGAACAAAAATGAACTTAAGACAACCAAATGCGAATGAAGCGACGCAGACCTATAATCGCTCAAAGAGCGTATCCCCGATGTCAGGGATATGCACAAGATGTGTGGATGGATGCCGCGGCAACTGTGAAATATTCAAATCCTCATTCAGGGGACGCGAAGTAATATATCCCGGGCCTTACGGGAATATGACAGCAGGCGCGGACAAGAACTACCCTGTGGATTACTCCCATCTGAACATACAGGGCTATGCTGTAGGCGCTTTCGGGCTTCCTGACGGTGAAGATCCAAATCCGGATACAGCGACATTCCCGAGAGTAGACACTGAAACTGAATACGGCTGGAGTCAGAAAGTCCGAATGAAAGTGCCCATCTTCACAGGCGCTCTTGGCTCAACTGAAGTCGCGAGAAAGAACTGGGAGCATTTTGCAGCCGGAGCTGCCATCTCAGGCATCACGCTTGTGTGTGGTGAGAACGTATGCGGCATTGACCCGGGACTTGTTCTTGACATCCACAAGAAAATAAAGATATCTCCTGAAATGGACAGGCGCATCAATACATACAAGAAATACCAGGAAGGCTATGGCGAAATACTTGTCCAGATGAACGTGGAAGATACAAGGCTTGGAGTGGCTGAATATGTATCATCAAAGCACGACCTTGACACCATTGAACTAAAATGGGGACAGGGCGCAAAATGCATCGGCGGCGAGATAAAGGTTGACAGCATCGAGCGGGCGATAGAACTCAAGAAAAGAGGATACATCGTAACACCCGACCCTCAGGACCCGGCAATAGTAGCCGGATATAAGGACACTGCAATAAAGGAATTCGAGAGGCACTCAAGACTTGGTTTTGTCACAAAAGATGCATTCATGGATGAGGTAGACCGCCTCCGCGACATGGGCTTCAAGCGCGTGACTCTGAAAACGGGCGCTTATTCCATGGTGGAACTTGCAATGGCGATCAAATACTGCTCAGAGGCAAAGATCGACCTTCTGACCATCGACGGCGCGCCTGGTGGAACAGGCATGAGCCCCTGGCCCATGATGGAAGAATGGGGCATCCCGACTTTCTATCTGCAATCTCTTGCTTATGAGTTCGCAGAGATGTTAAGCAAGAAGGGAGAGAGAGTACCTGACCTTGCAATGGCAGGCGGATTCTCAAGCGAGGACGGCGTGTACAAGGCTCTTGCAATGGGCTCACCATACTTCAAAGCGGTCTGCATGGGACGCGCACTGATGATACCCGGCTTCGTAGGCAAGAACATCGGCAGGTGGCTAGATGAGAATGATCTACCCAAGACCGTGTCTGAGTTCGGCACAAAGCCAGAAGAGATCTTTGTGTGCTACGAACAGCTTGCCCAGCGTTTTGGCGACGACATGAAACACCTCCCGCTTGGAGCGCTTGGCATCTATACCTACACCCAGAAGTTCAGGACCGGACTGCAGCAGATCATGGCAGGATCGCGCAGGTTCAATATATCCAAAATAAACAGAAAGGATGTCATGGCGCTCACAGAAGATGCCTCAGAGATATCCGGCATCTCCTACGTGATGAACGCATACAGGGAAGAAGCTGAAGCGATACTGGATGAGTAGATATAGTAAAAACAAAACAATTGATGCCACCTTTACAGGCTTTGCTGTCAGCAGAGCCTGATTTTTTCATTTATGCTTATTCTTGACCCTTATTTTTCTCTTTTTTTTTGATATATTTATCTATTATGTTTCTTTTTTTCTTCAATGACCTGATGATCAGATAATAATACCCTGATATCACAGAAACGCAAATAATCAGGATAATTGAAAAGTAAGCCAGCATCGTTGGAGCGCTACTGTGATAGTATTTGACCGATATCTGGAGTGGATACGGTTCGTCCCATATAAGGACCTCCCTTCCAAGTGTGTCGATCGTGATATTATCTGGTTCAGGGTTCGGGATGCCCAGGAACTTTGAACCTGTGGTATGATCTGGCGGCAGAACCACCCTGAAGCTCCTGTTTTTTACAGTCGGCCGGAAGAAATCCTGACCGTCTAACTGGGTGAACGCCACGAATCCGGAAAACTCTGAACTGAAGTCAAACCTGATATAACTCCTTCCGAATATGGGTTCGGAAGTTACATTGAATTTCACATTTTCCCCTGAAAAATCAACAGCCACAGGATCCTTGAAATTCGATTCGCCTGTATCATCTAGCATGTATTTGATAGTAGTTTCGTTGGCAACGCTATCTATAACCATTACATTCGATCCGTTTAGGTAATATATAGTGGTGTTGACAATGCCAGGAAGCTCATACTGACCTGCAGTCCCGGACGGAACTTCAGAAGATACGCATCCTGAGACAAAAAAAAGCAGAAGTAAAACTATGAACCAATACTTCATCACTGCACCAGCATGATATCAGGCTCGATCTTCAAAAGTTCGTGACCGTCCATGAATATCCGGATCGTACCTCCGCTTGAAGATACTGTTACAGCGATGGTTTCCGTATCCCGTGTTATGGCTGCGGCTGAAGTATGCCTTCCTCCCAGCCCCTTTTGAACTTCCATGTCCTTGGCGTCAATATCAAGATACCTGCCCGCAGCGCGTATCATTCCGTTTCCAGTGATTATAAAAACACCATCTATCTGCGCAAAACTTTTCACAGTCTCCCAGGATTCTGGGTTTACGATGCTGCAGCTGTCTTTGGGTTGATTTTCAAATGGGTTGAGTACAAGAGGATGGGACCGACGGAGTACTTCGTTCGAATCGCCGATAATAAAGGCAGTCCCGTATGATTTTCCTTCGCGTCCCTGGCTGGCTATCTCAAGGGCTATCTTCAGGACAGACCGCAGGACGCTCGCATTTACTCTTTCAGTACATTCCTTGAGCTTTTTCATGGTCCTGTTGGTTGAAAGGTCATAAACTATCAAGGAATCGTTGTCCATCATTCGCATGATCCCAACCACAAGGCCGCCGCTTTCGATCAGCTCATTTACATAAGCAATTACTGCCGCATCGCCAATATTTTCAGTGGCGCTTCGCAAACGTGTTTCGACTTTTTCAAAAATATTTTTTTCATTTTCGTCGATGCATCTGGTAAGCTCTTCGATCATCGTGGATTTACGCGGCGTAAATGTAAAAAGAGGTACGCTGGACTGGATCTTTGGAAGCTCTTCAGAGAATGTGATAATAGCGGAAGCGTTCAGGTTACGTGCGATTTCAACTGCCGCAGAGGTAATAACTGAAAAATCTCTTTTTCCCGAAGATATATTTTTCGTTTTTACAAATACTTCCCGGTTTTTTAGTTTTTGAGGAGCCGCAGTGCTCAGCGTAATTGCTTCCATGGACATCACATAATTATAATCATTATCACCACAATTATATATAGTTTGAGATGATGTGAATGATTCAGATGATGCCGATAATGTATATGATATTGATGTGAATTGATCAGATATCGATCCGTGTAAAATATTCCTCATTCGAAGGTATCCTCCCTAACGTTGAAACAAGGGCAGCAAGTTCTGCCGAACCTAAATATACTTTCGCATTTTTACCCATGCGGTTATCAAAGTTGCGCGTTGATGTAGAGAACACTACTGCGTTATCTGCAACTCTTGCCTGGTTGCCCATGCACAGGCTGCATCCAGGGATCTCAAGTCTTGCTCCAAGCTTTTTGAATATGTCATATTCACCACTCCCTTTCAGATGTTCTTCCACCAGTCTTGTGGGTGGTGATAGCCAGAGCTTTGATGAGCTCTTTCCCTCTTTCCCAAGTATCCTTGCGGCATTCCTGAAATGTTCCAGGTTCGTCATACATGAACCTATAAAGACCTCGTCTATCTTTTCACCTGCCGCATCAGATAGCGGTTTTATATAGTCCGGATCATTGGGGCATGCAAGCAGAGGTTCTCTGATCTGTGAAAGATCGATATCTATGACATCCGCATATTCTGCATCAGCATCCCTTTTAAGAAGCGCTGGATGAGCAAGCCATTTTTCCATTTCCTTTATCCTGTTTTTAAGAGCAGCACCTGCATATCCGTTGTTTAACAGCGAATTCAATATTGACACGCTCTCCTTTAGATACCTGGAAACCTGTTCCTCAGAAAGCGCGATAACAGCAGCTTCAGCCGAGCGTTCAGCGCTTGAATCAGTGAGCTCAAATGCTTCATCAACAGAGAGGTCAAGACCTTCTATCTCCATTATCCTGCCATTAAAGACGTTCTTCTTGTTCTTCTTCTCAAGTGAGAGTTTTCCCTGCTGCATTGCAAAATATGGAATGGCGTTCACTGCATCCCTCAGGAATATCCCTTTCCTGAGTTTGCCCCTGAACCGTACGAGCACGCTCTCTGGCATGTCAAGAGGCATGAAGCCAAGCGCTGCTGCAAAAGCCACAAGACCGCTTCCTGCAGGGAAAGAAATGCCGATAGGGAAGCGGGTATGGCTGTCTCCCCCTGTGCCAACTGTATCTGGCAGGAGCATCCGGTTCAACCATGAATGGATTATGCCGTCACCGGGTTTTAGCACAACTCCGCCTCTGTCTTTGAAAAATCCTGAGAGCGACTTATGCATCTCCCTGTCTTCAGGAGTTGGATATGCCGCTGTATGGCAGAACGACTGCATGACTAAGGGGGCCTGGAATTCAAGGCATACAAGTTCCTTTATTTCATCAGCTGTCATGGGACCGGTGGTGTCCTGGGAACCCACTGTGGTGATTTTTGGAAGACACGCCTGACCTGGACGGACTCCTGCAAGACCGCAAGCTTTTCCCACCATCTTCTGCGCCAGCGTGTATCCGCGGCTGGATACCTGTGCGGTTGCGGGCTCGATGAACAGCTCATTTCTTTTTCCAAGCGCTACCTGGGCTTTTCTTGTGAGTTCTTTTCCGATAATGAGCGAAAGCCTGCCTCCTGCCCTGTATTCATCAGGAAGAGTAACAGGTTCAAGTTTGAATTCCGTTATCTTTTTCCCACCCTCATCAAGTATCACCTGCTTAACGAAATCAATTGTGATGACCATCCCTGTCTTGAGCCCTGACACATCGCACCTGACAGGAATGGCTCCGCTGTCGCGGGCGGTATTAAAGAATATCGGAGCTATCTGGCTTCCAAGAATGATGCCGCCCCTGCGTTTGTTCGGGACTCCGGGAATGTCCTCGCCTGTCCACCAGATGACGGAATTCATTGCTGATTTCCTGCTGCTGCCTGTTCCGGCAACGTCTGCTGTAAATGCGATCGGGTGTCCTTTCTTTTTAAGTTCCTCAATTTCAGGGATCGCATTGGGGTGGCGGTTCTCCAGCATGTGAAGGGCATGTAGCGGTATGTCAGGGCGGCTTCCCGCGCGAGATGCAGGGGAGAGGTCATCGGTATTTACCTCACCCGGAACCTTGAATACCGTTACAGTCAGTGAATCGGGGAATTCCGGGCAACTTGTGAACCATTCTGCCTTTGCCCAGCTTTCTAAGACCATTTTTGCATGGGGATTTGATGAGGCAAGCTCCTGTATTCTTTCAAAGAACCCGAAAACAAGTATCGTATCTGACAGGGCTTTTACAGCAACACCAGCAAGTTCCCTGTCTTCCAGCAGTTCGATAAGAGTTTCAAGATTATATCCTCCTTTCATCATTCCAAGCATTCTTACTGCATCGCTGGGTGAGACTATCGGCGACTGCTTCTCGCGAAGCGCAATCCTTCTTAAAATTTTCGCTTTTTCAAGCGCTGCAGGGTCAACACCCGGAGGGACGTGCTCTTTGAGCAATTTAAGTATTAATTTTTCTTTTCCCGCTGGCGGGTCAAACACAAAGTCTGAAAGGGCTCCTGCCTGCATGGCTGAAAGAGGCAGGGGCGGAATGCCCTGTTTTTGCCGCTCTTCTGTGTGGGCCTGATAATCTTGAAGCACTGGTGGAATCATCTGCATCCTTAATGTACTGATGTTCTATTAATTTAACGATACTTAACAACCACTCAGCAACCATCATAAAGGGAGTAGAGAGAAAAAATATTACAAGGGAAGATATGGAAAAGCACCATCATTAGAAACGGATTTCACAGATTTACACGGATGATCAAGAAATTCCGGGTATTTGAACGCGAACTTGACAGGGCAAGCAAAAAGGATATGCTGTTCTAAGATCATTTTCAGCCTTTTGTTTCCATTCATTCACCCACTTTGCCTTATCCGGCATAAATGATCTTACCCTCCTTCGCTACTGTGGTGGCAAGCGTATTGGCAATGCCAACTTCTTCATTATATTCATCTTCATGATAAACAAAAACATCGAGTGAGAAATCTCTTTTCGGGAACAGGCGCCGGACGGCAAGGCTGCGCTTATTTTTAGGACCCGGCACATCTGCAATTATCAGCAGGTCAAGGTCACTTTCCGGTCTGGCTGATCCTTTTGCATGTGAACCGAAGAGATATATTTTTTTTGCATGAGTCTTTTTTACGATTATATCAACGATCTTTTTTATCTTAGCCTCATCAAGTGTCATAATATGTCTCTTTGCAGGAATTATTGATGTATATGTGAATCTTTGGTTAAATGATTTGTGTTAAAAGAAATTGCTTTCCCATCAAAGTATCTCTTTATATTTTTTTACGCCGCTTCGCACTTCGGCTGTGCGGCTTGAGCATGCACAGTTCTCAGGCTTTGCGGATACGTTAACCTTGTGGTAAAGCAGTAAAGTGGAAAGTAATTTTCGTATAATACTTTTCAGTATGGTCTGTTTTCTCTTTTGTAAACAAAAACTTCATAAACACTCAGCATCATTCAGGGCGCAGGTGATAATATGAGTCAATGTTTCCTTTGTAAGACCGCGCTTGAGCCGGTTAATGATTCTGAAATAGAAGGCGTAGACCTTTGTGTAGACTGCTGCGAGAACCTTGACGCTGTGGTTAGAGATTACCTGACCTCAAGTCCGGGCGGTCTGGACCTGGTGCTTGATATCCTGGTGGACGATCTTTCAAGCGCAGAGAGCAGGCTGAAAGAGCCGCTTATGGATATTATAAGAGAACTAATGACTGAGGAGTAATACTCCTCTTTTCAGGTTGTGTAGAACACCCTGCCAACAAGCATCACTATTAAAAAAAGAATTAAAATGAGTAATGCTATAATTATATCATCCTTATCAAGACTTATTTTTTCTTTCATTTTTCGGTCTCCTGAAGCTAAACAATATCCGTAACTTTTTGAAGGTATATAAATCCATCCGAAAGATCACAACCTGCTATTTTCCGCGCGCGGCTCTTATTTCTTTTCTATACCTTCCGGATGCAACGCTCACCATGTCCCTTGGGATGGAGTGCTTGTTGAGTATCAGGTAATCTTCGATAATATTCAGTTCATTCTGGTATTCAGGCGCTATCAATTCAGCATACTCGACGCCGTCGCTTGTCAGGACATATTCGTACCTCTGCTTCCACCTGCCGTTCTTCTCGAAATACCGCAGGTCTTCATCCACCATTCCCATAGCAACTAGAAGCTGTATGTCCTCGAAGAGCTTATCGCTGTAAGGGAATCCGTAGCGGTTGTGGAATTTGTAATCAAGCAGGTTTCGCAGTTTCTCAATTTTCCCAAGCTCCCTTACTAGATAATATATCTTTGCTATATTTCGAAGCCTCGGCATGGTTATCCGCCCCTCGCCCTGGCTGCTGAACAGCCTGTGCGCGCTGTAAAAAATGAGAAGAAGCCCTTCGATAGGGAGATAATTATCGTTCCTGATAAAATGTAACAGCGAGGGCGAAAGATTCTCTATTCCCAGCAGGAAATCATGGGACGCATGCGAAAGCATGGAATTGTCTTCGGTTTTTGAGAAAACGCACAGAGATATCTGTCTGGAGATAGCCCTGACAAGACCGTTCGCAAGTGCGGATTCGTCATAGAAGAATCCTTCTTCACCGCCCAGCTTTACCCGCGTGCTCTTGGGGATCCCGCTTGCGACATCAAGGTCAACGAGCACGGGCGCGCCGTACTGTTTGCTGAACCGCTTTGCAAGCTCATCCTCGAACATCTTCTTTGCCACGCCGTTCCTTGCGATGGTGGAAAGAGCCATGCGCGTCTTAGGGTTGAGGTTCTTATGCGTGAAGCGGGATACTGCATTACAGATGCTGCCGTTCCTGATGTTAAGGGTCAGTTTTTTTGCACTCTCATCGCCGTTTGACTCGATGAAATTCAACAAATCGCCATCGTTGTATGACGTGAAAAATAATGCGACTGTGGCTTTCACGTCGTTTCCTGCATGTTCATGGCGGCGAAGCGCGTTCTCAAGAGCGTGCAACAGCATCACCCGCGCTCCCTGGGTCACAGGGTTATGTATTATAGCAGAATAATGATGCGCCCTTGCAATTAGCATGGACTCGGCTGCCGTCATTGCCATGTCCTCATCGAAACTGGCGCTTCCGCCAAGCACAAGTCTTCCTTCTGAAAGGGAGAGGCTTCCTACTATCTGGTCTACATCAACGAGCCCAAGAGAGACGCCTGTGTGGTAAGAGTCGCGAAGCAAAAAATCGATCCTGTCGGCGTCAATGTCGTTTGAGATTATCTGAGCAAGATATGGGTGCGGGAGTGCATCGATATCGCCTGTTGCCATGCGGGCTACCTCTTCAAAGAAATTACCTGCATCTTTTACCGCTCCTGCAATGTCGGGTTTTGTGTGCAGCGAGTTCGAGATGATATGGCGCGAGAACATCTCGTGGCTTTTGAGCTTTTTGCCGCCTGTCACAGGCTGGTATGCAGGATTGCGCTTTAGCACGCTCTCCACCACATGGGAGAAGGCGCTGTGACCGATGTCGTGGAGCAGCGCAGCGAGTCTGACTTTGATGATATCTTCTCCTGACAGTCTAAGCGCCCTTGCTATCTTATCTGCGATGAACATTGTACCCACGCTGTGCTCAAAGCGGGTGTGGTTCGCGCCCGGGAAAGCAAGGTCTGCAAGACCAAGCTGCTGTATGCGGCGAAGGCGCGCCATCTCAGGGGTGTTGATTATGATGTGCTCGATTTCGGTGAGGTCAACACGACCGTAGATGGGGTCGATGATGGAGGGCATGATAGATTATATGGTGTGGATGATGTATTAAAATGAATGTTTTTTGTTTATTATTTTTTACTGAATCTTTCAAAATAATGCTCCTTCAAGTCCTCTATGTTATTGAATATGTATTTTTCTGATAATCGATCCAGATCAACTTTCGGTTTATGCAGATTTACTTTTTCCAGCATAGGAAATTTTTCTGCATCAATATCAGGGAATGCAATCAATTTATGAAAATTATCTCGAGAGATTGTACTATCATTGAATGATATAAAGACGGTTGTGCTGTTGGTTTTTATTTTTGAAGGTTTTAAATTGTTAGGACTTTCTTTTCCAAAACCTTTTTGACAGGTGCGGTGGATGATCCGTACTTCGATTGCATGGTTCAAGAAGAAGCTTTTTATTTCGTTCTCGATTGGTTCTAACGCCCTCTTTTTTGATTCATTTTCATTTACAGGTAATCTGCTATCGTGCCGAGAAAGCCATTTTAACCACAACTCATTTATTTCTTGCTGATTTAGCAAGCAAAGTTGTATCTCTTCAAGCGATACTCTTGCTAATGTTTTGAAGAATTCCACCTGAGCGTACTTGATCCCAGAAATTCTTGGACCCGCATAAGGGTTAAAACTGCAAACATCTTTTTCAATATTTCGCATTGTGGTCTTGACGTCGACTGGACATCTATTGATAAGAAAATCAGTTCTGTTGTCATGGAGCCGTTCAATGCTTGTCTCCATAATCTTTCTAACAGTAGAAACAAAAACAAATTCTCCAAAGCTTCCCAAACGTGGCATATTCAATTTGCGCAATTTAGCTCTAAAATCTGAAAATCCTTTGTCCTCGTTCATCATCCATCCGTTTGAGTTGTATCAGATATCACTCTTAGATAATCCTTATTCCCTTTTTAATAGCTTCGTTAACAATGCTAATCTGTTCCCTCTTGCGTGCGAACTCTTCAGGAGTATAACATAAAACATCCACGACCTCAGTATTTCGGTCTGATAATAAGTCAATGGACTCAATAAATCTATACATCCTTTTAGTGAATTTCACATCTGAGAACTTATCAGATACAACAATAAGGTCTATATCGCTAAATTCACCCGGACTCCCGTATGCTCTTGAACCCCAGAGCCACATTTCTTCAGGTGCATAAATGGACTTTATCTTCGCAAGATATTTATTCAGGAAGTAGGATACTTTCTTATCAAATGCCATCTAATTCCCCTCATATAATTTACTTTTTACTGACTCCACTATTTGTTCAGCTTTACCTATTCCATCCTAAGCATCTTCTTTATAATGTTATTCCATTATATTTGGAAAGGGCATTGTATGAAATTTTGAGTGAGGAGAGTAAGCCCCTTTATGTTTAGCGCAAGGAGCGAGTGCCCCTGTAGCGCTTATGCGGCATTCAGCTATGCGCCGTACTCGGACAGGTCTGGACTGCCCTGTGTGTCCTGTTTCGGCTTGCACCCGCGGGGATTCGCCGTTCCATCCGCACGCGCATGACCTCATTCTTTCGAAATCATCGCATTAATGCGCAGCGGTATCGTTTCTGTTCCAGAGCCAGGACTCTCGCCCTACGCACTTGAGTGCATCCGCGGTCCAGATGGTGAGGGGACTTTCCTCAGCAGCAATATTGCCACCGGCAGCCGCCCTTCCTCTCTCAGGTTTCTTAATAACGTGGTATGGTTTATATTTATCGATAACTTGATTAAGAATCAAATGTCATATAAGTCAGGTGGTGTGAATGCTAAACATTTATATTTACGTATTAATTGCCTTGCCGATAGTGATACTGGCAACCCTGATCATATTCAGAAATGAAAAGATTAATAATACATATGCAAAAGTAACAATAACAGCGCTGGCGATCATACTTCTGGCAGGTGCTGTGGGCGCTGCACCTATAAAAGAATGGAACAGGACATACGGAGGTGCGAGATATGAGTTCATAAGCAACTTGCAGCAGACCGTAGATATGGGATACATTGGAGCGGGAGATTTTTGTATTTTCAAGACAAATGGGGATGGCAGTATCCTGTGGAATAGAACGCATAATGGATTAACAAGATGGGTTTTCCAGACCCAGGACGGAGGATACATAGCTGCAGGGAATATTGTGGATTCAGACAGTCATTTTCGTGTATGGCTCCTCAGGACAGACGCCGGGGGCACAGAACTGTGGAACAGGACTTTCAGAGCACCCGGCACTACCAGCAGCGACTTTGGAAATTTTTTCCAGCGCACCCCAGATGGAGGATACCTGCTTGATGTAAGCTCAGTGCTTTTCAAGATAGATGCGAATGGTAACGAACTCTGGAACAGGACAATTAAACCTGCATACTATCCATACTATGTTCTCCAGACAAGGGATGGCGGCTATATCTTTGGCACTACCAGGTTTAGCGCGGAAGGAAGTGATGTCTGGCTTACAAAGTTCGAAAGCGATATGAACCTGTCGTCCATACCCTGGGCAGCCCCTGTTTATTCGCCCGGAGAACTTAGGAACGGCACTGAGATTCCGGAAAAATACCGCAACGATATCAGTGAAATGGATATCAAAGCTGTTCTTGTTGCAGCCGCCCGGGAAATAAAGACATTTGACGGCAATAGATATGAGAGCATCAGAGCCAACCTGAGCCTGGCAGGAGGAAGTTTGAAAGATAACACCCAGGTGAAACAGTTCTTATTTGAACTCGAGGGATACAGGGACGGGAGGATGGAATCCTGGCAGATGGATATCGAGCGTCCGGAGAAAGGGACGAACACATCCGTGATCAGAGTTCTGGGTGGAGGCACGCTCGTTCCGGATAATTATGTGAGCATTGCAGAGAGTATCGCCTTTAGAAAACTGGAGAACGAAAGCCTCAACAGGACACCTGAGCTGGCAGACGCCTCATGGATAATTAATAGACCAGGCATTGTTGTACTTATATTCAAAGACCCTGAAAGTCCTGCTAACGCCGATGTGAAGGTAGACCTGAGAAACCGCAGTGTGGAATCTGTTGAGAAGAAATACTGGTTCCAGCCATCTTTCCCGATATATTTCAATATTACATCAAATCCGGATGGTGCGGACGTATATCTGGCAAAAGGCGGTTTGGGTGATCTTTGTGGCGGACAGCCATATAAACTATGGGGCGATCATATCGGTAAAACCCCGCTCACATATAAATACGAATACAATCAGACGTTCATGCCTTTCTCAGGATTATTTTCTCTGTTCTCTTTCAATTTAACTGGCTATGAGGACACCTTCAAATGCATCAATATATATGGAGGGGAAAGCGCAAGCAAACTCAGTGTGAGCATACATCAGGAAGGTTCCCTGGAACCTGTTTCAGAAGCTCCTCTAACCTACAATATTTCAGAGGGATTAAAACCGAAAAAGAAGATAAATATTGATGTGCCAGGTTTTGAGTTTGTCTTTCCTATAGGAGCATTTTTACTGATATATCTTCTTGGAAGTAGGAAAGTTTCGTGAACAAAGTCCAGGTTTAACCGATAAGTTGAATACAAAAAAAGCATTTAAAGGAATTAAGGTGTAAACTTAATGAAAAGAGATCTCATGGATATCCTGTGCTGCCCCATGTGCAAGGGCGACCTCGTGCTTGAAGTCACGCAAGAGAACGAAAAAGAAATACTGAAAGGAACGCTTTACTGCGGGAAATGCAAAGAGTATTATCCCATTGACGACGGCATCCCGAATATGCTGCCGCCTGAGTTGAGGGAATAGGAAGCTAAATTTCCTTAATATCAATGATTTCGTACGAGATTACAATTTAATTTAAATCGAACACGGATGACACGGATTGGACGGATTTTCACGGATTTATTTTTTATCCGTGCGCATCCGCGTCATCCGTGTTCGAAATCAACTTCCAGTTCACGCAAAAAGTTAATCCGTTGCCCCCCCTGCGCGCAGACCCGGTGCGTGCGACATGCGCGGAGAACATATCTCGATCAAATGCCGTGCGCCCAACTTGAAGGTTGCCTTCGGGAAAGTCAGCTATTCTTATTTATAAGCATCTCCTCTAAAATCAATCCTGTGGATCAGGATGACCTTTTGTTCCCAGATAACTTCGTAAACAATTCTGAACTTCCCTTTACGGATACGATACTTATTCTTTTCACCCCTTAGTTTGGTGATATCAAGGGATTTTATGGGAACCGGGTCTTCTTTCAGGACAAGCATTGCCTCTTTGAGGCGCACCCTGTCATGTTTTTGCAGGGAAGAAATAAATTTCAAAGATTTGGCTTTTATATTTATTTCAAATATCATGCATCCAATACCTTTAGTAATTCGGCTTCCGAAGCTATTCTATCCCTGCTCCTTATCGCCTTAAGGTCTTCAGCTTCAGGTTCTTCTTCCGGGATCAGCCTATCAACAAGTTTTGAATATAAATTCGTAAGCATGTCAAGGTCGGCGCGAATCTTTCTCAATTCAACCACTGTTTCGGTTACCATGCAATATCATTTAATATTTTAAACCTTATAAGATTTTCCATAGCAAACTCTTTAGCATCAATTCAGTGAAAAACTAAACAATCAGAAATATCTTATGTTCCACCTGAATCTCAAAGTTTCCCCATCTTCTTCAGAAGTTCCGCATTCAGCACGCTTGCTCCAG
>Ga0180732_1000394_pt1 | contig 38933 bp, 36 predicted proteins | sample KR11_01MetaG_FD_148674 | JGI IMG/M metagenome (GOLD analysis project Ga0180732, IMG submission 148674) | Groundwater microbial communities from the Olkiluoto Island deep subsurface site, Finland - KR11_0.1 MetaG | ecosystem: Environmental > Aquatic > Deep subsurface > Groundwater | place...
AAAGAAGAGCGCACCATTGGATCCTGGCTGAGATAAATCAAGATAAAGATCAAGACAACCGGCAGCACTTTAGCAGAGACCAGTGAATCGCCAGCTTTGGCTTGGGCGCGGTTGCGGGCAATCAGGATTTGTTGGACACGGCTAGAAATATCCATGAGAACTCCGGTATAGGCGCGTCCACCTGCCTCGGTGTATCCTTCCAGTAATTGAGCAAGATTGGACAGGGACACCGAAGGACTGCGAGACGCAAGACCTCGGAGGGCTTCTACCCGGTCCTTAATGCGCATTTCTGAAGCGGTGAGAACAAATTCAGGGGTGAGCGGATTGGTTTTTTCCAGCTCCAACGACTCTCCAACTTGCTGAAGGACATCCGGCACGGAACCACCTGCTAGCAACCCAGCAGCAGTGCGGCCGATGGCAATGGGAAGTAGTTGATCGATGTTTCGTCCACGACTTTTCACCCGATCATCAAGCCAGGCTCCAGGAATGTAAAAAAGAATTCCGCCAATCATGATCGCCGGCAAACCTGGCAAAAACAACCAGGCGATGACCATCCCACATGCACCGGCAGCAATGCGTAGTAAGCGAAAGGTAATGGGCTTTATGTTCAACCCGGAGGCCAACAGTTTGTACTCCAGCGATTTCGGATCCAGGGAAGACAAAGAGCGTGCAGAATCAACCGTGTAAAGGGCGGCCAACCTGCCTGTTTTGATCTGTTTCGGATACCACAGTAAAAGGAATAACGTGGTGCATAAAATACCCACCACCGGAATTAATATCGTCATGCATCCTCCATGTAAGTTTTAAATACAAAAACCGGACACTCGCACTGGCGCACCTTTTATGTGCGCATCCAGCAGGTAGAGTCCGGCCAACGATTGAAAGAATAGGTTATTCGGTTGTCAGATTATTTTGAGTATAGCAAGAGAAAAGGGCTTATCCTAGGGGGACAAAACAACAGATTAATACTTCAATGAATTTTTTTCTTGCAGTGGCACAGTAATCATTGAGAATTTGTTACACAGTTAGCCCTTCGAAAGAGCTATTCGTCTATATGCCTCAGTACTAATGAAAAATTTCTTAGCTAAGTCTGAGTATTTGGAATAAATCCATTAGCAAAACATCACTTCGTTTGGTCAAACTTTCAATCAATTGGGGGGTGAATCCAGATCGTGAACACAACGCAAATTGGGTCTTCCTGTCACCCAATTCTCGTTGGACGACCGATGCCTTCCTCTCCAGGTCAGCCAAGATATTTGTCCCAACAGGTTGGCTACTCCATTTGCACTCAACAAGAATTGCATCTTTTTCCCCAACCACGACCAGATCAATCTCTTCGTTGGCATTCCACCAACGACCTATATTGACAGGCAGGAAAGATAATTTTCCAGATAGTCCATTCTGCCAAAAATATTGCTGACAAATCTCTTCAAAAGCCAGGCTAGAGAAGTGATCGATTTCAGGAAGCACTTGGTTCTCTAGGATGGAAGATGTTCCTCCTCGTTCAAGCTGTGAGCGATTAGGGTGGACGTAACGAAACCAAAAGCGCAGGTAATGGTCTTTCAAGCGATAAATTCCCCGCCGGCTCTTTTGTGGTTGTGTTTCGGTCACCGGCACTAACCGTTCAATCAGGTGAAGCTGTTGCAATGTATCTAAGTATGCGGTGGCACCATCTAATCCAGTAGCTTGTTTGATTTCATTCAATCGCGTTTTCCCTGCCGCTAATGCCTGAAGAATCGCAAAATAATTACGGGGCTCCCGTAGCTCTTGTTGCAGGATGAAACGCACTTCATCGTACAAATACGAGCCTCTGGTGAGAATATTGTCCTGGATGTTCTCTTTAAGTGTTTTATTAGGTTCAATAGTGTGCAAATACGCCGGTGTACCACCGTACACCGCATAAGCACGTACTTGATCCTCATTGGGAAAGGATGGAAAAAACAGGCGGGCATCTTTAAATTGCAGCGGTTCTAGCAGGTATTGGGCTGTCCGTCTGCCGTAGAGTGGTGCCTGGTAACCCAGAACGGTTTCTTCCATCATTCCGATGTACGATCCACACAGGATAAGCATGATTTGTGAATTTTTGAGGGTTTGGTCCCAGGATTTTTGCAATATTGAAGCCAGTGGAGGGTGGGCAGTAACCATGTAAGGGAACTCATCTAACACTACCACCAAGCGCTCTTTCTGAGCTGCTTGACCTAAGGCTTGAAATAACGCTTCCCAGCTGGAATAAACGGCATCCATCTGACCAGGACCAAATATTATTGCATTGATGGCACTGGAGAGGGCCGTACGTAGCGAGATTTCCGAGCCTAAATCAGACACAAAAAAAACAGCACGCTTTCCCTCACAAAAACGGGCCATTAGTTCAGTCTTGCCCACCCGTCGGCGACCATAGAGAACAAAGAATTCGGCTTTACCAGATACGAAACGTTTTTCAAGTAAATCAAGTTCAGAAAGGCGGTTTACGAACATTTTGTCCTCCTTTATTATGCACATAAGGAAATCGTGATTATGATAACCAAGATTTCCTTATTGATTATATCACAATGCTTCTTTGAATTGTTTGTAGGGTGGGCATTTAAAAAGTATACGAATTGAGGTCTTCTGAATGTTTGCGCAGCAACTATGATTATTTATAACAAGTGACTAATGATGTCTTTTAGCCGCCATGGACGGTATTCTTTGACCTCAACACTCATGTTGATATGATAAGGACCCAGATTGGAACCTTCAGGGGGTGGAGGGACATTATGGATATGACCATGAAGGTTAATCCATCCTTCTTCAAGCGGAACAATAGGACGGTGTGAAAAGATCAGCTTCAATCGATCTTCCAGTTCAATTTGTATTGAATCCTTAATCAGGGTCACGCCATGGGTTTCGCAATAAGTTTGACTCAGACGGTCGTGGTTACCTTGGATTAAAAACAACCTTCCATTCAACATACTGATTAACAGATCGAAATTGTTTTTTTTCCCCAATGCAAAGTCGCCAAGGTGTAAGACGGTTTCATTCGGGGAGATCAATTCATTCCAGTTTTTAAAAATTAATTCTTGCCAATTTTCCGGACGGTTGCAGTATCTTCCAATGTTCTCATGGAAGAAATGTGTATCTGAAATGATCCAAGTATCTGGTGTAATTACAATTTGATTGTCTGCGGTAAGCATCCTAGTTATTTCAATAAACCAATTTTCAACCGGAAATGTAAAGGTTAATTTGCATTATTTTACTCCATTATCAGTATCTTCATCACGCAAATTGGTAGAACTATTTCATTTATCGTCTCTTTTATCCTTTTGTAACGATTTACAAGAATCTCCTCATCCGCTTTTTCCAATAGCATCAAGCTAATATTATTCAACCAATTTCTCCCACCTTGGATCAATAAGTTTTTTTAGTTAGTATTAAAACGATGACCATTAGTAATTCACCACTTTTTTACAATCACTAACATCTAACTAATGAAATCACATCGATAAATTCATATTTTTTAGTAGGCTGAAGGAGCTTCAAATGGATTCTACAAAAACGTCAGATTTATTAAGCCGAATATCAATAGGGATGGAGCCTAGTAGAACCCCGTTGGATTTGGAAGATCCAAGTGATTATGTGAATTACCTTGATGGGCTCATTTACTACTCCCCTGAGGATGACGAAGCTAATGAGCGCGAAGAAATTATTGGAGCTTTTCGGATGGTACACATTGACGCAAATTCCGCTACAGAAAATGGGACATCCCTTTTTGATGTGTACGATTGTGATGCTGAGACGTTTGAATTCTTCGAAAGTTTTGTCAATCTTGACGACGAAGAATTCACTAACGAACTAATAGATTTTCTGGAATCAGAATTTGTATTTAGTGGAAACAATGTATTAATTATAGATCGAATAGGAATTCGCCCAGAATACCGTGGAAATAATCTTGGATTAATAGTTCTGCGAAATCTTATTCAACGCTTTTCCAAGGGTGTAAGCGTGGTGGCAATAAAACCCGCCCCCTTTACATTTGCTTCTTCACATATAAAACAGAATTATATTGATTGGCAACGCTCTGAAACAAAAAAAGATTCAATTGAAGCAATAAAATTGGGCAAGTATTACCAAAAGCTGGGGTTTAATAAAATAAATAAATCTGCATACCTGGTTCTCGGAACTGCAAAAAAATTGCCGATTATTCCCCAAGCAGTCTATTGATCATGTGAGTTTTTATACCTCGTAAAGTTGCCGATTGCTTTGTAAAATGAGGTCCCTCCTTTAAAATATGCAAAGGCTCGATCTGTTTATTCGTTAGTTCAGTGAGAATTAGTGTAGTGGAACAATCTTTTTCAAGAATATCCGCCCGAATACCTGAACCCTCTGATTCGCTGAATAAAAGAGTTTCTACCACAGGTTGATCTAAGTGGAGCCTCATCATAAACCGACTACTGCAATTTTACAGATTCGTAATTGGGTATCTTTATTGTAGTATATTCCAGCATACCCAACTAGTTTAATAAAATCGAGTTTCCTGGCTTTTATATAATCAAGAATAATCTTCTCAGGTTGGGGAACATCAAAAGTCACTTTATCTTTATTCGTAATTGCATCCAATAACTGTAAATAGAGATAATTGTCTTCCGTTATGTGAGTTCGTGGCTTTTGAATGATGACCATTAACTTTTTATTTTCTTTTCCTCCAAACTGGTTAAATGCATTGGTTGCATACTTTTTATATTTTGGGACTTGGGTCGTAAGCCCAATCTGATTCAAAAAAGATGCTCCAGTCTCATAACCGGTAACCACCCCGCCTTTTTGTGTGTAACGATCACGATTGATGAGAGCCGGATTGAGTTTAGTTTTTCCGAAAGGAGTGTTTTGAGCTTTATAGTATATTCCTTTCTGATACCTCACTAAATCATAGTTATCTGCAATCCGGGGTAAGTTTACATTTACAAGAGCCTTGGCTTGACCTACTTCAATATTAAAGTGACCAGCAAGGTTAAATGCAATATCCTCTGTATAAATTGGAATATTATAGGGTAAGCGGAAAATAAGTTCCGCAATATATTGTTTGTATCCAATTCGTTTCATCTTATTACCTCGTTTGTTATTATTATATAAGTATTTTTGTATATATCTCGTTAGATAATAACATAGTTGAAGAATTAATTTAATGTCCAAAAACGCAAAATCAATCTAAATGCAATTAAAAAATGCTTGAGATTTTATCATCGTAGAAAGTTTTTAGGGGAAACCCGCCTAAGGAGATATTAAGCTCCTCAATTTCTCCCACCTTGGATCTGTTGCAGATGATTCTTCTATGTATCGGTAAATAGGTTCAAAGAACACATCGCCGTTTTTCAGATCCTTGGCGACATCTCAATAAATATCAATAAGTTGCTATCTGAGCCAATAGAATGTGACATAATAGCTGACAGTAATAAGTTTCGGCCTACAGGACTAAGGCTGCACTAGAACGTTGTTGAATAGCTGTAGGAGGTTTAATCGGATCGTAACCTCTAAAGAGCGATCTTTTTGGATTATCACCTTCTCAACTATAGTATTTGAATTTTTACTTTTTAACTTAAATCGTTCAAGCCATTCCACATCTGTTTGACTAACTGCCATAGTAACAGTGGATTGCGATGAATTTCAAATTAATGATTCACTTTTGTGTCGTGAGAGCCCCGATTATTAAAATAGTTGTGACTATATTCAAGTAATCAGTTCGTCCTATAAGCACTTATAAAATCAGGTGCCTTAGCCTACCTGACCGTCAGTCAAAATTGAAAGTCCGATTGTTCCAGGACCTGTATGAATGGACAAACCAGGTGTAAATTCGGCTATAATATATTGATTCACATCTGGAGCAATTGAATTTACTTTCTCTTGTAAATTGTGGGCTCCTTCAGGGTTGTTTGCATGAATAATCGCTACTCGTTTAATGGTTTTCCCGTCGCAAGATAAATTGACCAATTCAAGCATTTTATCAATGGCTTTTTTGGAAGTGCGTTGTCGACTCACAATTTCTAGCTTTCCATCTTGAACCGTCAGTATTGGTTTAATATCTAATGTATCTGCTAAGTTGGCCGAAAACTTATTCAACCGACCGCTTAAGGCAATGTACTTCAGCGAAGGTAGGAGCGCAAAAGTGTGGATCCTTTTCCCTACATTTGCTAAATGTTGCAAAACTTCTTCTTTGGTTGCCCCATTCAAAACGGATTCAGCTGCCGTTAAAACCATGAAACCTTGACCCATTGAAAGATTTTGAGAGTCAACTACAACAATATCATGCTTGAACATTTGAGATGCAAGAACTGCTGAATCAAAAGACGCACTCACCTTGCAGGATACACAAATACAAATAATGGATTGGGCACCCTCGGAAATTGACGCCCTAAACGCTTTGGCAAAGGCTTCTGGAGAAGGAGCTGATGTTGTTGGATATTTGTTAAACTTTTCCAGCTTTTCAAATAAAAGGTGGTCATCTATGTCCACTCCCGTTTCATAAGTTTCACCATCGATATGCAAGTTAATGGGCACTTGGCGGATTTCATATCGTGCTGTTAAATCAATGGGCAAGCTGCTATCTGTATCCGTAATTATTACAATGTTTTTCATAACGTCTCCTTCAAATATTAAAAATTAATTTGTTATTCATCCTATCAATGGGATACACTAATCCGTTTCTAGTCGATGCTGATTAAATGAATACCACTTTTTCTCGTCCAGCAGAGTAGCTTCAAGCCGCCTGTTCAACTCGGATATATCGGTTATGGTAGAGGGCATATCATGGTGGATTGGAATAACGTAAGGTGCATGAAATTGTTTGGCCGTACGCACTAATACATTCTTATAAAGAGCTGTAAAGAGAGGCGCTCTACGCCAGGGCAAGCACAATATATCCGGCTTCACGTCCAGGCGAGCTTTATGCCCATCGCCAATATGTAACAAATTAGCCTCATCCATAATAAGGAACGAGAGTGGTGTTGTAGCTGGTTCTGGTTTTCTCTGCTTTAGGAGTAAAAACAAAAGGATGTATAACAGGCCTTTCGTTTGGCTGTACCCTGGTAATGACTGTATATTTGCAATCTGCTCGCCAGGTTGCACAGGTCGTAGACGGTGGCGTGATATCCCCATTCTTTCAGCTATTCGGCATACATCTGGTGAGGCGACTACTACCCCAGTAGAGATCTCGGCCAATCGCCCAATATGATCTTTATGACCGTGGGTAATGCATATATACTCTATGCCTGGTTCGGGCTCAATGGTAAAGTCCGGATCAATCAAAATATGGCGATAGCCAATAATTTCTATACAGGAATGACCGAGAAAACGCACTTTCATTGAGAGTAGATTATCTCCATTATTTTTCTTCTAATATTGTGGGTGGAAATAATTGCCCAGGCTTTTATCATCATTGAGACTTTCATAGGATAAAATCAATCTATTCGTTTCTGGATCGAAATAAAGAAATGAACAGCCATATTCCCAAACTTGTTGGTTGCGACTAATCCACCGATGACGATCCATTTGACCTAACCATTTAGGGATGTGCTCGGAATAAGAAAAGCCAATCCAATAATTAAAGCTCCAACAAGAATGCTAAACGAGGTTGATAACATAATTAACATTTCTTATCTTTCATGTAAATTTCTTTTTCCGGCGGTAATATTTTTACCTGACGCGCATTAGCGCTGATGCCATTCAGTGGTTGAATTGTTCACGAATATTACGGCTGAATCTTTGCAGCGGATACCCAAATTTCTTCCATTGTCTGTATATGGCATCTTTATTAATTAAGGCTCGACTGGTAGATACTTGGGACGGGCTGAATGTACCAAACTCATATTCAAAAGGAGCTTCATGTACCGGTTTCCCCATAAGCGCATAAATTTCACACCAGGCGTACTTTAGGCTAAGTCCCATAAGGCCCTCTTTCTCTACCCGCCGCATCGAGACCGGGATACGGGTGTTGGTTAACATTCCGAACTTTCCATACCGTTTTGCACGGCGAGCATAGTCAATATCCTCGCTGAGCGCAAGCGATTCATCGAACCCCCCCATCTTTTCGTGGACGATGCGCTTTGATAATATGCAAAAGCCGGGGGCGTGCGGGGAAACCGGTTGGATGATCCGGAAATACAGGTTTGTACCCACGCAAATCATCCGATCCAGTGGGTTTTCGTCTAATGCTGCGAGGAAGCATGTGGCGACATCATATTCTTTACGTTCAAATTCCTCTAAAACGAGTGCAATGAAATCGGGGGGCGGCAGCACATCAGCATCGAGAAAGAGAAGGAGATCCCCTCTGGCTGCACGAACTCCTGCGTTACGCCCAACCGCTGGCATTCCGCCGCGTACTACTTGTGCGCCTCTCGATTGCGCCAAGTCTGCTGTGCCATCCGTCGAACCAGCATCAGCTACGATGACTTCATCCGGAAGACGAGTTTGCACGTCCAGAGCATCAAGCAATCTGGGTAGATACGCAATTTCATTTAACGTAGGAATGATGACGGTTAAGCATGGATTAATTCGACCTTGCAGTGACGTTTTATGAGAATGTGTGTTTGTTTTCATATACCGGTTTCCTTTAAATTATTCTTTTAGCCATGCCCAGTTGATCCGCGATGGCGCGCGCGACCAAGTGGGAAGCATCGGGTTTGGCCAAGCGGCGGCAGTTGACAGCAACATTTTCACGCTCATCGGGATGATCGAGCCAGTTTCTTAATACCTCAATGATGCGGGTGGGCTCGGGTGCCCAAACACCAGCACCCTCAGTGACTACATACGACACGTTGCCATCTTCCTGTCCTGGCATGTGACTGTAAAGGATCATCGGCAGGCCGGCGATAAAGGCTTCGCTGATGGTGCCAGGTCCTGCTTTGGTCAATAGAATGTCCGCACTGCGCATAAAATCGGGCATCTCGCGCACAAATCCATAAATAAAGGTGGGCATCGACCATTCTTCAGCTTCAAGTTGTGCCTTGAGCTTATGGTTGCGACCGGTCACCACCACCAGGGCTGCGTTGAGGTGGGCAGCGGAGATAGCTCGCGCCACCTTGGTGAGAGGCCCCATCCCATCGCCACCACCGATGAGTAAGATCACTGGCAGGTCTTGAGGCCACCCCAGTCGTTTACGGATCAGGTGCCGGTCTCCTATGGGTAGACAAAAACGCTGCCCAACCGGCAGCCCAACCACACGAATTTGATCGGGTCGAAGTCCATAAGCCAATCCGTTCTGACGGGCAATTTCAGTGGGCACCAAGACCAGATCGGACCGGCGGTTAAACCACAAAGCATGCGTCGAAACCATATCGGTTACCACGGTAATGAAAGGAGGGGAATCAGGCTTCATCGCGCGGCTGATCGGAACTACCGGAATTGGATGCACCATTACTAGCAGATCGTAAGGATGTTCGTTGAGTAGCTTGAAAGCGGCTCGCCGGATATAGGGCCACACCACGTTATAAAAAATATGTGTACGGCGCTGCCCATCGCTCAGTTTATAGCCAAATTTCCACATATCGGGTACCTTGGCCATCGGGGGATACAGTTCAGGCGCCAAATCGAATGGCGGTGGCGCATATTCTTTGAAAAAATCGACCATTTCTGTTGAAAAGCGATCTGGAAAGTCCAGATTGATCGCTTCAATGATCGCTTCGGCTGCGCTGCGATGGCCTCCACCTGTATCAGAAAATAAGAAAAGAACGTGCGGTTGTTTAAGTTCCGTTTGAGCCATTAATCCCTTTCGGAAAGAATATTTCTAAATTAATATTTTTCAGCAGATGTTCCGGGAAACGATGGCTAAAAAATATTTTTATCGACACTACCTGTACCTCTTGGATATCATCCAAACCTAAAGATCCTCGATATCCAACAGTGATTCAAATTTGACTACTTTTTTGATAATCTGCCTATATAGTTTATAAAAACTCTTATCCGCATAATATCCAAGCAACGGAAAGATCATTTCTTTTCTTTGTGTGTGAAATGCCCGGAGTAGTGCTTTAGAGAATTTTAATAAATTACCTGTTGATTTACTTCCATTATGGATGATGAAAACAGTGAATTCATCATTTACAATCAGAGGTTTGTGGTCTTTTATTAAATTTAGCCACAAGCTATATTCGACAACATCATTTATACTTTCGTTAAAACCTCCGTACGTTTGAACGGCCTCCCTTTTCATAAACGTGTTTTCATGGGAGATAATGTTCATGACAGATAGGGCTTTTTCTGGATTAACTCGCAAGAGATATGTCTGGGGAATAGCTATTCTCTTTCCTCTCACTTCAATTAGGAAATTACCTGTAAGCCATACAAGATCGGGATTTTCATTAAATCTGGAAGTTGCTTTTTCCAAAGAATACTTATTCAGGTAGTAATCATCTGAATGCAGATAATGAATAAGATCTCCTGTTGCTTCTCTTGTTGCAACGTTTAATGCATTCCCCACGCCCTTCGGCTCAGATTGGATAAATTTGATATTAAATTTATCTTTATTTCGCTCAATATATTCTTGAATGATCTCTAAAGTTGTATCAGTCGAAAAAGAATCATTAATAATGTGCTCAATATTCTTATAGGTCTGATTTTCGATGCTTTCCAACGCTCCCTTCAAATATTTTTCGCTGTTGAGGGTGCATGTAACAATACTAATCGTTGTATTTTTATTATTTCTCATAGGATCACGAAACCTAACACTTCATTTCTTTTAAATAATTGGTTACATTAATATCCATCAGACGAGTTTTCTAGTAGCTGGATATATTTAATGCGAGAATATTTATCTTTGCCATCTAACACCCCCAAGTCTCTCACTGTGTTGGTTGTCATCTGAATCAAAATTAGAAAAGACCTGCAGCTGATCGAGCTTCAAATGAGTCATTGATTCCTTTCGATAAGGCAAATTGCAAAGTATATTTTTTCGGTATGTTTTCTTGAAAACGATGGTTATGTAAAACTTTTATCAACGTGAACCAATTCCTTTGCTTAGTGACCAATACCAGCGGGGACGCAAGAGCTTATTGATTTCGGAGAGGTGTTCTTCCACAGCACGCTCCCCCGCTGCGACTAATTCTGTTACCTTGTTATAGCCAACGACTGTATTGACGTTTGTAGGAAGTTCAGGGCAAATCAGCACATCAGGCGGAAACTGGCGTAATTTATTCTCTTGCTCCACGATTCTCATGGCATAAAGGCAATTATCAAAAACTTCAAGTGTATTGGCTATGCCTTCTGGAATCCAGCGATGGTTTCCAACCCACTGGCCAATTCCTTCATTATTGGCAAGCCCTATGTCAACAGCGATGACTACTTCTGCACCCATTTTTCTAGCAATATCAACCGGTAAATTGTTAAGTATCCCGCCATCAACGAGCTGTAGACCGTTTATTTCAACCGGCATAAATATTCCAGGCAGAGAGGTTGTAGCGCGTAATCCTAAAGCTACTAATCCCTCTTGTAGCACAATTTCCTTATGGGATTTCAAATCTACTGCCAGCAAGGATAAAGGTAAATTTAAGTCCGAAAAAGTTTTTTCACCAAATTCCTTCTTAAAGAAAGCGAGTACCCTTTCACCCCGTATCAACCCGCCTTTCGGCATGCTTGGATCAACCAGACGCAACATGTGTCGCTTTTGAGTAGCAACCAGAGATTCTCGTTCCAGGTCATAGGAGCTCATCCCTGCAGCATAACCGGCAGCGATGACTCCGCCCATACTTGTCCCAGCCAGAAAATCTACGGGAATGCCTTCGCGTTCCAACACTCGCAGCACGCCAATATGCGCTAACCCTCGTGCCCCTCCACCACTTAATACTAAGCCAACAGACGGACTACGAATCAACTTTATGCTCCGGTATTTGTTCGGCATAGACACCGATTGCTTTCTTAAGATGCTCGTATTGAAAATCTGGCCAGAAAACCGGGGTGCTCCAGAAAACGGCGCGGGCAGTGCGCCAAAGCAAAAAATTGCTCAGCCGCCATTCGCCACCAGTGCGAATCACCAGATCAACATCAGGGCACTCAGGACAGTATAGATAACGTGCAATGGTACTCTCGTCCAGGTTTGTCCCGTCCAGTGCTCCCTGTTTATGCGCGGTCACTATGAATTTGATAGCATCTACAATTTCAGCCCTTCCCCCATAGTTAAGTGCAAGATATAAAGTCAGCCGAGAATTATCCTGGGTTTGCTCGATTGTCCGATCTATTGCCTTTAAGACCGAAGTTGGCAAGCCTTCCCGCTTTCCCATCAACTGAATCCGAACCCCATTCCGTTGCAATTCGCGAAGCTCGCGTTGAGCATATTTCCCGACCAGATACATCAAGTAGTCTACTTCCTTCGCTGGTCGGCCCCAGTTCTCGGTCGAAAAGGTATACAAGGTCAGCACTTGAATACCGAGGTTACCACTGGCCTCGATGATACGCCGAACTGTCTGCACCCCGGCCTCATGTCCATCAGAGCGGGGAAGACCACGCTCTTGCGCCCAGCGACCATTCCCATCCATAATAATGGCCAGGTGACGGGGGATTGCCTTATCGCTAAGGTTTCCTGACATGCGCCTCCTTTTGAGATTGATCTTTTAGGTAATGCTCACGCCAGATCGGTCCGGATAAGTTTTCATAGAGCTCACCGTAGTGTTCCAACCCTTTCCCGTAATCCGGGTCAAGCAGCGCTGCCTTGGCACTTTCGTCAATGGGCTCTGGTTCATGCTTGGCGATCAACTGGCTTAGCACTCCATGATGATCTCGATTCAAACAGGGCGCCAGCCAATTGCCTTTGTCTTTCATATAAGCTTCCTGCCAGCCGCGGATGTCTGCAAAGAAAGGATTTGCCCAGATATCGTTTAATGTGCCGCCCTTTGCATAAATGGCATTGACGTTGACAGGTGAGTAAGGCACAAAAACGCAGGGTGAAACAGCGCCATTCCAGTCAATGTAAAGGTATCCGCCACCGTATGCCCTCCCGCCAGCTATACAACCACCGGAAAGCGTGGCATGATTCCAAAAATCTGCCAGGAAGATTTTGCGTTGACGGATGATTTCCCACGAACGTTTCCACATCCAAAGCCGTTGTTCCGGGGTGGGCATCAAATCCAGAGTATAAGAACGACCGATAGGCATGTAATGGAAAGACCAACCATAGAATGCTCCCTGTTGTTCGAAGAAGAAGTCAAGGAACTCGTCCGAGAATATTTCCTCGGCATTGTGCCTGGTGGCAGTCAATGAAATACCAAAAAATACTCCTGCCTTGCGTAAGTGTTCCATGGCTCCAAGTACTTTGTCAAAAACACCAGCGCCGCGTCGTTCATCGGTTCGTTCGCGCCAACCCTCAACCGAAATGGCCGGGGTCACGTTTCCCAAAGCCGCCATCCGTTGGGCAGTTTGCTCATCAATCAATGTCCCATTGGTGTAGAACATGAAGAATACATCAGGATGCTTTTCAGCAGCATCCAATAAGCCTTTCCCTTCCGATCTGTACGCCAACGGTTCACCGCCACTGATGACTAAGAACCGCACTCCCCAGAGCGTTTTTGCTTCTGTGATAATCTGGTCAAAGGTCGACCAATCCAACTTCTCTGAGTCTGCTCCTGCACTGGCATAACAACCTGTACATTGCAAATTACATGTCTTACCGGGGCTGATGGTTAAAGTACTGGGAGGAATCATCCCAAATTGTTCAGAGAAGCGAGTGATTGACGATTGTTCCCCACCCTGAACCAAAGCTCCATGAACCAGATTGTGGGAAATCTTTCGGAGTGTTGCGTCTGACAATCTGCGGGCAAGTATACGGTCGAAGGTTTGCATGAACGCCTCCCCAAATTCTGCTTGATCAGTCAGAACTCCGGGAGGTAAAGATGACAATAGTGGGTTAGCAGGTCGTAGATAAGTGGAAATATATTTCCCGGTCTGCAAAATGCTTTGACGCAATTGTGTTGACCTTGAAAGCAGCGGTGAGGTCCGTATAATGCACTCCAATCCCAAATCGAAAGCTGCATTTTTCAACATACCATTCTTGAAGTGATTCGTGGTCATACTGTTCCTCCTGAAATATGTTGCTTATTTATTCTTCTTCCGCCAATCCTCAAACCAGATTAGAACAAGGGCTATCCCGCAAAGGAGCAACAAATAGCCCTGTTGGACGGAATAGGGGACAGTGGGATTCATGGATTCAACCTGGCACGTGTCGAAAGCTCTTCAGTAATTTACAAAGGTAGCAACTATAGGTGGGTGCTTTCTAAAAAGCCCTGGATTTCAGCTTGAGGTGATAGCAAGCCGATTCTTGCCAAAAGACTACGTTCAAATAAGGTGCGCGTATCACCCTCCTTTTTATGGGCTATTAATCTTCTGTGTATAGAGCGATGCCAATCGTTCCCGGCCCCACATGGACGCCAATGGCTGGACTAAGTTCCAAGGTGATTACTTCTTTGCAATCGAGGTGGTGAGTAATTTGCTCGCAAAATTCTTGAGCGATCTGTGGCGCGTTCGCGTGGATGACACCGATGCGGAGGGGATGCCCATTGGCTTTCTCTTCTGCCAGAGCCATCAATCGTTGTAAAGCCTTACCTTTGGTTCGCGCACGCTCCAAGGCATCAAGCTTTCCATCCAAGTCGAAGTATAAGATAGGCTTGATGTTGAGCACCGTGCCCAGATAGCGGGAAGCCCCGCCTATCCGCCCGCCGCGATGTAAATATTCCAATGTGTCCACTGCAAAAAACAAATGCATTCGCTGAACAACCCCATCTGCCGCCTGTCGTACATCCTGAAGCGATTTCCCTTGTGCCGCTGCCCGAGCCGCTGCCATTACAACCAACGCCTGCCCGGCCGACGTAACACGGGTATCCACTATTTCCACCGGCACGCGATTAAACTGGCGCGTAGCAGCCTGAGCCGATGCAACCGTGCCGCTAATACCAGACGAAATCAGCGGAACGACAATGCCATCCGCTTGATCGGCCAGGCTTTCGAAAGCCTGAAGAAAATCCTGGATCGAGGGTTGCGATGTCGTTGGAAGAGACTTGCTGTGAGATAATCGCGTATAGAACTCGTTAGGCGTGATGCCTACGCCGTCGAGAAAGGTCTCGTTCCCCCAATGAATTTTAAGGGGAATCACTCGAACGTTATATTGCTCAACCCATTCCACTGGAAGGTTTGCTGTACTGTCTGTCAAAATCGCGATCTTGGTCATTGAATCTCCTATTCGAAAATAACGAAAATATTAGTTAAAAAAAATTAACTAGAAAGGATTTGGACTACTTCCCGCGTGAACTCACCCAACTGTCGCCGGCTTTCCTCACTCAATTGCGAAAGTGCATCCTCATACCGACTGAATTGAGCAAGCAAGACAGTGGAATAACGACGATTGGTACGTTCTATAACGGACAGGAACATTGCGATTCCACTCATTACACTTAAGTTGATTTTTTTGGGCAACCCAATTTGATGCAGACGTTCCAACAACACACGAATTTCAGGCGCATCCTGGATCGTCGTCAACATTAGGATCACAGCAGTGATCAGTTCGGTAACAAAAATGAGTGGGGAGCGCCTCTCCGGAATACGAGCCAGAAGATTGGAGAGCAACTCTTCGTAACCGCCAGCTTTTCCATGTCGTAGCTGTTGTAAGATTTGTTCCTTAACATCCTGCCAATCTTCGATATCGGCAGGATTGCCAGCCAATTCGTTGATCAAACGGTTGGCTTCCTGGGTCGGAAAAAAGAGGACAGCTGAACGACCTGGGCCGTGTTGATCCGGGTTCGCCTGATACTCGGCCCGTATAAGCCCCTTTTCTTCCAGCAGGCGCAACATCTCATACGCCGTAACTTTTCCGATGCCCAGGCGTTCGGCAACCGTCACGTAATGCACGGAATGTTCCATTTCCCGGTAGATGTCCAGGAACTGGCTCAAAAACTGTAATTGGCGGTGAGTAAGTTTCTTTTTCATAAATATCCGAAAATAACGAATTTATTTTACCCTACTTACTTGAAACTTGTCAATAGTGGTTGAGAAAGGTTATGGTTAAGTGGGTAAGCGGAATGCGGCCAACCAAGGAAGAACGTGCTGAACTGCCCATGACCAGGTAAAATAGCTGCCCAAGGCAATGGCCGCAGCGTATTCAAGTGGCTTTTGAAAGGACTCCTGTAGGGCGATTCCATTCTTGTTCCGACGAATTCGCATGACCGCAGGGAGGATAAAGATCAGCGAAAGGACAAGAACAAGCCATAAGACCCAAAAGGCAACCAAACGGATGACAAAGGCTGTTATAATCCCTGAAATTACCGCCAAAACCATCACTGCGCCCATTAACCTGGCAGTAACCCTGGGACCCAAAACCGCAGCGGTATGTTTGAGACCCGCTTTTAAATCGCCGTCCAGGTCACGCATTTCATTAAACATCTCGCCATAACAACTGATGCAGAAAACAAAAAGAAAGGGAAATATCCAGTGCATGAAAGGGGCTGGATCAAAAGTAAAATACCCCGTGAGGAACTGTAACCCGGAAAGCATAAAGCCATGTACGAAAAAGTCAACAAAAGCGATATTCTTCAGGCGAACCGGTTTCCAAGAATACAAGAAACTGATCAAAAGAGTGATCATACCCAACAGGAAGGTAGTTTTTCCCAGAGTGGAATAGACAAGTGCGGATCCCGCAGCCACACCAAAACTTATCAACCGCGCAGTAAAAGGGGATAGATCGTGCGCAGAGACCGGGTTCCGTTGACATTTATGCGGAGTTAATGCGTCATCTTCAGCATCTTCAACATCATTGATCATGAAAGCAAAGGCTACAGCCAGCCAATTTGCTAAAAGAACTCCAATCAGTTTCCATCCAAACGAACCATTGCTTGCAGCGGTCGCACCCAACAGGGAGGTTACAATGACAAATGCCAGGTACTCTTTGAACCTTGTTAATCGGATGCTGCCGTTTATCGTACGTCTGATTTGCATGATGCCTCTTAGAAGTCAAATAACTTTTTCGAGATAAAAATTACTTTGATTAATTCATTCATATAATTTCATGTATCGTACCGTTTCCGGGTCTCAATTGTTTCTTGATGATCAAGCTTTACGTGGAAATCTCCATTACCGGGTAGATGTCACGGAACTGACTCGAAAATGTTGTGGGTGTTGAGTGTGTTTCTTTTTCATGAATATCCGAAATTTGCGAAATTATTATAGCGTACTTAATTTGAATCTTGTCAAAAGAGAGGAATTTCCGGTCAGAACATATCTGGCTCATTCACATTTTTTATGATGAACGCTGGCGATGTCAAACCGAGGAGCAGTATTCGCGACGTAAAAATCAATTGGTTTATCCCAAGTAGTCATACACAAAGACCGCGTTGCATTTTGTGGATGGAACTGGAAGATGACACAGAGTTGATTTTGTGAAAGAGTATTATTGCATTCCAAGAATTTAGTAAAATAAACGACGGAACTTTATCTATGGGCTTGAGAAATCTAGGTGCTGGGATTTTAATTGCTTGGGCTTCACCGATTACTAATCCCTATGATCCACCTTCGCGATCACAATCAATACAATTATCAATCCTATAAAAAAACAAGATAAACATTATTATGTCAACAACTGTATTCATCTCCTAAATATCCTGGAGCGCAAGGCTTTTTAAAACATCGGGACCAGCCATTCAACAGTTAAATCTCAAAGGAAAGGTTTACCCTTTTGGGAAAATCTGCTAATAGCCAAATTGGCTTGTCGTGTCGAACAACCGCAGAAATTGCGAAACGGAGCAGTGTACTGGATCTATACATCACCCTGGTGTTCAATCAGACAAACTGTAAAAGACCAAACCTAATGTACCCGGTCCGGCATGAACCCCAATCACAGGTCCCATTTCAGATGTAACTAATTCAACACAATTGAACCTTTCACGGATCTGCTGTTCCAGTTCATGGGCTTCATTCGGAATATTGCCATGCAGAATGGCAACATGAACTTCACCGCTGCCAATTTTCTTTTCCATGATTTCCAATAATCGAGCGATCGAGCGTTTGCGGGTACGCTGCTTCTCTAAAGGCTCAATCCTTCCATCTTTTATATAAAGAATTGGTTTGATGCTCAATGCAGAACCTAGGAACGCTGTCGCCCCACCGATACGCCCTCCCTTATGCAGATACTCTAGTGTATCTACTGTGAAAATAACGTTAATCCTTTGTTTGATATTTTCTACCTGCCGAATCACAGCTTGCGCATCCTGCCCTTGCGCAGCGGCTCGCGCAGCGGCAATCGCCATCATGCCCAGCCCTAAAGAAACCGATTCAGAGTCAATGATATGGACTGGCACTTTGGAGAACTGTTCATTTGCCATTTCAGCGGATTGAAGTGTCGCGCTCATATGGTGAGAAATCACGATTGTGACAATTTCATCCACTTCATCCGCCAACTTGGTATACAGTTTGATAAAATCAGCAGCCGTGGGTTGCGCCGTAGTGGGTAGTTTTTTACTGGCTTGCATCAGACGATAAAATTCAGAGGTTTCCAGATCCACACCCGCTTGATAGGTTTTATCACCAATATTCACATAAACCGGGGCTACATAGACTCCAAGTTGTTCCCCCTGAGCAGGTGTCAGAGAACAAGCCCCATCCGTTACAATTGCAACTTTTTGTTTTTTCATGTTTTTCTCCTTTATCAATTAATTAACACTTCTTTTTTGTTATTGAAGCTATGCCAATTTTCTCCATCAAGAACGGTTGAGTTGATGCGCTCTCTAATTTCGAACGGATCAGCTTCTGTTCCAGGTAAGTCATAATGGATGGGAAGGATATATGGAGCAGCTAATTGCTTTGCCGTTACGATCACAGTAGATTTATAGCGTTTTGGTCCAAAAGGTGTCGTACGCCAGGGCAGACACAAAATATCTGGATGAACTTTCAATGGCGCTACGTGGGCATCGCCAATATGTAAAAGGTCAGCCTCATCCCGGACAAAAAATGAAAGTGGCGTACCACCTGGGGCCGGCTTTCTGTGTTTGAAAAGAAAATAAAAAAAAGTATAAACGGGTTGATCGACCATACTATATCCTGGAAGAATGAAGATATTGCCGACTTGCTCGCCAGGTTTAACAGGTCGTAGTCGTGCATGCGGAACTCCCATCTTCTCTGCTATCTCACAAACGTCGGGTGAAGCAAGGACAATACCAGTCGGCAATGCTGCCACCCGGCCGAGATGATCCTTATGGGCATGTGTCACACAGATATACTCCACCCCGGGTTCGGGGTTCCGGGTAAAATCCGGATCAATGAGGATATGATTCTTGCCAATAATTTCTACACACGAGTGTCCCAGATAACGCACTTTCATAATTAACTCCAGTCCAACCAGGTAAATTTTCTATGGATAAGTTTTTTTCAAGGATAGCTTACAACTTGATGCATTCGATGTCAAAAAATGTTATTTCTAAACCGGGTTTGTCTATGTATTCTGAACCTCCTAATCGAGTAAAAGTTGCGAGGGATATCACAGTATCAAAAAAAAAGACTTGGAGTTTTTATTCGACACATATGAAGTAGTTCTCATTATTCGCCAAACCACAAACCCACTCAAGAATAAACCAACCAAGAACACCTGCCAATTAAATTGCGATGGCTTTAATTGACTGAGTAAATTTGCATCAGTGGGAAGGATGGATATTGCGTCTTGCATAAAAGCGTACAACATCGCCAAAATACCAGCCAATAAAGCGATCTTTTCGGTAATCCTAAAGCGAATGACATATCCCTGATCATTTCTAATGCCAGCTAATGTTCCCCCTATGATCATTAACAGGGAAATTAAAAGAGGAGCGATAATAGGACCCCACCACGGTAATGGAAAGAGGAAAAGCAAATCTGGATCAAGCAGGGTTTTTGGCCAACCAATAAATACTTTGAGCCACAGATAATAAAAAATATCCCACACCCCAAATGCAATCAAAGCAAACCCCAAACGAGATTGAAGGTTCTGACCCGCCACCCATCCGAAGGATAACAACATGACCAATGTTGCCAGTTCTCTACCTAATTCAATGCGAGCAATTTGAGGGTCGAACGGTGGTACGTGAATGAGTAGATCGGATATCCCATAAATGCGACGCAAATATACCACCACGGCTGCCTCAATAAAAGCCATGGCAATTGCAAATATTCCAACCCAGAGAATTTTCTTAGTCATTTTCATGAATTGTCAAACTTTTGCATCACCATTCTGGGTTAGAAGATGACTTGTACTGCCAAACGTCTACACCTGAAGTTTTGTCCAGGTTTGGAACATCCTTAAAAAGCTGGGGTGCGCTAACATATTTAGCGTGGGCTTCAACTGCGATTGTTCCATCTGAAAGATAAATGATGCCGCGAGTAGTCACCGAATCTATTTTTTCAGAAAACAACCAGCCTTGAACATTAATTTCTTCCCCAATCGGGATTGGCTTCCGATAATCCAATTCGAGATGGACTGTAGCGGCCCGATATCCTTCCTGCCAAACAGCTGCCCCCATAGCCTCATCCAGTACGGCTGCCGAAGCGCCACCATGAACGAACCCCGGAGGGCCTTGTTGGTGAATATTAAATGCAAAAGTCGATTCAATCCGGCTATTCGGATTTTTCTGCCAGATGATGCCGATACTTTGCGGGTTGCTATTTCCACAAACAAAACATGAACCGTGACTAGGTAAAGATTCCATACTGGTATTCCTTTTGAAAAGGTGGTTCCACCCCTTATTTTTTATAGGACTGGTAAAACACTCAACCTTAAGGTTAGTAATACGTTGCAATCAACGGTTGAGTGTTTTACCTGATATGAAATAATGGCAGTAGAAACATTACCTGTACTATCAGCTACAAGAATGGAAGCGGATATTTTTACTTAAGTCCAAAAGTAACATCCGCCGGCATCCCCGGTTTGAGTTCCAAATCTGGATTTGGTACACTCAATTTGACTGCATATACAGTTGTTTTACGTCCTTCTATTGTCTGTACGTTACGGGGAGTAAACTCAGCTTGGTCAGAAATATAGACGACATTGCCGATGAAAGTTTCTCCCGGGAATGAATCCACAGTAATTGAAACCTGATCTCCAAGCTTAACTTTTCCATATTCGGTTTCTGGAATGTACACAGTTAAATTAACTTCTTGTAGTTGACCAATGGTCAATACAACACCGGTTGGGGCAAGCATTTCCCCCACTTCGAGATTACGCGTCAGCACTGTGCCATCTACTGGGGCAGTGATAATGGTTTTCTGAAGTTGTACATCCAGCGTAGTTAACGCGGCCTGGGCTTGCAACAATGCAGCTTCAGCCTGCTTCACACCTGATTCGGCAGCTTTTACCTGCAATGATTGATCTCCACTCATTAGTGAATTGTTGTAGTCCAGTGCACGATCATAACGTTCCTGAGCTACGCGTACCCGCGCGCGGCCTTCGAGCACATCCTTTGCGGCTTGGGTCGTTAATAAGCGATTGTAGTTAGTCTGCGCGGAGGTTAATTCGGTTTCTGCTGCGTCATATTGGTCCTGGGCAAAGTTTTGTAGATCCGCTTTATCTTGTGCACTATTTGCCTGTGTAAGTACCTGATCAGCAATCAGGAATGCAGCCTGCGTGTCAGCTACGCGTTTTTCTGCGACTAAGAATCCCTGCGAAGCATCATCCCTGAGAATTTTTTGGAGGTTCACTTTCTCCTCGTCCAGATCTGCACTTGCAGCATCCATTTCGGTTTTGGCGGCTGTAATTTTTTCCTCTTTGTCAAAGTACCAGGCTGGCAATTCAAATTGACTGGGTTGGGTAACATTCCAACTGGTCATTCGGTTCTGTTGATCTTGTAGACGCGCAGCATTCAAGATCAGATCGTATTGAACTTTGGCGGTATTCAACGCTGCTTCAGCCATTGTAATCGTTGCGTTTGCTTGGTCACGCTGCGCTTTGAGCAAGGAATCGTCCAGTCGGAACAATTCATCGCCTTTTTTCACTTGTGAGCCTTCTGCTGCATTGACTGAAACGACCATGCCACCTATTTGCGGGGCAATATTAACCTGGGCTACAGAAATTGTCCCTGAGGCATTGAGTTGTGAGGTGCTTTGTCCATTCAGACTTTGACAACCGCTCAATCCTAGACTAAGGATGACAACGAGCAAAATTATTTTGGAAAGATTTGTTTTCATTTTAAACTCCTATTTGAGAAGTGAATTTTTGAGTGGAACCAAGTGCTACATGCTATAGGCGCTTATGGAACATCAAGACACTAGCAAAGAAAACTACGATACTGAACACAGCCATTGGCCAGATCCAGTTCCATAGAGTAAAGAATTCAGCACCCTTGAGTATGATGCCACGTACAATCTCCAGGAAATAAGTCACCGGTAAAAGATAGCCGGCATAATAAGCCAACCAGGGCATATTTTCGCGTGGAAACAACAGTCCGGCTAGAATAAAAGACGGCATCATGATAAACGAGGCCATGTACATGGCTTGCATCTGAGTTTTTGAAATGTTGGAAATGAGTACGCCCAACCCCAGCGAACCAAGCAGGAAGATCAGGCTCAGTCCTGCCAGTAATGCAATACTGCCCACAACCTTCACTCCGAACCAAACAGCACCAACTGTCACGGTCATGATTACATTGACGAAGGCAACCACCACGAAGGGTAAGATTTTGCCTAACATTAATTCCCAAGATCGGACCGGAGTCACGATGAGCTGCTCCAGCGTGCCCTGCTCGCGCTCGCGCACAATGGCAAAAGCAGTCAATAACAATGTCTGAATTTGCAGGATAATAGCGACCAGACCAGGGATCATGAAGTTCATCCGCTTCATATCGGGGTTATACAAGTAACGAATGCGTGCATCTACCGGAAGACTAAGGTGCATCCCTGTACCGCTGCGCTCAAGGCGTTGGACGAGAATCTCTTGGGACATTGATTGGCTAATTGTTTCAGCGGCTAGTTGGGCAGTTTGCGCGACCGTTGGATTTGAGCCATCGATATAAAATTGAATTGTTCCTACCCCACCTGTACTGACAACTCTCCCAAAATTTTCTGGTATGTATAAACCAGCTTTAACAGTTCCTGCATCCAGCATCTCCAAAATCTCATTCTCGCTTTGAGCAACATGGGTGTATTTGAAAAATTCGCTGACTGTTAATTTATCCACCAAAGTGCGGCTGGCATCGGTGTGTGAGAGGTCGGCTACTGCCAGAGGTATATCTTTTACATCATTTGCAACCGCATACCCTAACAGGAAAAGCATCATGACGGGCATAATAATCACTAAACCCAGGGTGCGGGGGTCTCGAATAATATGTAACCATTCTTTTCGAACAATGGTCAGCATTCGGCGAAAACTTTGTCCCACGTGAACCTCCTTATTCAATTTCTGCCCGCACACGCAGGCGATTTTCTTGATCTACCAATGAAACAAACACATCTTCCAAAGAGGGTAAAACATGTTCAATCCGATCTACAACAATCCCGTTATCTTGTAATACTTTTTCCAACAATGCTTTCTCACTCTCGTCGGACATAATAACGTGCAATATAACGCCATGGGCTGCCATATCTTGAACGGCTGGAAAATCCTTTAAAATTTGTTCAGCACGGACTGGTTCATGGCAATCGACTTCAAACAAAACACCCTGCATCGCATCTTTCAGCGAGTCTGGATCATTGAGTGCAATTAGGCGAGAACGATACATCATCCCAATCACATTACAAAACTCGGCTTCATCCATATAGTGTGTGGTAGCAAGCACGCTAACCCCACGGCCGGCCATTGTATAAATCATTTCCCAGAACTCACGCCGGGATACAGGGTCGACTCCAGCAGTCGGCTCATCCAAAAATAACATGGGCGGCTCGTGAACGATTGCACACGCGAGTGCCAATCGTTGGCGCCAGGCACCAGAAAGGTCGCCTGTCAACTGTCTCTCATGACCCCGTAGACCGGCCATCTCAATTAATTCTGTCATGCGTGGTTTTACTTTCTCACGCGGGATTCCGTATAAATTTGCATAAAAACCCAGGTTTTCAGCTACGGTCAGGTCGTTATAAAGTGAAAATTTTTGCGACATGTAGCCGATTCTTTGCTTGACCTGTTCGGCTTGCCTGGCCACATCAAATCCCAGGACATGAGCTTGGCCTGAAGTAGGCGTCAGGATGCCACACAACATGCGGATGGTGGTGGTTTTCCCGGCTCCGTTCGGTCCGAGGAGACCAAAAATTTCACCTTTTGGAATATCGAAGCTGATTTGGTCTACAGCGACGAAGTCACCAAATTTTCGTGTTAGATGGGTAGCGTGTACAGAATTTTCTGGGCTCATGCCTGCTTCTCCTGCTGTTCGACCAGATGGATAAAGACATCCTCCATCATCACCCGCGCTTCCCGCAGAATACTAATCTCCGCTCCGGCATTTTTTAAATCAGATTCAATTCGCGCTTGTGCATCAATTGGATTGTTCACTGAGAGACGTAGCCGATCACCTACCGCACGCCAGCCAATCACGCCTTCTGCTTTGTCTGCGACTTGTCGTAACGTTCCGCGAGGTTTCGCTTTGACTTCGATAAGTTTAAAAGGCATCTGCCGTTCCAATTCCACGGGTGCGCCAGTAGTCAACATCCGGCCTTGATAGATGATACTTACGACATTACAACGTTCTGCCTCATCCATGTAAGGAGTGCTCACTACAACAGTGACACCACGTTCAATAACTTTTGCCAGCAATTGCCACAACTCGCGACGGGAAACTGGATCCACACCCGTAGTAGGTTCGTCCAACAGAAGAATTTCAGGCTCGTGGATCAGGGCGCAAGCTAAAGCCAGTTTTTTCCTCATTCCCCCCGAGAGATTTTCACTTCGCCGGGAGGTGAACTCAGTAAGCCGGGCAAACTCCAATAATTCTTCTATGTGTTCTTTTTGCTTTCCGCGGGGCACACCATTCATATCGGCAAAAAAACGCAAGTTTTCCATCACACTTAAATCAGGATACAAACTAAATGCCTGCGGCATATATCCTAATCGAGCACGTACCTGCTCGGATTGTTTTATTACATCAAAACCTGCCAGACGAGCAGAACCGGATGTCGGTTCCATCACGGTGGCCAGGATACGCAAAAGGGTGGTTTTACCAGCACCATCCGGTCCTACCAGTCCATGTAATTGACCGGACTCGACAGTCAGGTCAATCGTATCAATAGCCGGACGGTCCTCTTTTTTTTGCCCGGGATAACGTTTTATAAGTTGAAGAGATTCAATTGCTATACTCATGTCACCTTTCCAAAAAGACCAAAGAAATGGGCAAAATTTTTATGCCTTGAAGATTGGAGCAAATACATCCTTCATACTGTCACCCAACCGGCGGCACAGGCGCGGTTCCATATCCATGACAAGAGACTGGTAACGGCGGATGTGCCCCAGAAAGAGCATATTCCATTCCACATCACTATTACTTTCATTCGCCAGTAATCCCAGTGTAAAACCACCCAGCAGCATCAGACCCGGGCGGGTAACCGTGCCCTTCCACTCAATAATCTGAGGCAGGTGTTCAGCCAGAACCCGACGTCCCGCTCCTTTACCAAGCCGCAGGATAACGATGGTCATGACTTCAATGCAATAGCGAAGAACATCTGGAACATCCGGTGGCACACGCGCCAGTATTTCCTCTGCCAAAACATGGTCATTCAATCTTCCCCCTCTAATCTTCTCCATGATTTGTGTCCTGACATTTTCCCAGTTCCCTTGGTCAGTATCTCCAGCCAATTCATTGAACAACTGGTGGGCACGCTCCGTTGGCTGAAAGACTATTTCGGAACGCCCAACTACTGGTTTATCAGAATCGAGACGGTATTGGGAAGTCACCAAACCTTTTTCTTCGAGCAGGCGCAGCATGTCGTACGCTGTGAATGGACTGACCCCAATACTTTCGGCAAGCGCTGAATAATGAATCGGACCATTCATTTCGCGATACAGGTCAAGTAAGTGGTGGACAAAAGTTTCCTGACGGTGGGTGAGTTTCATGGTTGATTTTTCCAAAAAGACCAAAAATTAGATGGTATTTTACTTTCTCATGGTGAATAAGTCAAGGAGAGAAGTGGACAAGAGAAGTGGACAAGATGAAATGGCGAGGTATTCTTAAGTCCGGTAGTGATGTTAACCACTCATTCAAGCACCTGAGACGAAAAGCACGGATGTGTCCATGGACTCTACGCTGATTCGATTATCAGCCATAAACTCTCCACAACCGCCGCGCCAGCCCGGCAATTTCTTTCTTCTGTTCCAGGGAAAGTTGAAGGCGTGGAGAATTCGCGGGAGATGTGTCGGCATTTTCTACGATCAGCACTTTAGCGTCCCGGCTGAAGGTGTGGGAATGCCAGACACTTTTTTTGATGTTGTACAGAGTGAAGGGGAGCATATTCTGAGCAAAGATGCGTGTGACCTCATCGCCCCCCTCGCCGAGGAACAAAATGCAGTGTCCCTGTAGAAGAACAAAGACTTCATCAGTTTCATCGTGACGTTGAAATTCAGTGATTTGGTCGGGGAGCAGATCAGGCGTGTAGTTCATCAGCGCGACGCGCCAGGGGGGGGAATTAATCAGACGTTGATAGCCCTGCCCCTGGGATTCGTGTGTTTCGAGCAGGGCGGATGGTATGGTGGAAATTTTCATATGATAAATTCCTTGACAAGTGAAAAATTTAATGATAATAGTAATGACAGCGTTGACGTCAACGTTGTCATTACTATTATAAATGATTTTGAGGATAATGCATGGTTACATTGAAAGACGTGGCACGCGCTTCGGGTGTTTCCATAAAAACGGCTTCCAGGGTGGTCAACGGCACTGCCGAAGTGTCTGCTGAAACCCGCCAGCGTGTGGAAGGAATAATTTCCGATTTGGGCTATCACCCGAACACGATGGCCCGTAGTTTGGTAAATGGTCGCTCAAACACCGTGGGGGTCATTATTCCTCATTCAGCAGGCTATATTTTTTCCCACCCATTCTTTAATGAAGTCTTGCGCGGTATCGCTGAAGTCCTGGCAAACAACAATTTGAATTTACTGTTGCATCTCGCCCACCAGGACACTCCTTATGCACAGTTATACTATCAACGTCGCGTGGATGGCCTGATCTTCATGAGTGTACCAACGGGTGATCCAAACTTGGAAGGGGTGCTGGAAAGCAAATCTCCATGCGTGTTCACCTGTCGAATTGTAGAAGAAAACAATCCCACACATTGGGTGGATGCTGATTTTGTCGGCGGCTTGGAACAGGCTATCGACCATTTGTTCTCGCTGGGACACCAGCGTATCGCATTGCTGGCTGGACCTCGCAATCTCATCTCAGTACAACTTCGCGTTAAGGGGTACAGGCAAGCCGTAACGAGGAATGGACTGACAGTGAACGAGGACAACATCCACTATTTAGATTTTTCATCCGAAGCTGGGCACGATCTTGCCTTCCAGTTAATGACAAAACCCAATCCCCCTACAGCCATCCTGTGCGGCGACGACATGATGGCGATCGGCGTCATTCAAGGCTTACAGGAAGCTGGGCGACGCGTTCCGCAGGATGTTTCCGTGATCGGCTTTGACGATATCAGTCTGGCACGCTTTTCCACGCCGCCGCTTACAACCATCCACCAGGATACGTTTCGCAAAGGGCAAATAGCGGCGGAGACTCTCATCCGTCTGATGACCAAAGGAATTGAAAATTCACCTTTCCAACAGATACTCTCAACTCAGCTCATTATCCGCAACACAACTGCACCTGCGCCAAGCTAATCTTATGAAAAGAAAGGAGGCGCAAGCGACTATCAGGAATAACCCTTTGCTCTACTAAACTGCTCGTTCAAGGTAATATATTCACACTTATTAAAGGAGATGATTATGAACGTAACCACGAAACACAAGCGTCCGACCCTGCAGTGGGGTTTGAGTACCTTACTGGTTATTTCTTTTAGTCTTGCGGCTTGCGCGCCGGTGGCAACCGCCACCAGTGTGCCAACTGAACCGCCGTCAGTGGCGACAGAAGCCCCGGCCCCCACTCCCACCGAGGAGCCCCAGCCTCTTCCTCCTATTACGATTCTGATTAATGAATCTCCATGGCTTGCGGGTTTTGAAGCGCTGGTCAACAAATATATGGAGGAGACTGGCAACCAGGTCACGTTGAACCGCACACCTTTCGCCGGTATGTTGGAGAAGTCGCGCAACGCGGTGCAAGCCCCGGAGAGCGAGTTCGACATCCTCACGTTGAACGAGCAGTGGTACATGCAGTTCTATGCCGACGGGCTGGTGACACCTATCAAGGAAATCGACCCGAACTTCGTTCTCGACCCTCAGATCATCGAGTACGAGTGGGCAACCCGCTGGGATCCCGAATTGGGTTATTCCACGGAGAAGGGCGAAATTTACGGCTTGCCGATCAACGGGAATATTATGCTCTTTTTCTACCGCAAGGACCTGTTCGAGGCGCAGGGACTGGATGCTCCGCAAACCTGGGCGGACGTGGAAGCCGCCGCTCAGACACTCAAGAACGCAGACATGTCTGGCTACGTAGTGCGCGCCAACCCGCCCAACTGGGAGTTCCAGGCTTTCCTCGCCAGTCATGGCGGCAGCATCTTCAAACTTGATGAACAGACCGGAGAATGGGAAGTAACCCTTAACAGCCCCGAAGCCCTGCAAGCGCTGAATACCTGGTTGAAACTGGGCCGCGAATATGGACCCGCCAATTATTCTGATAACGGGCAGGCGGAAATGATCGCCCTGATGGCAAGCGGAAAAGTCCCCCAGATGGTACTGGTGGGCGCCGCTGCGCCTGATTTCTCCAATCCTGAGAAATCTACTGTGATCGGAAATGTAGCGGCTGTGCCTGTGCCAGGTTTAACCGCAGGCTCGAATGCCACCATGTCAGGCATCTGGGTGACGGGTATCCCCCACAACCTGCCTGATGAGCGCAAACAAGCCGCACTTGTCTTCCTGAACTGGGCATTGACCAAGGACGCACAATTGTTCTACGCGCAGGCTGGCGCAATTCCTGTACGTCAAGATGTGTACGAGGAAATGTCAAGCGACTCGGAGCAAGGCTGGTGGATGAAAGCCATGGCAGACAGCACCGCTTTCATTCACGCCCAGCCGCGCCTAGCGGAGACGCCCCAAATCATCGAAGTAATTGATCGCCGCCTAAAGCAGGCTTTGATTTCAGAGATCACGCCGGAACAGGCACTCTTGGAAGCCACGAAGGAAATTCACAAAATCCTGACCGACGCGGGCTACAAGGTCAAGCCGCTGGCTGAGTAATTGCAATAAAGAGGGGACGGTATGTCCGTCCCCTCTTTAATCATTATAATTATTTTGGAGAACTCATGCAGTCTTCCCTCGATTCTTCCCTCCCTCCCAAACCGCCGTTTCTGATTGAACGCTTTAGAAATTTTGTAGATCGTACTTTTCAATATTGGACTGTCGCACCACTGGTGATTGTCCTGCTTCTGCTGGTCGCATATCCCACCTTTCAACTACTCCGCATGAGCGTTTCAGAGGTGGATATTGTCAAGGGGCAGGCGGTGTGGGAATTTGTCGGGTTGAAACACCTCGAGACGGCGCTGCAAGACCCCGTCGTGCCAACGGCATTAAAGAATACTCTTGTCTTTGTAGTCGCGGTGGTTATTATCGAGACGTTTCTGGCATTGGTCATCTCCATCCTGGTCAGCCGCAGCAAACATCTGGTTGGTTTATATCGCACTGTGCTGCTTATCCCGCTACTGGTTCCGCCCATTGCCATCGGCACCATGTGGCGTCTGATGTATGACTACAATTACGGCTTTATCAATCAGGCGTTAAAATTAATTGGCATTGTCGCCGTACCCACATGGACCGCTGACCCACAACTGGCAATGCCTTCTGTGGTTCTGGTGGATTTATGGCACTGGACCAGTTTTATGTTCCTAATTATTCTGGCGGGGTTGGAATCCATGCCGCAAGAGGTTAACGAAGCCGCCCGTGTGGACGGCGCCTCAGAATTTCAGATCCTGCGCCACATCACCCTTCCGCTCCTGCGTCCGACCTTGATTACAGCAATCATGTTGCGAACCATTTTCGCCTTCAAGGTCTTCGATGAAATTTTCCTGTTGACTAGCGGCGGACCTGGCACTGCGACCGAGGTGATCAGTTTGTATATCTATAAAGTATTTTCCGGGCAATTTCGCCTGGGGTACGCCTCTTTCCTGGCATTAGGGCTGTCTTTTATTATCTCTATCTTTGTCATCTTCTATCGGCGTATCGGACGACGCGCCGCTTAAACCATGAGGAAATAATCAACCATGAAAAAAATTTCTACGGAACCTTTTTTTCGGCATGGATTTCTGATGCTGTTGGTCGCTTTTACGCTGATCCCGATTATTTTTACGCTGTCAACCTCGTTTAAATATTTCCGCGACATCACCTCCGGCTCGCTGCGGTTCACACCCACGCTGGTCAACTACGAGAGGTTGTTTGATCCCGCCCAAAGTAATTTTTTGCGTCTGACTGCCAACAGCATAGTCATCGCCGCCGGAACCATGATTATCGTGTTGGTGATCGCCAGCTTGGCGGCGTACAGCCTCAGTCGATTCCCTTGGCGTCCCTTGTGGAGTGGACTCCTGCTAGGAACCATTCTGTTCATTCACATGCTTCCGCCAGTTACATTCCTCGGTCCGTTTTATTTGATCGCCCGTTCGCTGAACATCTATGATACGGTACTGGCGGTTATGATGGGACACATCGTTTTGAACCTGCCCACCGCCACCTGGATTTTGCTGGACTTCTTCGCGGATATTCCCAAGGAATTGGAGGAAGTCGCGATGGTGGACGGCGCCAACCACTTCCAATCCCTGACCCAGGTGCTGATCCCAATTATTCAGCCGGGGATTGCCGCTGCGGGTGCACTGACGTTCATCTTCTCCTGGCGCGATTTTCTCTTTGCGCTTTCGTTGACCAGCACACCGCGCGGTATGACCATCCCGGTCGGTATTTCTAGTTTTGTGCAGGAATACAGCATTCGATACGGAGAAATGGCAGCCGGCGCTTTCTTCGCCATGGTCCCCGCCCTGCTGATGGTTGCCTTTGCGCAACGCTACATTATCAAGGGACTGACGCTTGGCGCACTGAAAGGATGATTCGTCTGTGACAGATTCCAACCCCGCTCCCGAAAAAAATACCCCTCCGCCGGACGAATCGGTCTGGTCTTATCGCGGCTATCACCTGCGTTCGTCCGAGTTTACGACTGCGATGGTGCATTTTCATCGCGCCGAGATTTCACGTTCCAATACCTGGCGGATGCGCCTGGACAACACCACCAACTGGGCGGTCATCACCACCGGTGCGGTTATCTCATTTGCCTTTGCTTCTCCCCAAAATCATTCTGGCGTGTTCATCCTGAATAGCCTGTTGGTGATGATCTTCTTGTGGATTGAAGCGCGCCGTTATCGTTATTATGAACTATGGAGTCTCCGTACCCGGCTGATGGAGACCGATTTCTTCGCGGCTATGCTCGTTCCGCCTTTCACCCCTCAACCGGAATGGGCAGAAAAACTGTCCGAATCCCTTTTGAGGCCTGAATTCCCTATCAGCATGTGGGAAGCTTTAGGGCGCCGTTTCCGCCGCAATTACTTTTGGATCTTCCAGGTACTGAGTTTATCTTGGGCATTCAAAGTCTACCTACATCCCGTGCCAGCTCCCACCTGGGCGGATTTTGTCAGTCGTGCGGCATTGGGTAATATCTCCGGCTGGACGATGATCACGATTGGCTTGGTCTTCAACGGTTTATTGACCCTGGCGGGAGTTCTCACTGCCGGGCTGACGCGAACCAGCGGCGAAGTTCTGCCAAAATTTGGGGATGTGCCTGTCCTTAAAGCGCTTTGGCACGCCATTGGGACGAATCGTAGGGGCGAGGAGTCTGCTCCTTCGCAAAAATGCGGTCAAGCCTCTCGCAGACGTCGCACCATTCTAGCACTGGTGGTAACGGACAACCCGCAGGCAGTCAGCAAAAGGATAATCCAGGAAATGAATCGCAGCGGCACTCTCCTGCGCGGACAGGGCATAAACACGCAGTCAGACCGAGACGTACTGTTGGTGGCGCTGACTGTATCGGAGGCAGCGCATTTGAAGGACATTGTCCGCACCGAAGATCCACAGGCTTTTGTAATTGTCGTGCCAGCCCAGGAATTACTGGGTCGAGGCTTTCAACCATTGAAAGAGAACAAGGAGGTAAACAAATGAATCAAACCCTAACCTTGCCAGGCGCCGAGCCATTCTTGTTCCCGGGTAATCGCACAGGTGTTTTGCTCATTCATGGCTTTACCGGTTCTCCCGCGGCTATGCGCGGACTGGGAGAATTTTTAAATCAAAATCTGGGCTATACCGCTCTCGGCATCCGTCTGCCCGGACACGGCACACAGGTGGATGATCTGCGCCGTCCCGCCTGGCGCGACTGGCTGACCACCGTTGAAGATGGCTTGAACCTGCTACGCGGCATGTGCGATCGAGTGTTTGTAGCGGGAATTTCTATGGGCGGAGTCCTTACCTTGATCGCGGCCAACCGTTATCAGGTCCAAGGTGTGGCGGCGCTATCCACGCCCTATGGGTTGACCAGCGATTGGCGCGTGCGCTTTATGCGGCCACTCAGCCTATTTATTCCAAAGTTCAAAAAGCCCGCTGCAGTGGGTAATCGTGCCGAAACTTCCTACGCTTATTTTGTCCCGCACGCTATCGCCGAGGCCGCGGAACTGGCAGAATTAATGCAAGAGAGTCTGCCAAAAATCAACATCCCAGTTTTATTGATCCAATCGCGCGACGATAAGGTGATCGAACCGAACGCGCTGGATTTGATCTCCGGGCAATTGCAAGGGCTTCACCCCGAAACTCTTTGGCTCGAAAAAAGCGGTCACATTATCACGCTGGATCAAGAACGTGAAATCGTGTATCGCAAAGTAGCCGACTTTTTTAGCGCCAGACCCTAAAGGTTTTGGAAACTTATTGCATCTTTAACAAAAGGAGAAGGATATGACCGCACAAAAGCAAGAACTGCCAACCGCCGATGTTCCTGCCGTCAAGGGACGTTGGCGCAGTGTTGTGACGCTGGCATTCGCCGGCGTCGTGGACGCGGGAGAAGATCAGGCAATGTCTTCCATGTTTCCCGCCATTCGCGCCTCATTGAACATGACCACTGCCCACCTCGGTACGATCACGAGCCTGGGCAAAATTGTTGAGATAATTTTCGGACCCATCTGGGGTGTTCTCGCAGACCGTTACAGCCGCAAGCGCATCCTAATCATCGGCACAGGTCTGTGGGGCCTGTGGACTCTGTTGATTGGGTTTTCCGCCAGTTACGAAATGCTGCTGGCTTTGCGCGTGGTTGCCGCCATCGGGCTGGTGGCGCTTGGCTCACCGATGAACTCAATGCTCACCGACCTGTTCCCGCAAAAGGAACGGGGCAAGGTCTTCGGCATTATGCGCATGATTTCCTCGCTGGCGGTTATTATCAGCATCCTGTTCTTTGGGCGTATGGCAGAAATTCCCGAAACGGGCTGGCGCATCGGTTTTATTACCTTCGGTGCGTTGAGTATGTTGAGTGGTCTGCTCTTTGCCCTCTTCCTGACCGAACCGGCGCGCGGCGGCGCGGAAGCCGCCATATATGACGTGGCGCAGAAGTCGGAAAAAAAGTTTGCCTTTTCCTGGCAGAGCGTGGTATCCATCTTTCGCGTGCCGACAAACCTGCTGCTTATTTTTGAAAAGATTTTCGGTGTGCCAGTACAGATTACCATATTGACCTTTGCCGTTACTTGGCTGGTGGATGAACGCGGCTTCCGTCCCGGACAAGCCACCACCGTGCTAACCGGGATTGTCATCGGTTCAGCGCTAAGTACGCTGATCGGCGGTCTGCTGGGAGACTGGGCAGAACGCAAAAATCCGCGCTTCGGACGGTTGTTCGTGGTACAGGGGTCTCGCGCCATGATGGCACTGCTGGGGTATTTCTTCTTCCAGCAATTTTCGGGCAGTATGATGAACTTTTTTGCATTTGCCATACTTTTTGGCTTGTTCATGGACATGGCATTTCCCGCCGCCATCGCACCGATGATCGCCGCCGTAAACGCGCCTGAACAACGCAGCACCGCCTACGCCGTCAACCGCCTTGCCAACGGCTTGATTCAGGCAGCTGTAGCCGCCATAGTCGCCATTGCTGGCAACCAGATTACGCTTACCAACCTGTTCTTCTGGGCAGTGACCGTTTCGCTCGCGTTGAGCGTGATCTCCTGGTTCGCATTTTATCCGTTTTACCACCGCGACCGCATGGCGTTGAATAACTTGCTGGAAAAACGCAAGGCAGAACTTGTGGAGTAGGAATAGCAGTTCAGATTGCTGACACCGCATATCTTGGAGGCGGACACCTTGACTAATGTCTCCGCCTCCTGCTGGCTGAGACTCTGCACGCCTTACCGCCCGCTATGATCTTCACCGCCAAATTCGACCTCTTGCACGCTGAGAATCCAAGCAGTATGCCGCAAGATTGGAACATGCGGGCATTGCAGTGCCGTGATTGCGTTACCAGGGTGCGCTTGACGGTTATCTAATTTTCAGGTTTACTAATCTCAAGCCGCATCTGCACTTGAGGAAGCAAAATTTTTGCTTCATTCAGCAAGTATTAATTCGCCCGGGAGCAACATATCAACATGGCTATCAAACCTAACATTGTCATCATCATCGCCGACGATCTGCGCGCAGACACACTGGAGGATCCGATCGTCCGTACACCCCACCTCACCGCGCTAAAAAAGGACGGCGTGACCTTCGCGCAAAACTACGCTGTCAACCCGGTCTGCGCACCTTCGCGCATAGCAAACTTTACAGGACTGTATCCCCAGGTCAACGGGCATCGCTCTCTGTATCAGTTGCTGCGCCCGCACGAAGAAAATTTGTTTAGGATTCTGAAAGAGAACGGCTACGAGACCGTCATGGCGGGCAAGAACGACTTGATGACCACGCCCAGCCTGCGCGCTAGTTTTCGGCGTCGGCTGGCGAGTCCGCAGAGCGTCCAGATAAAATTAATGCCCCAGCGTCTGCGTTATTTGAAGTTACGTAAAAAAATAAAAATGCTGGCGCTGGCGTTTCGCTTGTTTGTGGTGGAGCGCAAGCCGTTGAGCGGGTTATTCGGCGACGAACGCTTACAAGAATTCGCGGATATACTGCCTGCGGCGCGCAGCCCTTATTCGCGCGGACATCGCCTGTACCATTCGTTTTACTTCGGAAAGGCGGAACCGGCCTCCCCTGCCGCGCAGATGGAACCGCTGATTTTCGCGTCTGCCGCGCGCTGGCTAGCTTCTGTGCCGCACCAGCCCTTCTGTCTTTATATTGCCGCCACCTTGCCACACACGCCATATCAAGTGGATGAGCCGTACTATTCGATGTATGAGCGCGCCGCCATCACTGATCCCATACCTGCGCGTCTAGACGATAAGCCGCATTTTATGTGCGAACTATATTCGCGCTACGATCTGGCGCAATTGACTCCTGAAGACTTGCGCGAACTGCGTGCCACCTACTACGGCATGGTCACGAAACTGGACGAGCAGGTGGGGTGTATCGTTGCCGCGCTCAAGGCGCAGGGATTATACGACGATGCACTCATTCTCTTCCTCAGCGATCACGGCGATTATGTTGGCGATTACGGATTGGTGGAAAAGTGGCCAACAGGCTTTCAGGATGATTTACTGCACGCGCCGCTGATCGTCAAATATCCCGCCAACGCTCACGCAGGTCAGCGCGTGGATGGCTTCACCCAATCGCTCGATCTTTTTCCCACCGTGTTGGATCAGGCGGGTATTCAAACGCCTTATACCCATTTTGGGCAATCCCTCACTTCTTTAATAGAAGGTGCCGTGGAACGCGAGGCAGTCTACGCAGTGGGTGGTTACGATCCGCGCGAACCGCAAGCCTTCGAGGCGGGCATTCAATCGGGCGATGACCCGTTGATGGGACATTACTTCAAGAAACTTAAACTCCAGCAGGATGACCCCACTACGGTGGCGCGCGCCGCTATGCTCCGCACCCGCGAGTGGAAACTAGTCATCCGCAGTGCTGGCAAGGAAGAACTGTACAACCTAAAAAATGACCCGCAGGAATTGTATAATCGCATTGACGACCCCGATTTGTCGGAAGTTCGTATCCACCTTCGGGAACGTTTGTTATACTGGTATCTGCGCGCCAGCGATAATCCACACTGGGAACATGAACGCAGTATTTGAGAAAACTATGACCACTATCCCCCTCCCTCCCGCTTTTCATGTAATGGCCAAGCCGCGCGGCGCAATCTGTAATTTGGATTGCGAATATTGTTTTTATCTCCGCAAGGAAGACCTATATAAAGGCAGTTCTTTCCGTATGGGGGACGAGACGCTGGAAAGTTACATTTGCCAGCACATCGCCGCCCAGCACGTGCCTGAAGTTAATTTTGCCTGGCAGGGCGGCGAGCCAACCCTGATGGGACTGGATTTCTTCCGCCGCGCGGTAATGTATCAGAAAAAATATGCGCGTCCCGGAATGAGAATTGAGAACGCCCTGCAAACCAACGGTACCTTATTAGATGATGAGTGGTGTAAATTCTTCGCCGAGAATCGCTTCTTAGTTGGGATCAGCCTCGACGGTCCGCGTGAAGCGCATGACTTTTATCGAAAGGATAAGGGCAGCGCGCCCACCTTCGATCGCGTTCTACGCGCCGTTCAACTACTCAAGAATCACAAAGTGGATTTCAACATCCTGACCTGCGTTAGCGCTTCTAATGTAGAACGACCGCTGGATGTCTATCATTTTCTGCGCGACGAAATTGGTGCGGAGTACATCCAGTTCATTCCCATCGTCGAACGTGAGAATGTGATGGGCTTTCAAGAGGGGACGGCGCTCACGTCGCGCTCCATTGCGGGCGAACAGTATGGGCGTTTTCTGATTTCGATTTTCGACGAATGGGTGCGCCGCGATGTGGGCATGGTTTTTGTGCAGATATTCGATACCGCGCTCGGACGCTGGCTGGGCGCGCCCGGTGGATTGTGTGTCTTTCAGGAAACCTGTGGGCTGGCGCTAGCTATGGAACACAACGGCGACGTGTATTCCTGTGACCATTTTGTGGAGCCGCGCCATCGCCTGGGAAATTTACTCGAAACGCCGCTGACCGAACTGGTGGGCAGCATCCAGCAGATACAATTTGGACTCGACAAGCGTGAGTCCCTGCCGCACTATTGCCGAGAATGTCCGGTTTTGTTTGCCTGCAACGGAGGCTGTCCCAAAGACCGTACCGAACTCACCTCCGACGGTGAGCCTGGAATCAATCATCTATGCAGCGGCTTCAAAGCTTTTTTCACTCACGTGGACGAACCAATGCAAATCATGGCAGGCTTGGTCCGTCAGCGCCGCTCGGCATCGGAAATTATGAAAATTTACTTTGAAAGGAAAAACCATGAACACCATTTTCATCATCATTGACACCCTGCGCCGCGACCACCTTGGTTGTTACGGCAACGACTGGATTCAAACTCCCAACCTCGACGCACTGGCACGCAAGAGTGTCGTCTTTGAGAACGCCTATCTCGGATCCTACCCGTGTATGCCCGCCCGCCGCGATATGTGGACAGGACGCTTTGAGTTCCCTTGGCGCGGCTGGGGTCCGCTTGAAACCTCCGACCCCGATATCGCCAAAATCGTCACCCAAAACGGCCATACCAGCATGGTCATTAGCGACCATTATCACATGTGGGAGCGCGGCTCAGGCAACTACTTCTTTAACTTCTCTGGCGCGGAATTTATTCGCGGACAGGAAAATGACTTGTGGATTACCGATCCCGACATTCCTATTCAATTTCCCGGCGACCCCGGACGCATGGCACAGCACGCCTTGCGCCCCGGTTCCTTTGCGCGTTATAAACGCAACACCGCTCACTTTCGCGTTGAGGAAGATTACTTCGGCCCGCAGGTCTTCCGCAAGGCATCCGAATGGGTTGAGCGTAACCGCAACCAAAAGGATTTCTTCCTTATGGTGGAAGTCTTCGACCCACACGAACCATTCGACCCGCCATTTCCCTATAACGAAATGTACAACCCCGCGTACAAAGGTCAGCGCTTTATCTGGCCCACCTACGGTAAGTCCGACCTGTATAGTGAAGAGGAACTCAAAGAAATCCGCGCCTTATATGCGGGCGAAGTCACAATGGTAGACCACTGGCTGGGACACCTGATAAACAGCGTAGAACATCTTGGCTTGATGGAAGACACCATGATCATAATTGTCACCGACCACGGACATCTCTTCGGCGAACACGGCATGATTGGCAAACCCTGGTCAGACTTGGGCGATTCAAATATGTATCAGGAACTGGCGCACGTTCCGCTGCTGATCTACCACCCCAACGGACAAAAAGGCAAGCGTGTATCGCATTTGACACAACCAGTGGATTTGTTCGCCACCATCCTGGATGGATTCAATATCCCGCTTCCTGTCGAGACACATGGGCAGAGTCTGCTTCCTTACATTCTCCACGCTGACGAAGGCACACCCATCCGCGAGACGGCGGTCTTCGGACGTTACGGCGAAGCCATGAACATCACTGACGGTGAGTGGACGCTCTACGTCTGGCCACCCACAGAAAAAAACGAACCTCTTAACTGGTATTCTCCCCTACCGCCCCAATTCGGCGACGTGCATGTCAACAACGACTTCGACGGGCAGTGTTACTCCGCCCACGTCACCCGCGGACCGATGTCCAGCGCGCTCTACAATATCAAGGACGACCCGCACCAGGAGCGCAATCGCTACACCGAGTGCCCCGAAATAGTGGAACGACTCAAATCCAGCCTACGTGAATTCCTGATTTCCATCAACGCCCCGCGTGAACAACTCATCCGCCTGGGATTGGAAGACGACTCTCCGCCTTTGTAAAATACGGATGGA
>Ga0180732_1000395_pt1 | contig 38921 bp, 39 predicted proteins | sample KR11_01MetaG_FD_148674 | JGI IMG/M metagenome (GOLD analysis project Ga0180732, IMG submission 148674) | Groundwater microbial communities from the Olkiluoto Island deep subsurface site, Finland - KR11_0.1 MetaG | ecosystem: Environmental > Aquatic > Deep subsurface > Groundwater | place...
AAGGTCGCCCTGCACTTGCTACATTTGGGGTTGTAATACATTGATACGCTCATGTGCTTCCTTGTTCTTTTCGCAAAACAAATCGGGGATCGGACCATGGGGTCTCATCGGCATGAATCATAACCTGTCACTCAAATAACACGCATTCATATCAAGCTAAAATACCCCGCATGCAACGCCCTATCCTCTACTCATTTCGTCGCTGCCCTTATGCCATGCGCGCCCGCAGTGCACTCATCATCAGCGGCATCGAGCTTGATCACCGTGAAGTGGAACTGCGTGACAAGCCCGCCGAGATGCTCACTGCCTCACCTAAAGGCAGCGTGCCCGTACTGGTGTTGCATGACGGAAGCGTCATCGACGAAAGTTGGGACATCATGTTGTGGGCCTTGAGAACACAGGGAAAAAATCATTGGTTAGGCGAGAATGAATGTCATGTGACTGCGACCCTGCCTCTGCTGCATGAGAACGACAGCACATTCAAACAAGCACTCGATCGCTGCAAATACCCAGAACGGTTCCCCGAACATCCACAACGCTTCTATCGCGAACAAGGTGAAATATTCTTGCAGCGCCTCGAAACCAGACTTGCTGAAGCACCCTATCTATTGGGCGACGCCTTTAGCATCGCAGATGCAGCCCTGCTACCTTTTATTCGCCAGTTCGCCGCCGTCGAGAGCGCATGGTTCTCGACCGCCCCTTACCCGAAATTAAGAGCGTGGTTAACCCGATACACTGACTCCGAGATGTTCGCGAAAGTGATGCAGAAATTCCCGCCGTGGAAACCATTACCAAAGTCAGCTTAACTGACTGACCATATCGGCATCATATAAAGCCGACCAAGAAATACGCCGCATAAATGCGGCGTTAGTTTTTTACAGTTGTACGAGTCTGAGCGACTGTCAATCAATAGCCACGATTCCCTTGCATTTCGGGTAATCGGAACAACCCCAAAACATATTCCCCGCATTCGCGCCTTGCTTTGCTGTTCGTTTAACCATGCTACTGCCGCACTTTGGGCAAGCCGGGTTTGATGGAATTGCTGCTGCAGGTGTGTATGTTGCCCGCGGTGCAGTCGAGCGAACTGTGCTGATGATTTTCTTTAGTTCAGTGCCATCGACTAGCTCGATATTGCAGCTGGCGGCAAAGTTGATCGCATCGTTTGAAAACACACCAGACGTCACCACGAACCCCTGTGCCGCACCTGCAACCGCCATCACGCCATTTAATTCCCGTATAACTGAGACACCAACATTGCGAGCCTTCCACTGCTTACATTGAACAAGTGATTTCACACCATTCTTATGCAATACCAGATCGACGCCGCCATCCGCACCACCGCCTCCGGTTTCAATCACCGAATAACCTCCGCGACGAAATGCTTCACCCACCAGCATTTCGAATTCACGCCAAGACATGCCGTTCAATACAGAAGCGTCCGAACCTTCCTGAACATCCTCCAACAACCTTGCACGTTTTTGCTGCCCATAAGCTGAAACGCCCGCACCAATGATGAAAGCGAGAGGGAGCAGGTACTGCCCAAATGTCGCAAGCGCTTTGCCAAGTTGGCCACTCACGTTAGCACCAAGTTGAGCGGCAGAAGTGGGATGCACAATCTCGGCAGTCGCGTAGTGATGAAGGACAAAGTAGGCGATCAAAGCGAGCAGCACACCTACCCACCAAGGCAACATGGCCGCAAGATCGATCAAATCTTCAAATGCACTTTGCTTTCTTTTTCGAGCCATATTTATCCCTGATCGTTAGACACCAAGCACGAATGAAATCCCGACACATTATTGATGTGCAGCTCGCCTACATGCCCTGATACAAATAGCGCTGCAACCCAGCAAACAAATTGCGGATCGCGTTAATGTCGCCGCCCAGATCGGCGACCGCATCGGGGATCGAGTCGTGATATTTCAACCGCAACAGCTTGGTGAGTTTCTCTTGCTCCAGCTCATCCACACCTTCCTGCACGTAATGCGCCAGAACGAAATCAAGGAACACTTGCTGCTTGTCGCTGAATTTGGCGTGCACGGCTTTGTGCGCCACCTCCGCACGATCTATTCGACTGACCGGCTGCATCGCAAACGCCACATGCGCCAACACATCGAACAGGTCGCTATTCTCGGCGTCGATGATCTTCTGCATCTCGCCGAGCTGATCCTTACCAAAGCCTTTCTCCGCCAATCCATCAAGCAGCTTCTTGCGCGTATCCGGCAAACTCCAGAGCTCGCGCAACTCGTCCTCGTCCTTGAAGAATTCCGGCAACTGACCAAACAACACCGTCAGAAACTCCGTTGCCGAGATCGGCTTGCCATCCGGCCCCCAGAATGTCGTTACCGAAATATGCTGAATGGTGCGCTCTTTGCCGTCGCGCAGCTTCACTCGCACTTTCTTCTTCACTTCGTATTCAGGGCGCGGCTGCTTTGCGTCAGGCTGCGGCCTCGGTTCAATAGGCGGAAAAACCTTATCGCCGCCATTGCCTACCTCGGTCGGTTCGCCGTCCCATTCCGGATCGTTGAATAACTTGTGTGCCTTCACAAAATCATAAATCGTGAAGTAATCCTTGCCGTCATACAGCCGCGTACCGCGCCCGATGATCTGCTTGAACTCAATCATCGAATTGATCGGACGCATCAGCACGATGTTGCGTACGTTGCGCGCATCCACGCCGGTGGAAAGTTTCTGCGAGGTGGTGAGGATGGTCGGGATGCTCTTCTCGTTGTCCTGGAAGTCGCGCAGGTATTGCTCGCCCAGCGCGCCGTCGTTCGCCGTCACTCGCACGCAATACAGCGGATCGGTGCTGACTGTCTTCAGTTGATTGATCAGGTCGCGCACCAGCAGCGCGTGCGCCTGATTGGCGCAGAACACCAGCGTCTTCTCGCGCTGGTTGATGGACTCCATAAACAGTTTCACGCGGTACTGCTCGCGCTCCACGATCTCGATGCTGCGGTTGAAATCCTTTTCCTCATACAGCTTGCCCGCCTCGATCTCGCCCTCGACCAGCCTGTCGTCCGAGGTAAAGCGGTATTCATCCAGCGTGGTGGCGTACTGCTTCACACGGAACGGTGTGAGGTAGCCGTCGTTAATGCCTTCCTTCAGCGAATACACATACACCGGCTCGCCGAAGTAGGCATAGGTGTCTGCGTTGTCCTTGCGCTTCGGCGTTGCCGTCAGGCCGAGCTGCACCGCAGGCGCGAAGTAATCGAGGATGCTACGCCAGGTACTTTCGTCATTCGCCCCGCCACGGTGGCATTCGTCGATGATAATGAAATCGAAGAAGTCCGGCGGGTACTCACCAAAATAGGGGGAAGGCTTGCCATCCTTCGGCGGACCCGACAGGAATGTCTGAAAGATGGTGAAGAACACACTGCCATTCTTAGGCACGCGCCCCTTCTTGCGTATGTCATCCGGCGCGATGCGCACCAGTGCATCTTCGGGGAAAGCAGAGAATGAGTTGTAGGCCTGATCGGCCAGAATGTTACGGTCGGCAAGGAACAGGATGCGCGGCTGACGCGCGCCATCACGGCTGAGGTTCCAGCGTGACTTGAACAACTTCCACGCCAACTGAAATGCGATGAAGGTCTTGCCCGTGCCCGTCGCCAGCGTCAGCAGAATGCGCTGCTGGTTATCGGCAATCGCTTCCAGCACATTGTTGACCGCGCTGTCCTGGTAGTAGCGCGAACCCCACATGCCGCCTTTGTCCTCGAACGGCACAGCGGCAAAACGCTCGCGCCAGTCGTTCGCCTCGGCAAAGGTCAGGTTCCACAATTCCTGCGGCAAAGGATAGGCATTGATTTCGCCCTCCACCCCGCTCTGCATATCCACACCGTAGATGCGCATGCCGTTGGTGGCGTAGGTAAAGCGCGCACCGATCTTGCCCGCATACTGCTTGGCCTGCGCCAGCCCCTCGGTATAAGGCAGGTCGCGCCGCTTCGCCTCCACCACAGCCAGCTTGTGGTTGCGATACACCAGCACATAGTCCGCAATTTCTGGTTTCGACCGCTGCCCCGCACCCTGCAAGCGTCCCTCGGTGATGCGGTATTCGCGCATCACCCGGCTACCCTCCAACACGCCCCAGCCTGCGGCTTTCAGCGCGGGGTCGATGTGATCTGCGCGGGTTTCGGCTTCGTTCATTTAGGCAATATGAGTCAAGTGTGGGTCAAGATATTCGTCAAGCGAGCCTAACGAAAGACCGCACCGGAAGCCCTGATGTACTCGATGAAATTGATGCAAGAGACAGCAACCGTTGGCATCACGCACACTGCGGGAATTTTTCTATTTGAAGGTAGTTTAGGTAGGTTCGGCTGCTTCGCTTCATCTGAAACCAGTTCCGCCTTGTGCAAGCGCGCTGTAGCGACGATCAGAATGTCGTTCTCACCAACGCCAGTTGTGTATTTGTCATTGGCAATTCCCAGCAGGCCTTTAATACGTTTGGCTTCATGCGCGATAGCATGGTTGATTTCCAACTGTTCTAGATTGTTTTCTTTCAGCCATTCGCCACAATCTGGTGTCTTGTGATTTACCTCTTCAAAAGCCACACTCGGCATCAGCAGTTGCTTCGATTCAATTTGACCCGCCATCCATTCCCACAAACCTGGAAACTGCTCTATCGGATAGTTATCCCAAGCATAGATCATGGACGACGCATCAAACACCCGCATAGTAGCGCTCCAACTGGTGCAAATCTTTGATCGTCAGGTTATCGAGATAACCACTGGCTTTGGCTAAAGTAATGTGGCGTGCATACAAAGAATCCAGCACGGCGCGCACAAAGGTGTCTCCAAAAATATGCATAGGCTCCCTATTGCGATACTTCCGACTGCCACGACCTTCCTCAACAATGGGAACTTGGCGACACCAGTGCCGATAAGCCTCATATCGACTCTGTGGCAAACGCCCCGCATCCAGCAAACGGCGCAAAATCATTTCCCCGCTCACGCCCCATGCCTTGCGCTGCTGCCCAAGCCAGTGGTCGTATTGAGATACATCGTCGGGGCGCTCGGCATCATTAATCCCAGTCAGGAAAGAATCCGGCACCAGCAGATACCCGGCAAACGCATTGGCCTCACGCTCATGCCCGCGATGGGATTCCATATCCCGCTCGTCATCAATAGAGCTGGTCTTGTGCAACAGCAAATGCCCCAGTTCGTGCATGAGCGTGAAAGACTGTCGGGTATCCCAGTCCTGCTTTTTAACGACGATTACCGGACAGCTCTCGTCGTAGAGAGAGAAACCAAGAATGGGATTGTTCTTGGCGATCTGCCACTTCCCGGCATAGCCGTTACTGCGGAATACCAGCACGCCACGAGATTCCAACGCTTCGCGGTAAGTATCGAAACTATTCTGTTCGCCCAATCCCAGCCATTGCCGAGCAATGCGCGCAGACTCCTGCAAATCATCGGTTGGCAACACTGGCGGCGTAAAGCGAGGACGATCCGCATCATCGAGGTCTTCGCGCAAACTCAAATACACCTCGCGCTGTTTCTCTACACGCTCGATCAGCGTCTTGAGGTTGGCGGACAGCTCCGGCTTCTGATTTGCCAGCGTACGGAATTGCGGGGAATGCACCTGCGCCTCATCCACCGGCCCGTCTTCAAGGAAGAACAGCACACCCCTGCCGAAATGGTCAGCCACCTTGCGCAGCTGATTGAACGTCATGCCATCCTTGCCCGCCATGACATGCTCCATCGTAGTCGCAGCAATGCCTGTTTCAGCCGCAAGCTGATCCGGCGTAATGCCGAGATCGGCACAACACCAAGCAATGCGGTCAGGATTGATAGACTGGATACGTTCCATGCGGGGCATTATATCTGAGCGAGTTATCCACCGCCCAATGGGCATAAATGAGGTTTATTCAACTGGTGACGCCATGTCACCAGTTGGGTGAAGTGTCGGTCGATGGCGCGGACATGTTTAAAAAACGGGATTTTCTTATCACGTCGCAGGCGACATGTTCAAAAAATGGCGATTTCTTATCACATCGTTCATAGCCCAACTGGTAACAGCTTGATACCAGTTGCAGTCGGTTACAAAACGTAACCGACTCACAACGCCCCGCTGAACGCCTGATGCAGCAGCGACTTCTTCAGCTCATCGAGGGCGGCGAGCTTGCGCTGGTAGAGGGATTCGAGGCGTTGGGTTTCTTCGCGGAGGGTGTCGGTTGCTTTGACAATAGCCGCCTGAACCTCAATCGGCGGAAGCACCACTGGCAGTTCCTGAATAAGGCCCATATTCAACCCAGCCATGATTGCGCCTTTGGCATGCTTGGCCAAGAACGCCTGTGACTGGGGCGCGTGAAGAAAGTAGATATGGAGATAACTTGGCAAACACTGCTTCCTGTCTAGCGTGATGCAGCAAATGTGCTTCGTGTTAATTGAAGTCGGGATGTCATTCGGAACTATCGCGCAGCGGCCACACGTGCCCATGATAGTAATCAACACATCACCAGGATGCACGGTGTACCGCTCAAGTTGGCGATACTTTTCTGGCGTGATGAACCTGCTCTTTCCCCAGCGAAACTCATTGGCGACGGCGTTATCGATACCGAGAACTGCGATGCCCTCATCAACGAACTCACTGTGTAAAAGCTGACTACCGAAAGGGCCAGTGCGAATTGAGCCTTTGGTTGGCGCGGCAATCTCCTTCACTGACTTCTCCATCCACCCCTCGCCGCGCTGGGTAAAGACGGATTGCAGGTGGCTTTCGAACAGGGCGTGAGCGTTTTGCAGGTTCTGTTCGGCGTGGGCTTTGGCGGTGGCGATGCCGTAAAATGCTTCGTCGAGAATGCCGACGATGCGCTGCTGTTCGGGGAGTGGAGGGAGTGGAACTTGAAGAGACTTAACAAAGGGAAGCTTTACGCCTTGAACCGTTGCTCCCGTACCTTCAGCCACGATCACATCAGCGATACTCTTCAACCACCAAAACAGAAAGCGAACATCAAGCTTCGTGGTGTCGTGCGGAACAATACCGCGCAAGTCTTGATTGATGGCGGTGTCTTGTCCAAGCAAGCAAACCTTCCCAAGCCCAACGCGAGTGGCAATTACAACATTGCCGCATGGAATAATATTTGTGGCACTGCTCTTTACCGCTTCCTTGGTGATCTTAAATTCGGTTGAGGTAATGACTTCCTGCTTGAGGTCACGGACAGTTGCCCAAGAAATGTCACCGGAATAAAAAGCTGGCTTATCCTTTGATGGCGTACCTCCGCCGATAACATCGCAAACATCGCCGAGATTTTTTGTTTGCCACCCAGCTTTCACAGCAAGCCCCTGATATTCCCCAGCACTTCCGCACTCTCCGCATCTAGCGCGGCGATCTCGTCCATGATGTCCTGCGGACTGCGATGCACCACTGCCTCATTGCCATTAGGATTCTTCACCGACAGATCGAACGTCGCCGGATCGATGCTCGCCGCATCCACGCTCCAGCTCTTGGGCGAATCAGCAAAGGTTTTTTGCAGCGCGATGAATTCGGCGAGGTCGGCGTCGTTGAGCGGGTTGGTCTTGCCCAAATTCCGGGCCTGCCCTGAGCTTGTCGAAGGGGAGAGCTGGTAGTACCAGACTTTGCGCGTCGGTGCGCCTTTCTCGAAGAACAGCACGACGGTTTTCACGCCCGCACCCTGGAAAGTGCCGCCGGGGCAATCGAGCACGGTGTGCAGGTTGCAGCTTTCGAGCAGGTGTTTTCTTAAACTCACCGAGGCGTTGTCGGTGTTGCTGAGGAAGGTGTTTTTAATGACCACCGCGCCGCGCCCGCCCGCTTTCAAAAACTTGATGAAGTGCTGCAAAAACAGGAAGGCGGTTTCGCCGGTCTTGATGGGGAAGTTTTGCTGCACTTCCTTGCGTTCCTTGCCGCCAAAAGGCGGGTTGGCGAGGACGATGTCGAAGCGGTCCTTGTCCTGCACGTCGGCGAGGTTGAGTGCGAGGGTGTTGGTGTGGGCGATGTTGGGCGCTTCGATGCCATGCAGGATCATGTTCATGATCGCGATGACGTAGGCGAGGCTTTTCTTTTCGATGCCGTAGAAGGTGGCTTCTTGCAGGGTCTTGAGGTCGCGCGTGGTGAGGTGGGGTTTGGCACGCAGATAATCGAACGCTTCGCACAAGAAGCCCGCGCTGCCGCAGGCGCCGTCGTAAATGGTTTCGCCGATTTTGGGATTGACCACTTGCACCATGGCGCGAATCAGCGGGCGCGGGGTGTAGTACTCGCCGCCGTTGCGCCCGGCGTTGCCCATGTTTTTGATCTTGGCTTCGTACAGGTGTGAGAGTTCGTGCTTTTCCACTTGCGAGCCGAAGCGCAGTTCGTCGATGTGGTCGATGATGTCGCGCAGGTTGTAGCCGCTCTGGATTTTGTTTTTAATCTCGCCGAAGATTTCGCCGATTTTGTATTCCAGCGTTTTAGCGTTGTCGGCCTTTTCCTTGAAGCGGTGCAGGTAAGGGAACAGCGTCTGGTTGACGAAGTCGCGCAGGTCGTCGCCGGTCATGGCGGCGTTGTGGTCGATCTTGCCGTCCTTTCCTTTCGGTGCGGCCCATGTCTCCCAACGGTAAGGCGGATCAATCAGCCAGGTGTATTTCTTCCCTTCCAGCTCAGCTTCCATCGCTTTGCTGTGTTCCAGCGCGTCGAGGTATTTGAGGAACAGCAGCCATGAGCTTTGTTCGGTGTAGTCCAGTTCGCTGGCGCAGCCAGCTTCTTTTCTGAGTACGTCGTCGATATTTCTGAAGGTTTGTTCAAACATCAAATTCTCTCTCCGGTAAAACCGGACGAATGCTAACGGATTTTCAATCTCTCAAGCAAAGCGAAACAGCGCTGCCGCTTTAGTGATGCAACGCCTTATCCAATGAATGCAGGAACTTCTCGGCATCGTTCTGTGTGACGTAATACTTTACCGTTGGGCCGGTCATCAGCTTGGCGCAGGAGTTCACCAGTTCCATGGCGATGGGATATTTGCCGGTGGCGATGGCTTCTTTCAGGGCGTTCAATCTATTGCCTGCGTCTTCCAGGGTGAGGCAGAAGTGGTGTGTGTCGTCGGTGATGCTAATGCTTTTGATGCCTGCATGGGTGACTGCCTGGCAGTGGAATTTCTTCTTTGACATGTGGCTCTCCTGTGTGGGTTTTGCGATGTGTGGCAGTTTGCGCGCTGCGCCACCCTATTTGCTAACTTATTAGTTGCAACCAAATTCCTTTGCACCTGCAAGAACATATAGACCGCCGAAAACAAAACGGGGAAGTGTTGCCGCTTCCCCGTCCCTCTCCCCCAGCCCCTCTCCCATAAACGGGCGAGGGGAGTTTCTGACTACTTCCGCCCTATCGCCCTATATCCGATGTCCCTGCGCATCTGGCAGCCGTCGAACTTGATGGTGTCGGCGATCTCGTAGGCACGGTTTTGCGCGTGTTTGACCATGTCGCCGAGGGCGACGACGCAGAGCACGCGGCCGCCGCTGGTGACGACTTTGCCGTCTTGCATGGCGGTGCCGGCGTGGAAGACGTGGGCGTCTTCGAGCTTCTTGGGCAGGCCGGTGATGACATCGCCCTTGCGCGGGGTGTCGGGGTAGTTGGCGGCGGCCATGACGACGCCGAGCGCGGTGCGTTTGTCCCATTCGGCTTCCACCTTGTCGAGCGTGCCGTTGATGCCGTGTTCGATCAGCACGGCGAAGTCGCTCTTCAGGCGCAGCATGATGGGCTGGGTTTCGGGGTCGCCGAAGCGGCAGTTGAATTCCAGCACTTTGAGGCCGCCGTCCGGCGAGATCATCAGGCCGGCATAGAGGAAGCCGGTGTAGGTGTTGCCTTCTTTTTCCATGCCGCGCACGACGGGCATGATGACTTCGCGCAACGTTTTGGCGTGGATGGTGGGCGTGACGACAGGCGCGGGCGAATATGCGCCCATGCCGCCGGTGTTAGGGCCTTGGTCGCCATCGAGCAGACGCTTGTGGTCCTGACTGCTGGCCATCGCCAAGACATTCTTGCCGTCGACCATGACGATGAAGCTGGCTTCTTCACCTGCGAGGAATTCTTCCACCACGACACGCGCACCGGCATCACCGAGCTTGTTGTCGGACAGCATCATGTCGATGGCGTCGAATGCCTCTTCCTTGCTCATGGCGACGACCACGCCCTTGCCTGCGGCGAGGCCGTCGGCCTTGATGACGATGGGCGCGCCGTGTTTCTCGACATAAGCCTTGGCGGGCGCGATCTCGCTGAAGGTTTCGAAGAAGGCGGTGGGGATGTTGTGGCGGGTCATGAAGCGCTTGGCGAAATCCTTGGAGGATTCGAGTTGCGCGGCGGCTTTGGTGGGGCCGAAGATCTTCAGCCCTGCAGCGCGGAACACATCGACCACGCCAGCGGCCAGCGGCGCTTCGGGACCGACCACGGTCATGTAGATGTCGTTGGCCTTGGCGAATTCAAGCAGTTCGGGGATGGCGGTGATGTTGACGTTCTCCACGCCTTCTTCGAGCGCAGTGCCCGCGTTGCCGGGGGCGACGTAGACCTTCTGCACCTTCTTGCCTTGCGCCAGACGCCAAGCGAGTGCGTGCTCGCGACCGCCGGAACCGATGACCAGAATCTTCATGATGAAACCCTTGTTGTCATTCCCGCGCAGGCGGGAATCCAGATGGTTGAACAAAACCCGCTCAGCGGGGCAAACCCTTTTTGTCTGCTGCGCAGGGCGCTCATTCTCGCTGGATTCCCGCCTGCGCGGGAATGACGAGGCAGCGCGCCAGGCGCGACTGACTTAGTGGCGGAAGTGACGGTGACCGGTGAACACCATGGCCAGGCCCAGCTCGTCGGCTGCGGCGATGACTTCTTCGTCGCGCATCGAGCCGCCCGGCTGGATGACGGCTTTCGCGCCGGCCTGGGCCAGCACGTCGATGCCGTCACGGAACGGGAAGAAAGCGTCGGAGGCGACCACGGAACCGGCGAGGCTCAGTCCCGCGTGCTGTGCCTTGATGCTGGCGATGCGGGTGGAGTCGACACGGCTCATCTGGCCTGCGCCTACGCCGAGTGTCTGGCCGCCTTTGCAGAATACGATGGCGTTGGACTTCACGTACTTGGCGACGCGCCATGCGAACAGCAGGTCGGCCATCTGTTCTTTGGATGGCTGTGCCTTGGTGACGACCTTGAGGTGTTCTGCACCCACGTTCAATGCGTCCGGGCTTTGCACCAGCAGACCGCCGGAGACGCGCTTCACGTCCCACTGGTTGTGTGCTTTGGACAGTGGCACGGTGAGCACGCGCACGTTTTGCTTGGCGGCGGTGACTTTGAGTGCGGCTTCGGTGGCGCTCGGCGCGATGATGACTTCGACGAACTGGTTGGCGGTGATCAGCGTGGCGGTGGCTTCGTCCAACTCGCGATTGAAGGCGATGATGCCGCCGAACGCGGAGGTGGTGTCGGTGGCGTAGGCCAGCTTGTAAGCGTTCAGCGCGCTGTCGGCGATGGCGACACCGCAGGGGTTGGCATGCTTGACGATGACGCAGGCAGGCTGGTCGAAAGTCTTCACGCATTCCCATGCTGCATCGGAGTCGCCGATGTTGTTGTAGCTGAGTTCTTTGCCCTGCACTTGCGTGTAGTCGGCGATGCCGCCGGGCAGCGCGATGAGGTCGCGATAGAACGCGGCGCTCTGGTGCGGGTTCTCGCCGTAGCGCATCTCTTGCACTTTGGCGAAGTTGAAGTTGATCTGTGCCGGGAAGGCTTGCTTGCTACCGTCGCTGTTGATGGCGGTGAGGTAGTTGCTGATCATGCTGTCGTAGGCGGCGGTGTGCGAGAAGGCTTTTTTGGCCAAGTCGAAACGCGATGCGTCGGACACGGTGCAGTTGTTGGTTTGCATCTCGGCCAATACGTCGGCGTAGTCGACCGGGTCGGTGACGATGGCGACATGTGCGTGGTTCTTGGCGGCGGAGCGCACCATGGTCGGGCCGCCGATGTCGATGTTCTCGATGGCGTCTTCCAGTGTGCAACCGGGCTTGGCGATGGTGGCCGCGAACGGGTACAGGTTGACCACGACCAGGTCGATGGTGGGGATGTCGTGCTTCTTCAGCGTGGCAACATGCTCGGGCAGGTCACGACGCGCGAGGATGCCGGCGTGCACTTTCGGTTGCAGGGTCTTCACACGACCATCGAGCATCTCGGGGAAGCCGGTGTAGTCGGCGACTTCGGTGCACGGCACGCCGTTGTCGGCGAGCAGCTTGGCAGTGCCACCGGTAGAGAGCAGCTTGACGCCGAGGGCGTGCAGGCCCTTGGCGAATTCGAGGACGCCGGATTTGTCGGAGACGCTGATGAGTGCTTGGGTGATGGCCATTTTTTTCTTTCGTGGATGATTATTTGATTCGGTGTTCCTGCATCTTCTTGCGCAGGGTGTTGCGGTTGATGCCGAGCAGGTCGGCCGTACGTGTCTGATTGCCACCGGCATGGTGCAGCACGGTTTCGATCAGCGGTTTTTCCACACAGTCGATCACCATGTCATACACGCCGCAGGATGGTTCTTCGCCGTCCAGGTCTTTGAAGTAATCGTTGAGCGCCTTGCGCACATGCTTGGCGATGTCGTTCTCGTTGATGCCACACTCTTCGCTGCTCATTTACTGCCCCCTTGATGTTCTTTGCTGCGGTGCTGCCTGTCTCCGATGCCGATACATGGCGGCGCTGCTGCGCCGCCATGTGCCGACTCTTCTCCTCCCCCTCCGCCCCGACATACTTTGTGCCGGTGGCTCGTTGCGGGCCGCTTACGCGGCTGCCGCCTCCCGTTCATACTGCAGTCTTGCGTTGCCGACTTTTTGTTCTTCAAAGAAATCGGAGACGGCTTGCATCTGCTCGTCCACGCTTTCCAGTTGATTCATGCGATGGCGGAACACGGCGGAACCGGCCAGCCCTTTGGTGTACCAGGAGATGTGCTTGCGCGCGACGCGCAGCCCGGTGTGTTCGCCGTAGAAGTCGTACAGGTCGGCCATATGCGCGACCAGCACATTCTGGATCTCGCCGACTTGCGGCGATAGCAGATGGGTGCCGGTATTCAGGAAATGCTCGATCTCACGGAACAGCCAGGGTCGACCCTGCGCGGCGCGGCCGATCATGACGGCGTCGGCGCCGGTATGGTCAAGCACGTATTTGGCTTTTTCCGGAGTGGTGATGTCGCCGTTGGCGATGATGGGGATGCGCACCGCATCTTTCACGGCGCGGATGGTTTCGTATTCAGCGTCGCCGGTGTAAGCGCAGGCGCGGGTGCGGCCGTGGATGGCGAGTGCCTGGATGCCGCTGGCCTCGGCGATGCGCGCGATGTTGGCGGCGTTGCGATTCTGTTTGTCCCAGCCGGTGCGGATCTTGAGCGTGACCGGCACGTCGACCGACTTGACCACGGCTTCCAGGATCTCGGCCACCAGCAGTTCGTTCTGCATCAGCGCGGAACCAGCCATGACATTGCAGATCTTCTTGGCGGGGCAGCCCATGTTGATGTCGATGATCTGCGCGCCGTTGTCCACATTGTGCTGCGCGGCCTGCGCCAACATCTTCGGATCGGCACCGACGATCTGCACCGAGATGGGATCGACTTCGCCTTCGTGGTTGGCGCGACGTTTGGTCTTCTCGGAACCGTACAACAATGAATTGGAAGCCACCATCTCGGACACTGCCATGCCCGCGCCCATGCGCTTGCACAGGATGCGGAACGGACGATCGGTCACACCCGCCATGGGGGCGACGATCAGGTTGTTCTTGAGTATGTACTTACCGATTTGCACTCAGGGGGCCTTAAAATCTACTGCGCAACTTGATTGCGGCGTTGCGCGGTGCTCGCTTCCTCGTCTACCTATTTGGTATGCCTTCGTCACTGCGCTCCGTGCGCCTTGCACTCAAATTGCTCGTAACGATTTTCGAGGCCCCCTTGTGATCATTCCTGAAGGGGGCGGCGATTATAAATTAATCAACCCCCTCATGCTATGATGCCCGCAGATTTTTACGGGCAGCACCCTATCCGGGCTGTCTACTTAACCCTAAAGTGTGAGGTGTCCATATGGAGTTCGACATCATCATCGTCGGCGGCGGTCTGGTCGGCGCAAGTCTGGCGGCCTCATTGCGCGATAGCGGTCTGCGCTTGGCCTTGGTTGAAAGTGGTTCCTCACCCCAAGCCTCCACGGACGCTGACGATTGGGATGCACGCATCTACGCTTTCACCCCCGGCAACGTTCAGTTCCTGCACGAATGTGGTGCATGGCAGCGACTGGATATGTCACGCGTGCAACAAGTGGAAGAGATGCGCGTGTTCGGCGACACCGGTGCCAAGCTCAATTTCAGTGCTTATCAATTGGGTGTGCCGGAGATGGCTTTCATCCTGGAGAGCCGTTTGTTGCATGAGGCGCTATGGCAAGGTCTGCGCGAGCAAGAGAACCTCACCCTGCTGCATCCCGCACAATGTGCATCGCTCGCCATCGACGGCGACGCGGCCCATCTGGCACTAAAGGACGGACGCGAGGTGAAAGCCAAGCTGATCGTCGGCGCGGACGGGCGCGATTCCTGGGTGCGCCATCAAGCTGTCATGCCGGAAGTGCCTACGCCTTACAACCAGCATGGTCTGGTCGCCAACTTCACCATCAGCAAAGCGCATCGCGGCATCGCTTATCAGTGGTTCACCGAAGACGGCATCCTCGCCCTGCTGCCTTTGCCGGGGCGCCGCATCTCCATCGTCTGGTCGGTGACGCCGGAGAAGTCGGCCGAGTTGCTGGCACTGTCGCATGAGGAATTGTGCGCGCGCGTGTCGGAAGCTTCCAACCACACGCTGGGAGAACTGAAAGTGATCACCGCGCCCGCCGCTTTCGCGCTGCGCGTGCTGAATCTGGCACACATCACCAAGCCGCGTCTGGCGCTGGTGGGCGATGCGGCGCATAACGTGCATCCACTCTCGGGTCAGGGTGTGAACCTCGGCCTGCGCGACGTGCGCGAGCTGTCGCAAACACTGATGCAACGCGGCGCGCTGGATTGCGGCGACCTGCGCCTGCTGCGCCGTTATGAGAAGGCCAGACAAGATGACATCCTGTCCATGCAACTTACCACCGATGCGCTGAAACATCTGTTCGTGAATAGCAACCCGGTGCTGCGCACACTGCGCAACGTCGGCATGGCCGCCACCAACGCTATCGTGCCGCTGAAGAAGATGCTGGCACGCCACGCCCTCAACTGATCCCACAACCTAGGACGCATCGAATGTTCAGAACCCTGCTGTTGCTTTTGCTCTCCACTTCACTCGCCTATGCCGCCGACGACAAGGCCGCAACCGTCAAGGACGCACTACAGAAATACCAGCAATTGATCGGGCCGGTGGATCAGGTGAATCCTTCGCCCGTCTCCGGTTTGTATGAGGTGGTGACCGGCGACCATATCTTCTATACCGACGAGAAGGCCGAGATCCTGATCGACGGCCAGATGTTCGATCTGCAGGCACGCCGCAATCTGACCGAGGCGCGCGCACGCATCCTGTTCGCGGTGGAATTCGACAAACTGCCGCTGAAGCTGGCCATGAAGAAAGTGAAGGGTGACGGCAGCCGCAAACTGGCTTACTTCACCGACCCGAATTGCGGCTACTGCAAGAAGCTGGAACAGGAACTGAAGAGTATCGACAACGTGACGCTGTATCTGTTCATGTACCCGATCTTCGACGGCTCCGCCGAGAAAGTGCAGTCCGTGCTTTGCAGCAAGGACCCGGTGAAAGCATGGGACAGACTGATGCAGGACAACGTGCAACCCAAGCCTGCCACCTGCAAGCTGCCGACTGCCGAAGTCATGGCGCTTGGTCGCAAGCTGAAGGTGAACGGTACACCCGCGCTGATCTTCGCCAACGGCGTGGTCAATCCCGGTTATATGCCGGCGGATAGGCTGGAACAGGCGCTGAACGCGAACAAATGAAGAACGGGGCTTGCAGCCCCGTTCTTCATTCTCAGGATTTGCCCGCCAGGGCAGTCCGCAATGGCGGGAAGGATGGCGGCTCTTTCTGGAAGTAGCCGCGGTAGCGACGCACGAAAGCTTCTGGCGGCATCTGCTTGGTGTCTTCGACCAGACTGTGCGTGAAGCCGTTCACGAAATACAACTCCATCTTGTGCGACACCTTGCTGTGGGTCTTCACACGCTTCTCGCATTCGAAGAAGTCCTTGATGCGGCCATAGGTCTGCGCCGATAGCGCGACGCGGTTCGGCTCGCCGCTCGATTCCACGCGCGAAGCGTAGTTCACCGATTCACCCCAGATGTCGTAGGCGAACTTCTGCGTACCGACCATCCCGGCGATCACATGCCCGGTGTGGATGCCGACGCGGATCGACCAGTTGTTGCGGTTACCGCGCTCGGTCACCGCCTGCACGATCTCCATCGCCGCCATCACCGCGTCCACCGGATGCGATGGGTTGCGTTCCGGCAGACCGGCCGCGCACATATAGCTGTCGCCGATGGTCTTCAACTTCTCCATACCGTAGCGTGCGCAGATCTCGTCGAAGGCGCTGAAGTAGTCATGCAGCATGTGCACCAGATCTTCCGCTGCCAGCTTTTCGGTGGAGGCGGAGAAGCCGACGAAATCGGTGAACAGGATGGTGACGTCTTCCAGATACTTCGGCTGCACCGTGCCCTTGGCGCGAAACTCTTCGGCCACGGTCGCGGGCAGGATGTTGCGCAACAGCGCTTGCGACTCCATGCGCTGCGCCTCGACTTCCTCGTTGCGCTGCGCCAGATCATGTTCCAGCGTGCTGCACTGCTTGCGGGCGGCATGCAGGTCGTCGCTGATGGTATCGAATGCGGCGGCGATCTCGCCCAATTCATCCTTGCTTTGCAGGCCGATGCGCGCTTCGCCGCCGTCCAGTACGGTGGCGACCCCGGGCGCAAAAGACTGTATGCCGTCCACGACGCGGCGATAGACACGTATCGCGAAAGACAAAGCGACCAGCAGGGAAAGGACGAATACGACGAGTGCTGTGCGCTCGGACCACCACTCGACCGCCTGCAAGTGTTGCCGTGCCTGCTCTATCGACTCGCTCTCATGCGCTTCGAGCGCAGGCAGGTCCTGATAGATCAACTGCTGACTGTAGGGCTCCGCGTGCAGCACAAGTTCGGTCATGGCTTGCGCCGAATCGATACCGAAATGGTTGTAGAACTGGTGCCAGGAAGCGGCCAGTTCCATGTAGCGCGACTGCATGGCTGTCACTTTTGGAAGCAGCGCCTCATCCGCCATCGCTTTGAGCCGGGTGATCTCACCTGCCACGCGCGCGGATCGCGCTTCTACCTTGTCTTTTTCCTTGGGGCTGAGTGCAGGCACGCTGTCCTGCGGCAATTGCCCCAGACGATCGACCTGCTTCTGGATATCGACGATGCCCTGCTTGACCGAGGTGGTCACTGCCAACAGTTTGGTCTCTTGCTGCAATTGCTCGACTGCCTGACTCTTTTGGTGTGCGTTCCAGAAGTTGAGCGCGAAGTTCAGCGCGAACAAGGACAGGATCATCAACAGAGAAAACCGAATCAGGCTTTTTATTCGCATAGTCGAAGCTTTCTTTTTCCATTCAATTCGTCGCGTACATCTGCCACGAAACTTGTCAGGTGAAGCTGGCCGGTAAGCCGGGTTCTGTCGTGGACAGTCATTCCTCTAGGCGTTTCGTTACCTTACGCTCAAGCAACCTACCCGCTGGCGACGCGAGCAACGTCATAGCCAGCCTATTTGGTCTTGCTCCGGATGGGGTTTACCCTGCCGTCCGTGTTACCACGTCCGCGGTGAGCTCTTACCTCGCCATTTCAACCTTACCTGTACTGCTTACGCAGCCATCGGCGGTGTATTTTCTGTGGCACTTTCCATCGCCTCACGGCGTCCGGCCGTTAACCGGCATCCCGCTCTATGGAGCCCGGACTTTCCTCTGCATAAACGTACTATGCAGCGACTGCCTAGCCAGCTTCGGGGCGGAGTTTAGCACGGTGGTCAAAGAGCGTCCGGGAACCCGGACCATGACGATACTAGTTTGCTTCGACCTGCAAGCTGATGCCCACGGACTTCCATTGTTTGGCCTCGACTTGCAGGGCGGTCTCTGTCAGCGGATTCTGTGCCAGCCAATCACCGCTCAGGTGCAGGTGGAACTTCGTCCCGCTGAATCTTCCCTGCATCACGGGCAGCACGACATCGCTGCGGTTCCTGTAGAACAAGGCGGCCAGCCGTAGCGCCATCACCTTGGCGGTCACTTGCCATTCCGATAATTGCTCACGCACTTTCTCCAGCTTGCCGCGGTGCGACAGTGCCAGCAGACTCAAGCGTTGCTGTGCCTTGCGCGAGAAACCGGGCATATCGGCATTGGCGAGGATGTAGGCGGAATGTTTGTGATAGCCGCTGTGGGCGACGCTGATGCCGATCTCGTGCAGGTCGCATGCCCAGGCCAGCAACTGCATGTCTTCTTCATCGGCATGTTCGTCGGCGAACTGCTGCGCCAGATGCGCCGCCAGTCCGCGCACACGTACGGTCTGCGCATGGTCAACGTGATAGCGACGCATGAATTGCTGCACGGTCGCCTCGCGCATGTCGTTATGGGTGAATCGCCCCAGCAGGTCATACAGCACGCCTTCGCGCAACGCACCCAGCGCGGGACGCATCAGTTCGATGCCCAGTTCACAGAAGGCCGCGTACATGATGGAGAACCCGCCGGGGAATACCGCCACGCGATCCGCCTTCATGCCCAGCAGATCGAGCTTGCTCATGTCACCGGCCTCAAGCATCTTGGCGCGCAGCTTTTCCAGACCTTCGCGCGTGATGCCGGATGCACTGAAACCGTTCTGCTCCAGCACGTCGCAGATCACCCGCGCGGTGCCAGATGAACCCAGTGCCAAACTCCAGTGCCCGTGCGCATATTCCGCGACGATGGCTTGCAGTTCGGTGCGCGCGGCAAGTTCGGCCTGCTTGAGATTGGACTTGGTGAGTTTGCCGTCGGCAAAGAAGCGCGCGCTGTAGCTGACACAGCCCATGTACAGGCTTTCCAGGTGGATGGGCTGCAAGCCTTCGCCGATGATGAATTCGGTGGATCCTCCGCCGATGTCCATCACCAGACGGCGTTCTGCATCTTGCGGCAAGCCCTGCGCGACACCCAGATAGATCAGTCGCGCTTCTTCGCGGCCGGCGATGACTTCGATGGGAAAGCCCAGTGCCGCTTCCGCCAGCTTGAGGAATTCGGGGGCATTCTTGGCAACACGCAGGGAGTTGGTGCCGACGGCGCGCACCGCTTCGCGCGGCAGGTCGCGCAGTCGCTCGCCGAAACGGTGCAGGCATTCGAGTGCGCGTTGCTGGGAGGGTTGGTCCAGACGTTTTTCCGGCGTGATGCCGGAGGCTAGTCGCACCGCTTCGCGCAGACCGTCCAGCATGTAGAGCTGGTCGTTCTCGACGCGTGCGACCTGCAGTCTGAAACTATTGGAACCGAGGTCGACGGCGGCGAGGAGTGGCTGGCGGTGCAAAACTCTGCTGGCAGCTTACTGCTGCACTTCCCGTTCGATCTCTTCGACGGTGACGTGACGCACGTCACGGCCTTTGACCATATAGACCACGTATTCGGACATGTTCTTGGCATGGTCGCCGATGCGCTCGATGGCCTTGGCAACGAACAGGATCTCCAGCGAAGTGGAGATGGTGCGCGGGTCTTCCATCATGAAGGTGATGAGGTAACGCATGATGGCGCGGAACTCCTCGTCCACCTGCTCGTCCTGGCGCACGACTTCGGCCGCAGCGGTGAGGTTGAGACGGGCGAAAGCGTCCAGCGATTTGCGCAGCATGTCGAGCGCGATATCGCTGGCATGTTTGATCTCGTTGTAGCGCGGCAGATGCAGACGCTCTTTCTGCGACAGCAGCTTGGCCATGCGCGCGATCTTCTCGGCCTCATCGCCGATGCGCTCCAGATCGGTGATGGTCTTGATCACGGTCATCACCATGCGCAGGTCGCCCGCTGCAGGCTGACGACGCACCAGGATGTGGTTGCAGCTCTCGTCGATCTCGACTTCCATCAGGTTCACACGGTGGTCGTCTTCGATCACCTGGTTCATCAGTGCGACATCACCCGTGATGAGCGATTCGATCGCCAGCTTGATCTGGTTCTCGACCAGCCCGCCCATCTGCAGTACGCGCGCGCGAACGGCTTCCAGTTCTGCGTCGAATTGTTTGGAGGTGTGTTCGGTACCGACCATGATCATTCCTTAATGGATTAATACAAATTGCGAATGTTACTGATGCTCCGTTACGCTTATGTTACCGAGCCGTCATTGTCTGCACGCCGTCGGGTGTGCCCAGCAGCAGCACATCGGCCGGGCGCAAAGCGAACAGTCCATTGGTCACCACGCCGGGCAGATGGTTCAGTTTCGCCTCCAACTCGGTCGGGTCTATGATGCTCAGTCCGTGTACGTCGAGGATGACGTTGCCGTTGTCGGTGGTGAAACCTTCGCGCAGCTTGGGCTGGCCGCCCAGCTTCACCATCTCGCGTGCGATGTAACTTTGTGCCATCGGGATGACTTCGATCGGCAACGGGAACTTGCCCAGTACATCCACCAGTTTGCTCTGGTCGCAAACGCAGATGAACTTCGCGCTTGCTGCCGCCACGATCTTCTCGCGCGTCAGCGCGCCGCCGCCGCCTTTAACCATGTGCATATGTTTGGTGATCTCGTCCGCACCGTCGACATAGACCGGCAGATCGCCGGCATCGTTCAGCGACAGCACTTCGATGCCGTGGCCTTGCAGACGCTTGGCGGAAGCTTCTGAGCTGGCGACCGCGCCGCGGATCTTATGTTTGATCTTCGCCAGTTCATCGATGAAGAAGTTGGCGGTGGAGCCGGTGCCCACGCCGACGATGCAATCGTTGGGAACATAGGCGATCGCCGCTTGGGCGACTGCGCGTTTCAGATCGTCTTGTGACATTGCCATATCTATTCTCTTTGTAGTCTCTCTCGGTGCGCTGATTATTGCAGGAATTCGCGGAATAAGGAAACGGATGCCGCTGCAGAAGCGCTCGGTTGCTTTTCAAATCCGGCGTATGCGATTAGGATTTGACTGCCGTGGGGGTGTAGCTCAGTTGGGAGAGCGTCTGGTTCGCAATCAGAAGGTCGTCAGTTCGATCCTGATCACCTCCACCAAACCGCTCCAACCTCATTTCCGACTTATCCCGTACATGGCCTGCAGGCGTATGCATTCCGGATTCTGCGAGCCGTCCTCCAAAAGCGCTGGGAATTCGCGACAGACGGAGGGGCGATTCTCGTAGATGGTGCACAACTTATCCTCGCCCAATGCGATGCAACGTCCCGGAGCCTGCTCGGTGCCCTTCATGCAGGCGCGGAACGGGGTCAGCGATACCGCCATATCCGACGGCACATAGCCGCCCGGCTGGCTATCCATCTCGCCCTGATAGAAGGAGACGCGATAGTGCATGCAGCAGACCGCACACCCTATACACGGATTGTCACCACCGGACATGTCGTAGAACGTACGACCATCGTCAGTCCGAATCGATTCTTGGCTCATTTGTTTAACCGCGTGGATGGTGCTGTGTATGCAACTGTTTCAGACGCTCGCGCGCCACATGGGTGTAGATCTGCGTGGTCGATATGTCCGAATGTCCCAGCAGCATCTGCACCACGCGCAAGTCTGCGCCATGATTGAGCAGATGTGTGGCAAATGCGTGGCGCAGGGTGTGCGGCGACAAAGGTTTATGCAGGCCGCCCTGCTTGGCGTACTTCTTGATCAGATACCAGAACATCTGCCGCGTCATACCCTCGCCGCGCCCCGTTACAAACAGGTCATCGCCCAATTTGCCCGCAAGCAATACCGGGCGGGCTTCTGCGAGATAGCGCTTGATCCAATCCAGCGCCTCTTCGCCCAACGGCACGAGTCGCTCCTTGCTGCCCTTGCCCATCACGCGCGCCACGCCCATATCCAGACTCACCTGCGCCACCTTCAAGGTCACCAGTTCCGATACGCGCAATCCGCTGGCGTACAACACTTCCAGCATGGTGCGGTCGCGCATGCCGAGTGGCGTGCCGGTATCCGGCGCATTCAACAGCGATTCGACATCCTCTTCGGTCAGGCTCTTGGGCAGACTGCGCGGCAGCTTGGGGGTGGCGATCTGCAAGGTGGGATCGACTGTTATCCGGTTCTGACGCAGCAGGTAGCGAAACAGGCGTTTCAGACTGGAGATGGCGCGCGAGGTCGAGGTCGCTCTGGCTTTCTGTTTGCTCACCAGATAGGCGAGGAATCCTTGAATATCGGCATGGGTCGTCGCCAGCAGTCCGCAACCGCGCTGTTCTGCCATCCATAGTGAGAATTTGTTCAGATCGCGGCGATAGCTTTCCAGCGTGTTGCGCGATAACCCGTCTTCCAGCCACAACGCATCACTGAATTCATCCAGCAGTTCAGCGTCGCTCATGGGCTAGCAGCCACCGTTTGATGTCGAGCGCATCTTCATCTGCGCGATGCATGAAGCCCCCCAGCCCCGTCTTGCCCACCACACGATGACAAGGGATGACGAGCGGGATGGGATTGCTGCCGCATGCCTGGCCCACGGCCTGCGCACTAGAACCGATCTTTGCTGCCAGTTCGCCATAGCTTTGCGTCTGTCCGGCGGGGATTTCCAGCATCGCCTGCCACACATTGCACTGGTGGTGGGTACCGTCGAGCTCGAACGGCAGGTCGATCTCATGTTGCGGGTCGGCCAGATAGGCTTGCAGTTCGGCGCAGATCGTTTGCGCCATCGCGCCTACAGGGGCTTGCAGCTTAGTACTCTGCGGCAGGAATTCGATGCCCAGCAGATCCGTGTCGGAACAACGGATGCCGAGCTTGCCGAAGGGGGTGGAGATGATGGCTTGGTATTTCATGCGCGCATCATATCTGAAACGCAGGAATCTGCTTCGCTACCTGCATGACCGGTGCATACCCGAATTTTGGGCCAAAAAAAACGGGAGCCGAAGCTCCCGTTCTTTGGATTGCCTGCAGTCGCAGCTTAAGCTTTGACTTTGCGTGCCGGCAATTTTTCCTTGATACGTGCCGACTTGCCGGAGCGGTCGCGCAGGTAGTACAGCTTGGCGCGACGCACATCGCCGCGACGCTTCATTTCGATGCTGGCGATCAGCGGGGAGTAGGTCTGGAAGGTACGCTCCACGCCCTCGCCGGAGGAGACCTTGCGCACGATGAAGCTGGAGTTCAGCCCCTTGTTGCGCTTGGCGATCACCACGCCTTCGAACAGCTGCACGCGCTTGCGCTCGCCTTCGATCACGTTCACGCCGACCACAACGGTGTCACCGGGTGCAAATTCTGGGATGGTCTTGTTCAGACGCGCGATTTCTTCTTTTTCAAGAATGCCGATCAGATTCATTTTGTTTCCTTTTCTTGTACGGAAGCTTGTTCCTGCTGGTACTCAGCCAGTAGCCGAGCTTCCTGTTTAGTCAACTGGCGATCCGCCAGCAAATCCGGACGACGTTCCGCAGTCCTGCCTAATGACTGCTTCAATCGCCACTTCTCTATCTCGGCGTGGTGCCCGGACATCAACACGTCCGGAACCGCCTCGCCGTTATAAACCTCGGGCCGCGTGTAGTGGGGGCAATCCAGCAAGCCCTCCACGAAGGAATCCTGCTGCGCCGATGCATCGTCGCCCAATACGCCGGGGATCTGTCGCACCACGCTGTCCATCACCACCATCGCTGCCAACTCGCCACCGGACAATACATAGTCTCCGATGGAAAGCTCTTCATCCACCTGGCTGCGCAACAGGCGTTCATCCACGCCCTCATAACGACTCGCCAGCAATATCAATCCTTCATCCCGCGCCAGCAGTTCCATCACCACTTCGTGGCTGAGCGTCCTGCCCTGTGGCGAGAGGTGGATCACACGACTCTTCGCCTTGCCGCTTGCGGCCTGCGCTGCTTTCGCTGCGCTGATCGCTTTTTCCAGCGGCTCCGCCAACATCACCATGCCGGGACCGCCGCCGTAGGGGCGATCGTCGATGGTGCGGTAGTTGTCGGTCGTGAAGTCCCTGGGATTCCACGTCTGCAGCGCAAACTTGCCCTGCTCTACCGCCCGTCGCGTCACACCATATTGGGTGATCGCTTCGAACATCTCGGGGAACAACGTGACGACGTCGAACCTCATTTAAGGTAATCCGCCTGCCAATCCACCCGGATCATCTTGTTGGCCAGATCAACATCCCGCGCGACGCTTTCGATGAAGGGGATCAGCAATTGGCCATGTTGGCCTTGCACCACCAGCACATCGTTGGCGCCCGTCTCCAGCAGATTGTCGACTGTGCCCAGCACTTCGTCCTGCAGATTCTGTACCGTCATGCCGATCAGGTCGGACCAGTAGTACTCGTCCCCCTCCTGCTCGGGCAACTCCGCGCGCGGCACAGCGATCAACTGGCCTTTCAGCTTTTCAGCTGCCGTACGGTCGGGCACACCTTCCAGCTTGGCGACCAGCACCTTGCCGTGCACCTTGGCCTCCAGCACCTTCGTGGACTGCCAGGCGGCCTCGCTTCCCAAGTACCAAACGTCGTAATCAAGCAGGCTGTCCAGATATTCGGTGAAAGTCTGCACCTTCACCCAGCCCTGAATGCCTTGCGCGCCTACGATCCTCCCCATGACGACCATGGGGCTTGCCTCATCAGGCAGTTGCAGTTGCACCGGCTTTTTTAACCAGACGGCTTACAGTCTCGCTCAACTGCGCGCCCTTGTCTTTCCAGTGCGCAACGCGATCCAGCGCGATACGCAGACTCTCTGTGCCTTCGACAGCCAGAGGATTGTAGAAGCCGACGCGCTCGATGAAACGGCCGTCGCGACGGTTGCGAGAATCAGCAACAACCACGTTGTAGAACGGACGATTCTTGGAACCGCCGCGAGAAAGACGAATGACTACCATAATGATTTCCGATATAAAAAGTTGATCTGGCCCGTGCCAAAGGGCGCGAATTCTACGACACCTTGCCGAAGTAAGGCAAGGACAGAATTTTTCAGGGAAATCAGCGCTGGAGGATGACCTGCAGGACGAATTGGGTGCCCAGATAAGCGAGCAGCAGAAAAGCGAACCCGCTCAGGGTCAAACGCACCGCGGTATGGCCGCGCCATCCGTAGAAGTGATGACCCACCAACAGTCCGCCGAAAACGAACCAGGAGATCAATCCGAACAACACCTTATGCGAAAACTGGAAGGGCTGCCCGAACACCTGCTCCGAAAACAGGATGCCCGAGACCACGGTGACCGTCAGAATCACGAAACCGATGCCGATGACACGGAACAGCAAGGATTCCATGGTCATCAGCGGCGGCATACTCTTCAATATCTTGGGCAGCCTGGCATGATGCAGGCGCTTTTCGACCAGCGAGATCAACCCGGCATGCAAAGCGGCGATGGTGAACAAGCTGTATGCCAGCATCGCCATCAGCACATGCGTATCGAACAGCCCGGACGGCGGCTGGGACAGGATGTGTCCGACCGGGAACAGTGCGGGCAACAGCACGCTGATCGCCGCCAGCGGCAACACCAGCGCCAGCAAGCCGGAAAGCGGGTAGAACAGTCGGGCCACCCAGTAGATCAGTACGGTCAGCCACAAGATCAGCGACGGGGCATAGGTCACGCCCAGATTCAGCGCGCCCCATACGAACAGGGTCTGATACAACAAGCCGGCATGCAGCAGCAGTGGCAGGATCACCGCGAATCCGAGCGCGCCACGATTCTTCTGCTCGGCTGTGCCGGCGGCTTGGGCGCGCCAGAACAGGAATGCCAATACAGCGTACAGGGCGAAAGTCAGCAGAGGCAGAGCTTGGTTCGACATGAAGAGTGCGGATGTTTTAGACTGTGCGGATTCTACACCAAGTCACTCAGGCCTCATGCTCGACAATCTCACACAACGTTTCACCGGCATCGTCAAGAACCTGCGCGGACAGGGACGCCTGACCGAAAGCAACATCCAGGACGCACTGCGCGAAGTACGCCTTGCCCTGCTGGAAGCCGACGTGGCCCTACCGGTGGTGAAGGAATTCATCGCCAAAGTCAAAGAAGCCGCGCTGGGTGAAGAAGTCATCGCCAGCCTGACACCGGGGCAGGCGCTGATCGGCGTGGTGAATCGCGAACTGACCAAGCTGATGGGCGAAGCCAACGTCGGCATCAACCTCGCCACCGTGCCGCCTGCCGTGATCCTGATGGCCGGCCTGCAAGGTGCGGGCAAGACCACCAGCAGCGGCAAGTTAGCCAAGCTGCTCAGCGAGCAGCACAAGAAGAAAGTGCTGCTGGTCAGTTGCGACGTGTACCGCCCCGCCGCCATCGAGCAACTGCGCACACTGGCCGACCAGCTGAAGATCGATTTCTTCCCATCCGATAACTTGCAGAAGCCGCAGGCCATCGCACTGGCCGCGCACGACTGGGCGAAGAAGCATCACCACGACGTGCTGATCGTCGACACCGCCGGCCGCCTCGCCGTGGACGAAGCGATGATGGCCGAGATCAAGGATCTACACACCGCGCTTAAGCCGATCGAGACCCTGTTCGTGGTCGATGCGATGACCGGACAGGACGCCGTGAACACCGCCAAGGCATTCGGCGAGACCTTGCCGCTCACCGGCGTGATCCTCACCAAACTGGATGGTGACGCACGCGGCGGCGCGGCACTGTCGGTGCGGCAGATCACCGGCAAACCGATCAAATTCGTCGGTGTCAGCGAGAAACCGAACGGCCTGGAAGCCTTCCACCCGGAACGCATGGCACAGCGCATCCTCGGTATGGGCGATGTGCTGTCGCTACTGGAAGAAGCGCAACGCAATGTGGATATCGGCGCAGCAGAGAAGCTTGCCAAGAAGATGCAGAGCGGCAAGGGCTTCGACCTCAACGACTTCAAGATGCAGATCGTGCAGATGAAACAGATGGGCGGCATGGCCGCGTTGATGGACAAACTGCCCGCCCAACTGGCCAATGCCGCAGCAGGCGCCAAGGTCGACGAACGTCAGATCAACCGCACCGAAGGCATCATCAACTCCATGACCCCCTGGGAGCGCAGCCACCCGGAGCTGATCAAAGCTTCGCGCAAGAAGCGCATCGCGGCTGGTTCCGGCGTGCAAGTGATGCATGTGAACCAGCTGCTGAACCAGTTCGAGCAATCGCAGAAGATGATGAAGATGTTCAGCGGCAAGGGCATGATGAGCAAGATGATGAAGTCCATGGCAGGCAAGAAATTGCCCGGAATGCGATAACAAAGGAAAACCAATGAGCATCAAAGCAATCATTTTCGACGTGGACGGCACACTGGCGGATACCGAGGACGGCCACCGCAAATCGTTCAACAAGGCATTCGCCGAGAATGGACTGGACTGGAACTGGGATGTCGCGCTGTATGACAAGCTGCTGAAAGTCACCGGCGGCAAAGAGCGCATCAAGTATTTCGTTTCGGATTTCCTGCAGGGCTATACCAAGCCCGACAACTTCGACGACTTCGTCAAACATCTGCATGCCGTGAAGACCGGTCACTACACCGCCATGCTGCGCGAAGGCGCGATCCCGCTGCGCCCCGGCATCAAGCAACTCATCCATGACGCGCGCGCTGCCGGCATCACGCTGGCCATCGCCACCACCACCACAGCAGAGAACGTGAGTGCCTTGCTGGAGGTCGGACTCGGCAAGGACTGGGCAAGTTATTTCGCCGCCAACGGCTGCGGAGACATCGTGCCCAAAAAGAAACCCGCTCCGGATATCTACGACTGGGTGCTGGATAAACTCGCACTGCAGTCCGGCGAGTGCATCGCGCTCGAGGATTCCTATAATGGTCTGCACTCTGCGCTGGCGGCCGGCATCAAGACCTACATCACCACCAACCCGTACACGCACACGCAGGACTTCACCGGTGCCGCAGCCGTGCTGAAAGACCTGAGCGACCTGCCCGCTTTCTACCAAATGAGCGGCCTGCGTATTTAGGCAATCGGCGGGATTCCTGCTAATCTTGCGGACACCATCAATCGTCCGTGAATCACCATGCAAGGTTATCTGAAACGCATCCTGACCGCCCGCGTCTACGACGTGGCCGTTGAAACACCGCTCGAACTCGCGCCCGACCTGTCGGCGCGCACCGGCAACACCATCCTGTTCAAACGCGAGGACATGCAGCCCGTGTTCTCGTTCAAGCTGCGCGGCGCTTATAACAAGATGGCGCAGCTCACCCCCGAACAACTGAAGCGCGGCGTGATCGCCGCCTCGGCCGGCAATCACGCGCAGGGTGTGGCGATGTCCGCGCACCGCCTCGGCTGCAAAGCCATCATCGTGATGCCCACCACCACCCCGCAGGTGAAGATAGAAGCGGTCAAACATTTCGGCCAGCGTTCGGTGGAGATCGTGCTGCACGGTGACAGCTACAGCGATGCCTGCACCTACGCCTATGCGCTGGAAAAGGAAAAGAAGCTCACCTTCGTGCACCCCTTTGACGATCCGGACGTGATCGCCGGACAGGGTACCGTCGCGATGGAGATCTTGCGTCAGCGTCAGGCCCCCATCCACGCCATCTTCTGCGCCATCGGCGGCGGCGGACTGATCGCGGGTGTGGCGGCCTACGTCAAGCAGGTGCGTCCGGATATCAAGGTGATCGGCGTGCAGACTACCGATTCGGATGCGATGGCACGTTCGCTGAAATCGAAGAAACGCGTCACGCTCAACGATGTCGGCCTGTTCTCGGACGGCACAGCGGTCAAGCTGGCGGGCGAAGAGACCTTCCGTATCTGCAAGAAGTATGTGGACGAGGTGGTGCTGGTGAATACCGACGAGGTATGCGCCGCGATCAAGGACGTGTTCCAGGACACGCGCTCCATCCTTGAACCGGCCGGTGCGCTCGCAGTCGCCGGTGCCAAGGCGTATGCCAAGCGCGAACAACTCAAAGGCGAGACCTTGGTCACCGTGTGCAGCGGCGCGAACATGAACTTCGACCGCCTGCGCTTCGTGGCCGAGCGCGCCGAGATCGGCGAGAAGCGCGAAGCCATCCTGGCCGTGAGCATCCCCGAGACGCCGGGCAGCTTCCGCAAGTTTTGCTCATTGCTGGGCAAGCGCAACATCACTGAGTTCAATTACCGCTACGCCGACCCGGCAGCGGCGCAGGTGTTCGTCGGCATCCAGGTCAAGGATCAATCGGAAACTTCGGATCTGATCGACAAACTCCAGCGCAACAAGTTGCCCGCGCTGGACCTGTCCGACAACGAGATGGCCAAACTGCATCTGCGTCACTTGGTGGGCGGCCATGCGCCGGAAGCCAAAGACGAGATCATGTTCCGTTTTGAATTCCCGGAACGCCCTGGCGCGCTGATGAACTTCCTCAACAGCATGAGCCATAACTGGAACATCAGCCTGTTCCACTATCGCAACCACGGCGCGGACTACGGCCGTGTGCTGGTCGGCATGCAAGTGCCGCGTCAGGACAAGAAGGCACTCAAGACTTTCCTCGACACCTTGGGCTACCGCTATTGGGACGAGAGCGACAATCCGGCATATCGCCTGTTTTTGGGGTGATGCGGTGAGCACGGATCACTTCCGTGTCTTATCGAGTCCGCGACACTTCGCCGCCACTATCCGGATTTGCGTGGATTACCGCGAAGTTAAGCCCCGTTCTATTGGCAATGTTGCGCGTTGCTCGCTTTGTTGGAAATTGAATAGGGGCTTATGAACATCCAAGCTAGGAAGCTGACCCTCCGGCAACGTATAATCGCCGCCCGCGAAAATATGGCTGCGGCAGAACGGCTGCGTCTGAGTCATACCATTCTGGACGCAGTGAGCAGTTTGCCCGCGTATCGGCAAGCCGCGACCGTACTGGGCTACCTGAACTTCGGGGCCGAACTGGATACCGAGCATTGGATGGCGCAAGCACTGCGCGACGGCAAACGTGTGTTGCTGCCGCGTGCGAACAAGGCAAGCAAGCAACTGGATCTGTATCAGGTGCAGGATCTGCAGCTAGACGTGGCGCCCGGTTCGTGGGGCATACGCGAGCCGCTGATCGAGCGATGTATAAAAGAAGAAGCGTTGGGAACGATAGATCTCATATTGTTACCCGGCGTCGCGTTCACCCGGGACGGGGGACGCCTGGGTTATGGGGGCGGTTTCTACGACAGACTGCTGGCTCGCATGCCGCATCGACCGACTTTGGTCGCTGCCGCGTTCGGGCTGCAAGTGGTCGAAGACATCCCGCTGGAGGACACCGACCGCTCAGTGGAATGGTTGGTGACGGAAAACGAAATATTGCGTTGTAACCGAGAGAGAGAGTAAGCGATGGCGACACAGATACCCGATCATGATCCGCAGGAAACACAGGAATGGCTGGAATCGCTCCAGTCCGTTCTGGAAAAGGAAGGCGCCCAGCGTGCCCACTTCCTGCTTGACCAACTGATCAACCATGCACGGCTGGCCGGCGACGATATGCCGATCAGCGCGACCACCCCCTACGTCAATAGCATCAAGGTGGAAAAGGAAGAGCGTTCCAGCGGCAACCATGAATTGGAACACCGCATCCGCGCACTGACGCGCTGGAACGCCATGGCGATCATCCTGAATGCAAACAAGGAATCCTCCGAGTTGGGCGGCCACATCGCCAGCTTCGCTTCGGCAGCCACTTTGTATGACGTCGGGTTCAACCATTTCTTCCGCGGTCACACCAAAGATCAAGGCGGCGACCTGGTTTATTTCCAAGGCCACTGCTCACCCGGCATCTATGCGCGCGCCTTCCTCGAAGGCCGCCTGTCGGAAGAACAATTGCGCAAGTTCCGCCAAGAAGTGGACGGCGACGGTCTGTCTTCTTACCCACACCCGTGGTTGATGCCTAGCTTCTGGCAGTTCCCCACGGTATCGATGGGTCTCGGTCCGCTGATGGCAATTTATCAAGCGCGTTTCATGCGCTACCTGCAGCATCGCAATCTGTCTCAGACCAACGGCCGCAAGGTATGGGCGTTCCTTGGCGACGGCGAGACGGACGAACCGGAATCGCTGGGCGCGATCTCCATGGCCGGCCGCGAAGGTCTGGACAACCTGATCTTCGTGATCAACTGCAACCTGCAACGACTGGATGGTCCGGTACGCGGCAACGGCAAGATCATTCAGGAACTGGAAGGTGTGTTCCGTGGTGCAGGCTGGAACGTGATCAAAGTGGTATGGGGTCGCTGGTGGGATCGTCTGTTGGCCAAAGACAAGAGCGGCCTGCTGGAAAAACGCATGATGGAAGTGGTGGATGGTGAGTACCAGACCTACAAATCCAAAGATGGCGCTTATGTGCGCGAACATTTCTTCGGCAAGTATCCTGAGTTGCTCGAACTGGTCGCTGACATGTCCGACGACGAGATCTGGCGCCTGAACCGCGGCGGCCATGATCCGTTCAAAGTGTTCGCAGCCTACTCGGCAGCGTCCAAGCACAAGGGACAACCGACCGTGATCCTAGCCAAGACCGTGAAAGGTTACGGCATGGGTTCCTCGGGCGAAGCGCAGAACCCGACTCACCAGCAGAAGAAGATGGACATCGGGTCGCTGCGTAACTTCCGCGACCGTTTCAATATCCCCGTGAGCGACGAGCAACTGCCCAACCTGCCCTTCGTGCGCCCCGCGCCCGACAGCCAGGAAGCCAAGTACCTCAAGGAACGCAGTGCCAAGATGGGCAACATCCCGGCACGCGAACCATTGGCGCATCCGCTCAACATCCCGACACTGGACGCTTTCGATGCACTGCTGAAATCCAGCGAAGAGCGCGAGTTCTCCACCACCATGGCCTTCGTGCGTATGCTCGGCATGCTGGTGAAAGACAAGGCTATCGGCAAGCAGATCGTCCCTATCGTGCCGGACGAATCACGCACCTTCGGCATGGAAGGCATGTTCCGCCAGCTGGGCATCTTCTCGCAGGTGGGTCAGTTGTACACACCGCAGGATGCCGACCAGCTGATGTTCTATAAAGAATCGGCGAGCGGCCAGATCCTGCAGGAGGGCATCAACGAAGCAGGCGGCATGGCCGACTGGATCGCGGCGGCCACCGCCTACGCCAACCACGGCGTGGCGATGATTCCGTTCTACATCTACTACTCCATGTTCGGCTTCCAGCGTATCGGCGATCTGGCTTATGCAGCGGGCGACCTGCGCGCACGCGGTTTCCTGGTCGGCGGCACAGCCGGTCGCACCACGCTGAACGGCGAAGGTCTGCAGCATCAGGACGGCCACAGCCATCTGATGGCCGCGACCATCCCCAACTGCGTGTCCTACGACCCTACGTTCGCCTACGAACTGGCCGTGATCGTGCAGGACGGCATGCGCCGCATGTATCAGGAACAGCAGGACGTGTTCTATTACCTCACGGTGATGAACGAGAACTACACCCACCCGGCCATGCCGAAAGGTGCCGAGCAGGGCATCATCAAGGGTATGTACAAGTTCAGCAGCAGCAAGGCCAAATCCAAAGCCAAAGTACAGTTGCTGGGCAGCGGCACCATCCTGCGTGAAGTCATCGCGGCAGCGGAACTGCTGGCACGCGACTTCGACATCTCTTCCGATGTGTGGAGCGTGACCAGCTTCAACGAGTTGCGCCGCGATGGTATCGACTGCGAACGCTGGAACATGCTGCATCCCGAAGCCAAGCCGCGCACAAGCTACGTCGAGCAGTGCCTGGATGCGAAGACACCTGTCGTCGCCGCAACCGACTACATCCGCGCTTACCCGGACCAGATCCGTCCTTATGTGAAAGCAGAGTACAAGACGCTGGGCACGGACGGCTTCGGCCGTTCCGACTTCCGTCGCAAGTTGCGTGAGTTCTTCGAGGTGGATCGCTACTTCATCGCCGTTGCCGCATTGAAGGCATTGGCCGACGAAGGCAGCATCGAAGCGAGTGTAGTCAGCCGCGCGATCAAGCAATACCAGATCGACGCTGACAAACCGAATCCCACCACGGTGTAATCGAGGAGAACGACGTGGCAGAAATCAAGAATGTATCGGTTCCGGACATCGGCGGATTCAAAGGTGTCGAAGTCATTGAAGTCGGCGTGAAGGCCGGCCAGCAGGTCACTGCCGAACAGACGCTGATCACCCTGGAGACCGACAAGGCGACCATGGATGTGCCGGCACCGTTCGACGGCGTGCTGAAAGAGCTCAAGGTCAAGGTCGGTGACAAAGTATCGGAAGGCGATCTGATCGCGCTGATCGAAGCCAGTGCTGCTGCAGCACCGGCAGTCGCCGCACCGTCCGCACCCGCACCGCAGGCGGCACCTGTTGCGGCGGCACCTGTTGCAAAACCGGCACCGACTGCTGCGCCCGTTGCAGCAGCAGCGCCGGTCGCAATGGCTCCCGGCGGCAAGGCACACGCCAGCCCGTCCATCCGTCGCTTCGCCCGCGAACTCGGTGTCGATCTGACACAGGTGAAGGGCAGCGCGGATAAAGGTCGCATCACCAAGGACGACGTGCAGAACTTCGTCAAACAATCGCTGGCGCAGCCGCGCGGCGCGGCAGCCGGTGGTGCATTGCCGGGACTGCTACCGTGGCCGGATGTGGATTTCGCCAAGTTCGGCGCAGTCGAATCCAAGCCGCTGTCGCGCATCAAGAAGATCTCCGGCGCGAACCTGCACCGCAACTGGGTGATGATCCCGCATGTCACGCAGTTCGAGGATGCCGACATCAGCGAGCTGGAAGCTTTCCGCAAGCAGCTCAACGACGAATACGCCAAGCAGAACATCAAGATCACCCCGCTGGCCTTCATGCTCAAGGCGGTCGCCACCACGCTGCGCCACTTCCCGGATTTCAACGCTTCGCTGGATACGAGCGGCGAGAACCTGATCGTGAAGAAATACATCCACATCGGCGTCGCGGTGGACACACCGGACGGCCTGATGGTGCCGGTGATCCGCGACGTCGACCAGAAAGGCATCGTGCAGCTGGCGCAGGAATTGATGGAAGTCAGTGCGCGCGCACGCGACAAGAAGATCACCGCTGCCGACATGCAGGGCGGCTGCTTCACCATCTCCAGTCTGGGCGGTATCGGTGGCACGGCATTCACGCCGATCATCAATGCGCCTGAAGTGGCCATCCTGGGCGTGTCGCGTTCCAGCATGAAACCGGTGTGGAAAGACGGCGAATTCGTGCCGCGCCTGATGCTTCCGCTGTCGCTGTCCTACGACCACCGTGTGATCGACGGCGCGATGGGCGCGCGCTTCACCACCTATCTTGCGCACGTGCTCGCTGACGTGCGTCGTCTGGCCGTCTAAACAGTGACACAACCGATCGGCATCCTCGGCGGTACGTTCGATCCCATCCATCATGGGCATCTGCGTATCGCCCAGGAAGCGCTGGAGCAATGCGGCATGTCGCAGGTCCGTTTCATGCCCAGCGGCACACCGCCGCATCGCCCCGCTCCGTATGCACCCGCCAAGGTGCGCTGGGAGATGGTGCGACTGGCGGTGAACGGCCATCCGGATTTCATGGTCGACGTGCGCGAAGTGTTCCGCACCGATCCCTGCTACACCGTCGATTCGCTCTCCGCGCTGCGAGCCGAACTGGGTATGCAACAACCGCTGTGTTTGATCCTGGGCGGCGATGCCTTCCTTCAACTGCACATCTGGCACGAATGGCAGCAGTTGTTCGCACTGGCGCACATCGTGGTGTTGCAACGCGCGGGCGGCTTGCCGCTGGGTAACGCGATGGCGCAGGCCGACGCGGCACTGCAGACCGAATACCGCGCCCGCCTCGCCCCCGGTGCGCAAGCCCTGCACGAATCACCTGCCGGCGCGATCTTCGTCGCCGACATGCCCGCACTGGAGATATCCTCCACCGACATCCGCCGCCGCTGTATGGACGGCAAGAGCATCCGCTATCTGGTGCCCGATGCCGTCACCCATCATATTCAAACCAATCAGACCTACTCATCATGCTAAACGTAAAAGACAAGACCGCCGCCGTCGTGGCTGCACTGGAAGACATCAAAGCGGTTGATATCGATGTCATCGATACCCGCAAATTCAACTCGCTGTTCGAATCGATGGTGATCGCCAGCGCACAATCCACACGCCAGACCAAAGCGTTGGCTGACCATGTATCAAAGAAACTGAAAGAGATCGGCGAAGAAGTGGTCGGCATCGAAGGCGGTGACAGCGGCGAATGGGTGCTGGTCGATCTGGGCGATGTCATCGTCCACATCATGCAGCCCGCCGTGCGCGCGTATTACAACCTTGAAGAACTCTGGGGCGTCCAACCCAAGCTGCGCGCCCAAGCCGGCAAATGAAACTGATGATCCTCGCGGTGGGCAACAAGATGCCCGCGTGGATCACCGAGGGCTTCAACGAATACGCCAAGCGCATGCCGCGCGAGGCGAGCATCTCGCTGGTAGAGATCAAACCCGAGCCGCGCACCACCGGCAAGACCACCGCACAGATCATGGAGGCCGAGGCGCAGCGCATCCTCGCCGCCCTGCCCGCTTCCGCACACTGCATCGCGCTCGATGAACACGGCGCGACACCGACCACCAAGCAACTGGCACAACAGCTGAAAGACTGGATGCAACAGGGCGGCGATGTCGCCTTCATCATCGGCGGTGCCGACGGCCTGCACGAATCGGTGAAACAGCGCGCGCGCCAATTGATGGCCCTGTCCGCCTTCACCCTGCCGCACGGCATGGTACGCGTACTGCTGGCGGAACAGCTTTATCGCGCGCACTCGCTGATGCACAATCACCCCTATCACAGAGAATGAATCCGGGTCAGCCATGAGCACCAACCACTCACGCATCTATCTCGCCTCGCAGAGTCCGCGTCGCCGCGAACTGCTCAAACAGATCAGCGTGCGTTTCGATCCGCTGCTGCTGCGCAACGATCCGCGCCGCGAAGTGCATGTGGACGAGACACCGCTTGCGGGCGAGCTGCCGGTCGACTATGTGCAGCGCATCTGCCGCGCCAAGGCGGAGGCGGGCTGGGAAGCGCTGCTGTTGCGCAAGCTGCGGCCTTACCCGGTGCTGGCCGCCGACACCACGGTCACTGTCAACGGCAAGATCATCGGCAAGCCGGACAACAACGAACATGCCCTGCAGATCCTGAGCGAACTTTCAGGCACACAGCACCAGGTGCTCACCGCAGTGGCCGTCGCTTTCGAAGGACGGCTGGAGATGCGTCTGTCGACCACCACCATCACCTTCGCCGAACTGAACGAAACACGCATACGCCGCTACCTGCTGACCGGTGAAGCGCACGACAAGGCAGGTGCCTACGGCATCCAGGGCGCTGCCGGTGCATTCGTAAAACATATCGACGGCAGCTACACCGGCGTGATGGGGCTGCCATTGTTCGAGACGATAGAATTGCTGCAACATTTCGGAGTCTCCACCGCATGAATGAAGAGATACTGATCAACGTCACCCCGCAGGAGACGCGCGTCGCCGTGATGCAGCAGGGCGTGGTGCAGGAACTGCACATCGAGCGCGGCAGCCAGCGCGGACTGGTCGGCAATGTCTACGTCGGCAAAGTGAAGCGTGTGTTGCCCGGCATGCAATCGGCCTTCATCGACATCGGATTGGAGCGTTCGGCCTTCCTGCATGTGGCCGATATCTGGGAGAACCGCATCAACGGCGATGCAGCCAAACCCATCGAGAAAGTATTGTTCGAAGGCCAGAGCGTACTGGCGCAGGTGATCAAGGACCCGATCGGCAGCAAGGGCGCACGTCTCTCCACACAGTTGAGCTTCGCCGGCCGCCTGCTGGTCTACCTGCCGCAGGAAGCTCACATCGGCGTATCGCAACGCATCGAGAACGAAGAAGAGCGCGAGACCCTGCGCGTCCGCCTGCAGCAATTGCTGCCGCCCGAACACGGTGGCGGCTACATCATCCGCACCATGGCTGAAGGCTCGACAGACGAGGAGATGCGCACTGACGTGGCCTATCTTGACAAGTTGTGGGGCAAGCTGCAGCAACAGGCGAAACAACTGGGCGCACCCGCCCTGCTGTACAAGGAGCTTGATATCAGCCTGCGCGTGCTGCGCGATTTCTTCGGCCAGGAGACTGCCCGCATCCTGGTGGATTCGCGCGACACCCACCAGCGCATGCAGGCATTCGCGGCAGACTTCAGCACGGCAGCAGTGGAAAAGTTAAGTCACTACATCGGCACACGCCCCTTGTTCGACCTGTACGGCATCGAGGACGAGATCGAGTCGGCGCTGTCCAAGCGCGTCAATCTCAAATCGGGCGGCTACCTGATCATCGACCAGACCGAAGCGTTGACCACCATCGATGTGAACACCGGCGGTTTCGTCGGCGGCCGCAACTTCGACGACACCATCTTCAAGACCAATCTGGAAGCGGCGCAGGTCATCGCCCGCCAACTGCGCCTGCGCAATCTGGGCGGCATCATCATTTGCGACTTCATCGACATGGACAGCCAAGAGCACCGCGACGGCGTACTGGAAGAGTTCCGCAAGATGCTGGCGATGGACCGCACCCGCGTCAATGTGAACGGGTTCTCTGCGCTGGGACTTGTGGAGATGACGCGCAAGCGCACCCGCGAGAGCCTGGCGCATGTTCTGTGCGAGCCCTGCCCCACCTGCCAGGGACGCGGCGAAGTGAAGACCGCGCAGACCGTGTGTTACCAGATCCTGCGCGAGATCCTGCGCGAAGCCCGCCAATTCAATGCCCGCGAGTACCGCATCCTCGCCTCGCAGCAGGTGATCGACCTGTTCCTCGATGAGGAATCGCAAAGTCTGGCCCAGTTATCCGACTTCATCGGCAAGCCGGTCTCGCTGCAGGTGGAGAATCTTTACAATCAAGAGCAATACGATGTCATCCTGATGTAGAGGTCGCGCGTTAACTGCCAGCCTTCCGGTTTTTTGTTTACATGAACCCGGACTCAAGGCAACAGCAACAGTGCGATTTCAAGCCGACGCAAGTCGGCTTTTTTTTATGTGTATCATCTCTATATGCACCATCCGCGCCAGAATTCCATTCTCCATCATGCTTGCCTTTGGGCTGCACTATGCCTGCCTGCCGCGGCAGGGGCCGCTGTCGATAATCCTCTCCCCGCGCTGGGCAGCACCGGCATGCAACAGGCGGATGCGACAAGAGAATACGTATCGCAGCATTTTGTCCGTCTGGTCACCGGACTGGATCGCTTCTTCGGTGATGAGCGCAATTTCCAGGAGAGCAATCGCAGCGTGCTCCAGATAGACCTTGACGAGCAGATGACGGCCGGCGGCCAACGCGAGACCACGCTGTCCGGCCGCATCAAGCTGCACCTGCCTTCGACCGAACATCGCATGCATCTGCTACTGGAGAGTGATCCGGAACAGAACACCGCCGGCCCCGGTGCCGGCCAGAATCAGACACAACGTATCGGACCTTTCCGTGCGCCGGGGGAATACGGCTTGGCGTTGCGCGTGGAAGAGAGCGAAGAACAGGTCTGGCACACCAGCACCGACTTGGGTATCAAACTGCATGCGCCGCTGGAACCCTTCGCCCGGGCGCGCGCCAGCCTCGTCATACCGATGGGTGAATGGCGCATGAAACCGGCACAATCGCTGTACTGGTTCAGCCAGTCCGGTCTGGGCGAGACCACGCAAATGGACTTCGATCGCCCGCTGGCGCCGCAGACACTGTTCCGCGCCACCAGCAGCGTGACGTGGCTGCATCTGCCGCAGCGCTTCGATTTGCAGCAGAACTTCACCGTCTTTCACACACTGGACGAGAAACGCGCAGTGCAATACCAGCTCAGCCTGATCGGCGTCAGCAAACCTCAGTCACGCCTGGACGATGCCGTGATATCTGTACTGTATCGCCGTCAATTGAACCGGCGCTGGCTGTACTTCGAATTCAATCCGCAATTGCATTTCCGGCATGCGCAAAGCTACGACATGGATCCGCTGCTCTGGCTGCGCCTGCAAATGCTGTTCGACGAGGAATAAGGCCGATAACAAGCGCTTTTCATCTGTTGGCACATCGGCAAAGCCGTATATCCTGCAGCCT
>Ga0180732_1000396_pt1 | contig 38896 bp, 37 predicted proteins | sample KR11_01MetaG_FD_148674 | JGI IMG/M metagenome (GOLD analysis project Ga0180732, IMG submission 148674) | Groundwater microbial communities from the Olkiluoto Island deep subsurface site, Finland - KR11_0.1 MetaG | ecosystem: Environmental > Aquatic > Deep subsurface > Groundwater | place...
GAGAAGAGTGATGGCAAAACGGTCGAACCGGCGGTGGGAGAGACTGAGGATTCCGGAGGCCTTCGAGGCCGCAAAGCCGTTGAGTCCCCGCCGCGCGGATGCCCATCATGGCCAGGAACAGCAGCATCGTTCCACCCACAGGTCGGATATACGGTCGCAGTCGCACCCATTTGCCAAATCTCAGCTCGCTCTTGCAAATCGGGAGGAGTCCATATACGGAATCCAGGGCAGCCAAATGCATGGACCCCGGTCGGACTTTCTCCGGTAGGTTCAGGTAGAACCGAACAGTCGCACGTATTCGATCTTCGGGCAGCGGTCCATCACGACGTCGAGGCCGGCGGCAGAGGCTTTGTCGGCGGCGGCGGGGTTGATTATGCCGAGTTGCAGCCAGAGCGATTTCGCGCCGATGGCGATGGCGGCGTCGGCAATTGGCGGCACATCGTCCGCCTTGCGAAACACATCCACCATATCGACCTTGACGGGTATGTCTTGCAGGCTGGGGTAGCAGGGCTGGCCGAGGATTTCGTTGGCGGCGGGGTTGACCGGGATCACCGTGTAGCCGCGCGCCATCAGGTAGCGCGCAACGATGTTGCTGGGACGGTCTTCGCGGGCCGACAGGCCGATCATGGCGATGACGCGGTGGGTTTTCAGGATCCGGGAGAGGCCGGCGTCGTCTGTAATGATCATGGTCAGGGTTCCAGAAGGTAGTCAAGCGCGGGTTGTGTGAGAACGTGCGGCACTTTCTCAAGATTCCAATGCGCCAGTGCCCAGGCCCAAAGGTCGGCGCTGGCGCGACGGCGTTCCGCCAGCGCGCCGCCTCCATGGGTTCGGCGCAATTCTGCCGGGGGTTGCTGGCCGAGGAAGCTGAGCGCGGCAAACAGGGCGGGGACGGGATGCGTCGCATCGACGGGTGCGGCGCGCGTCTGTTTCGAAAGCTTGTTGCCTGCGGCATCGACGGCGACCGGCAGGTGGGCGTAGGCCGGCGTGGGCAAGCCCAGCAGGCGTTGCAGATAAATCTGGCGCGGCGTCGAGTCGATCAGATCGGCGCCCCGCACCACATGGTCGACGCCCTGATCGGCGTCATCGACCACCACGGCGAGCTGGTAGGCGAACAGGCCGTCGGCGCGCAGCAGCACGCAGTCGCCGACATCGCGCGGCAGGTTCTGTCTCTGCTTGCCTTGCAGGGCATCTACAAATTCAATGGTGTCAGCGACCCTGAGCCGCCAGGCGCGCGCCACCTTGCCGGGCGGCAGGCCGTTGCGGCAGGTGCCGGGATAGACCGGCGCGCCATCTATGCCCGATGTGATATTTGGCGCGTCGTCGATTTCGCTGCGCGTGCAGCCGCAGGAATAAACCTCACCCGCCACCAGCAACTGTTCAAAAACTTCGCGATAGCGCGCGCTGCGGGTGCTTTGCACCATGACTTCACCGTCCCACTCGAAGCCGCAGGCTTCCAGCGTGGCGAGAATCGACGCGGCGGCGCCGGTACGGCTGCGCGGCTGGTCGACGTCTTCCATGCGCAGCAGCCAGCGGCCGCCACGCGATCTGGCCTCCAGGCAAGAGCCGAGCGCGGCAACCAGCGAACCGAAGTGCAGCGGCCCGGTGGGGGATGGCGCGAAGCGTCCACACGCGCCAGCCAGGGTTGGCGCGATCATTACGCGGCGCCCGGGTTTGGTTCCGGCGCAGGCTGATTTAGAATAGTCGCACTATTTCCCAAAACGGAGCGCCGCATGGCCACCATTGCCCTTACCGCCGACAACTTCAAGCAAACCATCTCCAGCCACGACATCGTAATCGTCGATTTCTGGGCGGCGTGGTGCGCGCCCTGCCGCGCTTTTGAGCCGATCTTCGAGGCGGCATCTGAAAAGTATCCGGATATCGCCTTTGCCAAGGTAAACACCGAGGAAGAGCGCGAGATGGCCAACGGCTTCAACGTCCGCTCGATTCCGATGCTGATGGTTTTTCGTGAACAGGTCATCCTTTACGCCGAGGCGGGATCTTTGCCGGCCCCGGCGCTGGACCAGTTGATCGAGCAAATTCGTGCGCTTGACATGGACAAGGTGCGCGCCGAGATCGCCGCTGCGGAAGAGCAGTAATTAGTCGAGACTTTCACCAAAGGCCGCGCGGAATTTTTCCGCGATTTCGGCGCGGGTGGGTTTGTGATTCTGCCCGCCGCGCCGGGCGATCTTGATGCTGCCCATGAGGGTGGCGAGCCGGCCGGTCTTTTGCCAGTTCCAGCCTTGCGCCATGCCATACAGCAGGCCGGCGCGATAGGCGTCGCCACAACCCGTTGGGTCGACCAGTTGCTCCGGGGCGACCACCGGGATGTCGAGGCGCGTGCCATCCGCGTAGATCTGCGAACCGTTGCCGCCGAGCGTTACCACCAGTGCGCGCAATGAGCCGGCGAGCTCTTCGAGACTCTTGCCGGTGCGTTCGGTGAGCAGTTTCGCTTCGTAGTCATTGACCGTGCAGACGTCGGCGAGCCCGATGAAATCGAGCAGCTCCGCACCGTCGAACATCGGCAGCCCCTGGCCCGGATCGAAAATGAAGGGAATGCCGGCGGCGTGAAATTCACGCGCGTGCTGCAGCATGCCGTCGCGACCGTCCGGGGAGACGATGCCCAGCGTCACATTGCCGGCATCGGCGATGCGATTCTCGTGCGAAAAATTCATTGCGCCGGGGTGGAAGGCGGTGATCTGGTTGTCGTCCAGGTCGGTGGTGATGAAGGCCTGGGCGGTGAAACTGTCGGGTATGGCGCGCACGTGCTGCGCCGCCAGCCCCAACTGCTTGAGGCGGGCCAGGTAGGGCGCGCTGTCGTCGCCGACGGCGGCCATGATGAGCGGCGCACCACCCAGCAGGTGCAGGTTGTAGGCGATGTTGCCGGCGCAACCGCCGTACTCGCGGCGCATGTCCGGGACCAGAAAGGCAACGTTGAGGATGTGGATCTGCTCCGGCAGAATGTGATTCTTGAAGCGATCCTTGAACACCATGATGGTGTCGTAGGCGAGCGAGCCGCAGATAAGCGTGTGCATGGCAGGTATGGGTCAGGGATAAAAGAGATAGAGGCGATAGCCGACGGCGGGAATGCCGGAAATTTCGAGCGTCAGCCGCACGGCGACGTCGCCGTTAGCGGCGAAGCCGGCGCCGGCTGCGCGGTTGGCGGGCAGATACTCGGCGGGGGCCAGGACCTTGCGTAACAAAGCGTAGTCCTGAGTATCGGTCAGGGTCAGTTCGAGGTGCGGATATTCCTGATCGAAGGGTGCGCGGTTTTTCAGGGTGGCGGTGAGCGACAGGCGCCCCGCGCCCGCCGCATCCGCTGCGCCCGCAGGCGCAAGGTCGGAGCTTTCAATCCCGATCAGTTCGGCTTTGCGCGGGCGCGGCAGCGTGCAACCGAGGTGTTCGCAGCCGGCCACCAGGGCCGGACGCAGTTCGGGCGCCACTACCGCCAACTCGACACGAAAGAGGTACAGCAACTGGCCGGCGGCCAAAAGCAGCAAAACGACTAGGCCGGCGACCCACGGCCAGCGCTGCGGTCGCGGGGTTTCGACAAAGGGCCCCCAGGCTGCCGGTGCGAGTGTAGTGGTCGTTTTGGCCGGAACCGGGGGATTGGTCAGCGGCGCGGATTCCGCCGCTGCGCCTTGCCCGCTTTCGGGCGCGCCGCACCCCATGCGGGGCATTTCATCCTGCCAGCGCCGACTTTCGTCGTCTTCGCTGACGGGTTCATCCTGGGACGGGGGGCTGACCTCTGCATCAACGGCATTAGTCGCGGTGGTTGACCAGCTTGCGGCTGCGGCGCCAGTGTCATTATCCGGTGCCGGTTCCGGCGGCGCGTCAGGTTGCATGTCAGGCTGCGCGGCTGCTGCGTCGATAGCGTCGGTAGCGTCGCTCGCCGGTTCGGCCGGGGGTGTGGCGTCGGCTTGCGGTGTATCGCGGGGGAATGCGGCTGGCATCCAGGCGGGCAGGACATCCGGCAAACTCTCCGGCTCTGCTGCTGCAGGCGGCGTCGGCGCCAAGTGTGCCGGAAACTTCATCGGTACCAGCAATTCATCGGCCAGACTGTCGATGGCATTGAACACGCCGCGACAAGTGCCGCAACGGACCTGCCCCTGGCGCACCTTCAACTGCTCGGGGGTGACGCGAAAGTCGGTTTCACAATGAGGGCAGCGGGTCAGCATGCGCCGAGTTTACTATCAAGCAAAACGCCGGGCCGCCCCAAGTTTTGCTTGGCCCCCCAAGGGGAGGGCGCAGCGTAGCTGGGTCTGCGGGAGGGGGCTCAATTTTCGCCTTCGAGCCGCACCCAGCCATCATGGGTGGCGCCAACCGTGAGCGGCAGGTAGGGCGCATAGGCGGCGATGACCTGCCCGGCCTGGGTTTCCAACACACCGGATAGCGCCAGTTTTCCACCTGGCTTGAGGCGGGCGGCCAGCAGCGGCGCCAGCAGCATGAGCGGGTTGGTGAGAATGTTGGCGACAACGCGGTCATAGGTTGCGGTGAGTGCGTCACCCGAATGGGCGAGCCGCATGACGACCCGATTGCAGGCAGCGTTGTCGGCGGCGGCGGTGAGTGCGCTGGCATCGATATCGACGCCCAGTACATCAGCCGCACCCAGTTTCAGCGCCGCGATGCCGAGGATGCCGGAGCCGCAGCCATAGTCGAGCAGCGTGATGCCGGGCTGGACTTCCCGTTCCAGCCATTCAAGGCAGAGGCGCGTGGTGGGGTGGCTGCCGGTGCCAAAGGCCAGGCCGGGGTCGAGTTCAAGGTTGATTGCCGTCGGGTCGGGCGCGCTGTGCCATGAGGGCACGATCCACAGCCGGTCGGAGATGCGGATCGGCTCGAACTGCGACTGCGTGAGCCGCACCCAGTCCTGCTCGGCTACCTCGGAAAAATTGATCTCGGGTAGCTGCGCAATGCCGGCAGCGCGCACGGCAACGGCGATGGTGTCGCGTAAATCACCAAGACTGGCCGGTGGGTCGAACAGCGCGACGACGCGACTGACGTCCCACAGCGGTGTCGCCAGCGTACCAGAGGCGCCCGGTTCGCCGAACTGGGGTGTTTCAAGTGCCGTGCCGGCCTGGGCATCCTCGACACTGACCGAAATTGCCCCTGCCGCCAAGAGCGCTTCGGAGAGCGCCTCGGCATGGGCGGCAGCGGCTTCAAGTGTGACCGATACCCACATCCGGATTATTTCCGGTTGCTTTCCTCGCGCGCGGCGAGTTTTTCTTCCAGGTAGTGAATATTGGTGCCACCCTTCATGAAGCGCTCGTCGAGCATCAGGTCCTGGTGCAGGGGGATGTTGGTCTTGATGCCATCGACCATCATTTCCGACAGGGCGATGCGCATGCGGCGGATGGCCTGCTCGCGCGTGTCGCCATAGGCGATCAGCTTGCCGATCATCGAGTCGTAATGGGGCGGTACCGTATAACCTGTGTAAACATGCGAATCGACCCGGATGCCGGGGCCACCCGGTGGGTGCCAATTGGTGATTTTGCCGGGAGATGGGGTACCTTTGAATGGATCTTCGGCGTTGATGCGGCATTCGATTGCATGCCCCCTGAGTTCGATGTCGCGCTGGCGGAGCCAGAGTTTCTCCCCGGCGGCAACCCTGATCTGCGCCTGCACGATGTCGACCCCGGCCGTTAGTTCGGTAACCGGGTGCTCGACCTGGACGCGCGTGTTCATCTCGATGAAGTAGAACTCGCCCTTTTCATAGAGAAACTCGAAGGTGCCGACGCCGCGATAGCCGATCTTCTTGCAGGCTTCGGCGCAGCGCTCGCCGATGCGCGTGATCAGCCGCCGATTGATCAGGGGCGCGGGCGCCTCCTCGATCACCTTCTGGTGGCGGCGTTGTATCGAGCAGTCGCGCTCGCCCAGCCACACGGCATTCTTGAAGCTGTCGGCCAGTACCTGGATTTCGATATGGCGTGGGTCTTCCAGGTATTTCTCCATGTACACCACGGAATTGCCGAACGCCGCGCCGGCCTCGCTGCGGGTCATGGTCACCGCATTGATGAGTGCCGCTTCGGTATGCACCACGCGCATGCCGCGCCCGCCACCACCACCGGCGGCCTTGATGATCACCGGATAGCCGATCGCGCGGGCAATTTTCGTGATCTCCTTGGGGTCTTCTGGTAACGCCCCTTCGGAACCGGGTACGCAGGGCACGCCGGTTGCCTTCATGGCATTCTTGGCCGAGACCTTGTCGCCCATCAGCCGGATGGTTTCCGGGCGTGGACCGATGAAGACGAAGCCCGATTTTTCGGTACGCTCGGCGAAATCGGCGTTTTCCGACAGAAAGCCGTAGCCCGGGTGGATTGCTTCGGCATCGGTGACTTCGGCGGCAGAAATGATCGCCGGTATGTTGAGATAGCTCAGGGCTGACGGCGGTGGCCCGATACAGACCGATTCGTCGGCGAGCTTGACGTATTTGGCTTCGGCGTCGGCCACCGAATGAACGGCAACGGTACGGATGCCCAGTTCGCGACAGGCGCGCAGGATCCTGAGGGCGATCTCGCCACGGTTGGCGATCAGGATTTTTTCGAACATTGCCATTAGACGATGATGAACAGGGGTTGGTCAAATTCGACGGCTTGTCCATTTTCGACCAGGACGGCCTTGATGACGCCATCGATGTCGGCTTCGATTTCGTTCATCAGCTTCATGGCTTCGATGATGCAGAGGGTGTCGCCCTTCTTGACGGTCATGCCGACCTCGACCAGCGGCGCAGCGCCAGGACTGCCGGCCCGATAGAAGGAGCCGACCATCGGCGATTTCATCACATGCCCCGCCGGTGGAGCTGGGACGGCAGCAGCGGTTTCTGCAGCAGCTGCAGTTGTACCTTCAGAAAACTGGGTGCCGCCACCCTGCGTCATCATGTGGGGCTGCATGCCCATCGGCATGCTGACCATGGTGGTGGTCGGCCCCGGAGCCGCATGCTTGACGATGCGGATTTTTTCCTCCCCTTCGCTGATTTCCAGCTCTGAAATGCCAGAGTTTTGCACCAGGTCTATCAGTGTTTTCAGTTTTCTGAGATCCATTTGGCCTCCTGACCCGCGGATGGCGGGCGTTTTTGTGATGCCACAGGGCGGGCGCGGGTGGCGCCGCCGGGCGGTTGAGCGTTATTGCTGAATGCGCGCCAGCGCAGCTTCGAGCGCGAGGGCGTAGCCCTGGGCGCCAAGTCCGCAGATCACGCCGACGGCGATATCCGAGAAATGGGAGTGATGCCGGAAAGCTTCGCGGGCGTGGATGTTGGAAAGGTGTACCTCGATGAAGGGGATGCGCACGGCGGACAATGCATCGCGCAGCGCCACGCTGGTGTGGGTGTAGCCACCCGGATTGATGATGATGAATTCAATACCCTCGGCGCCGGCGGCCTGTACGCGGTCGATCAACCCGCCCTCGCTGTTGCTCTGGAAACTTTCGATCTGCACACCGTTGGCGCGGGCACGCGCCTCCATCATGGTATGGATGTCGGCCAATGTGGTGCGACCGTAAACCTCGGGTTCGCGGGTGCCAAGCAGGTTCAGGTTGGGGCCGTGCAGGACAAGAATACGTGCGTTGCGACCGGCACCGCTGTCCGCGCTTCCAGCTTTCGCAGAGGATTTTTTGCTTTTTGGGTTCGACATGGCGTCAAGTTTGCCGCAAATAGGGACAAGTTGTCTAGATGAAGGTATTTATGGCCAAGTTTTGTGCGGTGAGGCTATACCGAAACCGCATCTTAGCAAATCTACCCTGCTGCAGCGCACAAGGCCTCAACCTCCTCCACGCGGGCGCGGGTTCGGGTGCGGCCATCGTGGCTTTTCAGGGCTATCCGCTCATCGCGCGGTGAGCGGACGATCAAGTTGGCCGGCCTTTCCTCGTCGTCGATGACGAGCACCGCTTCGACCCGGTCATTCCGGGGGTTGCCGTGATGGAAGGGGATGCCCTGGTCGAGCAGGAAAATTTCCAGTTCCTTGGCGCTGTCAGGAAAGAGCAGGATGTCGATGCGGGCATGGCGTCCTGCCGTGCCTTCGAGCACCGAACCGGTGAGATAGGGTGAAAATGGTGCCAGACGGTGCATCAGTTCGATGGCGCCGCCACGCAGGAATGCGATGCGCTCGGCTTGTTCGTCCTCCTGATAAATGGCCTGGTACTCGCGCACGGCTGCTTCGACATCGGCGTTGCCGGGCAGCGGAAAACTGTCCGGCAAGCCCAGCTGGCGCACCGCCTTGCGCTTGGCAAAGCCATAATCGAGGCCGTCTTCGGCGATCAGGCGCGCCGCAGCGTGGACCAGCTCGGAGCGCAAGGTTGGGGCGTTGGGGTTCAGAGTGCGTGCGGGACGATTGCGGCGGCTCATAAGACTCCCTCCCGTAGAATACCGACCTATTCTATCTGCAACCTGTTTTCACTCATGCACATACACATTCTCGGGATCTGTGGCACCTTCATGGGCGGCATCGCCTTGATCGCCCGCGCAGCCGGTCACCGCGTCACCGGCTGCGATGCCAACGTGTATCCACCGATGAGCGACCAACTGGTGGCCCAAGGTGTCGACCTGATCGAGGGCTACGCAGCCGACCAGCTGGCGCTGAATGCCGACCTGTGGGTAGTCGGCAACGCCGTGTCGCGTGGCAATCCCCTGCTGGAGGCGATCCTGGAGCGTGGCCTGCCCTATGTTTCGGGACCGCAGTGGCTGGCCGAGAACATCCTGCAGGGGAAATGGGTGCTGGCGGTAGCGGGCACCCATGGCAAGACCACTACCGCAGCCATGCTGGCGTGGATACTCGAACATGCCGGTTTGCAGCCGGGCTTTCTGATTGGCGGAGTGCCGCAAAACTTCAAAAAATCGGCTAACTACTCTGAATCATCATTCTTCGTCGTCGAAGCTGACGAATATGACACAGCTTTCTGCGATAAGCGATCCAAATTCGTCCACTACCACCCGCGCACGGCAATCCTGAACAACCTTGAATTCGATCATGCAGACATATTTGCTGATCTTGCTGCTATCGAGACGCAATTTCATCATTTTGTGCGGACAATCCCCGGCAATGGCCTGGTGGTGACGAATGCCGCCGAGCCGGCGCTGGAGCGGGTATTGGAACGCGGTTGCTGGACGCCGGTTGAACGTTTCAACAGCGTGGACGGCTGGCATGCCACGGGCGAGGATGCGAGCGGCCATTTGGCCATCCGGCAGGGCGAACGGGAAGTGGGTGCTATCAACTGGCAGTTGGCCGGTGAGCACAATCGCAACAATGCACTGGCTGCGCTGCTGGCTGCGCGCCACGCCGGGGTGCCGCTGGCCCACGGGCTGGCAGCATTGGCCTGTTTCGAAAACGTCAAGCGCCGGCTGGAGGTGCGCGGTACGGTGGATGGCGTGACGGTCTATGATGACTTTGCCCACCATCCGACCGCGATCGCCACCACGCTGGCTGGATTGCGTGGCAAGGTCGGTCCGGGCAATGGACGCATTCTCGCTGTGCTGGAACCGCGCTCCAACACCATGAAACTCGGCGCGCTGAAAGATGCGCTGGCCGACAGCCTTGTGGTTGCCGATCAGGTGTTCTGCTACAGCGCCAATCTCGGCTGGGACGCCGTCGCCGCGCTGGCCCCGCTGGGTGGCAAGGCTGCGGTGAGTGACGATCTGACCGATCTGGTTAGCCGTGTAGTTGCCGCCGCCCGTCCGGGCGATCAGGTGCTGGTGATGAGCAATGGCGGTTTCGGCGGCATCCACGACAAATTGCTTAGCGCGCTCGCCGCACGTTAACCAAACTATGGCCCCCCACGCTCGTAAAACCAACTCGCTGCCCCCCACAGGGGGGCTGCGCCTCCCTTGGGGCGGCCCGTCGAGAGGCTAGATGTTCATCAAATTCGTCATCATCCTGCTGTTGTTGATTGTGGCGGCCAGCCTGCTCAGTGGCCGCTCGGTGCTTGGCGCGCGGCGGACGGGTGGCCAGGCTAAGCCGAGTTTGCGCAAGCTGATGTTGAGTGTCGCCGTGGTGTTGTTGGTCATCGGCGCGACGGTGGTGACCATTCACCTCTCCGGCTGCAGCAAGTCCGGCGATACCGCGTTTCGTTCCACCGATATCAGCGGCGCCAAATTTGCCCGCTTGTCTGTTCTCGATGCCCTCACCGACCACAACGGGCGCCGTGTCGCCAGCGCCGACTTTCAGGGCAAGGTCGTGGTGGTATTCTTCGGCTTCACCCAGTGTCCCGATATTTGTCCGACCAAGATGGTGGCGTTTCAGGAAGCCATGCGTCTGCTCGGTCCGGCCGCCGACCGGGTGCAGGTGTTGTTCGTCACGGTCGACCCCGAGCGCGACACGCAAGCAGTGCTGGCTGCCTATGTGCCCTGGTTCGACGCCCGCTTCCTGGGACTGTACGGCGATACCCGCACCACCCGGGACGTCGCCGAGGAATTCCGTGTTATTTACAGCAAGGTACAGGACGGGACAGCGTTGGGTTACAGCATGGATCACAGTGCCACCAGTTATGTCTTTGATCCGCAGGGTCGTCCGCGGCTGTTGATCCGTTACGGTGAAACACCGCAAAGCATCGCCGACGATGTGCTGAAACTGCTGGCTGGGCATTGAAGGCAAGCACCGCAAGGGTGGCTGGCTAATTCGATCAACCGAAAGGAGACAGATGCGCTATATCAAGAAACTGACCGATATTCCACAACTCAGTGAAGCCGAGCGTACCGCGCTCGCACCCGTTGCCGATGCCTATGCGTTCCGCGTCAGCGACTACTATCTCAAACTGATCAACTGGGACGACCCACTCGATCCGATTCGTCAGCTGGTCATCCCGCGCGCCGACGAACTCGGCGACTGGGGCAAGCTCGACGCCAGCAACGAGGCGGCCAACACCGTCATGCGTGGCGTGCAGCACAAGTATCCCGATACCGCCTTGCTGCTGTGCAACGAGGTATGCGGCGCCTACTGCCGCTACTGCTTCCGCAAGCGGCTGTTCATGAACGACAACGACGAGGCGAGCAAGGACCTGACGCCCGGCATTGACTACATCCGCGCCCACCCCGAGATCACCAACGTGCTGCTCACTGGTGGCGATCCGCTGTTGCTCAGCACGCGCCGTCTCAGTGAGGTCATCGGCGCACTGCGCGAAATCGAGCATGTACAGATCATCCGCATCGGCACCAAGATGACAGCGTTCAACCCGTTCCGTGTGCTCGATGACCCGGCGCTGCTCGAAATGTTCGAGAAATACTCGACGGCGCAGAAGCGTATCTATGTGATGAACCACTTCGATCACCCGCGCGAACTCACCGACGAGGCGGTGGCGAGCATCGACAAGCTGATCCGTGCCGGCGCGATCATGACCAACCAGTGCCCACTGATCGCCGGCATCAACGACGACCCCATGGTGCTGTCAGATATGTTCCGCCAGCTGTCGTGGATCGGTTGCCCGCCCTACTATCTCTTCCAGGGACGTCCGACCGCCGGCAACGACCCCTACAAGGTGTCGATCGTGCGCGGCTGGGAAATCTTTCGCGAGGCCCTGCGTCACGGTTCCGGGCTGGCGCGCCGCGCCCGCTTCGTCATGTCGCATGAGACCGGCAAGGTGGAGATTCTCGCCGTCGATGACCAGCACATCTACCTGCGCTACCAGCGGGCCAAGGATGCCAATCTGCGCGGCCGCTTCCTCGTCTACCAGCGCAATGACGACGCCTACTGGCTGGACGATCTTGAACCGGCTGCCGGCAGCGACGCGCCGCGGTTCACCGCCGAATCAATCCTCGATACCGCAGACGGTCCGGAATAAACGACCGACAAAACAAAACGGGCCGCCCTGTCTGCATGGCGGCCCGTTTCTTGTCTGGCGCAAGCTTACATGCGTGCTGCCAGCACACCTTTCATTTTCTGCATGGCCTTGGCTTCGATCTGGCGGATGCGTTCGGCCGATACGCCGTATTCCGAAGCGAGCTCGTGGAGCGTGGCGCCGGACTCGTCGTCGTCCACCAGCCAGCGCCGTTGCACGATGGTGCGGCTGCGGTCGTCCAGTTCGGCCAGGGCATCGCGCAGGCCGGTGTCCTGCAGGTGGTCGCGCTCCTTGCGCTCCAGCTGGATCGAAGGCTCGACGCTGATGTCGGCTGCCAGATAGGCGGCGGGAGAGTAGTGGTCGTCGTCATCGTCCGAGAGCGGTTCGAGCGAGATGTCCATGCCGCCCATGCGCGTTTCCATTTCGACCACTTCCTCGGGCTTGACGCCCAACTGACGGGCAACGCTGGCCACTTCATCGGGAGCAAGACTGGCGAAGCCGTGCTCGGCGTTGGCTTCCTGAGCCAGTGCGGCTTTCATGCTGCGCAGGTTGAAGAACAGCTTGCGCTGCGCCTTGGTGGTGGCGAGTTTCACCAAGCGCCAGTTCTTCAGGATGTATTCGTGGATTTCGGCCTTGATCCAGTGCAGTGCGAAGGAAACCAGACGCACGCCGCGTTCCGGGTCGAAGCGCTTGACGGCTTTCATCAGACCGACGCTGCCTTCCTGAATCAGATCGGCGTGCGGCAGGCCATAGCCCAGATAACCACGCGCCACGGCAATCACCAGTCGCAGATGCGACATGACCAGCCTGCGTGCGGCCTCGCGATCGCCATCGTCGCGCAGACGACGGGCAAGCTCCTGCTCCTCGTCCAGGGTCAACAACGGCACGCGATTGGCAGCCTGAATGTAGGCCTCGATACTGCCGGTGGGGGACGGGAGGGAAAATTGGGCAAGTGTCAGGGCATGTTGCATATTTAAAGCCTCCTTTGCTAAGATTTTAGCACTCGGTCAATGTGAGTGCCAATAGTCTAACAAGTTCCCGACTAATTTACTATGGTTTTGTCGCCTTTGAGGCTTTCTTTCAAAAATACCTAAGGAGCGTGGCGGGAAGGCGCGGCGGAGTTTGCGCGGAGCACGCGAAATGCTCGCCTACAATGCGCTGACATGGAAAGCCATCTCCTCACCCTGCTCAAGCGCACACCGCTATTTGGCGATTTGCCGACAGCGCAACTCGCGCAGCTCGCCGCAGCGACGGCGGAGCGACGTTACGCCCGTGGTGACGTAGTCCTTGAGAAAGGCGCACGCCTGACTGGCCTCCATGTTGTTCTGTCGGGGAAACTCAAGGAATTCTGCCGTGCGCCGGGCGGCGAGGAAAAGGTCATCGAAATCCTCGGTGCTGGTCAGACCTGCGGCGAGGCGGCACTGTTTCTTGACACGCCATACCCCTTTCACGCTTCCGCTTTGAGCAACGCGGTGCTGTTGCACATCGAGAAACAGGCTATTGACGGGCTAGTCGAGGGTGCGCCGGAATTTGTTATCCGCATGCTGCAGGTGCTTGCCGAACGGCAAAACACAAGTTTGCGCGACATCGAGGCCTATTCACGATCCAGCCTCCTACAGCGGCTGGTTACTTATCTGCTCGAACTATGCCGCGCTAGCGGTGAAGAAACACCAAGCATCACCCTGCCGGCGATGAAGCAGGTGGTTGCCTCGCGTTTGAACATGGCGCCCGAGGTTCTGTCACGTACCTTTCGCGACCTGGCGGATGCCGGCCTGATCGAGATGCGCGGCAAGCGGGTGATTTTGCTTGATCCAGTGCGACTCAGGGAGTTCACCCGCCAGAACTGAGCTGCGCGAGGCGCCAGAGGGGCGCTAGCTGCGTGACGGTCGCTTGGCAAGTTTGCGTTGTAGGGTGCGGCGATGCATATGCAGGGATCGTGCCGTGGCCGAGATATTTCCCTCATGCGTTTGCAACACGCGTTGAATGTGCTCCCACTCGAGGCGGTTGACCGACATGGGTTCGGTGGCGATAACGGCTTCGGTTTCCGGGGTGTCCTCGGCAAAGGCGGCGAGAATGGCGTCGACCTCTACTGGTTTGGCCAAATAATGCATCGCGCCGAGCTTGATTGCATCAACCGCCGTGGCAATGCTCGCATAACCGGTGAGGACGACAATTCGGCAGTCCTGGTGCGCCGTCAGCAATTCGGGAATCAACGCCAGGCCAGAAGTGCCAGCGAGGTTGAGGTCGAGCACGACGCGTTCCGGCGCTCCCTCGCGGATGATCTTCCGGGCTTCATTCGGGCTGGTGGCACCACGGGCGGCAATGCCACGCCGCGCGAAGGCGCGCACCAGAACGCCGTTGAATATGGCGTCGTCGTCGATAACCAGAAGCGGTTTTGTCATGGTGCAATTCTAGCAAGTGGCAATTCGAGGCGCGCCACTCCGCCGCCACCCAATGCGTTAGTGAGGAACAGGCGGCCGCCCAGTCGATCGATAACGCCTTGTGTCAGCAACAGGCCGATGCCACTGCCACCGGCATGTGCCGGAAACGTTCGGTGGCCGGCTTGCTGCAGCACTTCAGGTGAAAAGCCGGGCCCCTGATCGCGCACTTCGATCTCCAGCGTGGTGCTATTCCAGCAGACGCCAAGCACGACCTCGCGAGCGCCGTTATTGGTGGCAAGCGTGGCATTGACGGCATTGTTGAGCAGGTTGATAACGCTTTGTTCCAGGGTTGGATCAACGATAATTTCGGGTGTGGGTGGCTGCCCGGAAATCTCTATCCGGCTGCTAACCTGCTTTAACTGTTGGCGCCAGCGCCGATGCAGGGTTTCGATCCAGACATCGACTGAAACGGCGGCGGCCTTCTCGATCCGGCCAACCCCGCCGCGCTCGGTCAGCGCGGTAAGGATGGCCTTGCAGGCGACAGCCTGGCTGCGCAGGATGGCGATATCGGCGCGTACCGCATCGTTGAGCGTTGCGTCGCGTTCCAGTTCGCCGGCAATCACCGCCATGGTTGCCAGCGGTGTGCCCAGCTCGTGGGCGGCACCCGCCGCCAAGGTGCCCAGAGCGACGAGGTGTTCGTCACGCAGCGAGCGCTCGCGTGCGGCGGCAAGTTCGGCGTCGCGCTGGCGGATGGTTGCCATCATGCGCAGGATGAACCAGGCAATCAGCGCCGCCGAAACGACGAAGGTCAGCCACATTCCGGAAAGGTGCAATTGCGCGGCGCGGCTGGCGTTGTCTATGGGCAGTGGCACAAAACTTACCATCAACGCCGAATAGGCGGTAATCGCGAGTCCGGTAACTGCGACAACATAGGCAGCGGGCAAGGTCAGTGCCGCAAAGGCGACAGAGGGCAGCAACAGTGAAATCAGCGGGTTGGTGGCGCCACCGCTAAAAAACATCAAGGCGGCAAGCGTCGCGAGGTCAATGCAAATTTGCCGGAACAACTCGGCGGTGGTGGCCGCAACGCTTGAGCGTAAACGCAGCCAGGCAATGCCGTTGAACAGGGCTGCGACGGCAACGATGGCGAGCAACGGTAGCGCCGTCATTGATATGGCCAGCAGCGTCGGGGCGAAGAGAATCACGACCGCAGCCAAGGCCAGCACGACCCAGCGGGCTGCGATCAAACGATGCAAGCTGGCCAAGGTTTGGCTGCCGTCCCCGCTCCTGATCATGTTTGAAGTCACGGGGGGATTATCCTGAAAAAATGGTGTTGCGACGCTCAGAACTTCCCGTCGTCAACTCGGGCAGGCAAATCAGGCTTCACCTCATCGAAGCGGAGAATTTTCTTGCCCTTGTGCTCCCTGAGAAAATCCTCGGCGTCGGTACGGGTAGCCAGGGGAATAAATTCGTGACCCATCGGCCCGAAAACATCCGCGCCGATGACATAGAAAGCCTGTTTCGCGTCGATCTTCTGCAGGTTGTAATAATCGGTGACGGCAATCGTCACGATGTCCTGGCGGCGGTGGTTCGGTGCATATTTGGGCAAGTCGGCCAGATACTTGAACATGTCCTTGGCACCATCGAAATGGTGTGCATGGCCATCCCGGTAATGCACCGTCGCCACCCAGTTCGGGTACTTCGACACCAGCATGCCGCAAACCGGGCAAAGATCCCGCGGCCCCGGCTTGGGTACGACCAGCGCCTGGGCGGAAGCCAGCCCCACCCAGACGAAGAGTAGTAGCGGTAACAGCGCGAGTGAATAGCGCCCGCCAGGCAGCATCACGACTTGTGCTCTGCCGGTTTGCCTTGTTGCTCCATCATCCGCTTGCGCCGTTCGGCGCGATTCTTGCGGATCATGCTGACGTCCTGCGACATGTCGGTGTAGGCGGCCAGCAGTGCCTGGTCGAAATTGGCCAGCTCACCGCCATTGGCAGCGCGGGCTGCGGTGGCTGCCGTGGCAGTACCGTAAGCGACCTTGCTGCGCTTGGTCATGACACCCTTGATCGACGAACCGATGAGAAAACTCGCCTTGTCGACATCGACCAGTGGCTTCACCTCGGCGGTCGCGGCATTGTCGCCGACCCAGAGCGCCTTGGGCTCCCGGTCGATGTTCAGCGACAGACTGATGGCAGCGCAGTGGATCGAACAGGTGCCGTCGGCAAGGTCGTCAGCGTACTGGATCAGCATGCGTGAGTGATGGAATTGCTTGCGGTCCATGCCGCAATAGGGACACTTGGGATACTTCGCGATGTCGTTTTCATGCGCCTGCGGATCCGGCCCCTGCTTGGGCAGGAACTGAGTCGGCGTGCCATCGCCCGGACATTGGGCAGCGTGGGACTGAGGGATGCCGACAACCAGGCCGGCACCGGCAAGCAGGGATAGTTTGAGTGCTTCACGACGATCCATGACGATCTCCTTTGAGGATTGAAAACCAGGTAACGATATTAGGCGCGGGGAAGCGGAATGCCGCTGCGACATAAGGTCGCACCCGTTGCGCATTTTCGGCTGAAGTCTCCTGAAAAAAGTCGGCACTGGCGGTACGGCGCCAACAACGCCCGACGCCACCTTGACGTGAATCAACCGGCACGGCATTCGGTGACCGACCGCGACATCATGTCGCGCGACAGATCGTCACACGTGACATTTCGCCGCATTCACCATGGTTTGTATCGCCTTAATATCAGCATGGTCATGTCCGGGGCGCTGCGCACATTTTTCAGGCACAGGGCATTCGGCAACTTATTGGAGAGTTTTTCATGTCTATTGGTAATCGCAAATTCTTTCGCCTTTGGCCCGCCGCGGCATTGCTGACATTTCCGGGCAGCATGGCCTTCGGTCAGGAGGTGCAGTTACCGGAGATGACCATTTCGTCGGATGCGGACAAACCCGTCCAACAGCGCACCGAACTCGGCAAGCTGACGGAATACACGCCTATTTCCGGGGCCGTGGTCAACCAGCAGGAACTCGAACACTTGCAGCTTGGCAACAATCTGCTCGAGCTCGGCAAGCGCGTTCCCGGAATTTCGCTGATCCGCAACATGCGGATTCCCGACGGCGGCAAGCTATATACGGAAAACCGCATCGACGGGATGCGCGGCACGACGACCAACACCTCGATACTCGACGAGGTCGACCCGGCCGACATCGAGCGCATCGAGGTCATCACCGGACCGGCCTCCGCGCTCTACGGCAGCGGCGCCTTCGGCGGCACCATCAGCGTGTTCACCCGCCAACCGCCGCGGGATTTCCAGGCCAACCTGTCGCAGGAACTCGGCAGCTGGGGCTTCGAGCGCACCAAGGCTTATGCCGGCGGCTCCTTCGCCGACGGCCGGGTCGGCTTCATCGTCACCGGCAGCACGATGGACAATGACGGTTGGCGCAAGAATACCGCGCCCGGCGCCAGCGACGCCGCTGCCGAGCACAAGGACGGCCTGACGCTGCGCACCCTCGTGCGCCCCACCGACTCGACCAAGCTGACGCTGGGCTATAGCGAGCTGAAATACGACTTCCGCTGGGCCGGCCCGATCCCGCTGAACGCGGCCGAAGCCGCCAAGCTGCGGAATGTCACACTCAACGGCACCAACCTGCGCAGCGTCTATCACGAGAACGACTGGCGGCAGGTTGTCCCCGGCGCCTACGGCCAATACATCGACAACTACGTCACCACCTCCCTGCGCCTGCAGCAACTGGTCGGCGAGCGCGGTGAATTCACCCTGGCGCGCATGCGCATCAGCAACGACGGCATCAACAACGGCAATGGCGGTTCCGGCGGTGCGAACCATGTGATCTGCGACAACGTCACCGTCAACTGCGCCGCCACCAACGTCAGCGGAACGGTGACGAACACCATCAAGCGGTCCGCCGCGGTCACCGAGACCATGCTGGCCATGTATCGCCAGGAATTCGATCTGGCCAAGGCCACGGCCTACGTGGGCGCCGAGGCAGTCGACGTCGTTTCCGACTCGACGACCTGGAGCAACGTCAATACGGCTTTGCAGGCCCAGTCCGGCATGTGGACGCAGGGCGCCATGACCGCCACCGGCCAGGGATCGCTGACCGGCACCCGGGAAACCACACCCTTCGTGCATTTCGAGTTCTCGCCGCTTGACAAGCTGCGCCTCCATCTCGGCGAGCGCTTCGGCAAGATCGACTACAACGTAGACGACCGGACGGCCGGCAACAAGGATGTGACGATGACGCGCAAGGGCAATGTGCTGCGCCTGGGCGCCACCTACGAGTTGAACAAGAGCCATCTGGTCTGGACCAACTGGGGGGAGACCTTCAACCCGCAATCCACCAGCAGCCTGATCGATTCGTCCCCGGTGCCAGTGGTCAACAATGTCATCGGGCAAGTGCTGGCCCCGGAACGGGGCGTCACCAAGGAAATCGGCGTCCGCGGGCGCTTCGCCAACCGCGGCCTGCACTACGACCTGACCTACTTCGACGCCCTGAGCGACGGCTTCCTCATCACCCGCACCTGTTCGGCCGCCGAGCAGACAACTTACAACGGCGGTCTGGCCTGCACCATCAACGACGCGGCAGGCAAGGCCGCCGCCCGGGGGCTGGAGTCGATGCTGTCCTGGGATGTCAATGCCTGGCTCAATCTTGGCGCCACCTATACCAATCAGCGCACCTGGTTCCCCGAGTACACAACCACCACCTACGATTACAGCGGCAAGTCCTATCAGGCGGCACCGCGCCACAAGCTGAACCTGCGCGTGGGTGTGAAGCCGGCACCGGGCTGGCTGGTGGAACTGGAAGCCGATCACATCTCCGAGTATTTCGTGGATAACACCAACGACAACGGCACGTATCAGCGCCCCGATCTTTTCAACCTGCGCGCCAGCTACCGCAGCAAGGACTGGTCGCTCTGGTTGCACGCGCTCAATCTCACCGACCGCAAATATGCCACACGGGTGCAGCTGAGCACGATCGGCGGGGTGCGTAACGTGCTGGCTGCCCAGGCCGGCCAAGGCAATTCTGGCAGCTACACGCCCCTGACTTTGCGCGCCGGTGTGTCCTACCGGTTCTGACATTTATTTCATGCGGACAAACCTATCAAGGCTGGTGCCGGCCATGTGCTGGGGGCTGCTTGCCGCAGCCTCGGCCGGAGCCGCCGCTGAAACAACGCTCGACACGATTACCGTCACGGCTACGCTGGACGATGTCGCCGAGCGCCGCGAGTCCACCGCCCAGAAGGTGATCGTCAGCCGCCAGGACATCGAGGCGATGGGCGCGCTCACCATCGGCGACGTGATGGGCAAGCTGCCCGGCGTCGATGCAGGCGCGCAAGGCGCCGACGGCTCGATGGCACTGCGTTCGCGCGGCATGGTGCGCGATTCGGCGCAGATCATGGTGGATGGCGAACGCGTGCACCACAATGCGCGCGTCGCCCAAGGCATCGTCGGGCGCCTGCCCGCTACGGAATTGCTGCGGGTCGAAATCACTCGCGGCTCGTCGGCGGAAGTCGGTGGTAGCGCACCGCTCACGGTGAATCTGGTGCTTGCCAAGCCGCTTTCCCGCGAATCCACCGCCTTCAAGGCAGCCGTCGGCTATCGCGAAGGGCGGGCTATCGCGCAGACCAATATCACCAAGGGCGGCGGCGACAAGAACTTCTCATGGCTGTTGCCGGTGACGCTGAATCATCACGAAATGCCTTCCGCGCGCCAGGCGAGTCGCCGCGACAGCACCGGGCTCTGGCAAGAGGACAGCGAACAGGGCGAGCGCCGCACCGAGGAGTTCGTGATATCGCCGCGTCTGACCTGGAAATCGGGACGCGACAGCTTGTCCCTCAATCCGGTGTTCTTCCGTTCCTCCGGCCCCAGCGACAACGACTTCGCACGTATCGACCTGAACATTCCGGCAAACAGTGCGACGCGCCACGACCAGACGCGCAGCCGCAACGCCTTCAACCGGCTGCGCGCCGATGGCGAGATGTTTCGCCAGGGCGTCAAGTACTCCGGACGGCTGAATTTCTCGGACGGGGAGCGCCGGACCGACACGCTACGCAGCGGTCTCACCGGCGGCGGCATTGCCACGCTTGCCGAAGAAGAAACCCGCCGCAAGGAGCGGGACCTCGGTGGTGCCTTCCGCACCGAATGGAGCCGCGGCGCGCATGTGCTGGCGGCGGCTGTCGAATACTCCGGCCACCGGCGCGATGAATACCAGTCAAACAGCAGTCTGGGGAGCAACGAGACGCATGATGGCTGGGATCGGCAATGGAGCGTCTGGCTGCAGGACGAGTGGAGCCTTGCCGCTGCCACGACGTTTACGCTGGGCCTGCGCGGCGAATCCCTCCGTTACGCCATTGATGGCGTCGGCCAGCACCATCAAAAACTTCTGCCATCGGTCGCAATCAAGTGGCAGCCGGTCGAACAGTGGGTGTTCCGCTCTTCGCTGGGCGCCGGCATCAAGCCGCCGCGACTGGACGAACTGACCAATCAGCCGGTATTCAGCGTCAATGCCAACACGCCGCTGGAACCCGACCGGCGCGGCAACCCGAACCTGCGCCCCGAGAGCAGCCTCAATTTCGAAGCCGTGCTCGAACGCTATCTGCCAGACGAGGCGGGTGTGCTCGGCGCCAATCTCTATCTGCGGCATACGCAGGATTTCATTGAGCGGCGCGTGCAACTGGAAGGTGCGCGTTGGGTGGATCGTCCCTACAACGAAGGCGCGGCGCGTCACTGGGGCATGGAACTGGATGCCAAGTTGCGCACCGACAAGCTTGGCTGGCGCGGCGCCACCTTCCGCGCGCATCTCACCGCGCCGCGCAGCCAGGTTGACGATGCGCGTCTCGGCATGCGCCGCGCCGCGCGCGAACAGCCCCGCTACATCCTGAGTGGCGGCTATGACCAGACCCTTGGCGCACGAAGCTTCGGCCTGTCGTTCCAGCACAGTGGTCGCGTCCGGACCGCTGTGCCCGGTGAGCAGGCTTATGAAACGCGGCAACGCACGGTCGTCGACGCCTACGCCCTGCAGAAGCTGAGCCGGGAACTGAATTTGCGCCTGTCGCTGCAAAACCTGTTCCGCGCCGATACCCGCCGGCAGATGGAGGCCTTCGCGCCAGGCAGTTCCTGGTACCTGCGCACCGAGGAACGCCGCGTGCGCACCGTGCTGCTGTCGCTGGAGGGCAAGTGGTGAGATATTTCGATGGAGGAAAGATGAAGACCTTGATTCTGGTACTCGCGCTGGCGACGATCGGCCTTGCTGCGCCGGTGTTGGCCCAGCACGACCACGGCGCGGCATCCATGACCGGAGTCGCTTCCGCACCGCTGGGGCGACCGGCCGGTCGCCCCCCCGCCCGCGACTGGACGAAGCTGCCGTTGCTGCTCGGCAAGGGCGAACGCGGTGAGCGGGCGCACGCCATGATCGCGGTGCGCGGACTGACTGCGTCAAGCGTTACCGTGCATGCCGCCGAAGGCCCGGCCGAACGCCGCAAGGTGGACTACCCGGTCGGTGCGGAAGGCGCAAGGATCGAATCGGTCGCGCCGCAAGTCGGCAACTACCATTGGGTCGTCGCGCGCGTGGAAAGCGCCGATACGGTGCGCGTCGCCTCGACGGCCTGGTATTTCGGCAATCCCGGCGATTCGCCGAAAGACCTTCTCGCGGAGCCGAAACACGAACTTGAGATCGTGCCGGCCCCACTCCCCCGCGAACACCGCAGCTACCGCGAAGCGGAAAAATGGCGCTTCCTGGTGCGGCTCGACGGGAAACCGCTGGCCGCTCAGGCCGTCAACATGGAAACGGAATTCGGCAGCCGTTCCACGGCCGTGACCGACGCCGCCGGCCATGCGACATTCGTCTTCCCGCGCGACTTCAAACCGGTGGCACAGGAGGGTGACGAGGGGAGCGAGGCGCGCCGGCGCGCGCGCTTCGTGCTGGCCACCGAAAAAGAAGCGGGCGGCAAACACTATCTGACCGCCTTCAACCATAGTTATTCCCAAGATCCAGAGCGCAACCGCAGCCTCGGCTGGGGTGCCGCCTTCGGCATCCTCGGCATGGTGGCGGCCACACCGCTCCTGCGGCGGCGGCAACCGAACGAAGGAGCCAGCGGCCATGCTTAAGAACCTCTTCCCCACCCTCTCCCGCTTCCGTTTCGCGGTACAGGTGCTCATGCTGTTCGTCACCGTCTATGGCAGCGTCATCGTCGGGCACTACGCAGCCGACAAGATTACCGGCGCCCTGCCGGCGCTGTCCTGTAGCTATGACCAGATGAACGGCGGCTATTGCGTACTGATCCCGACACAACATCAGGTGCATCACCGCATCGGTCAGGCCATGGTCCAGGCACAACAACTGACCGTTCAGATGGTGCTGCCGCTGCTGCTGACCTTCCTGACTTTCTTCGCGTTCTTCTTTGTGATCGGCAAGGCATTCTGCGGCTGGGTCTGTCCGCTCGGCACCCTTCAAGAGTTGATCGGCAAGATCGGGCGCCGCTTCAACATCGGCCTGCGCCGCTTCGAAAAGGGCGATCTGGGCGAAGTGAAGCGCGTGCGGCCGGTCAAGTGGCTGCTGCTGCTCGGCCTGGTGTTCCTGCTGCCGCTCTTGACGGGGCTCGGCGTGACGCCCCACTCCCTGGGCAATCCCTTCTGCGACATCTGCCCTTCCCGTGTCGCCACCACACTGCTCACGGGCAATACCGAAGAATTGGCCCTGCGCGTTGGCGACGACTGGAAATTCGGGCTCGGCGCCGTCGCCAATACCCTCATCGGCTTCATGCTGGTCGGTGGCTTGGCGCTGCGCCTGCCGTTCTGCCGTATCTGCCCATTGCTGGCATTCAACTCGGTATTTCAGCGCCTCTCGCCGCTGCGGCTGACCAAGCCCTCACGTGACAATTGCGGCGCCTGCCACATCTGTACCGAAGCCTGTCCGATGGACATTCCGGAAATCTCCACGCACAGCGGACGCAAGGCTTACAACGAGGATTGCACGCTGTGCGGCCGCTGTGCCGAGTATTGCCCGCAGGATGGGGTCATCAAGCTCAAATGGGGGCCGTTCGCGCTGTTCTCTTCCAGCCGCGAGTATTACAAGGCGAAGGTGAAGGGCGAACTGCCTGACGGCACGGTCAAACCGTTGAAGTTCGTGAAAAACGCCGCCAAGCCAGCGGCAGGCGCAGCCGATGCTTGAGGAACTCGCCACCGGCCAGGTGACGCTGGCGACCGTCTGGCTGCTCGGCGTCTCGATGGGGCTGACCGCCTGCACCGTCACCTGCCTGCCGTTCATGGGCACCTGGGCGCTCGGGCGCGCCAGCGGGCAGCGCGAGGCCTTCCTGCATACCGGCGTGTTCCTCGCCGGACGAGTCACCACCTACACCGTCCTCGCGGCGCTGGCTGGCGCCGTCGGCTTCGGGCTGGCGCAGGCGCTGGGCGGCACCTGGGGCAACGCGGTGATTGGCGGCGCCAGCATCCTCGCCGGCCTCTGGCTGCTGGCCAAGCCATCCCTAAAGTCATGCAATGCCGCCGTCCCGCCAGCGCCGACTTTTCAGACTGTACGATTCCAGCGCAAGGCCGACACGCTGCCGCCGCTGTTTCTGGGCGCGGCGCTGTCGCTGACGCCCTGCACGCCGCTGGCCTCCCTGTTGGCGCTGGCGGCCAATGCGGGCAGCGCCATCGAAGGTGCGTCCTTCGGCCTGGCCTTCGGGCTCGGCGCGGCCATGACGCCCATCCTGGTGCTGGTGCCACTGGCGGGTCGACTGGGGCGCGAACTGCGTGCCGGCCGCGCCTGGCTGTCGCGCTGGCTGCTCTGGAGCGCGGCAGCCGTGCTGATCGTCCTCGGCATACGGCGCGTACTGCTGGCCTTTTGACAACCATGAATCGAGCGGATCGTTTTTTCAGACCCGAACGCGCCGCCGGGCTTGCCTTCGTCCTGGCGCTGCACGCTGCCGCGCTGTGGGGGCTGTGGCAACACCGGCTGATTCCGGACCCACAAGAAGCGATGACGCTCTTTGTGAACTTCATCACCCCGCCCATACCGGAAAAAAAGGAAACACCAAAGCCGCCGCCTCCCAAGCCGAAGCCGATCGAGAAACCCCAGCCCCGGCAGATCGTCGCCGCAACACCCGTGGTCGCCCCCGCCGACTACGTGGCTCCGCCACCACCACCGAAAATCCAGGCCGCGCCAAGTAGCGCGGGGCCCATCACCACCCCCGCGCGTCCCAAGCCGGCCGGGCCGGTGACGCTTGGTGGAGAGCTCTCCGTCGCCTGCCCGGAGCGCACGCCGCCGCGTTATCCCCATCAATCGCGGCGCATGGGCGAGGAAGGAACCGTGGTGTTGCGCGTGGAACTCGACGAACAAGGCAGCGTCTGCGCGACACACGTCTCCGCCAGCAGCGGCTTTACCCGGCTGGACGAGGCCGCTCTGGTAGCGGTCCGCACTTGGCGTTGTCATCCGGCCATGCGTCACGGTCAGCCAGTGCGTGCCGTGGCGGTGCAACCATTCAATTTTGTCCTGCAAGGAAACTGATCGCATGGAACCAACCGTTGTCGAAGGACTGGGCTTCGCCCACTTTCTCACCCAGGCCGACGGCGTCGGCAAGAGCGTGCTGCTCGTGTTGCTGCTGCTTTCCGTGGCGAGCTGGTATCTGATCTTCACGCGCGCGCTGGCGAACTGGCTCGCCGGACGCCGCGCCGCTGCCTTTCTGCACAGATTCTGGCAGGCCGGTTCTCTGGATGAAGTGGCAGATTCGCTGCAAGGCCACCCCGACAATGCCTTTGCCGTCCTCGTCGATGAGGCGCTGCAGGCGCAGGCGAACGCCGGCCGGGAGAGCCTCGCGGTAGCCGGCGGCATGGGGGAGTATCTGACCCGCACCCTGAATAATGCGGTAGACCGCGAAGCGGCAGCGTCGGAGCATGGCCTGACGGTGCTGGCCTCGGCCGGCTCGGCGGCGCCCTACATCGGGCTATTCGGCACGGTGTGGGGGATCTATCACGCACTGGTGCAGATCGGCATGAGCGGCCAGGGCACGCTCGACAAGGTGGCCGGCCCGGTCGGCGAGGCGCTGATCATGACCGCCCTGGGGCTTGCCGTCGCCATCCCGGCGGTGCTGGCCTACAACGCCTTCAATCGCCGCAACCGGATGTGGCTTTCCCGCCTGGAGTCCTTCGCCCACGACCTTTACGTGCTGCTGACGGTGAAACATGGCCAGCACTGACATTTCCCGCCGGCGCCACGGCGCCCCGATGGCGGACATGAACGTGGTGCCGCTGGTGGATGTGATGCTGGTACTGCTGGTGATCTTCATCGTCACGGCACCGCTGCTCACTCACGCCGTAAAGCTCGACCTGCCGAAGGCATCTTCAAGCGCCAATATCACCCGGCCCGCGCATATCGAGTTCGGCATCCGCGAGAACGGCGAGCTGTTCTGGAACGGCGTGCCGATCACGCTGGATGCCCTGCCGCAACGCTTTGCCACCGAGGCGCCGAAACAGCCACAACCGGAGATCCACATCCGCGCCGACCGCCATGTGCATTACGAGAAGGTGGCACAGGTGATGGCGCATGCCGCCAAGGCGGGGCTGGTTCGCATCGGCTTTGTCAGCGAACCGGCTGAATAAGCCGGTCGGGACGCGGGGCTTTGCTGTTCTGGCAATTCGTCATATGCTATGCATGCTTCATTTCAAACGACTCATCCAACAACAGAGGAGATCCAGATGAAATACCGCCTGACACTTTGCCTGACTGCCCTGACCTGCCTGGGTGCCATGACGGGCACCGCCCTGGCCGATGAAGCAAAACTTCTCGAAGAAGGACGCGAGATTCCCAAGAAGATGCAGCCCAAGCTGCTGGAGGTGCTGCAGGGAGAAATCCTCAAGACCGGTCATGTGGGCGCCATCACCGTATGCCGCGACAAGGCGCCGCAAATGGCGAAAGCCTTGTCCGAGCAGACCGGCTGGGGCATCCGTCGCGTCAGCCTGAAAAACCGCAATGCCAAGGCGGTGCCGGATATCTGGGAAAAATCCGTGCTCGAAGATTTCGAACGTCGCCTCGCCGCCGGCGAGGACCCGGCCAAGATGGACAAAGGGGAAATGGTCAGTATCGACGGCCGGCAGACCTATCGCTACATGAAGGCGCTGCCTACCCAGGACCTGTGCCTGGATTGCCACGGCACGCCAAATGCGCTCGCACCCGGTGTCGAGGCCAAGCTGAAGGAACTGTATCCGGATGACAAGGCCACCGGTTATGGCCTCAAGCAGATCCGCGGCGCCATCACTGCGCGCAAGCCGCTGTAACGAAACGGACTGGAGCAGCGGATCAGACGGGCAGCACTGATCCGCTGCGCTGATCCTCTTCAGCCGAACAGGATCAGGTTGGAGCGCAGCACCATCAGCGTGGCGACGGCGGTGAACATCAGGAAGCCGGCGGCAGCGAGGGCGGCCAGGCGGGCGGTCGTTGCCGGCACCACCACAGCCAGGCTGGGAACCCGACGGAAGAATTGCAGGGCGCCGACCGCGAGGCCGGCAGCAGTGGCGGCGAACAGCGGAATGTAGAGCCAGTAGCCCTGGTAGTTGTATTCCGGCTTGAGGATGCAGAACGGGCAATGGTGGTGCGGATGCTCGTAGATGTAGAGGGAGAGAAAGGACAGGATGCCGGCCAGGGCGGCTACCAGTGCACTGCCGCTCGCCAGGGCGACGAGATAGCCGCCGCGACGCGTCAAGGCATGGTAGCCCGCCGCCGCCACTGCCATGCCCAGCACGACATAGAAGCCGATCATGGCGGGTCCCGCTGGCAGGGCGGCAAGGTCGCCCGACACAGCCTGGCTACCCTCCGAAAACAGGCTACCGCAGCAGGAGGTGATGACGTTGGCCTTGAGACCGAGGAAATACTGGAGCTGGACGAAGAAACTCGCCGCCACCACCGGCACCAATGCCAGCAGCAGGCCATATTTGATGCGCACCAGGGGATAGTCCGAGGCGCGGGTGTCGACGTGATTGATGACCAGCCAGACGGTCGCCAGGAAGAAAATGGCCATCTGGAGGATCAGTGCCGGGAAGCCATAGGCGTTGACGTTGAGGGTGCCGACGGCGCACATCGCGCCGACAAACAGCGCCGCCATGCGGTCGGCATTGAAAACGAACAGCAGCAGCGCAATGACCTGCACGGCGAGCACGAAGCTCAGCAGCGTCGAGAAGAGATAGGTGCGCCGCTCCAGTTGCAGTTGCCGTTCCGCGCCGCTACGGATATCCCAGTGGCGGATGACCGCCACGGCAAAGGGTGCGGCAGCCAGAAGCATGGCCAGTCCGAGACCGGAAGCCAGCAGCAGTGCAATGATGGTGGGTTGGAAGATCACGGATAAAAGTCGGCGCTGACGGGACGGCGTTACTGATTATCCACGATGCGTCCGTCGCGCATATTGATGACCCGGTGCACGGCGGCCGACTGGATGACCAGCGGATCGTGGCTGCTCAGGATGACGGTCCGGCCCTCGCTGGCAAAGCTTTCGAGGATGGCGAGAAATTCCCTGGCGAGGGTCGTGTCGAGATTGGCGGTCGGCTCGTCGGCGATCAATACTTCCGGATCGTTGATCAGTGCCCGGGCAATGGCGACGCGCTGCTGCTCGCCGCCGGAGAGCCATTCGACGCGCGCCGTGCGCCGGTGGGCGAGGCGCAGTCGATCGAGGAGCATGGCCGCTTTGGCGCGCACTTCGCGTTGCGGAAGGCCGCTGGGCGCGGCGGGCAGCATGACGTTTTCCTCGGCCGACAAACCACGGATCAGGTTGAACTGCTGGAAGACGAAGCCGAAGCTGCGGCGGCGCAGTTGCGTCAGGAAACGCTCGGGCAGGCCGGAGATGTCCTCGCCCTTGAAGCGCGCACGCCCGCTGGTCGGCCGCGCCAGGCAGCCGATCAACGTCAGCAGCGTGGTCTTGCCTGAGCCGCTCGGGCCGCACAGGGCGGTGACCCGGTGCGCCTCGATGTTGAGATTGATGCCATCGAGCGCCCAGAATTCATTGTGCTTGCCCTGGTTGAACGCCTTGCGCACCTCGATAAGTTCGATCATGAGCGCATCACCGCATCGGGGTCGGTGGTTGCCGCGCGCCAGATCGGCACCAGCACTGCCGCCGTGTAGGGAACCACCGTGAAAAAGAACAGCGTCGCCACGGCCAGGCCGTCGATCTCGGGGGTGAGCTGAAAGCGTGGATAGAGCACGGCCCAGCCCTTGAGCACCGGTTCAAACAGTACGCCACCGGCACGGAATACATGCAGGTAGGCGGCGACATAGCCGATGAGGAAGGCAGAGAGCGAGATCAGCACGCCTTCCCAGATCTTCATGCGGATGACGTCGCCGGTTTCCCAGCCGATGGCCTTGAGGATGCCGATCTCGCGTTTTTCCTCGGCGGAAAGTCCCGCCGCCTTGTCCCAGGCAAGGATGGCGAAGGCAAGGAGCGCGCCCGAAAGAATCGCCAGGATGATGCCCTCGCGCCAGGCGAAGATCGATGCATAGGTGCGCAGCATTTCCTCGCGCAGGATCGGACGGGAATCGGGCAGCGCGGCAGCCAGCTTGGCGGCGATGTTGCGCACCTCCTGCGGGTTGGCCACCGAGAGGGCGATATCGGTGTAGTGCCCAGCGGGGAATTCAAAGAAAGCCCGGAAGTCATCCTCGTGCATCAACACCAGGTCGGCGCTGACCAGTTCGGAATCCCGGGGCAGGATGTCGGCGACGACAAAGGAATACAGCTTGCCCGAATAGGCGCGGAAGGAGATGCCGGTCTCAAGCGCCAGCCCGCGCACGCGCTCGAGCGCGGTGCCGATCACGATGGTGCCGCGCTCGACGCCGCCGGCAGTGGGCACCATGAAGGTGTAATTGGCCTTGATGACGGGATCGTAGTAGTAGCCCCAGAGTCGACCTTCCATCTTCTGCACGCCCCGGATGCGTCCGATCTTTTCCAGGTATCCCGGTGGAATCAGGTCGTGGCGACCCGCCACCATGCGCTGCAGGATGAGTTCGGGTGCATCGGCAAGGATGCGCGTGGCCTCGTGGCGCAGCGCATGGGAAAACAGCGCCACCGAGGCCAGCACGAACACCAGCAGCGCGTACACGGCCAGCAAGCCGAGGTTGCGTGCCTTGCGCCGCGCCAGAGAGGCCAGCGTGAAGTCAATCAGCGCGCGCTGTTGTTCTATCCAGATATTCATGGCGGGGCGGGGCGATCAGGCTGCCGGTGGGGAAATGTTCCAGCGCCAGGGGGTGATCCTGGAAGGGGGCATGCAGGTCGGCCTGGGACGGGTGGCGCGTATAGCGCGCCTCGGTGAATAGCGCGATGTCGGTCAGCCCCAGGCGCTTTGCCAGCGCGTGGCTGGTATCGATTCGCACGGCGTGATGTTCGCGCAGCAGCGCCGCATCGACAAAGCTCAGGGCGAACCCCGCCAGCGCTACGGCCAGCAGGGGCAAGACCAAACGTGCCGGGCGGTGGTTCATCTCAGAGCAGCTTGCGGATCGCTGCCGCCAACTTTTCGGGGGGCGTGGCAAAGGCCTGGGTGCCGGTTAGCCGACCATCGGGCGCAACCAGGTAGGTATCGGCGCTGTGATCGACGGCGTAGCCGCCGTCGGGGCGGGGTGGCTGAAGCGCATAGCTGACGCCGAAAGTCCGGGCCGCCGCCGCGATCTCGGCGGCCGTGCCGGTTGCACCGATCATGGCGGGATGAAAGTAGGCGGCGTATTCCTTCAGCTTTTCCAGTGTGTCGCGCGCAGGATCCACCGAGATGATGATCAGGCGGGTGCGCGCACGTTCTTCCGGCTTGAGCATATTCATTGCCTGGGCGGCCGTTGCCAGCGTGCTTGGCCAGATGTCCGGGCAGTTCGTGTAACCGAAATAAACCAGCAGCACGTTACCGCGCAAGGACTGGCTATCGAGCGGGCCGTGCGCCGTGCGGAGCACAAAGTCACTGGGCGGCGCGCTGGCCAAACCAACCGGTTTGGCACCACCGTCGGAGCAGGCGGAGAAAAGGAAGATGCTGACGAGCAGGGCGAGAGAGCGAATGTACATTGCAGGAGCGAACCGGCCACCGAGATTGGTGATAGCCTCAAGTGTAGCGGAGACGCCGTACCCGCTACGGGGCATTTCATCTCGCCAGCGCCGACTTTCGCGGATAATCCGCACGTCTTTCACCACGGAGCCTTCTATCATGCGCCAATTTTTCCTGCTTTTGTTCGTCGCCACCCTTGCCGGAACCGTCGGTGCCGCCGATACGCCCACCCAACCCATAATGCCCAATGCGCCGAAGGTGGCCGACCCGGCCGCCATCGCGGCGGCAGTGCAGGAACTTGGCGGCATCAACGGCGTTGCGCTGGCCTGTGGCCTGAAGGAAGTGGTGACGCGCGCCAAGACGCTGATGATCATGCGCGTGCCGAAAACACGCGAATACGGCGAGATCTTCGAGAAGGCGACCAATGACGGTTTCCTGGCCCAGTCAGTGAGCAATAAGCCCTGCCCCCATCGCGCCACTGCCGTGGCGCAACTGGAAACCGCGGCGCGGCCCCTGCCCGCCGCGCCCAGTCACCAGGCGATCATCGAAACTGTCGCGCCCGCCGCCGGCGTCAATCCGCGCTACCTGCTGCAGGACACCAATGGCCGTGCCTTCATGGACAGCGACTATCACGGCAAATTTCAGCTGATCACCTTTGGCTACACCTTCTGCCCCGACATCTGCCCGACCACGCTGATCGAAATGGCCGAGGTGCTCAAGCTGCTGGGCGCCGATGCGGCGCTTCTCCAGCCCATTTTCGTCTCGGTCGATCCCGAGCGCGACACGCTCGACGTACTGCGCACCTACACCGGCTTCTTCGATGATCGCATCCTCGGCGCCACCGCCTCACCGGAACTGGTGCGGCGCGCCGCCGACAATTTCAAGGTGCGCTACGAAAAGGTCAGCGAGCCTGGCGCCGCGCCCATGCAGTATGCGGTCGACCATTCGGCCGGCATGTACCTGCTGGGCCCCCGTGGCGAGTTCGTCACCAAGTTCGGCTACGCTACCCCGGTCGCCGATGTGGCTGCGCGCATCCGCGCGTACATGGTGCAGGCACCGGTGGTTCCGGGGGGTCAGGGCGGGCCGTCACGTTGAAGGCCCGCTGAACGCCGTTCCGCCAGTCCCACGGGGATTTCCTTCGGTCACGCCGACCTTTCAGTTGCGTTGCCTGGCGAGGTGGGGATGGCGGCCAGAATGGCCTGAGCTGTCGTTCCGGAGAATTCTATTCTTGACAAAGGTCAAGGTTATCCTAGCCTCATAGGGTCACTATATGCGGCAAATTGCCGCAGCGTCATATTGCCGCATGACAACTGTGGTTGGGGGAGTGGTTGGACACGTAAGTGGGGTAAGCGGCGTAACTCATTGTTATATCGGAGGATGTTATGAGCAAATTTTCAGTGCGGACCACTGCGCTGTTGTTGGCGGCGGGAATTGGACTCACGGCAGCTGGCGCAGCCTGGTCGCAGGAGTCGCTGCAAGACGTGATGAAGCGGCGTGGATTGAGCCAGCAGGATCTGCTGGCGGCGTCCAAGACCTACGTGCCGACCGGCAAGCGCGACGAATTCGTTGCCTTCAGCTCTGGCGGCCAGTCGGGCCAGGTCATCGTCTATGGCATCCCCTCGATGCGCATCCTCAAATACATCGGCGTATTCACCCCCGAACCCTGGCAGGGCTACGGCTTTGACGAGAACTCGAAGGCCGTGCTGCGCCAGGGCAACATTGACGGCAAGGAAATCAACTGGGGCGACACCCACCACCCGGCGATCTCCGAGACCCAGGGCAAGTACGACGGTCAGTTCCTGTTCATCAACGACAAAGCCAACCCGCGCATTGCCGTGATCGACCTGCGCGACTTCGAGACCAAGCAGATCGTCGTGAACCCGATCTTCAAGTCGATGCACGGTGGCGCCTTCGTCACCCCGAATACCGAATACATCATCGACGCCGCGCAATACGCCGCGCCGCTCGAGAACAAGAAGTTTCACCCGCTCGAAGAATTCAACGAGAAATATCGCGGCGGCATCACCTACTGGAAGTTTGATCGCAAGGAAGGCCGCATCAACGAGAAGGAATCCTTCTCGCTCGAATTGCCGCCCTACTCGCAGGATCTGTCCGATGCCGGCAAGGGCCCGTCCGACGGCTGGTCGTTCACCAACTCCTTCTGTACCGAGCGTTACGTCGGCGGCATCGAGAAAGGCCGCCCGCCGTATGAAGCTGGCTGTTCCGCCAAGGACACCGACTACATGCACGTGATCAACTGGAAGAAGGCCGCCGAACTGGTCAAGCAGGGCAAGGCCAAGAAGATCAACGGCCACAACATCATCATGATGGAAACGGCCATCAAGGAAGGCATCCTCTTCCTGGTCCCCGAGCCCAAGTCGCCGCACGGCGTCGACGTCACGCCGGACGGCAAGTTCATGATCGTTGCCGGCAAGCTCGACACCCATGTCTCCGTGTTCTCCTTCGAGAAGATCATGGCCGCCATCAAGGCCGGCAAGTTCGAATCCAAGGACCCGTACGGCATTCCGGTGATCAGCATGAAGGACGCGCTGCACACGCAGGTGTCCCTCGGCCTCGGCCCGCTGCATACCCAGTACGATTCCAAGCCCTGCGTCGCCTACACCTCGCTCTACGTGGATAGCCAGGTCGCCAAGTGGAACTACTGCGAAGGCAAGGTGCTCGACAAGCTCTCCGTCCATTACAACATCGGGCACCTGATGACCATGGAAGGCGATTCCATGGAGCCGAAGGGTCGTTATCTGGTCGCGCTGAACAAGCTGGCGATCGATCGTTTCGTGCCGGTGGGCCCCCTGCATCCGCAGAACCACCAGTTGATCGACATCAGCGGCGACAAGATGCAGTTGCTCTACGACATGCCGCTGCCGCTGGGCGAGCCGCACTACGTCGTCGCCATCGAGGCATCCAAGCTGAAGCCGGGTGTGCGCTACAAGGTCGGCACCGACAGCCGCACCGACCGACCGCATGCGGGCGCCGTCCGTGCCGGCGAAGAGAAGACCGTCAAGAAGGGCAACAAGGTCGAAGTGTTCGGTACCCTGATCCGCTCCCACATCACCCCGGAAACCATCGAGGTCGATGTCGGCGATGAAGTGACGATCCACCTGACCAACCTCGAGCGGGCGCAGGACGAAACCCACGGCTTCGCGGTATCGACCTACAACGTGCATGCTTCGGTCGAGCCGGGCAAGACCGTCACGGTCAAGTTCAAAGCCGACAAGGAAGGTGTCTATCCGTACTACTGCACCGAGTTCTGTTCAGCACTCCACCTCGAGATGCAGGGTTACCTCCTCGTCAAGCCGAAGGGCTACAAGGCGACCACGAAGACACTGGCGAAGGGCAGCTACACCGAAGCCGACTACAAGGCAACCGTGAAGAAGGTGGTGGATACCCAGGTCATCATCGACTCTGTCGTCGCCTATATCACCAGCGTCAACTACAAGGACTTCCCGGACGTCGTGGCGATGGTGGAAGATGCCTTCGACCAATTGGGCAAGACCAAGGGCCTCAAAGAGAAGCATGAGGCGTTCGCCGCCAAGAAGGATTGGGAAAATGCCAACCTGTGGGCCGAGCAAATCTGGCAATACCAGGTCAAGACCGCCGACCTCGGCCTGCGCGCCAAAACCTATCTGGAACAGAATGGCGCTAAAAAAGTGAAGTAGTTACATTCTGCAGCTTTGGATGAAAGGGGGAGCGGGAAACCGCTCCCCCTTTTTTTGATGTCAAAATAGCTGTGCTTCGCCATCACAAATCATCACGGTAGACATCGATGCTCATGCGCGCAAAGCCCCCGGGGAATATGGACGCCGTCCGCGAGAATCCGCTGGTGCAGGTTGCCGCACCGGCGGCCATGTTGCTCGTCGCGCTGCTATGGTCCGCGCTAGTCCTGTTCTCGCTCTGGACGCAACGAGATCAATTGAGTAGTACCGCGCAACAACTGGCCAGGATCGACGCCATCGCCAACCTCAAGAAAGACATGGCGATTCGCAAATGGGCTTCCCAGGTGGGCGGGGTATTCATTGACGAAGACAAGGCGCCCAACGTTGATGCCTTGAGTGATCAGATGCGCTTGCAGGCGGAGACCGTCACGGGCGAGGCCTTCAAAATGATTGCATTGACTCCGATCCATATCCTGCTCGGTATTCAGGAGGTCAGCAACCGGGAATACGGCAGCAAGGAACGGCTCACTTCGCTGCAACTACGCAACCGCGATAATGCGCCAGACGAGTGGGAGACCCAGGCGCTGAGAACTCTGGAGGCCGGCTCCGAGATGGTCGCCGAGGCCATGCCCCGCAAAGGCGGGCACGGCCTGATGCGCGTGATGATCCCGATGCGCATGGAGGAAGAGTGTCTTGAATGCCACCGTGAAACTCTCGTGCCGGTGGGGGGGTTGCGCGGCGCGGCGGCGGTTTCCGTTGATCTGAACACCTACTGGTCAGCGCAGGAGCCAACCTGGCGCACCATTCAGTATTGGCACTTCGGGATCTGGTTTGCCGGCCTGACCACGCTCTATGCCTACTGGTCGCTCCTGCGCCGACGTGCAGTGGAACACTTGCGGCAGGATCAGCAACGCCGCGAACACGCGGCGGCCTTTTCTGCGATGGCGGAAGGTGCCGTCATTACCAACGCGCAGGGTGACATTCTCTGGGTCAACGCTGCCTTCTGCCGCATCTATGGATACGCGGCGGAAGAGGTGATCGGCAAGAACCCGCGCATCCTCAAATCGGGGCGCCATGATGACGACTTTTATCGCCGCCTCTGGAAGGGACTGACCGAGCACGGCCACTGGCGTGGCGAAGTCTGGAATCAGCGCAAGAACGGAGAGATATTTCCCGAGGAGATTTCGATTCAGGCCTTGCGTGGCCCGGATGGCGCGACGGTCCGTTACATCTCGATTTTTTCCGATATTACCGAGCGCAAGCATAGCGAAGAAGCGCTGCGGCAGCAGCAGCAGCGGCTGGCGGAATCCGAGGCCAGGCTCAGGGAACTTGCCGCCTTTCTGCAGACGGTCCGCGAGGAGGAGCGCACCCGGATCGCCCGTGAATTGCACGACGAACTCGGTCAGGCGTTGACCGCACTGCGTTTCGACCTCGGCTGGCTGCGTGGCAAGTGCGGTGCTCTCGGCGCCCCGGCAGCAGATCACGTTGCCTCTGCGCTCGGCGTCGTCGAGCAAAGCATCGTGGCGTTGCGCCGCATTTCAGAGGATCTGCGGCCGGCGATGCTCGACAGCCTCGGTCTGGCCGCCGCCATCGAACATCACGCGGCACAGTTTTCGCAGCGCACCGGCACGCCCTGCCACGTGAGCATGAACCGCGAGGAGTTCGATCTGGAAAGCAGCCTCGCCACGGCGGTCTTTCGCATCGTCCAGGAAGCCTTGACCAATGTCGCGCGTCACGCCGAGGCCAGCGAAGTGTCGGTGCAGATCGATGAAACCAACGCGGGCATCCGGCTGAACGTATGGGATAACGGACACGGCTTTGCCATCGATAGCAACAAGAAGACCTTCGGGCTGCTGGGCATGCGCGAACGGATCACGATGCTTGGCGGCAGTTTGGAGATCGACAGCCCGCCAGGCGAGGGTACGCACATCAGCGCCTGGCTGCCCTATCGGGAGACAATGCCAACATGATCAGAATTCTCATCGCTGACGATCACGCCATCTTGCGCGCCGGCCTCAAGCACTTGCTATCCGAATACCCGGACATCGTCGTCGCCGACGAAGCGAGCAACGGCGCGGAGGCGCTTGACAAAGTGCGGACCGGGCACTGGGATGTCATGGTGCTCGACATGAGCATGCCCGGCAAGAGCGGTATCGAGCTCATCAAGCAATTGAAGCAACTCGCGCCAAAATTGCCGCTCCTGATTCTCAGCATGCACAAGGAGGATGTTTACGCTGTCAGAGCGCTCAAGGCTGGCGCTGCGGGCTATCTGTGCAAGGACAACGCCGAGGAACAACTGGAGCCGGCACTGCGCAAGGTGGCCGCTGGCGGTATGTACATCACTGCCGCCGTGGCGGAAAAGCTCGCTGTCGGCATGCTGCGCGGCAATCCGCAGGATGCTTTGCCGCATACCCGCCTGTCCGACCGCGAATACCAGATATTTCAACTGATTGCCGCTGGCGAAAGCGTGACGGAAATTGCCAAAAAGCTCAACCTGAGCGTAAAAACGGTCAGCACGCACAAGACCCATGTCATGGAAAAGATGAGCTGTGGCAGCGTGGCTGAACTGGTGCGTTACGCAATCCGGCACGACCTATCGCCGGGAGGCGCCGAATAGGAATAATCCTACCCGAGGAATCAGCTTTTGGCACATTACATTGCCGCCCCAAGTCGACTAACATCGGGGGCGCTGCGACGAATTGTCGCGTGTGGCGATAAGTCACAAGCCGCGATGCAGGAGCGGCACGGCAGCCCTTCAATCTTATGGGAGCAAAATTATGAAGAAACTCACCCAGCGGACCACTGCGCTGTTGCTGGCGGCGGGGATTGGACTCACGGCAGCTGGCGCAGCCTGGTCGCAGGAGTCGCTGCAAGACGTGATGAAGCGGCGTGGATTGAGCCAGCAGGATCTGCTGGCGGCGTCCAAGACCTACGTGCCGACCGGCAAGCGCGACGAATTCGTTGCCTTCAGCTCTGGCGGCCAGTCGGGCCAGGTCATCGTCTATGGCATCCCCTCGATGCGCATCCTCAAATACATCGGCGTATTCACCCCCGAACCCTGGCAGGGCTACGGCTTTGACGAGAACTCGAAGGCCGTGCTGCGCCAGGGCAACATTGACGGCAAGGAAATCAACTGGGGCGACACCCACCACCCGGCGATCTCCGAGACCCAGGGCAAGTACGACGGTCAGTTCCTGTTCATCAACGACAAAGCCAACCCGCGCATTGCCGTGATCGACCTGCGCGACTTCGAGACCAAGCAGATCGTCGTGAACCCGATCTTCAAGTCGATGCACGGTGGCGCCTTCGTCACCCCGAATACCGAATACATCATCGACGCCGCGCAATACGCCGCGCCGCTCGAGAACAAGAAGTTTCACCCGCTCGAAGAATTCAACGAGAAATATCGCGGCGGCATCACCTACTGGAAGTTTGATCGCAAGGAAGGCCGCATCAACGAGAAGGAATCCTTCTCGCTCGAATTGCCGCCCTACTCGCAGGATCTGTCCGATGCCGGCAAGGGCCCGTCCGACGGCTGGTCGTTCACCAACTCCTTCTGTACCGAGCGTTACGTCGGCGGCATCGAGAAAGGCCGCCCGCCGTATGAAGCTGGCTGTTCCGCCAAGGACACCGACTACATGCACGTGATCAACTGGAAGAAGGCCGCCGAACTGGTCAAGCAGGGCAAGGCCAAGAAGATCAACGGCCACAACATCATCATGATGGAAACGGCCATCAAGGAAGGCATCCTCTTCCTGGTCCCCGAGCCCAAGTCGCCGCACGGCGTCGACGTCACGCCGGACGGCAAGTTCATGATCGTTGCCGGCAAGCTCGACACCCATGTCTCCGTGTTCTCCTTCGAGAAGATCATGGCCGCCATCAAGGCCGGCAAGTTCGAATCCAAGGACCCGTACGGCATTCCGGTGATCAGCATGAAGGACGCGCTGCACACGCAGGTGTCCCTCGGCCTCGGCCCGCTGCATACCCAGTACGATTCCAAGCCCTGCGTCGCCTACACCTCGCTCTACGTGGATAGCCAGGTCGCCAAGTGGAACTACTGCGAAGGCAAGGTGCTCGACAAGCTCTCCGTCCATTACAACATCGGGCACCTGATGACCATGGAAGGCGATTCCATGGAGCCGAAGGGTCGTTATCTGGTCGCGCTGAACAAGCTGGCGATCGATCGTTTCGTGCCGGTGGGCCCCCTGCATCCGCAGAACCACCAGTTGATCGACATCAGCGGCGACAAGATGCAGTTGCTCTACGACATGCCGCTGCCGCTGGGCGAGCCGCACTACGTCGTCGCCATCGAGGCATCCAAGCTGAAGCCGGGTGTGCGCTACAAGGTCGGCACCGACAGCCGCACCGACCGACCGCATGCGGGCGCCGTCCGTGCCGGCGAAGAGAAGACCGTCAAGAAGGGCAACAAGGTCGAAGTGTTCGGTACCCTGATCCGCTCCCACATCACCCCGGAAACCATCGAGGTCGATGTCGGCGATGAAGTGACGATCCACCTGACCAACCTCGAGCGGGCGCAGGACGAAACCCACGGCTTCGCGGTATCGACCTACAACGTGCATGCTTCGGTCGAGCCGGGCAAGACCGTCACGGTCAAGTTCAAAGCCGACAAGGAAGGTGTCTATCCGTACTACTGCACCGAGTTCTGTTCAGCACTCCACCTCGAGATGCAGGGTTACCTCCTCGTCAAGCCGAAGGGCTACAAGGCGACCACGAAGACACTGGCGAAGGGCAGCTACACCGAAGCCGACTACAAGGCAACCGTGAAGAAGGTGGTGGATACCCAGGTCATCATCGACTCTGTCGTCGCCTATATCACCAGCGTCAACTACAAGGACTTCCCGGACGTCGTGGCGATGGTGGAAGATGCCTTCGACCAATTGGGCAAGACCAAGGGCCTCAAAGAGAAGCATGAGGCGTTCGCCGCCAAGAAGGATTGGGAAAATGCCAACCTGTGGGCCGAGCAAATCTGGCAATACCAGGTCAAGACCGCCGACCTCGGCCTGCGCGCCAAAACCTATCTGGAACAGAATGGCGCTAAAAAAGTGAAGTA
>Ga0180732_1000397_pt1 | contig 38856 bp, 40 predicted proteins | sample KR11_01MetaG_FD_148674 | JGI IMG/M metagenome (GOLD analysis project Ga0180732, IMG submission 148674) | Groundwater microbial communities from the Olkiluoto Island deep subsurface site, Finland - KR11_0.1 MetaG | ecosystem: Environmental > Aquatic > Deep subsurface > Groundwater | place...
GCCTCTACGAGTTGGACGTAGTGATTGGGGCCGCGGCGGGTGACTTTAATGAACACGCCACTACTGTATCACAACATTTACCACGCATAAATTCACTAAGCTAGCAATTCACGCCATTACAAAAATGTGATTTCAAGAGCGAAGATCGTTGATTTCATTGGGCGCCGACGTGGTTGGGGGTGAATAGCTGGGGAACCCGGGGGCACCCTGCGCGACATTACCCAGCGAAAGCAACTCGAAGAGGAGGTGCAGCAACTGGCGTTTTACGACCCCTTGACGCAATTGCCCAATCGTCGGTTGCTCAATGACCGGCTGAGCCAAACACTGGCGCGCGCCAGGCGCGCCCAGTCGCGGATGGCCTTGATGTTTATCGATCTGGATAAATTCAAAGCGATCAATGACCAACACGGTCATGAAGCTGGCGACTGGGTTCTACAGACGGTGGCGCAGCGCATCAAGAGCTGTCTGCGGGCTTCCGACACGGCGGCACGCGTTGGCGGGGACGAGTTCCTGGTGATATTGCCCGACATACAAAGCAGCGAAGATGCGCTTGCTGTGGCCGAGAAGATTCGCATGGAACTGCAGCAGCCGTTTGTCAGCCCAAATCAGTTGTTGTTGCACGCTTCGTCGAGTATCGGCGTTGCCATTTACCCGGACCACGCCAATACAGAGCAAGACCTGTTGCGTTTGGGCGACCGCGCCATGTACCGAGCCAAGACATTGGGTGGCAATGCCGCCCTGTTGTGTGCCTTGAATGGCGAGCCCCAGGACACGGATTGAGTCGCGCCAGTCAGTGGCTGCGGGCAGGCATCCTACAAACCTAAACGGTTGCCGACATAGGTCTGCCAAAAATGCTCGCTCGATACCTGACCTTCACCCCAATACCCTGGCCGTCAGCAATCCGGTGTCAATTTCGAGGATCGCTGCACCCGCCAACGACCAGAAGCGGGTACCCACGGATGACAGTTTCCGGGAAGCCAAAGGCCTTGTAGACCAGAGTTACATAAAGCTGACGCTCAGATAGCCACGTTCAACTCACCCCAAAAACTTAACAGCGAGTACTGGACAGGAAACGGAAAGGAGAAGCTCTTGGGCAACGCTACCCATGATGAGTTTACCCACGGGGGAACGCTTTCTCAGCCCGATGATGAGCACAGAGACCTGCAATGACTCGACTAACGCTTCGATCTCCTCAACGGCATTTTTTCCTCGTACAAATTGCTTTATTTCGGTGTTGAGACCAGTGTCCACCAACATTTTCTGTACTCGTTCGAAGTCATGTGCCTCGGCAAACGATGGGTCTTCTTTCCTCCCTCCAGCGCTGGCGTTGACGACTACCAATCGTTCATTGCGACTTTTTGCAATTTCGATGCCTTTGTCTAGAGCAGCTTGACCCTCGGGACGTGGCACATAGGCTACAAGTATTGTCATAATATTTCTACTTTTTGAAAAGATGAACGTCAGGAATCAGAACGGCCAAAAATATTGACCATCGCTAAAGTGACCCTTTGCTAATGGTGGCAAGCAAATTCGTTCACTGGTTGGCGCTACAGAATTTCGGGTCTCAGTCACGTATTTCACAACACCTAGTCACCGCGCAAAATATAGATCATGTAGGTGCTCAAGGCTAACTTCTGATGCTGGCTGTGACAGAACAACTTTCCCACTTTGCATCAAATACACATGATCCGCCACACTGACAGCTTTATGTGTGTTTTGTTCGACCAGGACGATAGTGCGACCACCTTCCTTTAGCCGCGCAAGAATCTCAAATAATTCGTTCACCAAGACCGGAGCCAGACCCAGCGAAGGTTCATCGATAATTAACAACTGCGGATCAGCCATGAGGCCGCGTGCCATTGCCAGCATTTGCGCCTCACCGCCAGACAGTGAACCGGCTAGTTGCTTACGGCGCTCACTCAGTCTGGGAAACATCTGATAGGACTTCTCAAGATTTTCCGTCACGCGCGCCCGATGCTGCTTCGGGAAAGCGCCCATGATCAAATTTTCCTCGACGCTCATATCACGGAAAGTCATACGCCCTTCTGGAATCATTGCCATAGACACGTCTGCCATCTTCCATGTAGGCGTGTCCTTCAAGACGTTCCCATTGAGTTTGACCTCACCCTGAGATAATGGAAGAAGGCCCATGATGGCCCGTAACAACGTCGTTTTTCCTGCACCATTGGGGCCGATGATGGTGGTCAACTGGCCGCGAGCGATAGTCAGGGACACGTCCCACAAAACATTGATTGCGCCGTAGCCCGCGCGAACACTGCAAATTTCAAGCATTTGCGCCTCCTGTATAGCTTTTAATGACGACCGGGTCGCGGAATACTTCGTCAGGTGTTCCCTCGGCGATCAGCTCACCAAAATTAAGAACAGCCACCCGCTGGCACAAGTTGCTAATGGTTTCGATGTCGTGCTCAATGATGATGATGCCCACAGAGAATTTCTCATGCAAATCCTTGAGCATGGTCATAAAGTGACGTTTGCCTGTCGTCTCGAGACCTGCAAACACTTCATCAAGCAACAATAATTTGGGGTTGGTTGCCAAGGCCTTGGCAACCTCGAGCGCCTTCAATTCCGTCAGCGCTAGCTCGGAGGCTGCATTGCGTTCGGCCTTGTCGGTAAGACTGGTGAACTCAAGAATCTCGTCGATCTTCTTTTGATCAACTTTGCCAGTTCCGAAGCGCTGCGCAACGGTCAGATTCTGCAGCACCGTGAGTTCATGCATGGGCTGCGGAACCTGAAACGTACGACCGATTCCAATGCGTGCTCGTTTGTACATCGGCGCCCGAATCACATCGACTCCATCAAAGGTAATCTGGCCGCTGGTCGGCCGCACCAGACCAGAAATGGCATTGAACAATGTGGTTTTCCCCGCACCATTCGGTCCCACCAAACCCATCACGTCGTGCGTTCCGACAGAGAGTGTCACATTATTTAACGCGGTAAGTCCTCCGAAACGGACCGATATATTTTTAAGTTGCAACATGGGTTCTCCTTGTCAACTTACGTAGCAGTGGCATCAAGCCATCAGGGCTGAAGATAATCATCGATACAAGCAGTACGCCTAAAACCAATTGGTGGCCAGATGGGATGATGTTTTTAAAGATCAATTGATCAATCAAATACACGACCACCGCACCGACAATGGGTCCGGTAATCGTGCGATAGCCACCAAATATGGCCGCCACAATGGGTATCGTTACCCACAGACCACTAAAGGCGTAATCCGGCTCAAGAAAGTTGATGTAATGAGCGTTAAAGGCACCGACCACACCACACATGAATGCAGATACCAGCAGCATGAGGCCCTTCAGCAAAGTGCTGTTGACCCCGATTACGCGGGTAGCGTCTTCGCTTTCGTGCATTGCGCGCAGAGCCAGGCCGTAGTGACTACGACGAATGTATTGATAGATCGCGGCAAATGCGACAACGATGGTGAGGATCACCAAATAGCCGCCGGTCTTGCTACTCAGGTCGTATCCGAATAACTCCGGCAACCGAGGTATATTTGATACGCCGCCAGCCCCACCTGTCACCGAAGTCCACTGGGTTGCGAGAATCCGGAAGATGTGTGCATAGGCCAGAATTGCCAAGGCAAAATAAGGACCTCTTAAACGCAACACCGGAAACATCGCCAGTGACGCAACAACAGCGCCGACGCCACCTAGCAGTATTGAAATCAATACGGGAACGCCAAATTTCATGCTCAAGATGGCGGAGGCATAAGCACCAACACCGAAAAACGCAGCGTGTCCGAAACTGACCATTCCCCCCAGGTTACCCAGCAATGCCCACGACAAGGCAACGCCACCAATGACCAAGGAGGCAACCAACAGACTCATTAAATAGTTGTCACTGCCGAACGCCAGCGGCACGCCGATATATACCGCCAAAAGCATGGCGATAATCGTTTTATTGAATTTCATCCGCGTCTCCCCTTTGCACCGAAAAGACCGTTCGGCATGACGAATAGAACAAGTAAAAATAAGCCCATACCCACCAGTTCCTGCAATGCCGAGCTTGCCAGCGTGACTGTCAACGCTTCCGCAACGCCAAGCAGCAAGGCCCCGATCAGAACACCGGGTATTGAGCCGATACCCGCCAGTACAGTGATGATGAATGCCTTCACTGTCAGAACGCTGCCATACGCCGGGCTAACAACACCATAGCTGTAGAGCGCTACGCCGGCAACCGCGGCAAGAATGCCTGCGACGACGAATGACACCAGTTCTGTGTAGCCGGGATCAATGCCCATCAGTTTGGCTGCGTCACGATTGCTCGATACAGCGCGCACGGCACGGCCATACCAGCTACGAGAGAGCCACCACCAGAGACCAACCATCATGACTAAGCTGACGGCGAAGAACAAAACCTCGCTGCGCATGCTGTAGAAAGGACCTACAACCATGGCCTCTTGCATCCAGGTGGAGCCGGTCGTACGTACATCTGCCTTCCAGATCAACAGTATCATATTGGTCAAGATCACACCGATGCCATAAGTGAGGATCAGTGAATTGATCTCCCGATCCTTCTTGATGCGACCAACCAAATAGTAGACCATTGCGGATGTCAAACACACCACGACCAGAGAGATGGGTATGGCAAGAATTGGATTCCAACCTAAACCAGCCTCTACTGAGTAGGCAATGTAGGCGGACAAAAGCACAAGCTCTCCGTGTGCCAGGTTGATTACTTTCATTGCACCAAAAACTAGCGCTAATCCGAGTGCAATCAAAGCGTACGATCCACCCTGTAAAACGCCTGAATAGAGCGCTTGCAGTATCAGTTCTGTCATAACATCATCCCGTTGATTTGTTGGGACACCGAAGAGTCAGCACCGCAGTCAGTGCCAACTCTTCCGCTCCTGAAGTCTTGCCTACCAAGGCACGCCTGGGAAATTGGCCTTGCCGGTTGCATCTGCTTGGGGCCAGACGATGACAATCTTATTGCCTTGATGTTGGCCCATGCGATGGCTGAAATTCAAGTTGTCGCCATTGCTACTGAACTGAACGCGACCAATTAATGTTTCACTATCGGTCTTGCGCATCTCTTCGGCGATACCGTCTTTTTTCAAGGTTCCTTTGTCAGCAGCGCGAGCGATCGCGTTGAACAATAACATCGACTGAACATAACCGAACTGGCCCAGATAGTCAGGCTCCTTCTTATATATTCTTTGATATGCCTCGCTAAATGATTTACCTTCGGGCGTCTTGAACTCTGCAGGAAACGGTAGCACAGCGGTACCATAAACATTGGGCATCAGGTCTGGAAAGTCCGCTGCCATTTTGGGCGTAGCCAACGACCAGACGCCGACCACCGCTTTGACATTGGGTTTCAGCACCCGGGCAGCGCGAAGAATTCCGACGTAGTCGTTTTCGTAACCAACCATTGCGATGACTTCGGATTTATCCTGCAATTTCACCTTATTGATGATCGGCTTGAAATCAGTGATCGCCGGGTCGAAAGCGTGGACTACCACGGTAACGCCTTTGGGTTTCAGAGTTTTCTCGAGCTCATGGGCAAGAGCAGACGTTGCTTCTTTGGTCGAATACAAAATGGAAACAGACTTGACCTTCAGATCGTCTAGAAGTCCGACCATGGCCTTCTGATAACCAGCGGAATTGTTAATTCGAAAGAAGTTCTTCCGGCCGCTATTAACCAGACTATCATCAACGCCGCCTGACGTGACATAGACCAGGCCGAGCTTGTTGGCTGCATCTGATGCTGGTGCAATATTATTGGAGCCGTAACCGCCATCAATGGCAAGCACACCCTGGCTCGCCAGTTTTTCAACGGCCGCAATAGCCTTGGCGGGTGCTGACTCATTGTCGACCGTGATGATTTTGATCTGGTGCTTGGTGTTTTTCTTGTTAAAGACGTCAGCAGCAACCATGATTCCTTCATGCATCCCCGCACCGACGCGGGCTAAGGTGCCGGTCAGGGGCAGCTCGACACCGACCAATAATTCATCTGCCTGGGCAGCGGACAATCCTAGCCCACATGCCACCAATGCTGCCAGTCCTATGCGTCTATAAGTAGTTTTCATTGTTTTCGTCTCACTAGTTAATTTAATTATTTCGCTCAGGTCCTCCTGAGGACTCATTTGCAATTGCAATGCGCGGCGCGTGCTACCACTAAGGTGCCGCACTCTTTCCTGTTCTGTTCTGTCTATTGATTGAACATATCGCGCTCCTTTCAATAAATTCATACGCTGCCCGCTTGAAAAGTCAAACGACGCCGCTTGCCTCTAACTCGGATATCTTCTCATCGGACAGTCCGAGCAGCGTCTGGAGAACCTGCTTCGTACCCTCTCCCAATCCAGGTGGCGCGCTCCGCACAGGCAAGCGCACACCATCGAAGCGATAGGGCGGTGCCATTACATTCACGCTGCCCGCATCGGCGTGAGGCAGGGTTGTCACGAGCCCCGCATCTACAGCTCGCTTGGAAGTCAGCGCCTCATGCAAGCCAGCCACCTCACCGCAAGGTATCCCGGCGAGGGTCATGCGATCAAGTAAGTCCTTGCGTTTCCTGCTCAACAGTTCGCGCTTGATCTCGGGCACCAATATCTCCCGATTGGCGGTGCGGTTGAGGTTGGTCTTGAAGCGTTCATCGGCTGCCAGATCGGGGCGCTCAATCACGTCAGTGCAAAAACGCGTGAACTGGCTGTTGTTGCCGCATGCAACGACCAAAGGTCCGTCTTGCGCGTCGTAAACACCATAGGGCATGATGGATGGATGCGCATTGCCGTAGCGCGGCGGATCTTCACCTTTAAGCAAGGCCTCCAGCCCATAGTACGCCGTGATCATCAGGCCGCAATCAAACAACGCCATGCCTATGTGCCGGCCTTTGCCTGTCTTTTCACGCTCAAACAGTGCTGCCAGAATGGCTTGGGCAGCGTACATGCCAGTGACCATGTCGACCACAGCAACGCCGAACTTCAACGGTGGCTGATTAGCCTCGCCGTTGAGCGCCATCAGACCGGCCTCACCCTGGATCACGAGGTCATAGCCAGGGCGTGCGGCTTCCGGGCCAGTGCGGTCATAGCCCGTGATTGAGCAGTAGATCAACTCCGGGTGCTCAGCGCTCAACTGCTCGTAGCCGAGCCCCATTTTCTCTATTCCGCCAAATTTGAAATTCTGAATTACGACATCGCTTTTCAGCGCGAGGGCGCTGGCGATCTCCTGGCCTTCTGGAGTCTGCAGGTCAAGGGTGATGGATCGCTTGTTGCGGTTAACACTGTTGAAGTAGGCTGTCTCGGTCGCACCAATGCGCAGCCCCCAATCGCGCGTATCGTCGCCTCGCTCAGGGTGCTCGACTTTGATCACTTCGGCACCGAGATCTCCCAGCACCATGGCGCACCACGGCCCTGCCAGGATGCGGGAAAGATCGAGAACGCGCACACCCGTCAGCGGTAGCGAAGAATTTGTATTGGGCATGACTATTTCAACGATTAAAAAAGTTCATTTACAGTGGCAACAGACGGCAGTGATCGGAATCAATGCGCATATGGCGTACCGCTCAGCGCGACGAATTCCGGCGTGCGTTTTTCCAGGAAGGCGCCAATGCCTTCGGCTGCTTCATCGTCACCTTGCGACTCGACCATCAACTGCGCTTCAAGCTCCATTTGAGCGTCCAGATCGGCACTGAAAGCGTTCGCGCAGAGCGTCTTGATTCGCGCGCTTGCTCGCGCCGGGGCAGTAGCAAGTCGCTCGGCCAGGGCGATGGCCTCATTTAGTGCTGCACCTCTTTCAACAAGCCGGTTGACGGCGCCCATCGCGTGCAGACGCTCACCCGTGATGCGGTCACCGGTCAGGCACATTTCCATCAGCATCTGGCGCGAGACGAACTCTGACAGGAATGCGGTGACTCCGCCGTCTGGTGTCAGACCGACTTTGACGTAAGTCACGGAGAAGAAGGCATTCTTCGCCACCACCAGCATGTCACATGCGAGCGCGATCGACAGCCCGGCCCCCGCCGCACCGCCTTCAACGGCGGCGATCACAGGCTTGCTGCAATTGCGGATCGCGCGGATTAAATCATGCAGACCTTCCAGCCCCTCGCGCCGCTGTGCGGGTGCCATCGCGCGGCGCTTGGCAAGCTGGTTCAGGTCACCTCCCGAGCAAAAGAAATCACCAGCGCCAGTCAGAACGATGGCACGAACGCCGGCATCTGCCTGTGCCTCGGCTAGCGCCGCCGGTAACTCGGCATACAGTCCTGCCGTTATGGCGTTGCGCTTGGCCGGGTTATTGTTGATCAGGATGCGGACCGCGCCTTCCTGTCGAATCAATACGGCGGTGCTCATACCGCCATCTGCTTGCCAAGAGCGATGAAACGCTGTAGATGATGATCTTCATCGCCGAGTTGGTGGTCGATCATGATCAGGCGTTTGGCGTAGTGGGCCAACGGCAATTCCCAGGTCATACCAATGCCGCCGTGCATCTGGATGCTCTCCTCGGATACCAGTGCACCGATTCGTCCGATGCTGAACTTTGCCGCCGACAAAGCGCGTTCGCGCGTCAGCCGGTCCGCATCAAGCGCCGCAGCAGCATTGATCACGGCTGAGCGAGCTTGCTCTATCTCCAGCAGCAAGTCCGCCATGCGGTGCTGCAGGGCCTGAAAGCTTCCAATGAAGACGCCAAATTGCTTACGTGTGCGCAGGTACTCCAGCGTAGCCGACTTGGCCGCTTCCATAGCACCCAGTGACTCGGCACACAGCGCCAATACACCGCGGCCGATGGCACGCTCAAGCGTCGCGTATCCTTGCCCCTCGGCGCCCAGCAACGCATCCGTGCCAAGGGCCACACCGCTCAAACTGAGTTCAGCGACACGACCACCATCGATGGAAGGGCAGCCAAGCACGACCAATCCGGGCGCTTTCGCCGAAACCAAGAACAGTGAGATGCCGGCCTCATCGTCCGCCGCTCCTGCAGTTCGAGCTGAGACGACGAACAAGTCGGCCTGCTCCCCTTGCAACACGACAGCTTTGGCGCCGTTCAGCACCCAGCCAGTAGTGCTGCGCTCGGCGCGGGTCAGCACCCGGGCCAGTTCGTAGTGCGAGTCGGGTTCGTCATGCGCGAGGGCTGCGATAGTGGTGCCGCCGATGATGTCGGCCAGGACGGTTTTTTGCGCCTCATCGCCAGCACTGGCAATCGCCTCGCCCGCTAGCACCGCACTACCAAGAAGTGGCTCGACCACCAAGCCGCGACCAAGCGCCTCAAAGACCACTGCAATATCAAAACCGCCGCCGCCGAAGCCGCCATCGGCCTCCCGAAACAAGGCGCCGATCACGCCCAGGTCGGCAAAATTCTGCCAAATTTCAGGGCTGAAACCATTTGGCGATTTGGCGATTTGATCGCGTTTTTCGAAGGTGTACTGCTCCGCGATAAAGCGGTTCAGGCTGTCAGCCAGCATGCGCCGTTCTTCTGTGTGTTCAAAGTTCATGTTCGTACCCTCACAGTCCAAGAATCATCTTGGAGATAATGTTTTTCTGAATCTCGTTAGAGCCGCCAAAAATTGACAACTTGCGGTTGTTGAAGTAAAGCGCCGCCGCACTGGCTGCAGCCTCGGGTCCAACTTGCATCCCGGTATAGCCGTCCTCTAGCGCTTCTTTCATGAAAGGCCGCGCATAGGGCCCCATGGCGCGTCGGTTCAATGACGATATCTCCTGACGGATCTGTGTGCCGCGAATCTTTAGCATGGAGCTTTCTGCCCCTGGCACGCCACCACCAACGACAGCCGCGATCATGCGCAGGTTAGTGGTTTTCATGTTCTCAAGGTCGATCTCGACACGCGCCATACGGGCGGCAAACAACGGGTCCTCTGCCAGCGGTTGACCGCCTTTTGTCTGCTGCGCGGCAACGCCCTTGAGCCGCTCCAAGGCAGCGACGGAAAGCCCGATGCCGGCGATATTGGTACGCTCGTAGGTCAACAAATACTTGGCGCAAGTCCAGCCCTTGTCCTCCTCGCCGACCAGGTTTTCTACCGGAACACGCACATCGGTGAAGAACACCTCGTTGACTTCGTGTACGCCGTCAAGGGTGATGACGGGGCGTACTTCAACGCCGGGCGTCCTCATGTCGATCAAAAGGAAGCTAATGCCTTGCTGCTTCTTTGCCTCGCGGTTGGTGCGCACTAGGCAGAAGATCATGTTGGCGTGCTGGCCTAGCGTGGTCCAGGCCTTTTGGCCGTTAACAATATAGTGTTCACCCTGCGCATCGTGGCCGCGCATGGCTGTGGTGCTGACGGCCGCCAGGTCAGAGCCCGCGCCTGTCTCTGAGTAGCCCTGGCACCACCAGTCGGACCCGTCGAGAATGCGAGGAAGCCAGTGGCTCTTCTGTGCCTCGTTGCCAAACTTGATCAGCACAGGCCCCAGCATGTTGACGCCGAAGGGAACGATACGCGGTGTGCTGGCGAGGCAGCACTCATGCTCAAAGATAAATTTTTCGACCGCGCTCCAGCCGGGACCGCCGTACTGCTCGGGCCAATGGTTGGCGAGCCAGCCGCGCGCGTTGAGGATGGCATGCCATTCCTGCATATCCGCCTTGGACAGGTGTTTGCCGTTGGCGACCTTGCCTGACAAACGGGCCGGCAGTTTGTCGGCCAGGAAAGTGCGCACTTCGCTGCGAAAGTTTTCTTCTTCAGTGGTGAAATTCAAATCCATGCCAATTCTCCTCAATAAATCTCAAACAGCCCTGCGGCGCCCATGCCGCCGGCGATGCACATGGTGACTACCCCGTATTTCACGCCGCGCCGTTTTCCTTCAATCAACAGGTGGCCTGTGAGGCGCGAGCCGGTCATGCCGAATGGATGTCCGATGGAAATCGCACCCCCATTGACGTTAAGTCGCTCATCTGGGATGCCGAGTCGCTGTTGGCAATAGATCGACTGCGAAGCGAATGCCTCGTTGAGTTCCCACAAACCAATATCGTCAACCTTCAGGCCGTGACGTGCCAGCAATTTTGGTACCGCGAACACCGGGCCGATGCCCATTTCGTCGGGCTCGCAACCGGCAAGTGCGAGGCCTCGAAAGCAGCCAAGCGGCTCGAGATTTGCGCGCTCTGCTTCCTTGGCCTCCATCATCACGCAAGCAGAGGCGCCGTCGGAGAGTTGAGAGGAATTTCCGGCGGTGACGAACTTGTCCGGGCCATTCACCGGCGCCAACTTGGCCAAGCCTTCGTACGTGGTCCCGCGCCGGTTACAGGTATCCGCATCCACAGTCACCTCTCTATGGGTCACGACTTTAGTTTCTTTGTCTGTCATAGCCATCTCGGTCGTGCACGAAACGATTTCTGCTTGGTAGCGGCCGGCAAGTTGCGCCTCCTCGGTCTTGCGCTGGCTCTGCGCAGAGAAGCGATCCTGTGCCTCGCGTCCGATGCCATAACGTGCGGCAACAATGTCGGCGGTTTCGATCATCGACAGGTACAACTCGGGCTTGTGTATGACGATCCAGGGGTTGATGCCGCTATCGCCATCCTGCCTGGTGCGGATGTGCGAAATACTTTCTACGCCGCCTGCAATCATGGCCGGTGCACCCTCGACGATGATGCGTCCCGCGGCCATGGCGATGGCCTGTAGCCCGGAGGCACAGAAGCGGCTCACTGTGGCACCAGCAATCGTGATCGGTAGACCTGCGCGGATGATGGCCTGACGCGCCACGTTGCGGCCGGTCGTGCCTTCCGGATACCCGCAACCGAGGATCGCGTCCTCGATCAACGCGGGGTCGATGCCAGCGCGCTCCACCGCGGCGCGAACCGCGAAGGCTGCGAGCGTAGCGCCAGGCGTGATATTGAATTCGCCCCGGTGCGCCTTGGTCAGCGGCGTGCGGGCGGTAGAAACGATGACGGCTTCGCGCATGATGTGTTCCTGAAACGTGGTTATTCGGATTTATTAAGACTGTCGAAATTGGCGCCGTGCTCGACCAGTTCAACCAGCAACGCTGAAGGCTGCCAGAACAACGGGTCTTCTTTGGCAAATTCGCGGATGTCGGCCAGCACCTTGGGCAGACCCACCGTGTCGGCGTACTTCATCGGTCCGCCGCGATGGCGCGGAAAGCCGTAGCCATACAGAAAAGTTACGTCCACGTCGAGCGGGCGCAGCGCGATGCGCTGGTGCACGACGTTGGCGCCTTCGTTGATCATCGCGGCCATGTAGCGGCGCATGATCTCTTCGTCGGTGAAGCTACGCGGCGTGATGCCGGCCCGCGCGCGCTCGGCATCGATGATGGCCTCGATCTCAGGGTCGGGTGTTCCGGTGCGCGCGCCTTCAGGGTACAGGTAGTAGCCGCGGCCAGTCTTTTGGCCGAACCAGCCACGCTCGCAGATGCGGTCGGCAATTTGCACGTAACGTGCCCGCGGATCGCGTGTGGCGGCCTTGCGTTTTCGCGTGGCCCAGCCGATGTCACCGCCAGCCAGGTCAGACACCTGGAACGGCCCCATCGGGTAACCGAAGTTACGCACGGCCTGGTCGATCTGGTAGGGCGAGGCGCCGTCTTCCATCATGTAGTCGGCCGCCATGCGATAAGCCGCGAGAATCCGGTTGCCGATAAAGCCGTCGCACACGCCGGCTCGCACCGGCACCTTGTGCAGCTTCTTCGCGAGTTCGAACGCGGTGGCCACGACGTCCGCCGAGACCTCGGCCGGGACCACGATCTCGAGCAACTTCATGATATTGGCAGGCGAGAAAAAATGCAGGCCCACGACGTCCGCTGGACGTGAAATGCTGGCGGCGATGGCATCGATGTCGAGATAGGATGTGTTGGTGGCCAGCACCGCACCAGGTTTACACACGCGGTCGAGTTCCGCGAAAACAGCCTGCTTGACCGCCATGTCCTCGAACACCGCCTCGATCACGATATCTGCTGGTGCGAGTGCGTCATACGAGATGCTGCCGACGAAGCGCGCCATGTTGGCTGCCTTGGCAGCAGTTGTCATGCGACCCTTGGCGATCAGGCCGTTGTAGACTTTTTCGATATGCGCACGCCCGCGTGCCAGCGCCGCTTGGTCACGCTCGATCATCGTGACAGACAGGCCCGCATCGAGTACTGCCACCGCAATGCCGGCGCCCATCGTTCCACCGCCAACCACCCCCACATGCGCGATGGCACGTGGCTTCGTGTTGCGAGTCTCGGGCGCTTTGAGCACTTCACGTTCAGCAAAAAAGGCGTGGATCAGTCCGGCGCGCTGGGGGCTGTCCAGGCATTGCAGGAACAGCTCGCGCTCAATGCGCAGGCCTTCGTCGAAAGACTTGTCGAGAGCAGCCTCAACCGCCTCCACAATTTTCAGCGGTGAGAACAGGCCGCGTGACTTCTTGCCTGTTTCAGCGCGCACGGCCTCGATGCTGGCACGGCTCGCCTGCTGGTCGCAAAGCGCCTGGGCATCGCGCGTGCGGCGCACCGGGGCTTGCGTGGCCAGCAATTCCTGCGCGTACGCCAAGCCATCGGCGAGGATGTCACTGCTGGACCCCCGCCGGTCAACCAGGCCGAGCGCGTGCGCTTCTTCTGCCCCCATGTGGCGCCCGCTGAGCATCAGGTCCAAGGCAGCTTTTGCACCGATCAAACGTGGGGTGCGTTGTGTGCCGCCAGCACCAGGCATCAAGCCCAGCAGAACCTCAGGCAGTCCGAGCTTGACATCCGTCGCCGCCAAACGGTAGTGGGCCGCGAGCGCGATCTCCAGTCCACCGCCCAGCGCCGCGCCATGGATCGCTGCCACCACGGGTTTGCGGCAGGCTTCGATCCGGTTGCAGACATCGGGCAGTGACGGCGCTAGTGGCGGCTTACCGAACTCACGGATATCTGCGCCTGCGATGAAGTTGCGTCCTGTCCCGATGATGAGCACCGCTTGGACGGCGGGGTCCGCATCGGCTGCGTCAATCGCCGCCACGATGCCGCACCGTACGGCCACACCCAGCGCGTTGACCGGCGGGTTATTGATCATGACGAGAAGAATGTTGCCGCGCAGTTCGCGGGCGACGACTTCGGTGGACGGGTCCTGGCTCATATCAGATGTCTCCAAATCAACATTGGTTCGCATAGCGAAATATACGTTCGCAAAACATGCTTTGGACTAACCATACCTTGTTTTTTGTCGACGGGGGAAAAATTGCTGCCTGGTACTGTCTCCAATGTGTCTTGGGTTAGATCCGCATCAATTCAACAGCCTATGCAACGCGATAGCGCTAGGCTGCGCATCTTGCTTTTTTTGAAACCTACACGGCTAATGGGTCAAAAACATGAGGGCGCCTTGCCTACGGAACTTGCTTTGTAAGCGGGACGAATCAGGGGGTTGACCCTTGTCGATGACCTTGTTGATTTCGGCAAACCGTTGGAAGCTTGGGTTACACAGCCGGCCTACCCTTTGGTAGACGACTGACTGGGCTTGTTCATTTGTTTCGCTATGCGAACATTTATTCCGAATGTCAATCTACAATTAGAAATTTAGTAGGCGAGCGTGCGTCCAATTTTCCTGAGTGCGCGAGTTGCTGAATCGGAAATAAATGGAGTCGATACATGGAAGCTCAAATTCAGACGTTTAGCGATGACGCGGCAATCAAAGACCGGCAATTCGTGAACGCTTTGGCGCGAGGACTGGAGATACTGCGGTGTTTTCTCCCGGGCGAAAAGTACCTGAGCAACACTGAGTTGGCAAAGCGGACCGGAATGCCAAAACCGACCATTTCGCGGCTTACCTATACGCTAACCAAACTCGGCTACCTCGGCTTTTCACACGAGCGAGGGCAATATCACCTTGGTTCGGGGGTGCTTTCCCTCGGCAACTCCTTGCTGTCAAATCTTGATGTTCGCAAACTGGCTCGTCCCGCGATGAGGGAGCTTGCTGAGCACTCCCAAGCCAGTGTCTCAATAGGCATACGTGATCGCCTTGACATGGTGTATATCGAAAGCTGCCGAAGCAGTTCGGCTGTAACGCTTCGGCGAGATGTCGGCTCACGTATCCCAATCGCCACGACGGCGATGGGCAAGGCCCTGCTGTGCGCGCTGCCACAGACCGAACGTGATTTTCTGATGGATCACATCCGATTGGGTAATGAAGAAAAGTGGCATCAAATTAAAGCGAATTTGGAACAGGGATTCAAGGACTACCAAGACCACGGCTTCTGCACCTCAGTTGGTGATTGGGAAGCCAATATAAATGCAGTGGGTGTGCCACTGATCGACCCGGACGGCGAAGAGATGATGGCTTTCAATTGCGGCGGCCCGGCCTTTTTATTGCCGCGTGAGGCGTTGATGAATGATCTCGGACCACGCTTGGTAGAGCTAGTACACACCGTGGAAGTGAATATGGGGCGCCATTAGCAACTCCCAAGCCGTGAACCCTGCTACACATCGTCTTCAATAGCAAACTGCGATTCTGGCCATTATTTATTAAGCATTTTCTATGACTAATTTCATTGACACAGAATTTGGCATCATCACCGATCTAATCCGACAGCACGCAATGCGCGCACCCAATCAGTGGCCTCTGGTCCAAGGCGAGCGTCATCTAGACGACGAGGAACTTGACAAGCTATTGGACCGTACTGCCTGCGCCTTACAACTCGATGGGGTTCGACCAGGCGACGCAATCGCCATCTGTGTAGACCTGTCCATTGAATACGCTGCGATCTTCTTGGGCGCCTTGCGAGCAGGCGTGGTCGTGGCGCCGCTGGCTCCGGGGTCAGGCGCCGCCAGCTTGCAGCGTATGGTTCAAGACGCCCGCGCCAAACTTGTCTTTTTGGATGGCCCCGGCGGCGCGGAGATGTGGCAAGCGCACGTTCATGGCGTCGCGCGCATCGCTTTGGACAACCAGACAACCGAACGATCGCTAAAAGATTGGCTGACTGAACCCGGTCAACAACCAGTGGCGGTGGCGATTCAAGCAGGCTGACCGTTCAATATCATTTATTCCTCTGGAACCACAGGCGAACCCAAAGGCATCGTACAGTCGCACGGTATGCGCTGGCCCCATGTGCGGCGTGGTGCGGCTTATCACTACGACAACAAGACCGTTACGCTCCTGTCAACGCCGCTGTACGGGCGAAGTGGTCGGCCACTCGGGAGGGATGATGATCGGCTACCACGGGCAGCCCAAAAAACCCCGTGAGGTCGAATGGTTGGAACCCCATGGCAAGCGATTCATCCGCACTGGCGACATTGGCCGCTTCGATGCGTATGGTTTTCTAACGCTTCTTGATCGCAAGAAAGACATGTTGATATCGGGCGGATTCAATGTTTATCTGTTATGACGTGGTCGGCTGGCGTGCGCCGCAGGTGGTACATCCATCGGCTTCGAATGAATCGCAAGACCCGCGCGACTGCCAGCTTGCGTGACCGCACTTCAGGCCTCAAACCCCGAACCTGTCCCCGAATAAAGAAAGCGGGGCCTCGCGCTGATGATCGCGTGCTTCAACGGATAATCCAAAGCTGGAATCGCAACCCGAACGCTTGATGCCCACGCAGCCCGACCCCCTTCCGCCGCCGCCTCAGGGGCAGACCAAAGACGCTGCTGTGGCAAGGGCGGGGCGTTGGGGCACGGCAACCGAGATTGCGCGGCGCGTTGGCATCGTGATCGCCGTCCTGCTCGTCACCGGGCTGCTGGCCTTGTCTGACACCGTTCATGGCAAGATCGTTGCCGGCCTTGCGCTGGCCGAACCGGTCATCGCCCAGCACCCTGTTCTGGGCGCCCTGATTTTCATGGGACTGGCGGCTCTCTCGGCCATGCTGGTGTTCTTCTCCGGCGTGCTGCTCGTCCCCATTGGCGTGCAAGCCTGGGGCGAGATCGGTTGTTTCCTCCTGTTATGGAGCGGCTGGTGTCTGGGCGGACTCGTCACCTACTCCATTGGCCGACGCCTGAAGCGCCCCGCCGTTCAGCGCATGTTGTCCGGTGGAATGGTCGACCGCTACGAAAGCCGAGTTCCCGAAGGTGGCTCATTCGCCACCGTCGTGCTGGTGCAGCTGGCGGTTCCATCAGACGTTTCGGGCTACTTCTTCGGGCTTGTCGGCTACCCGCTTCGCGTCTATTTGGGCGCGCTGATGCTCACCGAAATTCCGTATGCGTTGGGTACGGTCTTTCTCGGTAGCGCCTTTATCCAAAAACAATATGTGCTGCTGCTCTCGGCTTGCGGTGTGGCGCTTGTCGCCTTGGGCCTGGCCTGGCTTCGATGGCGGCACCAGCGGGCATCGGCCTGATAGCCGCAAGCACCCAGCCTGAGCCGCGCCAAGTCAGGTCTCAAACCCCGAACATATCCCCGCCGCCTTGCGCCGCGGGCGGCGTGACGCCCAGGTGCTTGTAAGCCGCCAGCGTGGCAATGCGACCACGCGGCGTGCGCTGCAGGTAGCCTTGCTGGATCAGGTAGGGCTCGATCACGTCTTCGATGGTTTCGCGCTCTTCGCCAATGCTGGCAGCAATGTTGTCAAGGCCCACCGGGCCACCATCAAAGCGGTGAATCACGGCTTCCAGCAGTTTGCGGTCCATCAGGTCAAAGCCTTGCGGGTCCACGTCGAGCATGACCAAGGCGCGGTGGGCGATGTCGAGCGTGATCTCGCCCGTGCCTTTCACGTCGGCGTAATCACGTACCCGGCGCAACAGGCGGTTGGCAATGCGCGGCGTGCCGCGGGAACGCCGGGCAATCTCAAAGCCGCCCTTCTCGTCGGTCGGCACCTTGAGCAGGCCGGCACTGCGCGTGACGATGCGCGCCAACTCTTCGGCGCTGTAAAACTCCAGCCGCGCCACAATGCCAAAACGGTCGCGCAGCGGGTTGGTCAGCATGCCGGCGCGGGTGGTGGCACCCACCAGGGTGAAGGGTTGCAGGTCGAGCTTGATCGAGCGCGCCGCCGGGCCTTCGCCGATCATGATGTCAATCTTGTAATCTTCCAGCGCGGGGTACAGGATTTCTTCCACCACCGGGCTCAGGCGGTGGATTTCGTCGATGAACAGTACATCGTTCTTTTCCAGATTGGTCAAAAGCGCTGCCAGATCCTTGGGCTTTTCCAGCACCGGGCCGCTGGTTTGACGCAGGTTCACGCCCAATTCGTGCGCAATGATGTGAGACAGCGTTGTTTTCCCCAATCCCGGTGGGCCAAACAGCAGCACATGGTCCAGCGCCTCGCCGCGCATCTTCGCGGCGCTGATGAATATCTCCAACTGCTCGCGCACCTTGGCTTGGCCCACGTATTCGTCGAGCAGCTTGGGACGCAGCGCGCGCTCCACCGCTTCTTCGTTGGGTGACGCAGGCGCTCCCGACAAAATGCGTTTGGGCGGTGGGGCGGCGAAATCGTCGGTTTGAATGCTCACGGCGGCTGCAGGTGCTAAAGGAGGCTTGACTATAGCTTGCAGCGGGGCTGGCAAACTTAAGTGACCCTGGGAATGTGTCGATAAGCAGGCATGCATAAGACTCGCTTCCACGCTGCCTCACACGGTTTTACCTGGCTATTGCTGGCGCTGGCGGCCGCGCTCTCCAACATGGGCTGGGCCGCAGACCGCGGCCCCGTCACCTCGGAAAGCAGCCCTGCCGCGCCGGTCAGAAAGTTGGCCGCCAGCGCGCCAGCTGCCAAAAGCATCGTTGATCAGGTCCGCGAGGCGGTCGCCGGCGGCGCGGACGCCAACAAGCGTGTCACGCTGGTGATCAACGGCAAGGAGAAGAAGTTCATCACGATTCCTGCTGGCAAGCCCGTTGTGCCGGCTGAGGCGGCGCACAACAGCGCGGACGGCGGGCACGACGCTGCCCAGCACGCTGCGCCTGTTGCTACTCCCAAGCGCACCGTCAACCCGCGAGTGAGTCGTCAGTACATTCGTGCCAAGGCCGCCGCGCTAGCGGGTCACGCAGACCCGGCCAACGCGAGCGATGCCAAAGCGGGCGGCCACGACGACGTGCATTGGAGCTACCAGGGCGAGAACGGCCCGCAGGCCTGGGGCCAGTTGCAGCCCGAGTTCAAGATGTGCGCAACCGGGCAGCGCCAGTCGCCCATCAACATCGACGAGTCACTGACCTTACAGGGTCCGGCCGAGCCGCTGCAATTGAGTTACCAGCCCAGCAGCGCCAGCGTGGTCAACAATGGCCGCACCATCCAGGTCGATCTGCAGGGCGACAACAGCGTCACGGTGCGCGGCTCGAGCTACAAACTGCTGCAGTTTCACTTTCATGCGCCCTCAGAAGAAAGGGTCAACGGCCAGGGCTTTGCCATGGTGGCGCACCTGGTGCACCAGAACGCCGAGGGTCAACTTGCCGTGGTCTCGGTGCTGTTGCAAGCTGGCGCAGCCAATGCCCTGATTCACAAGGTCTGGACCTACATGCCACTCGATATCCATGACCGTGTGCGCATACCGGCCGGGCTGATCGACATGAACGAGTTGTTGCCGACCGACCAGCGCTACTACCAGTTCATGGGGTCACTCACCACGCCCCCGTGCTCTGAGGGCGTGCTGTGGCTGGTGTTGAAGCAGCCCAGCCCGGTGAGTGCAGCGCAGATCAAGCTCTTCACACAGATATTTCCCCACAACGCACGCCCACTGCAGCCGCTGCACGGCCGGGTGGTGCGCGACGCGCAGTAGCGCACGTCGGCTGTTGCGGCGGCCTGCTCGTGGCAAGCGGCCCCGGCGGTAGGGGCCGCTTCAAAGAAAGGCGACAATTGCGCCTTGAATAACCCAACGCTTTCCAGCAAGACGCCATGAATACTTCAACCCAATCGAGCGCGTTTGCGCCCCTGAAAAACGACACTTTCCTGCGCGCATGCCTGCGCCAAGCCACCGACTACACCCCGATCTGGATGATGCGCCAGGCCGGGCGTTTTTTGCCGGAATACCGCGCCACCCGCGCCAAGGCCGGCAGCTTCATGGGTTTGGCCACCAACACCGACTACGCCACCGAAGTCACGCTGCAGCCGCTGGAACGCTTCCCGATTGACGCCGCCATTTTGTTCAGCGACATCCTGACCGTGCCCGACGCCATGGGCCTGGGGCTGTCGTTTGCGCTGGGCGAGGGCCCGAAATTTGCCCACCCGGTGCGCGATGAAGCGGCAGTGGCCAAATTGGCGGTGCCTGACATGGACAAGCTGCGCTATGTGTTTGACGCCGTCACCTCGATCCGCAAGGCCCTTGATGGCCGGGTGCCATTGATCGGTTTTTCGGGTAGCCCCTGGACGCTGGCTTGCTACATGGTCGAAGGCGCAGGCTCGGACGACTACCGGCTGGTCAAGACCATGCTTTACAGCCGCCCGGACCTGATGCACCGGATTTTGCAGATCAACGCCGACTCGGTGGCGCAGTACCTCAACGCGCAAATCGAAGCGGGCGCCCAGGCGGTGATGATTTTTGACAGCTGGGGCGGTGTGCTGGCGGACGGTGCGTTCCAGGAGTTCAGCCTGGCCTACACGGCCCGGGTGCTGGCGCAACTCAAGCGCGAACACAACGGTGCGCGCATTCCGCGCATCGTGTTCACCAAGGGCGGTGGCCTGTGGCTCAAAGAAATGGGGCAGCTTGACTGCGAGGTTCTGGGCCTGGACTGGACCGTTAACCTGGCCAAGGCGCGCGCCATTGTCGGTGACAGCAAAGCGCTGCAAGGCAACCTGGACCCAAATGTGCTGTTTGCGCCGCCGGCCCAGATTGAAGCCGAGGCCATCAAGGTACTTGACAGCTTTGGCACCCCTTATGCCGGCGAGGGCACGGGCCCAACGCATATTTTCAATCTGGGACACGGCATCAGCCAGCACACACCGCCGGAGCATGTGGCGGCCCTGGTGCAAGCGGTGCACGCGCACTCGCGCAAGATGCGGGCCTAAGAACACCGGGAATGCGGCGGTATCAGGGCTCGTTATTGCCCAGAGGCTGAATGCCTAGCACCTTTTTGGTCTGAATTGGCACTGTCGCGATTGAACTTATGCACAAAAATCGGCTTTGCGCCAGCAAGATGCCACACGTCGACGTCGACTTGCTATTAATCAAATAGCGGTTTTAACTTGTTGATTTATAACGATTTTTATTTTTGCCAGTTTTGTGGGCATTTTGACAAAAGCCTTGTTTTATGCGGGTTTGGAGACGATCAAGGCAATCTATCAACAAAGTTATCCACAGAAATATTGGATTTCCATCAAATCTTTTATGAATCAAGGGCTTAAGGCGACTTTCGCAAGTCCACCTGAACTGATGGCCGCAACCTGGATTCGCATATGAGTCATCAACTGGCGGTTTTGGTGCAGACGCCCGTTCACAGTGCTGTTGCCGGCGCCCTCACTTATGTCAGTGAGTCGCCACTCACAGCCGGTACCGTGGTGCGTGTGCCGCTGGGCCAGCGTGAGCTCTTGGGGCTGGTTTGGGATGCGCCGCCCGTGGGTTCCTTGCCCGCTTTCGGTCCTGATAAATTGCGTCCGATTGCCGCTGTGCTGGTCGGCATTGCACCGCTGAGCGCTAGCTGGTGCGCGCTGGTGACTTTTGCCGCCAACTATTACCAGCGCTCCGTGGGCGAGGTGGCGCTGGCGGCCTTGCCGCCGCAATTGCGGGATTTGAGTACCCAGCAATGGGGCCGACGCCTCAAGCGTCAGGCCAAGGCGTCGATCCCGGTCAGTTTCGCTTCCAGCAGTTCTGAAAAAAAGATAGCGCTAAGCCCAGAGCAGACGAGGGCTATCGCCCGGTTTAATCAAAATTCTGGGCCATTCTTGTTGTTTGGCGCCACCGGCAGCGGCAAGACCGAAGTCTATTTGCAGTGCGTCGAGCAGTTGCTCGCACATGAGCCCGATGCCCAGGCGATGGTGATGGTGCCCGAGATCAACCTCACGCCGCAGCTGCAAGCGCGCTTTGTGGCGCGTTTTGCGCCGCTCTACGGTGATGCTGCAGTCGTGTCCATGCACAGCGGCATGACGCCGGCACAGCGCCTGAAGAGCTGGCTGGCGGCGCACAGCGGCAGCGCGCGCATCGTGCTCGGCACGCGAATGGCGGTTTTTGCCTCGCTGCCTCAGCTCAAGCTGATCATCGTGGACGAAGAGCACGACCCCAGCTACAAAAGCGGGGAGGGCGCCCGCTACTCGGCGCGCGATCTGGCGGTATACCGCGGTCGCCTCGAAGGGGCCAAGGTCATGCTGGGCTCGGCGACCCCGTCGCTGGAAAGCTGGCACCACAGTCGCTCGGCGGACGAGGGCGGGCGCTACCTGCGCCTGGCCATGCCCAGCCGCATCGGCAGCGCTCCGGCGCTGCTTGCAGTTCAAGGCGAAAGAGAACCTGTGGCGAGCGATCTCGCCGCCACCAGCGCCGGTCTGCCGCTGGTGCGCCGGGTGGACATGAACCACCAGCCCAAGCATTGTGTGATTGCGCCACCCTTGCTGGCCGCCATCATGGAGCGCATTGCCCGTGGCGAACAAAGCATGGTATTCCTGAACCGGCGCGGCTACGCCCCGGTGCTGCACTGCACGGACTGCGACTGGAAGAGCGAATGCCCGCATTGCAGCGCCTACCGGGTCTTTCACAAGATCGACCGCACACTGCGCTGCCACCACTGCGGCTTTACAGAGCGCGTACCGCGGGCGTGCCCGGCTTGCGGCAACCCCGACATTGCCCCGCTGGGCCGCGGCACTGAGCGGATGGAGGAGCACTTGGCCGAGTTGCTGGCTGGCGTGCGCCGCCCTGACTCGGTCTGTGAGCACTGGCCGCAGGGCGAGCCGGTGCGCATCCTGCGCATTGATGCCGACAGCACCAAACTCAAAGGCGCACTGGAGTCCCAGCTGGGGCGCGTGCACGCCGGTGACGTTGATGTGCTGGTGGGCACGCAGATGATTGCCAAGGGGCACGACTTTCGTCGCATCACGCTGGTGGCGGCCGTTAATCCCGATGGCGCCTTGTTTTCGAGCGACTTCCGCGCGCCCGAGCGCTTGTTCAGCCTGCTGATGCAGGCTGCAGGGCGCGCCGGGCGTGACGCCGCCATCAGCAGCCAAAGCGAAATGTGGCTGCAGACCTTTCACCCGCAGCATCCCTTGTTTGAGTCCTTGAAGCGCCACGACTACCCGAGCTTTGCGGCGCAGCAGCTCAAGGAACGCGAGCAGGCCGGCATGCCGCCCTTCAGCTTTCAGGCGCTGGTGCGGGCGGATGCACGCAGCCAAGACATTGCGCAAGGATTTTTGACGGCGGCAAGTAGGGCTGCTGGTGCCATGGAGAACGCCGATCAGTTGCTGGCGCAACTGACCCTGTACCCGGCGGTGCCCATGAGCATCCAGCGCGTGGCCAATGTGGAACGGGCGCAAATGTTAATTGAAAGCCCATCGCGCGCGGCGTTACAGCGTTTTTTGACGGCCTGGCAAGTGGTGCTGCACAGCACGCGCAAGCAGCCCGCCGGGCGCGGCTTGCTGCGCTGGGCGATTGACGTGGATCCTTTGGCTATTTGAGCCGTAGCCCTCGTCTGGCCTGCGTACTTTGCTATTAAAAAAGATACGGCAAATACAGGTGGGCGCCGCGAGTTTGGCAGCGGGCGCCAATGGCGGCCTAAATCTGTTCGGTCTTGTTGATCTTGCTGGGAGAGTAGGTAAATACTTCGCTCGACAGCGTGCCGGGCGTGGCGTTCAAATTGGGTTGCGAGCTGTCCAACTGGTTCTTAACCTGCTGCTGCACCTGGACCGCGCTGGCGCTGGCAGTCCACAGGGATTTGATATGGTCCATCAATACTTGGGACATTGGCACCGGCGGCGGGTCTTCAACCTTTTCAACGACTGGGCGATGAATAGTCCAGTCTTTTCTGGAGGTGGCAGCTTCGGAACCAGGGCGACCTGGATCAGATACGCTGGTGTACACGCCCTCGCCGGTGCTGGGTTTGTGGGCCTGATTGACCAGATTAATGACGCTCGGTGTCGGTTCAACCGGCGTGATAGACACCTGATCTGGCGGATTGACAGGCGCCACGGGCATGACTCTGGCTACCGCCGACACCGCCTCATTGCCGGCAGGGCGAAGATTGGGGCTTCTTTCGAGGGGCGGTAGTTGCATAGTGTGTGGGCGACAGATCAGGTCTGGGGCTTTTCTCCGTGTTCGTAAGTTCTTAACGGCAGATTTAGGGGGTTATTTAGGGCTATTTTTATAATAATTGAATTATTTTCAAGAATGTTGAACACTTTCAGTTGAAAAAACGGTTGGCGCTTGGCTCTCAGGACGATTCAGGCCAGGTCGCGCCCAAACCGGCTCGCAGCCGGGCCGTGTGTCGCAGGTCCTTGGCCGTCTCTTCAAACTCGCCGCCCCCCAAACTCCAGCTTGTAAAGGTCGCTCAAGTGAAACAGATTTTGCGCATAAACGTCAGTGGCCCCGCGGCGCGCCCGCAGCCCCAACTGGCGAGCTTTTTGAGCCCGGCGGTAGCGCTAGCGCCGCTGCACAGTGTCAATGCCAAGCACGCAGCAGTCATCAAAGCCGTGGCCGTCCGCAATCAGCTGGTCCATGCGGCTGGCCACCAAGGGCAGCACCGCCAGGGGGCGATCGCCCGCGGTCTCCAGCATCAGCCGCACGTCTTTGCGCGCCATCGTGAGCTCAAAACTCGGCGTGAAATTGCCCCTGGCCATGTTCAACCCACGCCCGGCGACCATGGCGTTCAAGTCGAGAAACCCCAGGAGTTTGACGGCGTCTTCGCCGCTGATCTCGCTCGCTTGCGCCATCGTCAGTATGTCGGCCATCAACGCGGAAACGCCGATGATCATGGCATTGCCAAACAGCTTGTTCACGGCAGCCAGGTCAGTGCGCTCACCCATGTATTCCAGCCGGCCCGTCATTTTGGCTAATTCGGCCTGCACGCGCTCAAAAAGCGCTTTCGGTCCGGCAACCATCATCGTGCCCTGCGCCTGGCGCGCCGCTGGCGGACCCATGAAAACCGGGCAATGCAGGTAGTTCACCCCTTGCGCCTGCAGCCGAGCGGCCCGCGCCTTTGTCAGCACTGGCAGCGTGGTGCTGTGGTCAATGATGATGGCCTCGGGTGCCAGCCCGGTGCGCGCGGCTGCCAGCACCTCTTCAACCACGGCGTCATCCTTGAGCACGAGGTGAACGCGCGACGCGCTCTTCACCGCCTGTGCAGGACTGATTGCGGCGATCACGCCAAACTGCGCCAGCGCGAGAACTTTGTCGGGCGAGCGGTTCCACGCCATGACGCTGTCGCCGCGTTGGGCAGCGGCTTGGGCAAAGGCGGCGCCGAGCAGTCCGGTGCCGAGAAAAGCGATAGTTGACATGAGTGGGGTCCTTGGTTGAGCGTTGAGTCGAAACAGTCTACGACAACAAGCGTTGCTCAGTTGGCCCCATGGGCCGGCACAACCGCCGATCAAGAGACCTGCACCCAAGCCCGACTCGATGCCAACGCCTGAGCCCATTACAGCGGTGCAGCTCAAAGGCGCCATGGCCGTGTGGGGCCGCGCCACCTTGGCTGCAGTGTCGCCAGTTTGTCTGTTTAGCGCGCGCCGTCCAGATGTTTGTGCTTTTTTTGAGTTGCGTGCCTAACTTGTGGTTGTGAATAAGAATGATTCGCATTTATAATGAAATTGACTCAAACCAACACGGACTAAACACATGGACCCTTTTTTGATGCTTGGCGGAACCTTGGCTTTGGTTATTTGCGCGGCGACTTGGGTCTTGCGCAAGTGATCGGGACGGAGCAGGTTTCTCGTCATGATTTTTGACATGAGTGCTGCTGCGAGACGCAAGTTCATTGTGATCACTCCTGTGCTGGCATTGCATATGGGGCTTGTGTGGGCGCTGCAAAGTGGCTTGTTCCGACGAACCGTGGAGCTGGTGGTGCCAGTTCAGATGCTCAGTGCGTTCATCGAGACGCCGGCACCCAAGGTGGTGCCGCCGTCCGCTGCGCCGACTGTTAAGCCGCCGACGCCAAAGAAAAGGGCTCCCAGCCTGCCATCGCCTTTGCCTGCACTGGCGGTTATCGACTCCGCGCCAGCGACGCGCCCGCGCCAAGTGGAAGCAGCGGCGCCAACAGCGTCAGTGCCCGTCGCCGCGCCAGTGCTGCAAGCGGCAGAGGCGGGGCCCGTGCAGGCCAGTCTTGAGCTGCCCTCCAGCGATGCGGCCTACCTGCAAAACCCAAAACCTGTCTACCCGCCCTTAAGCAAGCGCCTGGGGGAGCAGGGCCAGGTGGTGTACAGCGTGCTGATTGGTGCGGATGGCTTGCCAGTCAGTGCGCGGCTGGTGCGGTCAAGTGGCTTTGAGCGGCTGGACCAAGCCAGCTTGAATGCCGTGATGCGCTGGCGCTACACGCCAGGAAAGCGCCAAGGCGTGCCCATGGCGATGTCGTTTAACGTGCCCATCGGTTGGGTGCTTGAGTAGTTTTTTTAGGAGCATTCAATGGAATCGCAATTCGGAATCGCCAATCTCTGGACCCAGGGTGACCTGGTGACCAAGGGAGTAGCTGTGTTGCTGCTGCTGATGTCGCTGGCCTCATGGATGGTGATCGCCTTCAAGGCGCTGGACATGATCCGCTACAAGAAGCAGGCCAGAAGCGCAGCCGACTTCTGGCACAGCGAAGACTTCGCCGCAGGCCTTGCAAAGCTCGGCTCAGATGACACCGACCCGTTCCGCCAGATTGCGATGGAGGGCCGCGAGGCCACCGCTCACCACCGCAACACCAAGGCGCATCTGCATGACAGCCTGGATGTGAGCGACTGGGTCACGCGCTGTTTGCGCAATGCCATGGACGAATTCACGGCGCGGCTGCAATCGGGTCTGACCATCCTGGCGTCCGTGGGTTCCACGGCACCTTTTGTGGGCTTGTTTGGCACGGTCTGGGGCATCTACCACGCACTGCTCAACATCGGCATGTCGGGCCAGTCCACCATCGACAAAGTCGCGGGCCCGGTCGGTGAGGCGCTGATCATGACGGCCTTGGGGCTGGCCGTGGCCATCCCTGCGGTGCTTGGCTACAACGCCCTGGTGCGGGGAAACAAAACCATCCTGACCAACCTGGGCAGTTTTGCCCATGACCTGCACGCCTACTTTGTCACAGGTGCCCGGGTGCAATCGGGCAACCCCGCCAAGGTGCTGGCGATGAAGAAGGGCGGCTGAGCATGGCTTTTGGCGCGTTGCACGAGTCGCAAGATGTCATGAGCGAGATCAATATGACACCCTTGGTTGACGTGATGCTGGTGTTGTTGATCATTTTCATCATCACCATTCCGGTGATGAAACACGCGGTCAATGTGGACTTGCCGGTGGCGGCCAACACGCTGCAAATCGTCAAGCCCGACACGGTGCTCTTGAGTGTCGATGCACAAGGCCAGTATTTCTTGAATGGCGCCATGGTGTATGAATCGGCGCTGGCGGGGTTGCTAAAGGCTGAGTCTGCGCGCCAGCCCCAGCCAGAACTGCATATCCGCGCCGACAAGGCCGTGCGCTACGAACGCGTGGCCAAAGCCATGGCCAGTGCCCAGCAGGCGGGCTTGCGCAAAATCGGCTTTGTCACCGAGCCCGGCCAATGACGGCGCCCGATCAAATGACCAAAGCCACCGCGACCACCGCAGCGCCACTGGCCCAAGCCAGTCAGCGCAGCGAAGCCGAGAGCGTGTCTACTTCAGCGCCATGGTCAAGTGCCACGGTGCTCAGGGGGCAGAAGTCGGTGAGCATTGAACACCAGGGAGCCGTCTACCGCCTCCAGGTGACGAAACTCGGCAAATTGATATTGACCAAGTAGTGTTGGGTTGCCCAGGTCTGGCGCACAGTTTTTGATCAAATCGGCTTCTAGCCCACGTGTTCATTTACTGTATTGCTATCAATATATAAAAATCATCACCCCTGCGCCGCGCGCTGTGTGGCGCTGAAAAAGTAGGCTGAGCCGCTTCAAGCTGGAGTGGCTGACTCCCGCGCCATCGATTCGGCCTGGATCGCGGTGAGCGCGATCGTGAACACAATGTCATCGACCCGCGCGCCGCGCGACAAGTCGTTCACCGGCTTGCGCAAGCCCTGCAGCATCGGCCCGACCGACACCACGTTGGCGGAACGCTGCACCGCCTTGTAGGTGGTGTTGCCGGTATTGAGGTCGGGGAATATGAATACCGTGGCCTGCCCCGCGACCGCGCTACCCGGCGCCTTCTGCGCGGCCACTTCCCGCACGGCAGCTGCGTCGTACTGCATCGGCCCGTCGAGCACCAACTCCGGCCAGCGCGCCTTCGCCAACGCGGTAGCCTCGCGCACCTTGTCGACATCGTTGCCCGAGCCGGAGGCCCCGGTGCTGTAGCTGATCATGGCGACTTTGGGCTCGATGCCAAAGGCCAGTGCGCTGTCAGCACTCTGTTTGGCGATGTCGGCCAGCTCTTGGGCTGTCGGATTCGGGTTGATGGCGCAGTCGGCGTAGACCAGCACCTGCTCGGGCATCAGCATGAAGAAGCACGAAGACACGATCGACGTACCCGGCGCTGTCTTGATCAACTGCAGCGCAGGGCGCACGGTGCTGGCCGTGGTGTGGATCGCGCCGCTCACCAGGCCATCGACCTCGTCAATTGCCAGCATCATGGTGCCCAGCACAACGCTGTCGTCCAGCGCGACCAGGGCTTGCCCGGGCGTGAGGCCTTTGCTCTTGCGCAGCGCCACCATGGGGGCCACGTAGCGCTGGGCAATCTCACTGGGATCGAGGATTTCCAGACCAGCGGGCAACTCAAGCCCGAGCGCGTCAGCTACCGACTGGATCACCTTGCGCTTGCCCAGCAGAACGCAGCGTGCAATGCCTTTTTCGGTGCAGATGACAGCGGCGCGGATGGTGCGGGGCTCGTCACCTTCAGGCAGTACGATGCGCTTGTTGGCGGCCCGCGCCTTCTGAATGAGCTGGTGGCGAAAGGCGGGCGGCGACATGCGTGTCGGCGTGGCACGCTCCAAGCCTGAACTGATCACGTCGCCATGAAGCTGCTCGGCAACGCTTTCGATCACCGAATCCATCCGGGCCAGATCGTCCTGCGGCACCGCCAGTGGCAAACGGCTGATTCGGGCAGCGGTCTCGTAACTGTCGCCGTCGGTGCGCAGCACCGGCAGGCCGCTTTGGAAGGCGAGCGCGGCGAAGCGCTCGATCCGCGGGCTGATGAAGCTGTGGTGGGTCAGCATGAGGCCGGCCAGTTCGACCCCGTTGCTGGCCGCCAGTGCCGTGGCCAGAATCACGTCGTCGCGGTCGCCGGCACTCACTACCAGCGTGCCGGGCTTGAGGCGCGGCACCACTTCGGCCACCGAGCGCGCGCACAGGACGGTCTCCAACATGCGGCGCGTCGCGATCTCTCCCTCAATCATCACCTCGGCGCCCATGTGGCGGGCCACGTCGATCATGCGTGGCGCCGACAAGGCCGGGTCTTCTTTGACCACACCCCAGATCGGTACGTTGTCCAATTGCTGGGCGGCGGCGGCTTCATCGAATTGCGCTGTGGCCCGGTTGAAGATGACACCCACCACGTTGCGGCCCACAAGGCGGATCTGGGCGATCAGGTAATTGGTCTCGGCGATGCCTTGCGCATTGGCGGCGCTGGCCACCAGGACAACGTCCGCCTGCAGGCTGCGGGCGATATGACCTGACAGGCGAGGAAGGAAAACCCGGCTCGGATCCGGATGGACGCCCTCGACCACCAGCACGTCGGCCTCCTGGGTGCAGGATGAGGCCAAGCTGACAATGTCTTCCAGCAGTTCATCGTATTGGCCGTTACTCACGCGTTTGGTCACCAGACTCATGGGCAAGGGATCGGGCGTGTTCTGGAGGTGGCAGATGCTGCGTGCGAACAGCACCGACGCCTCGGTCTCGGGCGTGCCTTTGGTGATCGGCTTGACAAACGCCACCTTCAGTCCGCGCCGCTGCAGCGTTCGCAGTAGACCGAGTGAAACCGAGGTCAGACCAACGTTGGGTTGAGTCGGGGCCAGGAAAAACGTGCGCATAACGAGAAACTCCGATTGTGATCAGCAACCCCTTGCGCTCAACGGGAAGGGAAATTGTGCAGCGCATCATAATCGCTCGAGGGATTTACCTGATTGACATTGTTGAAAAAGTCATCATTTTTTATAAAAAATAGCCCCTGTTGGGTGGGCCCTTGTCTGCCGGCCGGGCGAGCCAGCCTGTTCAGGGTGGGTGCGATGTCGCGATGGCTGGTGTATCGCAGTGGCGCAGGGGCCAAACCGCGTTGTCGCCATGCCAAAGCCAAGTCGCGCGGGGGGTGGACGATCTGATCCCACCAGTCCAGTGTCATGAATTGAATTTTTGTCGATGAGCCCTGGCTCTCGCAGGAAACGTCAGTCGGTGCTCAATGACCTTGTGCCAGGTGTCGGCGTCGGCTAAGCGGCCCCATGCGGGCTTTGGCGGGCTGCCCACCAACTTACTGCCATCGCCGCCAGCAGCCCCGCCAAGCCGAACCAGTGCAGCGAGTTCATACCGCCGTGGGCAATGAGCCAGCCTCCGCTGCCCGCGCCCAGCGCCTGGCCGGCGTACATCGCTGAGGTGTTCAGTGCAATCGAACCAGATGCGAGCGCCGGCGCAATGCCCACCAGCCGTGCCTGCTGGGCAGAGTTGGAAGAAAAGCAGCCCAGGCCCCAAGGGATGGCGATCAACGCTGCCAGCATCAGGCTGGTGCCCAAAGGCCACAGCAACAAGCTGACCGCCATGCTGCCCACGCCCCACATCACGGCGCGTGCGGCACCGATGCGCTCAATCTGGCGCGACATCACAATATTGCCGATCAAGCCAAAGGCGCCGAACCACGCGAACAGCAGGCTCAGTTGCACCGGTGTGGCCTGCAACTGGGCCTTGAAGTAGGGCGCAAAGTACGAAAACAGCACAAACTGGCCGGCCGAGTACAACAGTGTGACAAGCACGCACAGCATCAACGCCTTCGATTGCAAGGTTTCACCCCATGCTGCTCTTGAAAGCGCTGGCGGCTTGATGCCGTTGGGCAAGGCGCGCCACAGCCATAGCGCACTGATCAGGCTGAGCAGTGCCACCAATGCAAAGGCGCTGCGCCAGCCCAGCGTGCCACCGATCCAGGCGCCCAGCGGCAGCCCCAGGACCGAGGCGACTGACCAGCCCAGGAAAATAAAAGTGATGGCGCGCCCGCGCTGGTGCGGCGCCACCAGCAGGCCGACACAGGCTGCGGCCTGGGGTGTGAAGATGGCCGGTGCCAGCACGGTTAGCACCCGCATCACCATCAGCCAGGCAAAGCTGGGCATCAGCGCACTCAGGCCCAGAAACACGCCGTACCACAACAGCGATAGCGCCAGCAGACGGCGCCGGTCCCATCCCGCCACAACGCTGGCAAACAGCGGTGCACCAATAAACATCACCACAGCGGCAGCGGTGATCAACTGCCCGGCCGCCGCCACCGAAATGGCCAGCGATGTGCTGATGTCATTGAGTGTGCCGGGGACCACCATCACGCCCGTGCCAATGACAAAGTTGCCAAATAGCAAGGGCCACAGGACTTTGGGCAAGGGCGCGACGGGCGCAGTTGCAGGATCTTTTGGCATGTGGGGTGGGTATGGAGGTGGGCGCAATAGTGCCCAAGGGCAGTAGCATTCTCGCTGCGCGGTGAGTTGAGGGCTGTCATTGGGATGACATGAAAAGCCAAGACAGACCGGCCGAATTGGACGCCAGGGCTGCCATCGAGCCTGCCCCGCCCATGGCGTGAAGAACTGCGCCGGCTCAGATTTCTCATTTCAAAAATTTGCAGATTGGCACCACCCCTTATGTCTGTTACCGAACAGAAGTCATGGGCATGTTTGACCTAGACTTGTTTCTGCGTTTGCCGTGCCTGCATCCGCTTGGGCAATCGGCTGCCCAGGCTGTCAGCGAACGCAACACAAAGTCGTGGCCAAACCGGCACATCATTTTTTTATTTATTGGAGTAGCGCAACATGAGTCTAATTTCCTTCATCAAAGAAGCTGGCGAAAAACTGTTCAATCTGGGCAAGCCTGATGCCGTCGCGACGGCGGCGCCGGCAGATGTTGCGGCGCTCAACCAGAAGGCAGCCGATGCGATTCTGACCTACGTCAAGACCCAGAATCTGGACGTGCAAAATCTCGCTGTTGCTTTTGATGGCGCCTCCATGACAGCCACGGTCTCGGGCGCGGCCGCCGATCAAGCCACGCGCGAAAAAGTTGTTCTGTGCTGCGGCAACGTGGACTCGGTTGAAAAGGTCAACGATCAATTGACCGTTACCGCCGCGTCCGAAGCGTCGCGTTTTTACACCGTCAAGGGCGGCGACTCACTTTCGAAAATATCCAAAGAGATGTACGGGGACGCTAACAAATATGATGCGATTTTCGAGGCCAACAAGCCCATGCTGAAGAATCCTGATCGCATTTATCCGGGCCAGGTCTTGCGCGTTCCCGCGCTGGCTTGATCGGCTGGCTGGCTCCCACTTTCCGCTTCACACTCTTACCGTCAGGGCTTAATCATGTCAATTATCTGGGCCGTTCTCATTGGCTTTGTTGTCGGCATCATCGCCAAGATGTTGACCCCTGGCCGGGATCCGGGCGGGTTCTTCGTCACGGCTGCCATCGGTATCGCCGGCTCGCTGGCGGCCACATTTCTTGGCCGTGCGCTGGGCTGGTACGCGATCGGTGAAACCGCTGGTTTTCTGGGCGCGCTGGTCGGCTCCATCATCTTGCTGCTGCTCTATCGCATGCTCAAGCGTTGATGGCCCCCAGCAGGCAAGTCGTCGGGCGCAACTGCCTCAGTTGCCGCTTTGCAGCATGCCTTGGCTTTCAATGAACGCCATCACCTCTTGCACACCACTACCGGTTTTCAGGTTGGTCATGACAAAGGGTTTGAGGCCCTTGACGGTGGTGCGCATACGAGTGGTATCTAGCGCCATCACGTCCAGACTGGCGCCCACATAGGGCGCGAGGTCGATCTTGTTGATGACAAACAGGTCGCTCTTGGTGATGCCGGGGCCGCCCTTGCGCGGTATTTTTTCACCGGCGGCCACGTCGATGACGTAAATCGTCAGGTCGGAGAGCTCGGGGCTGAAGGTGGCAGCCAGGTTGTCGCCGCCGCTCTCGATGAAGATGATGTCTGCATCTGGAAAGTCAACCAGCATGCGGTCAATCGCCTCCAGGTTGATCGACGCATCTTCGCGGATGGCTGTGTGCGGGCAGCCGCCGGTTTCAACGCCCATGATGCGATCGGCGGGCAAGGCGCCGCTCTCGGTGAGCAGGCGCTGGTCTTCCTTGGTGTAAATGTCGTTGGTGATGGCGACCAGGTCGTAGCGCTCGCGCAGGCCTTTGCACAGCATTTCCAGCAGCGTCGTCTTGCCGGAGCCCACCGGGCCGCCGATGCCCACGCGCAAAGGTGGCAGTTTTTTGCTGCGGTTTTTGATCTGATGCAGGGAGGTGTTCATGGTGTTCTGTGCTATTTACTAAAGAGTGGCATACGCAGGCTGAATAAGGGCTAGGACCTGAAAAGACGTGAATACTGCAGCTCGTGCTGTGCGCTCAAAATGGCCAGCATGGGGGAGAAGGCCTGGCGCGCGTCGTCGGGCAAGGCCAGCGCGTGATCGACGGCGCACGGGATTTGCGCTGCCAGCTTTGAGAGAATGCGCTGGCCGGCGCTCTGGCCCAGTGGCACTGATTTGATGGCCGCTTGCACCATGTTCTCGGCCCAGCCAAAGGCGTAAGCCAGCAAGCAGTCGCGCAATGGGGCCCCCGTGCTGCTTGCTGCCAGCGCAAAAGCCAGCGGATACGTGGGCTGCAAGCTCGCCAGCAGCGCGATCTGCGGCGCAGTGGCGGTGGTGTGGTTGCGCAGCCATTCCAGCAAGGAGCGGCCCATTTGCTCGGTTTGGGCCCGCAGCTCACTGCTTTCACGGGTTTGCAGCACCCAGGCGTTGAGTTGGCCGATGCGCTTTGCGTGCGCGCATTGCCAGGCCGGTATGGCTTGGGCCACTGTGGCCAGATCACTTCGCGCCAGACTCAGCTCAAGCTGATCGAGCAGCCATTCACAGGCGTCTTTTTCTGTCGCCACGCGCGCGCTGTCCACCGCTGATTCAAGACCTTCCGAGTAAGAGAATCCACCGATGGGCAGCGCCGGTGAGGCCAACCACATGAGCTGCAGCAAACTGCTGGCGCGCATGGCGGGGTGCGCGCTTTCACGGGCTGGGGCGGGCATGGCTCAATGCGCGTGGCTGTGAGCGCCGTGCGCGTGCGCGCCCAAGGCGTAAGCGCCGCTCTCGGGCTCGAAGGGCTCGTTGACGGCCACCACCGTCAGGTGCATCGCGCGCAGCATCTCAAGCAGCACGTGGTCGGGTTCGATCTTGAGGTGATCGGGCTTGAGCTCAATGGGCACATGGCGGTTGCCCAGGTGGTAGGCGGCGCGCGTCAGGTCAAACGCTGTGCCATGCTGCAGACAGGGTGTGATGCGCAGCACCGCCTGCGGCGCAGCATCGACCCGGACCAGGGAGCCATCTTCAGCGACCAGCACATCGCCGCCGCGCACCACCGTGCCTCGCGGCAAAAACACGCCAAGCTGCCGCCCGGCGGAGTCAAGGGCTTCAAAACGGCTCTTTTGCCGCAGGTCCCAGTCCAGTTCCAATGTGGCAGCGCGCTTGAGCAAGGCCGGGGCCAGGCCCTGGCCTTGGGGGATGAGCTTGTTGATGGTGAGCATGTGTGTTTTTCAAAATACGGCGGAATACATTGAGCAAAAGTCGTGCCCACTCACAGTTGCGCTTGTGATGCGGTGCTCAGCAAGCAGCGTTGACAAACACGACCACTGGCTCTCACCCCTTGATCTGGCGTGCAAAACTAAAACGCTGTCATCAAAATCTGGAACTCGGTGGCCTTGGCCACGGGGCGCAGCCGCCTCTGACTGCTGGCTTGCATTTCAATCAGACCGTAGTTCGACATGGTTTTGAGGGTACGCGAGAGGTTGCCTGGGCTGCGCCCGGTCGTCTGAGCCAGCATGGCAATCGAGTCGGGGCAGCTCTGCGAAATCACCTTGAGCAGAGCGCGATTTTCATCGCTCAACACTTCAGCCAGTGATCGCATCGAGGTAAACCAAATCTTGGGGTCGTTGGGCCGGGGCTTGAGCTGGCCTTGCGCAATCGCCATCATTCGCTCTCGGATTTTTTCCTGGGGCAGGATACCAATGGTCATCATGGTCATCGTGTTTCTTTCTATTTCAGTTTGGCTAGTTTCAGAATCTGGTCAACCTCGGTAAAAAAGTCGCTGAGCAATTGGCATGCACTGGAAAATGCGTAAGGCACGCCTTGGTCAGAGATGTGCCGATGTTTGTGGTCGTAAGCCAAGCGCTGGCCAGCAAACTTGAACTTCCTGGGTGGCTTGACCGCATGGGCGTTGTCATAGCCCAATAGCCACCGCCCTGGTCAATCACGGAACCGGCAAGGTCTAAAAGGTTTTGCAAACCAGCGTCATCAGTCATGCGCAATGGTATCACCAGTTGATATGACGGAAAAATTGGTGAGATGCCTCAACTTTGTTTGAAATGGCACAAGCGCAGAGTTGGGGCATAAATCCTGCGGCAGGTATGCAGCGGGAGCTGCCCTTCGACTTGGCTAAGTGAATTCACACCATCGACCCAAACGCGACGTAGGCCTATCAATTCTCGCTACCCGCAAGCGGTCATAGATTCAATGAATTTCTGAGGGTTTACTGCGATAGCCGCCCTGTTAGAGCGAATCATTTTCGTCCGGCTCTCTCAGACCAAAGATGACTTCTGCCACGCGGTGCACCACTTCGAAGTTCTTGGCGTCAAACTCGAACGAAACCTCAACGTAGTTGTCCCTCGGTCTCACGATTTCGAACGAGAGCAGCGAAGGACTGAACTCGATCAACTTCAGGGCGAAGTGGCCAATGTAGCTCTCATTCTCCGACTCAATGTAGCACCGCCGTGCAGACATCTCAAATTCGCGCTGTAGCAAGAGGTAAGGCCCAACTACTTCAAAGGGATCACGTTCCTCGTCCTCTTTTGGTCCGAGGTAGATCTGATAGTAGTCGCCACTCACCGAGGCGGAGACTTCTGGTGCGTGGAATCGCATGATGGCTTTCGTGCGCTCTAACGCCGTAGCTCAGGGGCGCGCGGTAGGCGCGTCCCGCTGGAGCGCCCCGTTAGGCATAAGCTGCCCGGAGTTCGACGGAGGGCTGGCCTGCAATAAGCCCCATTACGGAAATATCTTCGTCAATGCTAGGCCAGTGAATGCCCTCACCCTCACCGAGTAGCTCATAGTTAGCCCGTTCAGCTGGAGATGCGTGTGCCAAGCGAGGAAACCATGCCAGCGGAACAGATACCCAGCGACCGTCTGTAAGCGAGACCCGCAGTTCATCGTCTGAGCACAAAACAGCCATAGCACATGGTGCAGATTTAAGAACCAAAGAAGTCATTCCAAGCCTCCATGAAAGTTTGCTGATTAGCCTCAACCAAGCCCAGTAATTTATTCAATTCTTGCGCTGCGAAGCCTTTGCTACCGGCTAGTGATACGGGTTTCAACCAGAACTTTGCAAGCGAACGCTCGCGCTGAACGTGGATGTGATGGGGCTCACCGTTTTCGTTTGCGTAGAAGAAGAAACGGTAAGCACCGATGTAGAGAACCGTTGGCATGGCAATGAATTATGCCTAACGTCTGACATAACCGGCGCTGCGCGGCTTCATCGCGCAGCGTCCGTATTGATGGATGGGTTAGCCCGCATTTTGAGCCACGATAATGCCCGCGGCGTACCCGATTGCGCTTGCGGCCACAACAATTAGCAGCCGACGTGGCTGACCTGCGCCGCTACGTCGGCGGTGCGCGACGTGCCAGCTTGCAACCGCAACGGCCGCAATGCCGGCGCCGAAAAGAGCTGACCCAAGTCCTGAACTGCTCAAGGCCCCCCAGGCCGCAGAGCCAATAAGGACTGCTGCCACCATTGTAGAGAGGGTGGTAGGCTCAGATGGAGGTGGTTCTATAGCAGACTTGGTTGCACCCAAGTACTCCTCCCAGGCGAGGCCAAGTGCGAAGCCGATGCCGACGAAAACGACAAGCTGGGGCGCAGAAACCCACGGTAGGGCTGACAGTTTTACTGCGACAAACAACGACGTGCCGAGGCACACAAGGACGCGCCAGCGCAATGCTATGTAAACCGTCTGTAGAAGAGGCTCAATATCCATTAATGTGGGCTAACGTTGGAGCTCAGGGGCGCGCCGTAGGCGCGTCCCGCTGGAGCGCCCCGTTAGGCATAAGCTGCCCGGAGTTCGACGGAGGGCTGGCCTGCAATAAGCCCCATTACGGAAATATCTTCGTCAATGCTAGGCCAGTGAATGCCCTCACCCTCACCGAGTAGCTCATAGTTAGCCCGTTCAGCTGGAGATGCGTGTGCCAAGCGAGGAAACCATGCCAGCGGAACAGATACCCAGCGACCGTCTGTAAGCGAGACCCGCAGTTCATCGTCTGAGCACAAAACAGCCATAGCACATGGTGCAGATTTAAGAACCAAAGAAGTCATTCCAAGCCTCCATGAAAGTTTGCTGATTAGCCTCAACCAAGCCCAGTAATTTATTCAATTCTTGCGCTGCGAAGCCTTTGCTACCGGCTAGTGATACGGGTTTCAACCAGAACTTTGCAAGCGAACGCTCGCGCTGAACGTGGATGTGATGGGGCTCACCGTTTTCGTTTGCGTAGAAGAAGAAACGGTAAGCACCGATGTAGAGAACCGTTGGCATGGCAATGAATTATGCCTAACGTCGGAGGTGACCGGCTTCTTGCAGAGGAGCCGGTGAAGCCGGCGTACGCCGGAAGGCGTCCGTGTCGACCGACCTGTTAGACCGCTCCACGCTCAGAATGCCTCGATGTTCTTACGGACGTACTCCGCCACAGCCTCGCTCCCCCCGGGATAGGCAGCATACGATGATTGGCGATCAAGTTCTTCGGAAGAGATGTCAGGTGCTGATGTGAACTGTTCTGCCCACTCGTGGGCACCTTCATCTTCGAGGAACTCACCATTATTGGATTGCAACGCGAGTCGAATGCCGGATTCAAGCAAGCTCATGAGGTGAGTCGCCCCGACTTCGCCCAGGTCAGCGTAAATCTGCTGCAAAGTGCGTAGCTTGAAGCAATGGTTCCAGAGGTAGTCATTGATACCCCCGCCGCCAATCTCGGCGAGGAAGTAGGATAGGCGGCAAACCGTGCGCACCTGCATCGGCACGTCTGCGTCCTCTCCGTCCCCGAGGTAGCCGCCAACGCAGCCAGTGTAGTGCTCCCAGACGTTCTGAAAGAGCTGGTGTGCGTCGCGTTCGCCGAGCGCTTCAGCACTCATGCGGCTGTAATGTGCCATGCGGTCTAACGTAGAAGTCACCGGCGCTGCGCGGTTTTATCGCGCAGCGTCCGTGTGGACTGCCGGGTTATGCCTTTACAAGTTTCGCCACTTCGCGCTTTAGCTCAGCGCCAACGACCAAGCCCCGTTCGTAACTTGCAGAGTGGGTGTTATGCGGTGTCTCTTCGTGATCGCGGCAGTCGAGCAAGCCATCGGCGACCCCTTTCTTGAAAGAAAGGCCATGGCCGTGAGGTATTTCTGGGATTTCAATTTGGATTGTGGTCATTCCGGTTCTCCTGTTTATTCCCCGCCCTTTGGCCCGCATCCTTGGTTGTAAAGCATGCAGAGGCCGGTGCTTGATTGGCAACTTTCGTAAGAGTTGGTCATCAGTGCTCTCGGGCTTGCGTTCTTGTTTATGACGCGAAGGTTGATCATCTGCGCATAGAGAAACCCGCGGCCCTCTTTCTTCTTTATCTCTTTCAAGATTGGGTGTAGTTCAAGTAGTTTCTCCCAAGACGGCTCATCTAGTACAACATCCCATAAATATCTTTAATTATTAGAGTCGAAGTGGGGAGCCAGCAGCGTCACGACCAGTTCAGCGGCCGTAGCGATATCTCCGGTCCCAGGCAATGGCTCCCAGCGGCCGGTGTG
>Ga0180732_1000398_pt1 | contig 38773 bp, 32 predicted proteins | sample KR11_01MetaG_FD_148674 | JGI IMG/M metagenome (GOLD analysis project Ga0180732, IMG submission 148674) | Groundwater microbial communities from the Olkiluoto Island deep subsurface site, Finland - KR11_0.1 MetaG | ecosystem: Environmental > Aquatic > Deep subsurface > Groundwater | place...
CAGCAGCAAACAACGCAGCAGATGCAGCAAACGCAGCCATCGCAAATGCAGAGCAAGCAGCAGATACACTTGCAGCAAACCCTAACCCAACAAGCGCAGATATCGCTACTGCGCAAAACGCAATCGATGCAGCAGAGACAGCAATTGAGACAGCAGCAGACGCAGCAACTTCGTATGAAAACGCGGCAACAAGTGCAGGTGAAGAAGTTCAGGCTACTACAACAGTAGGCTCAACTGATGATGCTCAAACTACATTAACAACTGCAGTAGCAGCAGAGATAGATTCAGATGCAGCAGTATCAGATTTATTAGCAGCAGCAAACAACGCAGCAGATGCAGCAAACGCAGCCATCGCAAATGCAGAGCAAGCAGCAGATACACTTGCAGCAAACCCTAACCCAACAAGCGCAGATATCGCTACTGCGCAAAACGCAATCGATGCAGCAGAGACAGCAATTGAGACAGCAGCAGACGCAGCAACTTCGTATGAAAACGCGGCAACAAGTGCAGGTGAAGAAGTTCAGGCTACTACAACAGTAGGCTCAACTGACTCAGCACAAGAGACACTGACAACTGCAGTAAACGCAGAGATAGATTCCGATGCAGCAGTATCAGATTTATTAGCAGCAGCAAACAACGCAGCAGATGCAGCAAACGCAGCCATCGCAAATGCAGAGCAAGCAGCAGATACACTTGCAGCAAACCCTAACCCTACAAGCGCAGATATCCAAACTGCGCAAAACGCAATCGATGCAGCAGAGACAGCTATTGAGACAGCAGCAGACGCAGCAGCTTCGTATGAAAACGCGGCAACAAGTGCAGGCGAAACAGTCCAAGACACTACAACAGTAGGCTCAACTGATGATGCTCAAACCACCCTTGATGGTATTGAACTTAATAATGAAGAGGTAATTGTAGTTACTATAAATTCAGATAATTTAGCTGATACAGAAAGTGGATTTAGTGTTTCTGCATTTGATGCTTTTGGAAAAGAAGCTTCTATTAGTAATAATCAATATGGTTTTGGAGTTACGGGAAATGCTTCAGGTGCAAATGCGGAGCTTGGATATAAAGCGGGTGTTGGATCTGAAAAACTAGTAGTGGATTTTGACAATGATGTCTCATCGGTTGATGTGTCCTTTGGATGGAAAAACAGCAATGAAGATGCAGAGGTCACCTTCTATAAAGATGGTGTAGAGGTTGGTAGTACAATACATCACGGAGGATCTGATAGAATTGATGCTGCTGTAACTCTTCAGCCGGACAATGGTTCAGCATTTGATCAAGTTGTATTCTCAGCACCAGCAGGTGGAGATCATGATTATATGATCAACTCTATATCGTTTAGCGCTACACAAGCTGATGTGTCAATAACTGAGGAGGAATCTGCAGATTATGACACTGCTGCTTTAGCACCAACTTTGAGTGTTTCGCTTGGAGATGCAGTTGCACAGGTCGTTCAAGTTGTAGATACTGAAGCCATGACAGCTCAAGGGATTACGCAAGGTTCAGACGGCAATTACTACCAGACAACATACGCAGAAACTGCAAAATTAATGAAAACTGAGACTGTAGAAGTTGGAAAAGCAGAAAAAATAAGACTTGATGATGCCCCGGATAACGGAGTTTTAGAGGTTCAGGGAAGTGATGGCAACTGGTCGGAAATGGCTGTCGGTCAAGAATATGATGCCAATGTACAGGTACGATTTACACCTGATAGCAGTGCAAGCAGTGCAACAAAAGATATAAAAATAGGAACTTTCGGTGAGAATGAGGGAACGAATAAGTTTTCTGAAAAAGCAGATGTAAGCGACTGGGGTTCAGTCGCTAAAGACGGTAAAAGCGTTACTTTTACCGATGGCGAACTCAGCGTTACGACAACAGTTGTGGAAAATGGGTCTGAGCAAAAGCTTGCTGCTTATAACAAAGCGGGAACTTCTGATGGTGCGGGTATAGGTGATACGGATGGTGCCGGTTTAAGTCGCGGTGAGACGATGGTAGTTAAAATCGATGGACAAGATGTTAACCAAGTTGTTTTCAAACTTGACGGTCTTGGCGGTTATTTTGACGAATCAAGCTCTCATGCGACAGAAGTGCTTATTACAGCGTATGATAAAAACGGCAATGAGATTGATGCTCAAGGCGGTTTCAGAGAGTCAGGCAAATTTGTAGATAGTTATGAGTTTACGACGACGGTTCCGGTAGCAAGATTTGAAATCACGACTCAAGGAAGTGATGGAAACTTTGTTGTGCAAAACATGACCCTTTCTAAAACCATAGTTGATGACGTAAAATTTACCGCTATTGCCGAAGATGGAACTGAACTCAGCGTAGTGAGCGATATTAACATTCAGCAGGGAATGGGTACTACAAATGTTACAAACCTTCTTCCTGTTTCAGATGAGCCGATGACAAAAGATGTAAAAGTCGTAGACATCGAGAGAATGGAAGCAAAAGACGCGCTTCTTGTTGATGGAACATGGGTTGTAGAGAGCGGAGAAGTACAAGTGTCTGCGCCGATGAAAGATGAGATACAAGGCTATGAATATCAAGTTGATATGAGTGCAGCACTTAGCGATACTGATGGAAGCGAAAGCTTAAGCGACATGACAATTTTCGGACTTCCTGTAGGAATCACGCTTGAAGGCTACACTCCAAATGCAGACGGAAGTTATACTGTTTCTTTAGATGAAAACGGTGAAGCGAATGTGACAATGATTAGCCAGAATGCACTTTCAAATGATGATATAAACAGTATAAAAGCAAGTGTGACTTCGACAGAAGAGAACGGTGGAGATACATCAACAGTTGAAGTAAACGCAGAAGTTGAAGTAACTGGCACAGAGGGTGATGACACACTCAATGGTACGGATTCTGACGAGTATATCGACGGCGGAGCAGGTGCCGATACGATTGCTGCAGGTGCCGGTGATGACACAGTATTGTTTGATGCAAATGATGTTTCAATTGACGGCGGTGAAGGTTTAGATACTTTAGTCTTTGAAGGTGATATAAACATTGATCTGGGTGCACTTGAAACTCAAATCACAAATATGGAAACTTTAAATCTTGGTGAAGGCAGTCAAAATATTTCTTTGAGTCTTGAGGACGTAGTAGATATTACAGACGCTGAGAACCTTCTTCGTATTGATGGGGACGCAGGTGATACAATAAATCTCGATACGCTCAACACGGGTGGTTCCGGTGAATGGACTTTGGGTGAGTTTAAAACAGATTTAGAAACAGGACAGACTTACCAAGAAGTTACAGGCGGTGAAGGTGATAACACAGTTACACTTGAAATCAGTACAAATATAACAATAGAAGAGAGTTAAACTTTTGGTGCTACTTTAAAAGTAGTACCAAAGAGACTCTGTCGTTTACGTGAAGTTTTGTAAAAATGGCGCTGACATGTGCTTTTACTGTTCTTGGGGTAATCTCAAGCTTAGAGGCAATGGCATCATTAGTCAGGCCATTTAAGATGAGATGAATGACTTCATTCTCTTTAGGCGTAAGTTTATTGTTAATAAGTTCCGTCGCTTCCGCACTCAGGGCTGTTATATTTATTCTTCTGGCAAGGGCAGCAGTCAGCTCCGGATAAGTCCATACTTTCCCATCCAGCACAGTCTCAAACATCTGTGAAAAGTGAACAGTAAGCATCCTTGAATTTCCATAAGCTTTTACACCGTGGGAGATAAGCATTTTCCCGGTGACTATTTCAGGAACTCTTTCAAGAACAATTGTGTTTTGAGGGAGCTTGTCTGAGTAAATAAGTTTGTTCAGATCATGTGCAACACTGTCATAATCTGCTATAAGCAGACAAGTGCCCAAATTTTCTAGCTCTTTTTGCAGAGAATCAAGATTATAACACGATCTGCAAGATTCTACTGAATGTCTGCGTTTCCACTCGTCTATCATGTCGAGATTTGAGCTAAAAAAAAGTATCTGCATTTTATCTCTCCGAAAATACATATTGTTTAGATTTTAAAATAGGTTTCAAAATGTACTGCATAACTGTTTTTTTACCTGTAACAATGTCAACACTTGCCGTCATTCCGGGGATGATGTTAAGCGGATGCTCTTGTGTACCCAAATAGTTTTTTTCAGTTTCGACATGAATAAGATAAAAAGTATTGTCTTTTTTGTCCGTTATAGTGTCCGGAGAGATACTCACGACTTTTCCTATCAGCCCTCCATGAATGGCGTAATCATAAGCGGAGATTTTTATTTTTGCTTCGGCTCCCGGGTGGATAAACGCAATGTCACTCGGTTTTATTTTAATTTCGAGATAGAGTTTTTTGTTGGTAGGAACAATCTCTACAAGGTCATCTCCTGGTTTTATAACTCCGCCGACAGTATGAACAAAAAGTTTTTGCACAATCCCCTCAACAGGTGACTTAACCATGGTTCTCTCAACTTGGTCATCAAGTGCGACTTGTCCCATTTTAAGTCTTTGTATCTCCGCCGTAACTTCGTTTAATTCTTCTTTTGCAGTGTTAATAAAAAGCTGCTTAGACTCTTCTCTTTTGTTTTTATACTCTTCGATGGCAGATTGCAGCCTTGGAAGCGAGAGTTGCGCGCTTTGTATATCATTTTCAATGGCGTTAGCTTCGCGTTTAAGTTTCAAAAAATCTACCTTAGACTTGACACCTTCGCGAACCATCGGCGCTGTCATTGCTATCTCTTCTGTTACGAATTCAAGAGATTTTTTAAGTGAGCGTATTCTTGCTTCTGCTTCTTTGTACTCTTGTTTTCTTTGGGAAATTTGCTCTACAAGCGAGTTGTCTTTGGCAGTAAACTCTAACTTGTTTGAGTTATAAAGTTTTCTATTAAGTTCTATCTGTGTCAAAAGTTGAGGGTCATTGGTTTTAATTTCTCCAAATCCCAAGCCGTTTGCTTCGGCGTAAAGTCTGCGCTGTTTGGCTTCAAGTTCTTGGAATTTCATCTCATTCGTTTTTGAAGTAGAAGAAGATTTTGCATTGTTGATTTTTAAAATAACCTGGTCGACTTTTACAATTTCACCCTCTCTCACTAAAATAGAGTCTACAATTCCACCCTCGAGATTTTGGATAACCTGATTTTGTCCATAAGGAATAACATCGCCATCGCCCCGTGTTATTTCATCTATTTCAGCCAAAGAAGCCCAGACTATAAAAGCAAAAATAGTAAAGAGCCAGATTTTAATGACTTTACTTACATTTGAAGGTGCTCTGTTTAAAATTGCAGAACTCAAAGAGTTCATAAATTCGTAGTCTTTTTCGTTGTATTCTACGGGTGCGTTTGCTTTTTTATTACTCATTTTTGTCCTCCTGTGCCTTGGAGTTGTTTGAGCGCTGTCTCTTTTGGAGCGTCTATGAAAATTTTCCCTTCATTTACCACTATAACTCTGTCTACAATTTTGAGAATAGTCATTTTTTGGGTGACAATGAGAGATGTTACTCCCTTTAAATTTTCAGCAAGATTGTCTAAAAGTTTTGCTTCGGTAATTTGGTCCATTGCGTTTGTAGGCTCATCCAGAAGCATAATTGGTGTACTGAGTAAAAACGCGCGCGCAATTCCTATGCTTTGGCGCTGGCCTCCTGAGAGCCCTTGACCGCGTTCACCTATTGGCATCTCATAACCTTTAGGGTGTTTTTTGACAAATTCGGATGTTCCGCTTATTTGCGCCGCGCGTATCATCGCTCCGTCTGTTGCGTGTGTTGCTCTGTAGGTAATGTTGTCTTTGACGGTTCCGCGAAAGAGCATGATGTCTTGAGAGACATAACTCATGTGTTTGCGTAAATCTGCAGGGTCGATCTGATTAATATCAATGCCATCAATGAGAATCTGTCCGCTGTCAGGCTGATAAAGTCCGAGGATGAGTTTTTGAATACTGCTTTTTCCAGAGCCAATGCGCCCGATTATGGCAACTTTTTCACCAGGCTTAATGACAAAAGAGACATTTTTAAGAGCTGGCACGTCATTCCCCGGATAGCTGAATGTTACGTCCACAAATTCAATATGACCGCTAAAGTCAGGTCGCTCAACAAATTTTTTCCCGCTTGGGCGCTCGCTTGGCTGAGAGATAATTTCATTAAGCGTTTCATACGAAGTTTTTGTATCCTCATAGTTTGTCATAAGTGCTGCGACTTGACTCATTGGTGAGAGTGTTCGTGATGTCAAAATAACAATGGCAATAAGTCCACCCATCGAGAGTTCAAACTCTTGAATCAAATAAACGCCATAGACAATTATCATGACGGTATTTATCTGAATAAGAAGTTGCGTTATGGTTGGAATGGAAGCTGAAAGCATGCGTGATTTAAGGCTTTTTCCTGCAATTTCTCCTGTCGCTTCTTCCCATTTCCACTGCATTTGACTCATAGTTCCAAGACTTTTGAGTGTCTCTATATTGTTGAGTGTTTCAATAAGAATAGAACTTTTTTTAGCACTTGCTTCATGCGTACTCTCAATAGAATCTCTGAGCGGTTTTTTGATGAAGTAGGCATAACCTATAATGAAAATCATAGTAACAAGAGGAATTAAAACAATTTCACCGCCAATATAAGCAATGACGAACATAAAGATGACCGCAAAAGGAAGGTCTATAACAGCGGCCATAGTTGCGTTTGTTAAAAAACTTCGAATAGAGTCAAAATCTTTTAAGTTACTGGCAAAAGAACCAACCGAAGCAGGGTGGTTTGCCATTTTCAGGTCAAGAACTTTTTCAAAGATGATGGAAGACATAATAACATCACTCTTTTTCGCGGCACTCTCTAGCAGATAGGTTCTTGTAAATTTTAAATAGGTGTCGATGATGTAGACAATGGTTACACCGATGGCAAAAACCCACAGTGTTTCTATGGCGTTGTTTGGCACAACTCTGTCGTAGACATTCATAGTAAATAAAGGTGAAGCCAATACGAAAAGGTTAATTAACAAAGAAGCGTATAAAACATCTTTATAAACGCCGGCAGAGAGTTTTATAGTACTCCAAAACCAGTGTTTTTGCTGCAGATGCAGTGTTCTTGAATTTTCGTCCGTATATTCAAAGGCTTTTTTGACCATAAAGCCATAGCCGATGTATTCGTCCACCAAATCTTCTACATCAACCCACTGCTCTATAACATCTTCGGCAGGCATAATGATTTTTGCCTGAGATCCGTCTTCACTAAATCTGTCCAAAATGCAGGCACTTTGGTTGGAGAGTAAAATAATCATAGGAAGTTGCAGAGGCGAAATTTGTGAAAGTGGTCTGCGGATAAGACTTGATTTTAATCCGGCTCTCTCTGCTGCACGTGAAAAAAGTCCCTTAGCGTTATTTATGGAAAAAAGTTCCGGAGAATCGGCACCCGGTTCAACCGGTAAGCCGGCCGTGAGAGCTTCTGCGGAAAACGGTTTGTGATAAAGTTTCGTAAAAAGCACCAAACAGTCAAGTAAGGCGTCCATTCTAAGATTATCTGCGTTTGTCAAAAACATTGTGAACCTTTTTTTATTTGTTTAATTTATGAACTATTATATCGACACGATTGTTTTTGTCGCTGTCGTCGCTGTACATTGGCGCTGTGTCTGCGTTTGAGATAATCGTAATATTACCCTCAAGTGCTCCTGCGTTTAGGAGTTTTTCTTTTACAGTCTGAGCTCTTTTTGTTGAGAGTTCATAGAGTGCTTCTTTTGATAAATCCTCATCTTGGGCATTGGCTAAAATTTCAAACTTGATATTTTTAAGTCCATAGGGATTTAACTGAGTAATTAATTTTTCTAAAAGTTCCTCTGAGTCACTTTTGAGCGTTTCATCTGAAAATAAAAATCCGCTGTATCTCTCAATTCTTTGCGTTTGGCTCGAATACTCAGCGCAGCCGTAAATATTTTTCAATTCGCTTGAGAGAGAATTCGCGCAAAGGTCTTTCTCATCAACAATCAAATCTTTGTCTCTGTCATATTCTATAGGTAAAGTGTCGAGATTTTGAGGTTCATGCCCATCTAGACCGACATTTGCATAGCTAAACGCATGAGAACCCATCAGTGTTGGGACTAAAATACCCATGGAGTCTAAAATTCTAAATTTTGCAAATAAAAGACTGTATTTGGTTGTAATTACCTGTGATTTTGAACCTATAAAGTCATTTTGAGCTGAAAGCAGATCCAAAAGAGAACGGCGACCCAAATCATACTCTTTGGAGTAAAGTGTCAGAGTTTTGAGGGAAAATTCTTTGTAGTGTTCAAGGTGTTTGAGCTGCTCACCGAGTTTTTCGTTTGCGCTCCAAGCTAAATTTAAAGACTCTATGACTTGGCGTCTGAGCGTGTTTTTAGATTCTACTTCCTGATGCACTTGAGAAATACTTTTTTGTAGGGCGGAGGTATCGGCAAAGCCGTTAAAAAGATTGTAGTTTACATAAGCCATGGCACGAAAACGGTCATCTTCGCCTTCTGCGGCACTCATATTTTTGCTCATGCTTTGAGATATTTCCACATCAAGAGAGGGGTAAAAAGAGGATTTTTTCTCTTTGTGAACTGCTTGGGCTAGTTTGATGTTGTAGGTACCTACCAAAAGTGATGGGTTGTTTTGCATTGCAAATTGGGTTGCTTCTTCTTTACTTGAAGGTAAATTTACGTTTAAAACAGGCTGAAGCATTTGGCTTGGCTCAAGGTTACGGCCTAAAATCTTCTCTAAATTATATCTTGCATCAAGCAGGGTATTTTCTTGAACAACGAGATTTGCTTTTGCCAGAGCTAAAGAAGATTCTATTTTGTTGACTTCTGAGAGTGTTGTGAGTCCGGAGTCATAAAGTTTTTGTACTTTTTCAAATATATCTTCATCTATTTTGACATTTTCTTTCGATGTTTCTAAAAGTTCTTGATTTTTCATGACTTGAATGTACGCGTTTACCATCTCAAATGACATGTCGTTTACTTTTTCTATGTAATTGTAAGCCGCAGCAACTACTCGAAGTTCTTGCTGCTCGATTTGGCTTGTCGTCTCAAAGCCTTTAAAAATGTTTTGTGTGTATGTGATAGAGTTTTGGTAAACATCAAAATTGTAGGACTTATCTTCTGCAGTGAGTGGAACATTTCTTTTTTCAGTGTTTTCATTCCCCGCACCCAATGAGATGTCTATTTTTGGGTAGTAACCCGCCTCTGCGTTTGTAATATCTTCTTTTGTCGCATTATAATTTTTAAGTCTCTCTAAAACAACAGGATTAGTGGAAAGAACTTCCTCTACCGATGTTTTTAAATCCTGAGCATTGAGTGATACAAATACTGATAAAGCTAAAGCTAATTTTTTTTTCACAAGTATTCCCCCGAAAACTTACCTTATTTATGAACAATAAACTGATTTTTTAGATTTTAATGATTATATCAAACTAATTTTAGAAACACAAAAGAATTTTATATATTAGTTGATTATCTTTTAAACACTTGACGAAGATACCCAAATTTATGCTTCTTATGGAACTATGCTATAATCTCAACTCCAAAAATCCCGTACAAAAAGTGACTCATGCGCTCATCAGATGTAAGTTTTATATTAAACAACAAAGATAAATTATTAACACAAATATATTTTGACTTACAAAGATTTTTTGAAGAGAAATATGGCAAAGATACCGTAGTATTTATGGAAATAGGCACCTTTTTTGAAGTCTATGAAGTGAACAACGATGATGAGCAGATTGGTAAAGCTAAAGAGATTGCCGAACTTCTCAACATTCAGCTCACTAAAAAAAATAAAAACATCGTAGAAAATTCAGACAAAAACCCACTCTTAGCAGGTGTTCCTGCAGTCTCATTTGAGCGCTATCTCAGCAGACTTATTCAAGAGCAAAAATATACCGTCATAGTTGTCAAACAAAAAGGCAACCCGCCTAAAATAAGCCGTTACATTTCTCAGATAGTCTCACCGGGAACGAACTTTGACTACATCATCGACAATGACGACAACTATATTGTCTCTCTTTTAGTGGACAAATACAGAGGCATTTACAATGTCGGCTACTCGGCCATAGACGTCACAACCGGGAAAACTTGGCTCTATGAAACGCACGGAACAAGCGAAGACCCTTCGTATGCGCTTGATGAAGTATTCAATCTTTTAAATATTCATAAAACAAGCGAAGTTGTTGTTACTTTCTTAGAAGGGGTCCAAGACCAGCGCCATGTTATGAGTTATCTCGAAATTGCCGAGCATTACCACTACAGCGTCAATAATGAACGCCCAAAAGTAGAGTTTCAAAATGAGCTTTTCAGGGAAGTTTACCAAATCCAGTCGCTTCTCTCACCCATAGAACATCTCGACCTAGAACGCTCGCCGATGATTACTGAAGCACTTGCGATTTTAATTCATTTTGTCATTGAACACGACATTCATATTGTTCAAAAACTCGACCGCCCAAACATCATTGACAACCGCCGTTTTATGTACCTTGGAAACAATGCGCTTGAACAGCTTGGTATCATCTCAAAAGATGTTAAAGAGTTCACGCTTTTAAAAATGCTCGATAAAAGTGCGACGGCTATCGGGCGCCGCCTTTTAAAAGAGCGTTTGCTCAACCCAATTTTAGAGAAAGAAGAACTCGAACGCAGATATAACCTCATAGAAAAACTCTCTTCCCACGTAAGACATCTTGATGAGACGATGCGCGGCGTTTATGACATTGAAAGACTCTCACGCAGACTTGATTTGGGACGTTTGCATCCATTTGAAATGAACCATATTTATGACTCTATGCTGAGTGTCAAAGAGCTGATTCAGTACACAAAAAAGTACAAAATCCAAAAAACTCCTTTTCACGAGAGTGAGTTGGATGAATTTTTACGTGACATAAATAAAAGCATAGATTTGGATGTATCCCGCCGTTTTACAAACAACACGGTGGATGAGAATTTTCTTATGAGCGGAGTAGATGAAGCCATAGACACTTTGGTCAAAGAAAACGCAGTGATGTTTATAGCCTACGATGACATTATGGCAAAAATTCAAGAGCTTCTTGACGCTCTAAACGCAGGTTCTTCTGCTGCGCGTTCTGTTACGCTCGGGCTTTTGGAAAAAGAGGGTTACTACATTTCGCTGAGTAAAAACAGGTTTTCGCAGATAGAGAGTGTTTTCATCAAACACGAAGAGTTTGCAAAATTCAGTGTCAAGAAACTGACAAACAATGTAAAAATAAGCTCTGATTTTACAGACAAACTCTCTGACAAAATCATGAAAAACCGCCGTAAAATAGTCTCTTTGGTGAAAGAGAGATTTATCCAGTTGCAAGGCGTATATGAGCGACGTTATTCGCTTCTTTTTGACAGAGTTATAGCGTATGTGGCAGATTTAGATGTGGGTGTTAGCTCATCTAAAGTAGCTCAGATGTACAAACACTCGCGCCCGATGATAGTCGAAGCACAAAAAGAAGAGAACTTTATGCAGATTATGCAGCTGAGACATCCTCTTATAGAAACGCAGGAGCGCGGCGGTATTTACGTTCCCAATGATATTGTTATGGGAAACAGAGATTATATGGACCTGCCACATCCAAAAACAGTAATGCTTGACGTGGGTGTGCATGATGGCCACGACATCAACGGCGTCTTGCTCTATGGCATCAACTCAAGCGGAAAGTCTTCACTGATGAAGAGTATAGGAATTGCGACACTTATGGCGCAGTCTGGCTTTTTTGTGAGCGCGGCTGTTATGAAGTTTTCTTTGTTTGACTCTCTTTTTACCCGCATTGTCTCGCGTGATAATTTGGCAAAGGGACTTTCTACTTTTGCGGTTGAGATGCTGGAGCTAAAAAACATCTTTAACCGTGCAACTGTCCGTTCTTTGGTTTTGGGTGATGAGATAAGCCACGGAACTGAAACGCTCTCTGGTGTGGCAATTGTGGCAAGTGCCATCATTAAACTCTCCTCCATCCGAAGTATCTTTTTGTTCGCAACACACCTGCACCAGCTCTCAACCATGCAGGAAGTAACAAAACTCGACAATGTGGTAGATTTGCATCTGAGTGTAGAGTATGATGAAGAAAAAGACAGACTTCTTTTTAACCGCGTACTACAGTCTGGAAGCGGAAGCAGCATTTACGGGCTTGAGTTTGCCAAGTCTTTGCATATGGACAGCGACTTTTTGGACACTGCAAACGCAATAAGAAAGCGTCTGGCAAATGATTATGACGAGCTTGAACTCCTTGTGAAGAAGAAAAAAAGTAAATATAACAAAGATCTGTACGTTACAAAATGTATTATTTGTGGAGCGGTAGCTGAAGATGTGCATCATATTTCACAACGCTCTTTGGCGGACAGCGCAGGTTTTATCGGGCACTTTCACCAAGACCACAGACACAATCTTGTCCCGCTTTGCAAAGAGCACCATAATCAAATTCACGATGGAAAGATGAAAGTGGATGGTTTTATTATGACTTCAAAAGGTTTGGAATTGCAGTTTGAAGAGCAGATGCAAAAGAGCAAAAAAACGCAGGTCATTGAACCTGAGATAAATATAGTTGAAGAGCAAGAAGAGCCAAAGTCAAAAAGCGGAAAAATTTTATTAGACGATTGGTAGTTTAAAAACTTCTATGCTATTTTTGTGCTATGCTTTGAACATATAATTTTTTAATGAAAATCTAAAGGAAGAAAATGTCGCTGATTAATGTTTTTACTGACTACGTAGTAAATAAAAAAAGTCTCAAAGAGTATGTTGAACTTAGAAAAACTCTTCACGAAAGAGGGGAGTTTAATGATGAACTGCTTTGCCAGGCACAAGATAATCTAGACCGTCTCAAAGAAGAAGACAGAGAAATATACAATGGGATGTACAGCGTTTTAAAAGAGATTATGCGAAGAGATGAGGGTTATTTTGTAGAATATCCGATAAACTTTACGAGAGAAGTGCTCAAACTTTATGAACATGGAAACACTCCAAAGAAAGTATATGAAGAGTATAAACGCAGTATAGAACATCACGGCAATAACGCGTAAAAAATTGTCGTAGAGTACTTAAAATACTTTTTTAAGTACTTTGAGAAAAAATGCAAGATTGATATGTATCTCTTTGTCCCCAAACCATAATCCTAAAATCTTTTTTTGAATACTTTTAGATTTATAAAGCCTCATCATAAGCGATATTGTAAAGTCATTATATAAAAATATTTTTTGCAGTTTTTTTAATGTAGTGAATTTTTTGAGATACTTTTTATTCCATCTTTTTTCATATTCGTTAGGGTCGCATTTTTCTATTAAAACATCGGCTAAGATTTTTGCAGAGCTTATTGCATAATAGATACCCTCATAGGTAAAGGGAAGCACCTGTGAAGCACTGTCGCCTACAAAAAATACTCTGTTTTTATAGAAGAGAGTATTTTCAAACTCCGGTATTTTGTATCCTTTTACTCTGAACTCTTCATTTATATCGAGTAGTTTTATGAAGTTATTCATGTATGGAATCTCTCCATGAGCGACGATGCCTATATTCGTTCCTTCTCCCTCAGGAAAAGACCAGGCATAAAAGTTACCGGCTATTTTTGAGCCAAAATGAAATTCACACACACCGCATCGGTATTGAAGTAAATCGGCATAGCTTGTGAGTTGGGCGCTTACATTGTCACCGTTTATCTTTTTTCTGATAGAAGAGTTGACTCCATCGGCGGCAATAAGGTATTTTGACTTTATTTTTTTTATTTCATAAGCAAAGTTGACTGTAGAGATGACACAATCATCTTGTACTTCTACGTCTACAAGCTTGGCTTCATGAAGAGTTGTGCCGTTTTTTTGCGCTTCATCTCTGAGATAGCTGTCAAATTCCCGGCGTCCGACTATGACGAGCGGAGACTCTTGTATATCTACGATTTCTCTCTTGTTTTTGAAAACTAAATGAATCTCATCGAGTTGCTTTTGAATCATATTCGTATCAAGGTCAAACTCAGTAAAAGCATCTTTTCTCAGACCGCCGCCGCACGGTTTTTTAAAGTCGAATTTTTTTTGAATCAAGATATTTGGAATAGTTGCAATGGAAAGATATTTTGCCACGGTAGCTCCTGCAGGGCCACCGCCGACTATTAAAAATTCTGTTTCAATCATATGTATACTCACCTGAAATTTATATATGCAAGGTTAGTGTAACTTAACTGTAAAAGCACTTTATAGCCTGCAAAAGTGTAAGTGTAGATTGATAACTCCTGTGATAAAATCGTCTATTAATATATTGAACAGGTTGTACTCAGATGGGAAAAAGAAGCGTAAAGGCAGTAAGCTTTACTCCAAAATATGATGAGATTGAAGACAGAATACGGCTCTCTGTCAATTATGAAAATATAGCAGACAGAGTTGATTTTATGATTAGCAGAGCTTTCGTTTTAAAGCTTTTTCCTGTTCTGGATGAGTATATGATGAAGTTTTATGAGAGTGATTTGAATGTGCAAAAAAACTTCAAACAGGAGATAAAAGAGAATATAGGAAAAGATAAGACAACTTCTGTAGCCGATGAAGCGAATCTTACTCTCTACAAACAAGAAGATGAACTTCTTTTAGATTTAAGTTTTTCGCATCTTAAAAAAAACAATAAGACACTTGTAAAATTTCATTCCCAAAAAACAGAAGCTTTTGTTGAGCTTGATGCGGGGGCAATGAAGCAGATATTCACCATTATTAAGTCAACTATTCCATTCTTTTCCTGGGGTATCTCTTACAATTTTTAATTTCGGCTAATAAAATATTTTGCCATAGTTCTGTATAATTATTTTTTTAATAATCAGGAGTAATAGATGAAAAAAATCACTGTAATTTTGACTCTGTTTGCTATGCTTTTTTTTAGTGCATGTACGCAAGAGACACAGAATAAAATCGGCCGCAGTATTCAAAACTGGACAGGCACGAATGGCGTTTTGGACATCTACATGGGTGAAAAACTTGTACAGCGCTTTATTAAGATTGACAAGCTTTCAACGGCAGAAGCAACGCAGGGTGACGTCTCAAGAAATTACCGTTATGGCTATGGTTACCTTGATGCAAACTTCAACTACAAAGTAGACGAAGATGAGAAAAAACTTTACTTTGAAATAAGTGATTATGCCACTCCTTACATCTTTTACGACAATCCGGGCGAAGCAAAATAATGCAACTGTTGGAACTTTTCAAATATATGATTTCCTGCAAAAGTCAAACGCCCGACGATGGCGGACTTTTGGATTTCATAGAAAATTATCTCCCAGACTTTAAAGCTGTTCGCGTCGATGTAGAAGATGTGAAAAATCTTTTTATCTACAAAAAATTCGGTGAGGGCGACCATCTTTGTTTTGCAGGGCATGTAGATGTTGTTCCCGCAGGAAGCGAAGGATGGGATACCAATCCTTATGAAGCGGTAGAAAAAGACGGGTACATTTACGGCCGCGGAACGCAGGATATGAAAAGCGGTCTGGCTGCGTTTACCCAAGCGGTGCGTGAGACTCAAGAGTTCAAAGGAACACTTTCTTTGTTGCTGACTTCAGACGAAGAGGGTGATGCCTTTTACGGAACGGTTGAGGTTTTAAAGTACTTGGAAAAAGAGGGAATGCTTCCTGATTACGCAGTCGTTGCCGAACCTACTTGTGAAGATGTCTTCGGTGACGCAATTAAAGTCGGCCGCCGCGGTTCCATTAACGGCTACATCACTGTCAAAGGCAAACAAGGTCACGCGGCTTATCCTGAAAAAGGGATAAACCCAATTAATCTTTTAGCGCCAAGATTAGCAAATATGGCAGGGGTAGACTTAGATAACGGGGATGAGTTTTTTTCTCCAAGCAAGTTCGTTATCACGGATATTCGTGCAGGAATGCAGGTGACAAATGTAACGCCAAATGAACTCAAAATGATGTTTAATGTTCGCAACACGACACTTACAACGCAAAAAGAAGTGACTGCGTTTGTGGCCAAACATTTAGACGGGCTTGACTATGAACTGCGTTTGACTCAAGGTTCGTATCCTTTTAGAACAGACACCGACACAAAAGTTGTGAAAAACATAGACGAAGCTATAGAAAAAGTGACGGGTATACGTCCAAAACACTCAACAGCCGGCGGAACAAGCGATGCGCGTTTTATGGCTCCTCTTGGCATAAAAGTTATAGAGTTCGGTGTTAGAAACGACACTATACATTCTGTTAATGAACGAACAAGCGTTAAAGAAGTGCTAGAACTTTATGAAGTGTTTAAAAATTTAATAGTTGAGTGGAAATAAAATGTTGAAAACTTTTTTTGTAACACTTCTCTTTGTCAGCACACTTTTTGGTGGTGAACTTGGATGGAACCATGACTATAAAAAAGCACTTGAACAAGCAAAAATAGAAAAAAAAGATGTTTACATGCTTATTACTTCTGCAAATTGCAGATGGTGTAGAAAATTTGAAGCAACAACACTTCAGGATGAAGCAATTTTGCAAAGACTGAATAAGCAGTACGTACTTTTGCATATAGATAGAGATGAAGATTATATGCCGGAGCATTTTAAGAAAAAACGCGTTCCAAGACATTATTTTTTAAGAGCAGATGGCACAATAATCTACTCTTTTTTAGGTTACTGGGCAAGTGAGGATTTTATATCGTTTTTAGATGATGTAGATAAAAGAAGAATTAAACAAGATAATAAATAACATATCTTCTAACGCTCGAAAACAAAGTTTACGTAGCTTTAGGGGGTTGTGTGGACTCAAAGTCCCTGCCGCTTAAGTGTGTAACATTAAATAAAAGGAAAAATAAATGAAATTCGTACAAACAAATAAGGCACCATCGGCTATAGGGCCATATTCTCAGGCTGTTGTAGCAAACGGTATGGTATTTACTTCTGGTCAGATAGCTCTTACTCCAGAGGGCGTAATGCTGGAAAATGATGTGACAATTCAAACAAAACAGGTTTTAAAAAATCTGAGTGCAGTTTTAGAAGAAGCAGGAAGTTCACTTGGCGATGTTATTAAAACGACTATATTTTTAGACTCTATGGATGATTTCGCAGTTGTCAATGAGATTTATGCAGAGGCATTCGGTTCACATAAACCGGCGCGCTCAACAGTAGCGGTAAAAACTTTACCTAAAAATGCTCTTGTGGAAATAGATGCAGTTGCACTTGTAAGAAGTAAATAACTTCTAGTAAGGGACAAAATTCTTTTTTACTAACCCGTTTAGTTTATTGCATTGCATATTAGATTTGAGTAAAAATATCAAGAACTCCTAAAAGGAGTTTTCTTGATAAAGAATCTTAGAGAGTATTTTTAAATAGAGCTACCATACCCCATCCGAAATACACAACAATCCATAAAATAAATAGTACCAGCGAAGCGTTTGCTAGTCGGGATACGGCTGAACCTTCAGTTGCAGTATAAACACCTTCTGTTTTACCGACTTTCCAAGCCATAGTCAGAATAAACGCAATCCCCGTGAATCCGAGAACGACAAACGTCAATAAGAACATAATGATTGTTTCCCATTCTAGATTCATAGGATAGCCATATAAATCATATCCGACGCCGGACATGATTTTGTAACGGATAAGCTCTCTGACACTTGAGATTAATAGCGCTACAACGACAAGTATTCCCGTTGTGACGTAGCTATTTTTGTTGCCAATCGCTAGCAAAAGAAGTAAGACGACCGAAGCAACTGTAGCCAACGAAAGCGGATGTAAAAGAAGGCTCTCTTTTTGCATCCATAATGCAAATAGTACAGCACTGATAAGCAAGCCAAAAATGGCAAGTTTAGTACCTAAACTTTTAACAAACTCTAAATATTTTGGTTCAAAATCTTTTCGTGTACTTAAAAATTGAGTGTAGTTTTGCATAAAAATTCCAGTAACGGGGATCATCAAACTCACCATAAATCCAAGACGAATAAGGTCGAGATGCATATTCCATCCTGCGTTATCAATAACACCATTTGGTGCATACCACTCCATCCATTTTGTCGGTGAAATAGCTTCAACAGCAAAGTTATGCATCAAAACACCACAAAATATCAATATACCAAAAGAGATAATTCCGATAAGAGTGCTTGAAGATGAGCCTTTTTTGTTAGCAGACTGATACCAGTAGTACATCATATAGCCAATAACAAGGGCGTAAATAAAGATAAATACCCATGCACCGGAGAGAGTATTTGCCACATACCAGCCCGAATCATAGATAACCTGAGTAAAAAGCAGCGGTGCGACTCCTAAAACAATGAGAATCGATATGCTGATTTTCCCCGTCATTATAAGGTGAGGCGTCAATATTTTCCAATAAGGACTACTTTTTTGTTGGGTACTGCCATAAAGAGAAAGACCCATAGAACCAAGTGCCAACAAAACAAAAGCGGCGTGCAGAGCCCATGTTAAAACATAGAGTCCTTGAAACACTACAGGGTAAAAAGGTATCCCCGCAGAGTCTCTCATTACATTTACGAAAGTTGAGATTTCCATTCTATAGCTCCTTATTTTGCTTGCGAAGCAATGTAGGCTGCTATCGCATCATACTCTTCATCAGGAAGAGCAATTTTAGGCATATAAGGACTTGACCCTGTGCCGATTACATTTTTCATATACTCTCTGATTCCCTCTTCACCCATTGGTCCAGCCAGTTTGATAAGTGGTCTATAGAGTCCGTCTTTTTCCAAAGAGTGACAGTTGGAGCAGGCAATGCGTGTTAGTAATTTCCCGACTTCGAGTTTATTTTCGGGTGTAATAGTACGTAGACGATCAGGAATCCAGGGGTTTACTGTTAAGAGTCCTTTAGCCGCGATGAGTTCTACCTCACTTTTAATTTCTTTTCCCGGGACATCTCTGCCGATAATTTGATTACTGTACATATATTGACCTGCAACCCACGGTTTACGCATTGTTTCACGAAGTTTTTCACCAGGCCAAACCCCTACAATTCCGATTACAAACATCATTGTGATGGCAATAGTTCGATTAATCCACTGAGGTTTTATAATCGCAACAAAGAAATAAAGCGAAAATAAAATAGCCAAAATGATACGGTTCATAATAATGGAATCTTTTGCCATTTCCAAAAGTGCTTGGGCATTTGCAGGGAGTGTATTAATGTACCACATAAAGAAAAATACGGTAACAAATCCGCCAAGCAAACTCACCCAACCCATTTTTTGCGTTAGCTCTTCTGAGAGTTCTTTATTCTCTTTGTGCATTGCCGAAGAGATAATCATCCCGATAATTCCCGACATCATAATCATAAAGCCGATACGTAAGAACATATGCGGGAAGGTGTTGGTGCCGAAAAATGCATCGCTGGCAGAACCTGTTGCATAGTAAGCATCCGTACCAGGCCACATCATAAAACTGATAATGCCGATGATTAAAGCAAGGGTTCCGACCGAGGCTAATGCAAAAGTGTAGGTGAGTTTCAGATGTGTTTTTCGATCCACTTTATCCATAAAATAGATAAGAGCGAATACTCCTATAACTTCGTAGACAAAAAATACCCACTCTGTAGCCCATACCCATACAAAGTTATGAATAAGAGCACTAATGCCTCTAGGGCTAGCGGCAGTTGCCGTATACCAAATACCCGGTCCTGTGATGGAACCGATAACGTATGAAAAAATTAACAAAAACATTCCGTAACGTTTCATATAATCATACAAGTCAGTTCTGTTCTCTTTTTGTGCCTTATGGGCTAAAAAAGCAAATAAAATAGCGGCACCGACTGAGGTGTGTGATGCCATGATATGTATAGCTCCCGTGAGTCCCATCAGCCATGCTGAGCCTATTTCGGGAACATAAAATAAGGGATAAAATCCTAATAGATCCATAAAATCCTCCTATGAGATTTAAGTATTATAAATATTTTAAAGAGAAAATGTAGGTGTTATATAAGAGCATCGAACATACATTTCCTATTTAAATAGTGTGTGTATGCACGACAACGTCGGAGAAATAGCGTAAAAAAACGTTATAATTACGGCGTTGCTATGCAATACTTTTCCGTCTGCTTGAGAGCTGCAATTCATAGAGCAGGCGGATTGTGCTTTGGTTTTCTCCTCTGTTTTTTCTCCTAATAATAATTTTCAGGAACTGGATTATAAACTTGCAGTGTTAATTTTGTGTTAAAAAGTTAATTAAAGAATTTTATAGGGAATTGTAGAACTTAAGCCGTTTTTGTATGAGATTTGAAATAAAAGAAGTAAGTTGCCCTTAAATCTGGGCGTTACCCGAGTATAACTAAAAGAGATAGTTCATCTCAAAGCGGTATTCGTTATAAGAATCCAAATCTTTTCCACTCTCGCGTTTTTCAGCATCCACTAAACCTACACGCAGTTTTGCAGTTAGTTCCGGACTGATATGCTGACGTAAGTCCAAATGCAAAATATTGCTGTCTGCCTGAACACCCGTTGCTTGTTTTGATTCATCGAAATCTTGCATGGCGTAACGTGCCAGAGCACTAAAGCCTTTAAGTACTTTATATTTTGAAAAGTCATAAAAAACTTCTGCTGACGTAGTTTTAGTATTAGCATACCAATTGTATTGGCTCATAGCACGGGTATAACCACCTGTTGGAAAACCTCTCCAAGGAGCCACAATATCTGCTTCATCGGCTACTTCAGAATAAGCTATTTGTGTAATAAAAGGCCCTTTTTTGAAAAGTAAACGGGCCATACCAAGTGAGCCGTTAAGGCTTTTTGGATCCGAGTAGCCATTGTCAGGCTGACTGGCATCCCAATTAGCTAAACTTCCATCTAAGCTGGCTCCTCCGATTGAACCGCCGCCATTGTCTATTTGACGCATATAACGAATACCTGGTGTTACAAAAATATCATAAGGGAGTTTAATGATGTAGTTTATTTCTCCTGTTATGGAAGAGAGCACGTGAGGCACAGCAGTATAGGTCAGGTCTAGTTGAATGTCTTTGAGTGATTTATTTTTTATGTCCGTAATTACAAGGGCATGCTCGGTATCTTCTCCGGCTCTTGTAAAATTTGCATAAGAGAGACCTTTATGTGCGGCGGAGTCATCCTGATTTTCCATAGGATTATCAGAAGCAGTGTTGTAGGTAATGACATCATGAAAGTCTGTGTGGTCACGTAATTTTTGAGCATAAAAATAGCCGCCGCGAATAATTGTGCTTGGAACTTCTTTAGTGATGAAGCTCATGCCCTCGAAAGTATTGGGAATCATTTTTGTGTCGTTAGAGGAGATTAAAAGCGATTCAAATATTTGACGGCCGGCTTTAAGAGAAGTTTTGTCAAATTCGTATTGGACATAGGCCTGAGCAAGAGCAAACATATGCCAGTCCCCGTCATTTAAAACGCTATTTTTACTAAAAGTATCTTTTCCTGCTTTAACATAATTAACATCAGATTCAGCTACATGAAGTGCCGAAAAAGGACTGTCAGAATAATAAGCTCCGGCTGCAGCACTAAAACCTTGGAGTTTTGCTGTTTTATAAAGCAAACTTCCGCCTAATCCAAAGGCATAATTATCTTGGTTGGTGTCATTGTCGGCTTCGCTCCAGTCCCAATTAAAAGCATTCATTCTCAGACGGCCGTAGAGCATGCCTTCAGTAAAAACATCCCCAAGATTATCAACACTCGGGGGAAGTGTGTTGTAAACTTCTGCCATATTGTTTTTGAGTTCGCGTTTGGGTTTGCTTTCTGCGGCATTGGCTATAAAACTACATGAAGATAGCAATAAGGCAAAAGTGATAATTTTTAGAATATTCATTAAATTTTTTCCTCTCGAAATAAAAAAATCAATTATTTTTTTTTGTTATGGTCGTGTCAAATACTGCAAAGTTAAAGTATATGGATTTTTTTAATGTTCTTTTATTCTTACTAAATCTTCGTTAAATTAAGCTTGATATCAAGGTTTATTGAGGAAATTTATTTTGAGTGTTTAGTATCTTGACTCTGCAATTCTTTAGAGCAATTCAAAAGTTATAAAATATCTTTATAGTATAATTTTTCACGAACTAAAGGAGAAAATCTTTGACAGATAAGAAACAACTTAAAAGAGAGCAGATTATGCAGTCTGCTTTAGAATTATTTGCTTTAAAAGGATTTTACAGTACGAGTGTGCCTGATATTGCGAGTTCGCTTAAAATGAGTGTGGGTAATCTGTATAATTATTTTAAATCAAAAGATATCCTTGCAAAAGAAATTATCAAATATATTTCCGCTTATCTTGGTAAAAAAATCAGAGAAGTCAACGAGCAAAATATTTCTACGGAAGAAAAAACAAGAAAGATTATTGAAGTTTATTTTAAAACCGCTATGTTGAAACCCGAAATGATAGATTATTTTTTAAGAATTTATCTCTCCACCCGTGAAGTTTTCAATGAGGGTTGCGAGGGAATGATTTGTGTGAATGAATTTGTCACAGAGATAATGATTTACTTTGAAGAGGGTGTGAAGTGCGGCGATTTAAGAGACCAGGATTTTTTTAGTGCTTTTGGTCTTTTTATGGGTTATCTTGGCGGCATGGTTTTTTTAAAAGGTGAAAAAATTCTACCTAAAGAGTTGGACGAATATGTTGATGATATTGCGTTTAACATCTACAAAGCTCTGAGTAAATAAACGCAATGAAAACAAAAGTATTATGGTTGAGTGCAATCGCATGCAACGGTAATACGCACTCCTTTTTAAATTATCCCTATATGGAACAGTTTTTAAACGACTTTGAATTCATCTACCATCCTGTTATTGACACCGATTATACATTAGAAGAGATAGTCTCTTCTGTAATAGCTTGCGATATTTTACTCATTGAAGGTTCAATTGCAGAGGATTTTCAAAGAGCAGATACTTCGATTGTAAAAATTATTCAAACATATTCCAAAATTGTAAAAAAAATTGTCACAGTCGGAACATGTGCCACTTTCGGTGGTATTTTTAGAGAAAGTGACTATAAAAATGTAAGCGGACTTCATTTTAATCAAGAACTTCCGACAAATACCTTTAGAGAGATAAAAGATAAAACTGTCTCAATCTCTGGATGTCCAATCCATCCTGAAGTTTTGGTCAATACACTCTATGCTATAAAAAAAGATATTCGTTTAGAATTGGACAAATATCTTAGACCAAAAGAGTACTTTGCCTATACAATTCATAATGGCTGTACAAGAAATGAATACTTTGAATACAAAGTTGACAACCATAAATTCGGTGAGTTAGAGGGTTGTATGTTTTACGATCATGGCTGCCAAGCGCCTTATACACAGGGAAGTTGTAATAAAATTTTATGGAATGAAATAAATTCAAAAACAAGAGCAGGACTTCCTTGCATGGGATGTACGGAGCCAGGCTTTCCAAGAGAAAATCTTTTTAGCACAAAGAAAAATATGGGTATACCCGAAAACTTGCCGGTTGGGGTAGGGAAACGGGTTTATTTGACTTTGGCAGGAATTACAAAAGCCTTTACTATAGAAAGACTAGAAAAGAAGTTATTAAATGATTAAACTTATAGAAAAAATTGAGGGTGAAGCGAAGCTAGACTTCAATATGAAAGATGGCAAAATAGATTTTGTAGATATAGCGTTTATGTCCACAAGAAATATTGAGAATATTTTAAAAGGTAAAGCTGCGTTTGATGCACTTGTCATAAACCCTCGTGTTTGCGGTATTTGCGGTCATGCACACTTAATGGCTACCGTACAGGCATTAGAGAGTTGTTACAAAGATTTGCAATTAACAAACAAAGCAAAAATAATTCGAGAACTTACCCTCAACTTTGAACTTATACAAAATCATTTTAAATGGTTTTACTTAACACTTCTGCCTCTCTTTGGAAAAAAACAACAAGTGCTTAAGGCTACATATCCTACGCAGCTTATGGCCAAAGCCATTGCAATTTTTGGCGGGCAGTATCCACATACTTCTTATGCCGTAGTCGGCGGAGTGGTATGCGATATTACGCATACCGACCTGATTAAACTTCAGCATTATATAGAGGAGACTGTCAAGTTTTTTGAGGAGAATCTCGTTCGTTCACAAAGCCAATCTTTTTTGGAGAGCGAAAATGTGGATGATGTGTTGAGTAAGGAGGGTGACTTAATTGAGATTTTGAAAATTATCATAAGCAATGAGTGGCTGGAGCTTGGAAAAAGTTATGACAGATATATTGTTTTTGGTGCAAATAGCTATTTTACCAAGGGTAAATCTATGAAAACGCGCCTCTCAAATAATATCTCACTAACATCGGTTAAAGAGAGCAAGCAAGAGACATCCTATGCGAAAAATGTGAGTTTTAAAAACAAATACTATGAAGTCGGTCCTCTTGCTCGAGCGATGATAAATAAAACACCACTTATAAAAGATGCCCATAAAAGATATGGGGACAGTATGTTTAGTAGAATTTTGGCAAGAGTATGTGAAGTATCCCAACTGCTGCATCACTCAAAAAAACTTATTGCCGAGCTTGATTTGAGTGAAGCCTCATACATTAAACCCTCTCAAGAGATATCAAAATTAACTGGAGCAGGAAGCGCCTCAGTAGAAGCTGCCCGAGGTTCTCTTATTCATAAAGTCGAACTTGAAAATGGTTTGATAAAAAATTATGAAATCATAACTCCGACACAGTGGAACCTCAGTGGCGGTACAAAAGACAACCCAGGTGTATCACAAAAAGCTATGATTGGACTAGAAGAAATTAGTATCGCTGAGCTTGTTTTTAAAACGTTTGATGTCTGTTCCGTTTGCACTACTCATTAAAATCAACTATAACTTTTTTTTATTTTAAAATTAATACCTGAATTTTATCTTTATAAGTATTTCTAAAGTTAATTTCCATTAAAATTGAAAGAATGAATGAGCATTCATTTTTTAAAATTCCAGGTGAGGGGTAGATTATGATTGAAAAACGAGAGGCTTTGGCAAAAATGTTCAGTGCTAAAGGATCGAAAATAAATACGAACCGCGGTGCGGAGTATTATGATTCTTTAATGGAAACTATGAAAAAAAGGCTAAATGAATTGGAGCAGACGGCTGCTGCTTCAAAGATGTCTATTACTTCTGTTTTAGAAGCGGAAGGCTTAGATAGAAGAGATTTTATGAAATGGGCAAGTGCTGCGTGTGCCGCGTTAATGCTCCCGGCAAGTTTTACCCCTCTTATCGCACAGGCGGCAGAGCTTATGAACAGAGTTCCTGTTATTTGGATTGAGTTGCAAGACTGTGCAGGTAACTCCGAAGCCATTTTAAGAAGTGATGCTCCGACTATTGATGAGCTTATTTTAGAAACAATCTCGTTGGAATTTAATGAAACGCTTATGGCAGCAGCCGGGCATCAGGCTGAAGAGCATTTAGAAGAAGCTATGCATACCTTCAAAGGGAAGTATCTTTGTGTTGTAGAAGGTTCTATTCCTCTTGGCATGGATGGCTTATATGGAACTATTGGTGCAAAAGCTGAAACTTTTAAAGATCACTTGCTCCGTGTTGCAAAAGATAGTGCTGCAGTTGTTGCTGTTGGTACGTGTGCAACATTCGGTGGTGTTCCCGCAGCATCTCCAAATCCAACAGGTGCAGTCGGTGTTCAAGATGTTGTAAAAGGAAAAGCAATTATAAACATTCCTGCTTGTCCTGCTAATCCCGCAAATATTACAGGAACGATTTTACATTTTGTTCTTACAGGCCAAGTTCCGGAACTGGACCACTTAAACCGTCCTAAGTTTGCGTTTGGCTATAGAATCCATGATAATTGTGAAAGACGTGCACACTTTGATGCAGGCGAGTTTGTGGAAGAGTGGGGCGATAAAGGCGCACAAAATAACTTTTGTCTTTATAAAATGGGATGTAAAGGTCCTATGACATTTAACAATTGTTCTATTGTCCGTTACAACAGCGGGACGAACTGGCCTATTGGTGCAGGACATGGTTGTATAGGCTGCTCTGAACCACAATTTTGGGATAAATATGCTCAAGAGAGACCAATGGCAGATACACACTTTAAAGCACCAGGCGGCGGAGTAGAAAAAACTGTTGATGAATTTGGTTTAGGATTACTCACCGCAGCAGGTATAGGAATAGGTATCCATGCAGCAGCAAGTGTTTTAGCTGGAAAAAAAGAGGGAGATGAATAATGGCAAGCAAACATATAATAGTAGATCCAATAACAAGGATTGAAGGGCATTTAAGAATTGAAGCGGTCATAGACGAGAACAATGTTATTACGGATGCATATGCTAGTTCTACAATGTTTAGAGGTATAGAGACTATTTTAAAAGGAAGAGATCCTAGAGATGCCGGCCTTCTGGCAATGAGAATATGCGGCGTTTGTACAGGTACTCACTATCAAAGAAGTATAGAGGCAGTTGAAGATGCGTTTAAGGTAACTATTCCTAAAAACGCAAGAATTGTAAGAAATTTAATTCAGGGTGCTCTTTATGTTCATGACCATGTTGTGCATTTTTACCATCTTCATGCATTAGACTGGGTAGATATCACGGGTGCTCTCAATGCTGATCCTAAGCTTGCTGCTGAAGAAGCTCTTAAGTGGACAGACACTCCATATGGAGCAGGGGAAGGTGACCTCAGGGCTATTCAAGAGAGAGTTGGAAAATTTGTAAAACAAGGGCGTCTAGGAATTTTTTCAAACGCATATTGGGGAAATAAAAATTATAAACTCTCTGCTGAGCAAAACTTAATTGCCGTAGCTCACTACTTGCAGGCACTTGATATGCAAAGAGATATGTCAAAAATGATGGCTATTTTCGGCGGTAAAATGCCTCACCCTCAATCACTTGTTGTTGGCGGTGTTACATGTGTTCAAGATATTCAAAACCCAATGAGAATTGCAGAGTATAAATCTTTACTTAACAAAGCAAGAAAATTCATTAAGAATGCTTATTTGGTAGATGTCCTTATGGCAGGTACTATTTATGCAGACGAGGCACTTGATGGTACAGGTTCTGGACTTAAAAATTATATGAGTTACGGAGATTTTAAACTTGACGATACAGGTTTTTATAATTCAGCAAGTTTATTCCCTTCAGGCGTAGTTTTAAATGGTGATTTGACGAAACTTTATCCGCTAGATCAAACGAAGATTACGGAAGATGTTTCTCATGCATGGTATGAAGGTGCAAATGATAAAGGTCTTCACCCGTATGATGGAGTGACAAATCCTAAGTACACCGGTTTAGAGAAGAAAGAGGACGGGTACTCCTATTTAAAAACAAATGAAAAATATTCTTGGATTAAATCTCCGCTGTATGATGATACAAGAATGGAAGTCGGCCCACTTGCAAGAATAGCTGTTGGTCTTGCTGCAGGTGATGTTAATATCACAAAATATGCCGTAGGATTTTTGACAAAGCTTGGAAAAACTTTAGGTCTTGAAGGCGCTGCTCCGGCATCTGTGATTTTTTCAACAGTAGGCAGAACAGCCGCACGTGCTATTGAGACTGAACTGATGGCTGATGTTATGATGGGCTGGGTTGATGAACTGGCTGCTAATGTTGCAGCAGGCGATGTGAGTACTTGGACAGAATTTGATTTTGACAAAGTTTCTAAAGATGCCAGAGGTTTTGGTATGGCGGAAGCTCCTCGTGGCGGTTTAGGTCACTGGGTAGTCATTAAAGACGGCAAGATTGAAAACTATCAGGCGGTAGTTCCTTCAACATGGAATGCTGCACCAAGGGATTATAAAGGCAGAATGGGCGCTTACGAAGCTGCTCTTGTCGGTACTAAAGTATCTAATCCGGAACAACCACTGGAAATACTTAGAACTGTACACAGTTTTGACCCTTGTATTGCATGTGCTGTTCATATTGTGGACACCAAAGGAAAAGAACTTAGTAGTTTCAAAGTAAACACTAGCTGTGCCGTATAAGGAGCCTGTCATGAGTTATAAAAAAGTACAGAGGATGACTGGGGCGATGAGAATCAACCACTGGGTGGTTGCTATCTCTATGATAGTTGCAATTGTAACCGGCCTTTATATCGGTCATCCCTATTATCAAAGTTTTATCGCAGATCCAGCTGTTGATAAATATGTAATGGCGTGGAATAGATTGGCACACTTGATTGTTGCTATTATCTTTGACGTGAGTAGTATCGTAGTCGCCTACTTATACTTTTTTTCAAGATTTGAAAAACCTTATAAGAAGTTAATACCGACATTTACAAATATAAAAGAATTTTTTGATGTGTTAGTTAATCTTATAACACTCAATCGTGTGAAAAAGTTTGATTCGTCCCATGCAGACAGCTTTAACGCTATCTTTTTCTTTGTGTTTCATATGTTATTAGTTTGGATGCTTTTGACTGGACTTCAAATGTATGTTCATGGACTTGCATCGGGGATGAGTTCCATTGGTGAATGGTGGCCTGCAATGTTGCATTTGGCAACTGATTGGACTGTTACTGTTACAGGCGGTACCTTTATGGATGTGAGAATATCGCACCATTACACTATGTATGCTATTATCGCTTGGATTATGTTTCATGTTTATTACCAAGTGTGGCGAACTATCTTCTGGAAAGAGGGAGATATCAATATAGTGGTTGGCGGGAATAAGTTTATAGAAGAATAACTACTGTTTATACGCCAAAGGAATAAAATCCCTTTGGCTACGCTAGCCGCTTAGGCGCTGAAGCTAGCCTCGTACGAGGCAGAAAATCATGGAGTTTATTAATAATGAGAACAGCAATAGTTGGAGCGGGTACAGTTATTTACCAAGATGAAGGTGTTGGCGTTTATGCTGCAAAATATCTTGAAGAGAATTTTACATTTTTAGATGATGTGACATTAGTTGATGGCGGAGTGTTAGGCTTTCAGTTAATGACATACTATCAAGAGTATGACAAAGTAATAATTCTCGATACTATAACCATGAAGGATGAGGTCGGTTCTATTTATAACCTTCCATCAGAAGAACTTTTGGGTTTAGGAAGTTATAAACAAACAGCTCATGAAGTAGAAATCATAGAAATGTTAGAAATATGTTCACTTTTAGAAAGGATGGCAGAAGTTAATATCATTGGAATAATTCCAAAAGATATTGAGACTGTAAATATTGGTTTAACGAACGAGATGAAAGCTGCGTTTCACAAACTTGTAAACGCAGCAACAGCTGAATTAGATAAATCTGGTATAAAATATAAAAGAAATTCTTCTACAGTAGAACTTGAAGATATAATACAAATATATGCAAATCCACAAAGTGAGTTTAAAAATGGCTATCCAACAAATTATCAAATACAATAGCGAAAGTAAATATTTTGCAGGTTTTTTACAAGCCATGATAAAAGAGAGCGGGATTGTAGGCAGTGTTTCTCAAAGTGATGAGAGCATTGTCTTAAAACTTGATGACAGTGATGCAAACGCAGTGACTGAATTTAGTGCATTGTCAAATAAGTATTTGGCACATTCTCTCTTTTTGGGTGAAATACAGACTATAAATATAGATGCAAATCACCCTAAAGCCGACTTTACATCTCCAAGTTATGACATCTCTGCATGTCCGAGATGTCTGGAAGCATTAACAGATCCTTCAAGTGAGGATTATTTAAACGATTCTCTCAGATGCAATCACTACTCAAACGAAATAAGCGCAGAGTTTTATGACAATAAATATTACTCCCCTCACTACACTCAGGGAAGTGCTCTTTTAGTAGTGGATCCAAAAAATGTACAAAAACTTTTCGTCATGACCCCTGATGAGATAAAAGCTCTTTTTAGTATAGAAAAACCGACTCTAAAGGTGACTATTAAGGACGAAACGCTTAAAGAATTAAGCGGAAAAAAATTTATAAATATTAAATCTCCTCACAGTATAAAAAGTAATCTTGTTGCCCTAAATGCAAGAGAGAGTGAAATTGAGTATCTTTTTTATGAAGAGAGTGATGATCTAAAAGTCGCAGTTGTACAAAAAAATATTACTGTTATTAGAGATGTCAGAGGCGTGAGCAAAAAGCTTCAAGATTTGCATACAGATAATGTACTTAACAGGTTTTTAAATATTGCCAAAGAGGCTGGATTCATAAAGGGCGTCATTGGTGTAAATCTTAGCAGCAGAAATGGAATTACTTTTCTTGTATCCAATGAGACTGGAGCTAAAATAGTCATTAAGTTTCAGCCTTTTGTACTTAATGATGTTTTAGAACTTATGGCAAAAGATAAAAATAAATCAAGGCTGCTTCCAAATTTTTCACAAAAATTTCCGCAGATAATGCAGGAGCTCTCAGAGAACGAGAATTATGGTCTTTTTGAGACTATTGCAACTGTTTTAGAGTTACAAGAAAAAAGTTTTGAATCTGTAAGCGATAAATCTTTAGAGTTTCACGGAAACGGCGGACTTAAAATAGATGCGAACTTCAGTGATGAAGGTTTTGACTATGTCTCTTTTTTAGGTTCTATTATGAGCTTTAAACTTGCAAATACTGATGAACATTACTTAGCGTACTCAATTTTTGAAGCCCTTGGAGATATGGCTATTCAAACGCTGTTACAGTTAAAGGTAAGGTTTAAAGTTGAGAATGTTGTCATGATGGGCGATATGTTTGAAAATAGCGTACTTTACAGTAGAATATTGAGTAAATTTACAACAAGTAATCCATATTTTTCAAAAGGTTTCGCATTAGATGATTAAAGAAGGCTATTTTATACAAGGGGTAGTCCAAGGTGTCGGATTTCGCCCTTTTGTGTATAAAATGGCGCATGAGCTAAATTTAAAAGGCTTTGTGAAAAATAGTGCAACTGGCGTAAGCATTGAAGTTCAAGGACAAAAAGAAGCACTTGAACTTTTCCAACTCTATTTAAGTTCAAGAATACCGCCGCTTACGCGCATAGATTCCATCACAAAAACGCAGCTTACTCCGACAAATTTACAAAGTTTTGAGATTATTCAAAGCGACACTGCCGCATCGTCCAAATCTGCTCTTGTTTCACCCGATATAGCCATTTGTAAAGAGTGTCTGCAAGATGTCAAAAATGCAGGAAAGTATCATAACTATTTTGCCACAAACTGCACAAACTGCGGACCGAGATACTCTATAATCCAAACTGTTCCTTATGACAGAAAACAGACCTCCATGAGCAAGTTCGAGATGTGCTCTTCGTGTCAGGAAGAGTATGCAAATCCGCTCAACAGACGTTACCATGCACAGCCAATCTCCTGTAACTCCTGCGGCCCGACACTCTCTCAAAGTATTGGGAAAACGGCTGCGTTTATCAACAATGGAAAAATTGTTGCTATTAAGGGAATAGGCGGATTTCATATTGTTTGTGATGCAAGCAATCATGAAGTGGTTCTCAAGTTGAGGGAGTTTAAAAACCGTCCTTCAAAGCCTTTTGCCATTATGTGCAGAGATGCAGAGCAAGTGCAAGAAATTGCCACAGTAAACGTGAAGGAGTTGGAACTTCTCACGTCCAAAGAAGCACCTATAGTTATTTTAGATAAAATCCAAAACGCAGGTATAAAACTCTCTGCGTACGTAGCTCCAAATATCAATAGAATAGGCTGCTTTTTACCCTATACTGCTTTGCATCATCTTCTTTTTAAACTTTTAAAAAACCCTATTGTTGCGACGAGTGCAAACTTGGGCAATGAGCCTATCATAACCGATAGCGAGACACTCATGAGCAAACTTCCCTTTGTAGAATTTATTCTTGATTTTGACAGAGATATCATCAATGGGGTGGATGATTCTCTCGTACAGGTTATAGCAGGTAAAAAGCAGACTTTAAGGCTTGCTAGGGGATATGCTCCAAAAGTCATAAAACTACCGTATAAGAGTGAAAAAAAGATTTTGGCAGTCGGGGCAAATGCGAAAAATTCAGTTGCGTTTGTTATAGATGACCAGATAATAATTTCACCCCATATAGGTGATTTGGACTCTTCAAAAGCCTTTGGATTTTTTGAGCGGACAATTGAGACTTTTAAAAATTTTTACGACTTTGAGCCGGAACTTATTGTTCACGATAAACATCCTTCTTATATGAGTACAAAATGGGCAAAAACGCAGGGCAAAAAGCTTGTAGCAGTGCAACACCATTTAGCCCATATTTATGCCGCTAAAGCTGAGTTTGGACTTCATGGCGATTACCTCGGTTTTAGTTTTGACGGAACAGGTTATGGGGAAGAGAAGGTGAATGGCGAAGCCAGAGAGGCTGCGCTGGGGCAGGGAACACTCTGGGGTGGAGAAGTGTTTGTTGGAGATACCCGTAAATACAGTTTCAAAACCATTAAACTTTTAGGCGGTGAAAAGGCTATAAAAGAGCCTCGAAGAGTAGCCCTGAGTATGCTTTTTGAAAAATACACTCTAGAGATGATTATGAAATTGCCATTAGCCTGCGTCACTGCGTTTAGCGCTGAAGAGATAAAAATACTGCATCAAAGTTACAGTAAAAATCTCAACGCTCCACTTAGCTCTTCTGTTGGGAGAATGTTTGACGCAGTTGCAAGTTTTGCAAATCTGCTGCAGTTTCAAAGTTATGAAGGTGAAGCCGGACTCATTTGCGAGCAAAATTATAAGCCACAAATCACAGAAGCATTTGAGTACAAAATAGTTGATGGAATAATAGACATCGCTTTTGATTTCTTTGACAAAGAGATAGTTTCAAAGTTCATAAATACTTTGGTGAATATCGTGATAGAAATTGCAAAAACGGAAAAAATGGAAGTTATTCTCAGCGGCGGCGTTTTTCAAAACAAAACACTGCTAGAGCTTCTTATAAAAGAGTTTGAAGAAGAAAAAGTTACTTATTATGTCCAAGAGGAAACCGCCATCAATGACGGCGGAATAGCCTTGGGACAGCTCTATTATTATTTAAGTGCACGTAACATTATTGGAATTTAGATTCACTCATAGCAGTAATTCTTCTTTGTGAAGAGGCAAGGACTTTTAAAAGTTCACTTGTAGTAACTTTAAGTTCTGCATGATAAAACTTCGCCTTATCGAGATCCATAACTTTTATTTTGGAACCTCCCGTAAGCATCGAGAAAAAGCTTGGTTTTTTGTCTTTAAAAAATATTTCAAAAACTCTTAAATACTCACTATGCCACTTGCCGTGCAAGGTTTCAATCTCAGTGTAAAACTGCATACCTAAAATTTCTTTTACACGGTTGTCTTGGTTATAAAGCCACTTACCGAATTCACACTGCGTTTTTGCTACGGCTGTCGGATTCTCAACTTCTCTACCTTGAACGAGCGCTTCAATTTTGGCCATCTGCAATTCATGTGATTTTCTTGCATTATCAATAGCATCTAAGCTTTTACTTTTATTCATTATTCTATCTTTCTTGAGGAAATAATTTTATATATTATTGCATAAAATATTAAAAAAACTATATAATCATAATAATTAAGAAAAAGGGATAATTACATGCCACAGCCAATACCAATAGATAATGAAATAAAACTAAGTAGTAAAAGATATATCGTTTCAAAGACGGATGCAAAAGGGATTATAGAATATGGCAATGATTATTTTGTTGAAATTTCAGGCTACACAGAAGCTCAACTTATAGGACAGCCGCACAGTATTGTAAGACACCCGGATATGCCGAAGGTTGTTTTTAAAATGATGTGGGACCGAATTAACAGGGGCAAAAATATTATGGCCGTCGTTAAAAATCTTGCTAAAGATGGCAGTTACTACTGGGTTGTAACAGAGTTTGAACCAAAAATAGACCCTATTACAAACGAGATACTTTCGCATACAGCTTTTCGAAGAGCTGCACCGCAAAAAGCTATAGATACCATGATACCAATTTACCAAAAACTTTTGGAGATAGAAAAAACTGGCGGAATGGAAGCGAGTGAAAAATATCTTCGCGGATTTTTTGAAGACAATAAAACGACTTATGATGAATTTATAGATAAACTAGTAGGAAATAGCGGAATTTTTAAACTATTTTTTACTGCTATGAAAAAATTATTTTCATAAATTTTAAAATCTCTCAAAAGCAGCTGAGCGAAGAATAAAACAAACTAAATTTTAATCATTCTTCATTATGCTGTAATTGTGCAAATTTTCGAAACGATATTAACAAAAATTCGAGTATTATGCCGCTATAAAATATAGGTCTGGAATTTTATTTTTGGATAAAGAGCGGGAAAAGATAATGTCCGATATACCTTTAATAATAGTCGCTATGGCCGGGGCGGTTTTGTTCGCTCCTTTTATAGCCCAAAGTTTGCGAATGCCTCTTGCAGTAGTTGAAATTCTTCTGGGATGCGGCATTGGTTACTGGGGTATTTTGGATGCGAATACTTATGTTCCTATTATTGCTAAAACAGGTTTTTTATTTTTAATGTTTCTTGCCGGAATAGAAGTCAATCTCAAAGCATTTTTAACAATGGAATCTTCGCTCTTTAAACGGGCTATCGGCTATTTCATAATACTTTATTCGCTCTCAGCTTTAATTGTTTGGGGCTTTGATTATTCGTTTATCTATTTAGTTGCGTTTCCTATTGTTTCTTTGGGCATGATTATGGCTCTTGTTAAAGAGTTTGGCAAAGAAGAACCTTGGCTAAAACTCGCACTCATTATTGGGATATTGGGCGAGCTTATCAGCATAGCGGCACTTACTCTTTTGAGCGGTGTTTTGAAATATGGCGTAACACTCAACTTCATCTTGGCTATTGGAACTTTAATTTTCTTTTTGTTTGCGACTGTTCTCATGTTTAAAGCAGTGAAAATACTTTTTTGGTGGTATCCAAAACTTAAAAAAGCAATCATGCCAGAACGCGATAACCGCGATAAAGACGTACGTCTCTCTATGGCGCTCTTTTTTGCCATGATTGCAGCCATGATATACCTCGGACTGGATATGGTTTTGGGTGCTTTTATTGCCGGAATGTTTGTCGCGACTTTCTTTGAACATAAAAAAGAACTTCCACACAAACTCTCTTCATTGGGATTTGGATTTTTAATCCCTGTGTATTTTATTTACGTTGGTTCAACGGTAAATATGGATGCGCTTTTTTCTCCTTCTATCTTACTGCTTTCCTTACAAATTGTGGGTATTATTGTTGCCCTGCGTATTGCCAGTTCTATGATATATCTGAGAGAACTTGGTCTGAAAAATACGCTTATGTTTGCCATGGGTGACTCAATGCCTCTGACTTTTTTGTTAGCGGTTGCAACAATCGGAATTGGGGCGAATGCAATAAGTTTGGAAGAATATTCTTCACTCGTAATTGCGGGAATGATAGCCTCTGTTTCTATGATGAGCATTATTCAGATTGTGACCTATTATGCTCCTGATAAAAACTACTGTCTTCTTCCAAAAGATTAAGGTGGTAGTGTATTCATTTTAGATTTACATTATGATAGAATGGTTTGAATAGATATTTTATATAAAAGGACTTTTATGAATAGCCTTCGCAGAGCCACTTCTCTCACAATTACATTTTCTTTTTTGATTATGAGTTATACGGGTTTCATACTTTTTATAGCCCCAAAAGGACGGGTTGCCAATTGGACGAATTGGGAGCTGTTGGGTCTGGATAAAACGCAGTATGGAAATTTGCATGCAACATTCATGGTACTTTTCTTTGTGGGTGTTTGTTTTCATATTTATCTCAACTGGTCACCGCTTATGAGCTATTTTAAAAATAAAAGCAGAGAATTTTCCTTATTGACTAAAGAATTTGTTTTTGCATTTCTTCTCAATCTGTTTTTTGTCCTAGGTGTTTTATTTTACTGGGTCGGGTTTGAGCAATTTTTGGATTTTCAAGACAATATGAAAGCTAGTTGGGAGAAAAAAGCAGATAAAGCTCCTTACGGACATGCGGAACTTTCTAGCGTAGAAGAGTTTGCCAAAATAACCGGTACAGATGTAAACACTATTGTTGAACAACTCACAGCCAAAAATATACAAGGTGTGAGTTTGGAAAAAACAATTGAAGAGATTGCCAAAGAAAACAAAAAATCTCCTTTTGAACTTTTTGAGATGATAGATGTAAAGAAAAAAATGAGCGCACTTAAAGAAGGCGGAGGCTATGGCAGACTTTCTTTAGCAGAAGCATGCAACCAATATAATATTGACATAGACAAGGCACTTGAGATTATAAAAGAAAAAGGTTTTGTAGCGACGCAAGAGAACACTGTTCGAGAAATTGCTGATGCTTTACACACAAGCCCGATACAGCTTTTAGAGATGCTTCAATAAGCTCATCAATATTTCTTCCTGTTTATCTTGGGTATAGTTAAATTTAAATTCAATCTCTTTGAGATAATAAAAGAAATTATCATGACGGGTACCTTTATATTTTAAAATAGATTCTTCAAAAAAAAGCCAAAAATTTGTAATTATATTTTCTTTTTTTTGCGTTTTAGAAATTTTGTTGAGCATCATAAATTTAGAGAATTCTTTAAAATATATGGCTTGTGCCCCATCATCTAAAAACTGCTGTTTGTACATATTGAGGCTTGGCATGAGCAGATTGTAAACCTTCTCTTCGTAGTAAAAGCTTAAAAAGTTTTGCGCATCAAAAATATTTTCTTTTATCTTCTTTTTACTTTGCGGCAGATAGATGTATTCGTCGTATTCTATAACCTTTTTGTCGCGGTACTCGTTTTCTAAATAATTTGCAATCAGACTTCTGAAGAGCTCATAGCGTTTTTGCACGGTGAGATAATTAAGCTGCAAAATTTTTGCTGCTTTGTTCACACTCATGTCATCACAAAAACATTGGATAATCTCCAACTCTTTTGTGATTTTATTTGGAGAAAACTTTTTTTTGCATCCAGAACACTTCAGCTGACCTGTTTGAAGTTTATATAGTTTTTTATTATGACAGTAAATACATTCCATGAGAAAATTTTAGCACAGTTTGGTCCCGAAAATAACTAAGAAAGAATGAAATTAATATTAATTTTAAAATAAAGTAATAGAATATGAATGCTTATTCATTATGGAGATTGTTTAAATGGAAAATTTAGGTTTACTTCTTATTTTTTGGTATGGCGTTTTACATGCGTTTGGCCCTGATCATCTTACTGCCATTGCAGATTTTTCTATAGGTAAAAATAAAAAAAAGACTATAACCATTACCGTATTGTTTGCAATCGGCCACGGTTTAACGCTTTTTGTTTTTGCAAAGTTACTTGAATCTTATCATATAAGCGATGCTGTTTTAGGCTATGGCGATACAATTTCCTCTTTAGTGATTTTAGGCATGGGGCTCTATCTATTATATATGGTCTTCAGTGACAAGATTCAGCTGAATAAACACTACCACGAGGGCAAAGAACACATTCATATCTGGTTTGGAAAAGAACACGAACACAGCAATAAAGACACAGCCTCTGCATTTACCATTGGTGCGTTGATGGGAATAGGAGGAGTGCGTGGAATGTTAGTCACGCTGGGGATGATTGAAGGGCAAAGTGTTGATTTAGTTATGGTGATGGCGTTTGCTCTTGGAGTAATGGTGATTTTTGTAGGCTTTGGTGCGGTGATACTCACCATTAATAAAAATCTTTTAAATTCAAAACAAAATCTACGAAGAGTTTTCGCTACCGCGGGAGTCATTTCCCTTGTTGTGGGCTCAAATATGATAGTCGGATAAATAAACTTAAGGAAATACAAATATGTGTAAAGATTGTGGTTGCAGTATAACTGATAATGTAAAAAGAGATAGTCATAACCATGGTGAAGGACATTCACATGAACACAATCATGGAGATTCTCATTCTCATCAAGAAGCGCATGCACACTTACATGACAACCCTCAGCTTAATGATCCAAAAACTATCTCTGTCATTACAAAAATATTGGATAAAAACGACCAGGAAGCGGGGCATAATCGTCAGCACTTCAATGAACATGGCGTTTTGTGTATTAATCTTATGAGCTCACCAGGCAGCGGTAAAACGGCTCTTTTGGAGCACTTGGCCGATATTGCGGATTTTAAATTCGGTGTGGTTGAGGGTGACTTGGAAACAAGCCGCGATGCCGATAGGCTTAAGGCTAAAGGAATTCAGGCACATCAGATTCAAACAGGTTCAGCCTGTCACTTGGATGCATTTATGGTACATAAAGCGCTGCATCACATGGATTTAGACACTTTAGATGTCTGTTTCATAGAAAATGTAGGCAATCTAGTCTGTCCTGCTTCGTATGATGTCGGAAGTCATTTAAACATTGTGCTTGTCAGTATTCCCGAAGGTGAAGACAAGATAGCAAAATATCCGGTAATGTTTCGTCAGGCAGATTTGATTTTGTTTACAAAAATGGACTTACTGCCACACTTTGAATATGACATAGCAAAAGAGAAAGAGATGGCAAGAAAACTCAAACCAAATGTAGACATTCTTGAAGTAAGTACAAAAGATGAAGCAAGCCTTAAAAAAGTAGCACAGTGGATTAAGTTCAAAATGGAGATGAGATAATGTGCCTCTCAATACCAAGCAAAGTTGTCAAAATTGACAAAGAAAATAACATGGCAACCGTGGATACAATGGGTGTTAAACGCGACGCCAGTTTAGACTTAATGGCTGAAGATGACGTTAAAGTAGGAGATTATGTTCTTTTACACATTGGTTTTATTATGAATAAAATTGACGAAGAAGACGCGATGCTGAGTCTGGAGACTTACAAAGAAATCATAGAAGCGATGGATGAAGAAGAACGACAGAGGACGATTTTAGAAGATGACAACTGCGTCAATAGAGGCGTATGAAATGCAACTAGAACTTAAAAATCTTTATAATGATTTTAGAGATGCAAAAACTATCAAAGCGTATGCAAAAATTATTCAAGAAGATGCAAAAAAGTTAAATAAAGAAATTCATATAATGGAAGTTTGCGGCGGGCATACCCATACCATTATGAAGTATGGTGTTTTACAGCTTTTGCCCCAAAATATCAAGTTTGTGCATGGCCCGGGTTGTCCTGTTTGTATC
>Ga0180732_1000399_pt1 | contig 38696 bp, 33 predicted proteins | sample KR11_01MetaG_FD_148674 | JGI IMG/M metagenome (GOLD analysis project Ga0180732, IMG submission 148674) | Groundwater microbial communities from the Olkiluoto Island deep subsurface site, Finland - KR11_0.1 MetaG | ecosystem: Environmental > Aquatic > Deep subsurface > Groundwater | place...
ATATATCTTGCATATTCAATTGACAAAAAACGAGAGCAGATAAAAAACTTTTATGTAGGCTTTTTGCCGCACGTGCTGGTTCTTGGAATCTTAACTTTACTTATATTACTTCAACCCGATTTTGGTTCTGTTGTTATACTATGCTCTCTGACATGGTTAATGCTTTTTGTGGGAGGTGTAAGAATATTATATCTTGGTTCGTCAGTGCTTCTGATTCTACCCGTTGCTTATTTCTATATGATAAGTGCTGGCTACAGAGCTAAACGCTGGCTAAGTTTCTGGGATCCCTGGCAATATTCTGCTGATGAAGGATACCAGATAGTTCACTCCTTAATGGCTTTCGGAACAGGCGGAATATGGGGCACAGGTATAGGGAACGGTTATCAAAAACTTTATTATCTTCCCGAACCTCATACCGATTTTATTCTTTCTGTTATTGGTGAAGAGCTGGGACTTTTTGGCGTTGTGATTATTATAATTTTGTATGCATTTATACTATTTAGAGGAATCAGTATCGCCAGAAAAACCGATGATCCTTTTGGTGCATTGCTGGCAACAGGAATTACAATAGCGGTAGGTATGCAGGCTTGTATAAATATGGGCGTTACTCTTGGTCTTTTGCCAACGAAAGGGCTTACGCTTCCATTTTTAAGTTACGGCGGGACATCACTTCTTATAAATATGGCAGCAATGGGAATACTGATGAATATCGGAAATCCGATCACCAAAAAGTCATATAGCAGGTAAGAATTAATGGCCATGCGCATTATCATTGCAGGAGGCGGTACAGGAGGTCATTTGTTTCCCGGAATTGCTATAGCTCAGGAATGTATTTCAAAGTACCCTGACACAAGTATCCTTTTTACAGGAACAGGGAATTCTTTTGAAAAGATAACCTTAGCCAAAGCAGGTTTTAACCATAAAACTATTACAGTAGAAGGTATAAAAGGGCGCACAATTGCAAAGCAGTTAATATCGGCTTTTAAAATACCAAAAGGCATTTTTGACTCATTCAAAATACTAAAGGCATTTAAACCAAACCTTGTTTTTGGTGTGGGCAGTTATTCTTCCGGTCCTGTTATTCTGATGGCATGGTTGCTTGGAATTAAGATAGCTTTGCATGAGCAAAATATTTTGCCCGGGATTACAAACCGGATGCTGTCTTATTTTGCCGACCGAATATATGTATCTTTCGAAAAAACAAAAAAGCTGGCACATCCTGAAAAAGTATTTGTTTCAGGAAATCCCTTGAGAAAAGAAATAACTGATATCGCAGAAAATAATATTACAGATTATGGCCTGAGCAAAAAGGCATTTACAGTATTGATCCTTGGAGGAAGCCAGGGCGCTCACAGCATAAATATTGCAATTATTGACGCTCTATCAAATATCAAAAATAAAGAGGGTTTTTTATTTGTGCACCAGACAGGTTCTTCAGATACGGAAACTGTTGCCAAAGCATATGCGCAACATAAAATTAGCTGTGATGTAAAACCATTTTTTGATGATATGGCAACAAAGTACAGCCAGGCTGATTTAATAATCTGCAGAGCTGGCGCAACTACTGTAGCGGAAATCACAGTAATAGGGCGCGGGGCAATTTTTGTTCCCTATCCTTTCGCAGCAAATGACCACCAGACTCAAAATGCAAAGGCGCTTTGTGATGCGGGTGCTGCTAAAATGATTACGGAAAAGGATTTAACCGGAAAAATACTTGCTGAAAAAATTGAGTATTTTTCAGAAAACAAACAAGAACTCAGCAAAATGGCATCTTTGGCAAAAACATTCGGCAAACCCGATGCAGCGGCTGTTATTATAAATGACTGCTATAAAATGTTTAATATTTAAGGCGGCAATAAAGCATGTATAGAAAAAAATATCACATACATTTTGTTGGAATCGGTGGAATCGGTATGAGCGGCATCGCCGAACTGCTGCTGAATCTTGGTTATAAAGTTTCGGGTTCCGATAGGGCTTCAACAGATATTACCGACCGATTAATAAGACTTGGCGGCCTTTTATATAAAGGACATCATGAAAGCAATATCGAGGGCGCTGACGTTGTTGTTATCTCTTCTGCGGTCAGTTCCGATAATCCTGAAGTTGTTGCTGCAACGCAAGTATCCATACCTGTGATACCAAGAGCTGAAATGCTTGCGGAACTTATGCGCCTAAAATACAGTATCGCTGTTGCAGGTGCACATGGTAAAACCACAACTACATCCATAATAGCATCCGTTCTTGCAAAAGGAGGACTTGATCCAACAGTAGTAATAGGCGGAAAACTTAAAAGCATAGATTCAAATGCCCTTCTTGGACAGGGAAATTACATTGTAGCTGAGGCCGATGAAAGTGACGGATCTTTTCTGAAGTATTCGCCTGCCATAGCTGTAGTAACCAATATTGATAAAGAACATCTTGATTTTTATAGTGATATAGACGCAATAAAGGATGTGTTTTTAAACTTTATAGACAGAATACCGTTTTACGGTCTTGCAGTACTATGCTTAGACAATGAATACATTCAGGATATCATTCCGAAAATCAAAAAACGCTTCACTACTTATGGAATGAGCTCACAGGCGGTCTTTCAGGCTAAAAATGTTTCAATTGAAGGATTAATAACAAGGTTTAAAGTTTATTATAATGGAAATGCTCTGGGTGAAATAGCTCTTAATCTTCCCGGAATTCATAATGTATATAATTCTCTTGCCAGTATCGCAGTCGGCATGGAACTCGACATATCTTTTGATATAATAAAAGATGCTTTAGAAACTATGCAGGGAGTTCAACGCAGATTCGAGATAAAAGGTGAAGCAAAAGGAATTACAATTATGGATGATTACGGACATCATCCGACAGAAATCCGAACTACATTGCAGGCAGCAAAAGATTGCTGGCCGGAACGACGTGTTATTGTTGTTTTTCAGCCTCATCGGTATTCCAGGACAAAAGCGCTTTTTGATGATTTTACCCGCGCATTTTATCAATCCGATCATCTTGTAATTCTTCCGATCTATCCGGCAGGGGAAAAAGAGATCGAAGGTATTGATTCCAGATTCTTGTGCGAGGAAATTGCAGCTCATGGTCACAAAGAAGTTGTTTACATGGATGATATGGAAAGTTCAGTTGCATATCTTAAAGAAAAATTAGTTAAAAACGATATACTGCTCACACTTGGAGCAGGAGACGTCTGGAAGGTCGGTATGGCAGTTTTTGATTCTTTATCGAAAGAAAAATAAAATGCTGCTTGATCAGAATATAAGAAAATGGCTCATTAATTTTTTTGGCAGCAACGTCAGATTTGATGAACCAATGTCAAAGCACACATATTATAAGATAGGAGGTCCGGCTGAAGCATTTGTAACTCCCGGAAGCTTCGAACAACTTACAGAACTTGTATCATGGTCGGAAGAAAAGAATATCCCGTATATCGTAATAGGAGACGGATCAAATCTTCTTGTAAGGGATAAAGGAATACAGGGAATAGTAATTGTTCTTACAAAATGTTTAGACAAAGTCTCTCGTATAAAAAGTGAAAATGAATCGGTTATAATTACTGCAATGGCCGGAGTCAGAACTCAAACTCTTTGCCGCTTTGCCATAGAAAAAGGATTATCGGGAATGAATTTTGCTTTGGGAATTCCAGGAACCGTTGGCGGGGCTATCATGATGAATGCCGGAACATCATTGGGTTCAATATCTGATATTCTTGAATCTGTAAATGTTTTGCCATCTTCGGGTCCTGTATTGAAAATAGAAAAAGATGATATCGATTTTTCTTACAGGAATCTCTCTTGGAAAAATGAAATGATTATTCCTGGGAATGGAGATCCAATAATACTGGAAGGTTTTTTCAGGCTGGGAATGTCCGATACACTTCAACTGAAAAAAGAGGCAGATATAATTTTAAAAAAGAAAAACGAGAGTCAGCCGACCAAAATGCCTGGTGCGGGATGCTTCTTTAAAAACCCACCGTCAGGCAAAACAGCAGGACAACTTATTGACATGGCTGGCCTTAAGGGAGCACGCGTCGGTGGAGCGGAAATTTCTGCAAAACATGCTAATTTTATAGTTAATACAGGTAACGCATCGGCTTCTGAAATACTTTCTCTTATGCAATTAGTGCAGGAAACAGTATTTCATAAATTTAACATTAACCTTTTGCCGGAGGTTAAAATTGTTGGGATTTAAACGTTCGGGAAAAAAAATAATTCATAAAAATAAATTTAACAGAAAAAAGCGGCTTGGCAATATAAAGGATCGTATGACCTTTTACCTTAAGATTAGTCTTGTCCTCATGATTGTTCCGGCTGTAAGTCTTGCTTTTATTTTTATATATGACTGTGTAACACAATCAGAATATTTTACAGCAAAAATCATTAGAATTAAAGGCACCGATATTTTGTCAAAGGAAGAAATAATTAAAGAATCCGGAATCTCTCCCGGAGATAATATTTTTGCTATAAATATCTCTAAGGTCAGAAGAAAACTATTGGCAAACCCATGGACGGCTGAAGTTGAAGTTAAAAGAATGATACCATCGGAAATGGCAATAACAATAAAAGAACATAAATGTTTAGCCGTACTTGATCTTGGGAAAAAGTATTTACTAAATGAGCAGGGAGAAGTTTTTAAAGAAAAGGATGTCTCTGATGCCGAGGGGGTTCCGATAATACAGGGGCTTTCCTTTTTAGATTTAGATTTAAGCGGAAGTAAAAATTCAGAACAATTTGATGCTGTAATGACAGTATTAAAACTAGGGCGGAAACCCGAATGCATTCTGCCAAACTCAAAGATAAAGTTTATTCAGGTTGACAGGGAAATCGGTTTAACAATTATTGCTTTCGAAGAAAACAGAATCATAAAGATTGGATACGGCAACTATCAGGATAAGTATGAAAGACTGAAAACCGTGCATAACCAAGTTAATAATGAAATGAATTTTAAAAATTATGAAACCATATATTTGGATAACGGTCTTGATCGTGTGGTTGTATGCCCTGCAATTGAGTTGCCGTCAGATGAAGTTGACAACAATGTTGTGCAAAAAGCTAAAAGCCCTGGGAAGCAGGTAAGACTTGCAAGTGAACCTTGGTTTTTTGCTTGATGAATTATATTTATACTTAAACCATAGCGTTTAATTATTCAATAAGGAGGATTAATATGCCGGTACGGGATAATATTGTTGTCGGCCTTGACATCGGGACAACTAAAATCTGTGCAGTTGTAGGAGAGCTGACAGATAGAGATGTTAATATAATTGGAATAGGCACTCATCCCTCCATTGGTCTCAGGAAAGGTGTTGTCGTAAATATAGAATCTACAGTAGATTCAATTAAAAAAGCAGTGGAAGAAGCTGAACTTATGGCAGGGTGTGAAATCTCTTCCGTATATGCAGGAATTGCAGGCGGCCATATTACAGGTTTCAACAGCAGAGGAATCGTTCCTATTAAAGAACGTGAGATAAGCCAGCAGGATGTTGACCGTGTTATTGACGCCGCAAGAGCGGTAGCAATACCAATGGATAGAGAAGTAATACATGTACTTCCACAGGAATATATAGTTGATGACCAGACCGGAATACAAAATCCAATAGGAATGTCGGGGGTCAGGCTTGAAGCAAAAATACATATTGTAACCGGCGCTGTGACATCCGCTCATAACATTATAAAATGCGCCAATCTTTCAGGACTGGACGTTTGCGATATTGTGTTAGAATCTCTTGCTTCCGGCGAGGCAGTACTGACACAAGAAGAAAAGGAACTCGGCACAATGCTTCTGGATTTGGGCGGAGGCACAACAGATCTTGCTGTATTTTCAGGGAAAAACATCAAGCATACTTTCGTTCTCGCTCTGGGCGGCAATAATCTCACAAACGATATTGCTGTAGGATTGAGAGCTTCTATTCCCGATGCTGAAATAATAAAGATAAAATACGGAAGTTGTGTTGCCAAGAATATAAACGGTAATGATACTATTGAAGTACCAAGCATGGGTGGACGTACTCCCAGGAAGCTTTCGCGTCAGATTCTCGGTGAAATTTTAGAACCTCGTATGGAAGAAATTTTTACACTGATAAAGAGAGAAATTTACAAAGCAGAAATGGAAAACTTAATCCATTCCGGTGTTGTTCTTACAGGTGGCTCTGCTCTTTTAAACGATGTAACAGAAATAGCAGAATCTGTATTCAATCTTCCGACCCGCCTCGGAAAGCCAATAGGAATAACCGGGCTTGTTGATGTAGTTAATAATCCTATGTATGCCACAGGAGTTGGCCTTGTTGTCTACGGAGCTAAAAATCAATCCCAGAAAAAGTTCAGAATTCGTGACGGAAATATATTCAACAGGGTAATAATTAGAATGAAGAAATGGTTTAATGACGTTATTTGAATAATCAAAGTGAATACCAGGCTGTAAATTTATGGTTCAGAGAACGATACACATTATTAACGTAGGGGGTGAAATATGTTTAGCATCGTAGACAATGAAGGTATTACAAAAATCAAAGTGATCGGTGTCGGAGGTGCAGGAGGAAACGCGATTAACAATATGGTTTCCTCAAATCTTATGGGTGTTAAGTTTATCGCCGCAAATACAGATGCTCAGGCTCTTGAAAAATCCTTGGCATCGGTTAAGATTCAAATCGGTGAGCAACTAACCCAGGGGCTCGGAGCGGGTGCTATTCCTCAAATGGGGCGGGACGCCGCATTTGAAACAGAAGAAGATATCAAAAAAGCTCTTGAAGATAGCCATATGGTTTTTATTACAGCTGGTTTTGGCGGTGGAACAGGAACAGGTGCTGCTCCTGTTATAGCCAGAATATCAAAAGATCTCGGTGCACTTACTGTTGCAGTGGTTACAAAACCGTTTTCTTTTGAGGGTAAGAAACGTATGAAACAGGCTGAAGAGGGAATAAATGAGCTCAAGAAATTTGCCGACACAGTTATTACTATTCCCAATGACAGACTGAGAGGACTGGCAACAAAGAACGCCAAAATGATGGATATGTTCAGAAAGGCTGATGAAGTCCTTCTCCATTCCGTAAAGGGAATTACAGACCTTATAGTTATGCCCGGTCTCGTAAACCTTGACTTTGCCGACGTAAAGACTACTATGTCCAAAGCCGGACTGGCGATTATGGGTATTGGAGTTGGAAGAGGAGAAAACAGGGCTCTTGAAGCTGCTGAGCAAGCCATATCACATCCGTTGCTCGAAGATATTTCAATAAAAGGCGCCAAAGGTGTTTTAATGAATATCACATGCGGCAGCGATCTAACAATGGAAGAAATGACTGAAGCCTCAGACCGCATATACAGAGAAGTAGGAGATGATGCTGACATAATATGGGGTACGGCCGTTGATGATACAATCGGAGATGAAATGCGTGTAACGGTTATAGCAACCGGAATAGGCCAGGCAGATGTGGAAGTATTTGTAGAAAAAGAAGAAAAGTCGCCGATGAGAGGAAAGGTCAGAAGCCTTACTATCGAAGATATAAAAGCTGCCGCAAACTATGATGTACCAACTTTTATTCGGCAGCAGGAAGCTGTAGGCGAATCGGGAGGCGCAACATACAGAGGGTATAAAGGTCTTGTTATTGACAATAATGATCTTGATATTCCAACATTTTTAAGGAAAAAGGCTGATTAAATCTTCTGTATGTTTAGTGCGGCTGCCGGCCAATATCATGTATGGAAAACAAAAAAAAGATAACTTATCGAATTCCGAGATAGGAGCTGTCCGAAAGCAATGGAAAGAACATACCAGGGTAGCTCTTGTATATCCCAACACTTACAAAGTCGGAATGTCAAATCTAGGTTTTCAAACAGTATATGATATTTTAAACAGCTTTGATAATATTGTATGTGAAAGGGCTTTTCTGCCCGATAGCATAACAAACCGGATATTAACTATAGAATCGTCAAGACGGCTACTTGATTTTGACATAATCGCATTTTCAGTATCCTTTGAAAGTGATTTTGTAAATATTCTTTCAATTTTACACAGATCAGGACTTCCCCTGAAGTCCAGCGAAAGAGGAACCCCCTACCCTCTTGTTATGGCCGGGGGAGTTGCCTGTTTTATAAATCCGGAACCTGTTTGTGAATTTATTGATTGTTTTGTTATAGGTGAAGCAGAAGAAGTACTTCCAGGTTTCTTGAATTATTTTGAGCCTGGTATTGAAAAGAAAGATATTTTATTAAAAACAGCAAGACAAGTCCCCGGCATATATGTACCTGCATTCTATAAAACATCATATAATGAAGACGGCACCCTTCACTCTTTTTTTCCGGTAGCTGATGTACCGGAAAAAATCAAACACGTTTATTTAAAAGATATTTCAAGCGTATCAACATGCAGTAAGATTGTATCCAAGAACACCACCTTTGACCGTTCTTTTCTAATCGAGGTGTCAAGGGGATGTCCCCATGGTTGCAGGTTTTGCAGCGCTGGTTTTGTATACAGGCCTCCTCGGTTCAGAACTTTGACTTCACTTGAAAAATGTCTGGATAAAGGGATAGCAATAACAGACAAGATAGGATTTGTAGGAGCTGCAATTTCCGATCTTCCTGGAATTACTGAGCTTTGCGGTATAGCTCAAAATAAGGGTGCTCAAATATCCTTCAGTTCTCTAAGAGCGGATGCTCTATCCAATGAACTTGCCGCTGCGCTTAAAAAGAGCGGGATAAAAACAGCAACAATTGCTCCGGATGGTGGTTCACAACGTATTCGCGATGTGATAAACAAAGGAATAACTGAAGATCAAATTCTATCTGCAACAGAAATAATCGTAGATGCAGGAATACCGAATATTAAACTATATTTCATGATTGGGCTTCCCACTGAAACTATGGAGGATGTTGAATCAATAGTAATTCTATGCAAGCAGATAAAGAGGCGCTTTCTTATCTCAAGCAGAGAAAAAAAACGTATCGGACATATTAGCGTAAGCATCAATCCGTTTATCCCAAAACCCTTCACTCCTTTTCAGTGGGCCGGTATGGATGACATTTCTTCCCTTAAAAACAAGATATCGCATATAAAAAACGGCTTAAAAAAAGAAGCAAATTTCAGAATAGATGCTGCATCCCCTAAAAAAAGCTATATGCAAGCGCTGATTTCTAGAGGAGACCGCAAAATAGCCGAATTATTATCGCTTGTTGATTCAAACAGCGGCAACTGGGCAAAAACGCTAAAATCTTCATCTATAAATACTGACTTTTATGTTTACAGAATAAAAGCATTTGATGAATTGCTTCCATGGAATTTCATAGATCATGGCATTAATAAATCTTATTTTGAAAAAGAATATAAGAAAGCATTGCTTTCAAAATTATCTTCGCCCTGCCCTATGCACTCATGCAATAAATGCGGAGTTTGCATATGAGAAAAGCTTAAAGGGATAGAATATGCGTACAATATTTATATCAGGATTATTGCTGTGTTGCAGTAATATATTTATGACTTTTGCATGGTATGGCCATTTGAAGAATTTATCAAGCAAGCCATGGATAGCCGCAGCACTTATCAGCTGGGGGATAGCGCTGTTTGAATATTTAATTCAGGTACCTGCAAACAGAATCGGATATCGTGTTATGAATATCGGGCAACTTAAAATTCTTCAGGAAGTCATAACTCTTATTGTCTTTGTTCCCTTTTCGGTTTTCTTTATGAAGGAGGACATCCGACTGGACTACTTATGGGCGGGGCTTTGTATTCTGGGGGCTGTCTTCTTTATCTTTCGGCAAAAGATATTCGGCGCTTAGGAACTGGCTTTATTGTACATGGAAGATTCAGATTAAAGGCAGAGGAATCAGAATGTTAAATTTGGCGACATTATTAGAAAGCAGCACCAGGGAACTGCCGAATCACATTGCTGTTATTTATAACGAAACAAGATTACCGTATGCGGCCGTTAATGCGGCAGCCAATCAAGTTGCAAATGGGCTGGTAGGTCTGGGAATTAAGCCGGGGGACAAAGTTGCACTCAGCTGTCTCAATTTGCCATATTTTCCAATTATTTATTATGGAATTCTCAAAGCCGGTGCAGTTGTTGTCCCGTTGAATGTACTGCTCAAGCCACGAGAGATCACCTATCACCTGATGGATTCCGATGCAAAAGCTTATTTTTGTTTTGAAGGGACAAAACAGTTAGCAATGGGTAAAATGGGTTGGGAAGGTTTTCGGGAAGCAGGCGCTTGTGATCACTTTATTATTATAACAGCAGATCCGGCCACGCTTACTACCATTGATGGCGCCAAGACTTTAGGCGATTTGATGCTCAATCAGCCACGAACGTTTTCGACGGTTCAAACCAATTCGGATGATACGGCCATTATCATGTATACTAGTGGTACTACCGGTCAACCTAAAGGAGCCGAACTCAGCCATTTAAACATGGTATTTAACGCCCGTCTCAGCGATACCATGTATGAAGCTCGTCCCGACGACGTACACCTTATCACCTTGCCCCTTTTCCACTCCTTTGGCCAGTCCTTGCAAATGAACGCCGGCTTTTACAACGGCGCCACCATCACCTTGCTTCCCCGTTTCGATCCTGATGCGGCCTTAAGCATTATGCAGCGTGACAACGTCACCTTCTTTGCCGGAGTTCCTACAATGTACTGGGCATTGCTTAACTATCCGGAAACTGACAAATTCGATCTTGACAAAATTTATAAAACTTTACGATATTCAGTGTCCGGCGGATCAGCCATGTCAATGGAAGTAATGAAAGCTTTTGATGAAAAATTTCATGTAAAAATCCTTGAGGGATACGGTTTATCAGAAACAAGTCCGGCTGCTTCTTTCAACCGGATTAATCGGGAAAGTAAACCTGGTTCTGTCGGCCTTCCTGTTTGGGGCGTGGAAATCCGCATAGTAAACGAGAAAGATGAGAATGTACCGCAAGGAGAACCGGGCGAGATAGTTGTTTGCGGCCACAATGTGATGAAAGGCTACTACAAGAAGCCGGCTGCAACTAAAGATGCATTTCGGAACGGGTGGTTCCACACTGGTGATATCGGCCGTTTCGATGAAGATGGCTATATTTATATTGTAGACCGGGTTAAAGATATAATCATTCGTGGCGGTTTCAATGTCTATCCACGCGAAATTGAAGAAATACTGGTATCCCATCCCGATATTTCGTTAGCTGCCGTCATCGGCATTCCGGATAACCATTACGGCGAAGAAATCAAAGCCTTTGTTGTCAGAAATAAGGAAGCTAAAGCTACAACAGAAGAAATCAAATCATGGGCCAAAGAAAATATGGCAGCTTATAAATATCCTCGTGAAATTGTCTTTCGTGAAGCATTGCCCATGAGTGCTACAGGCAAAATTTTGAAGAAAGAACTAAGAAAGGAAGTATAATAAAACATATTTTTAAAAGTAAAATGTTATAAAACCGGCTTCAAGTAATAAAGTACTACAACTGAATAAAGGAGAGCACAGCAGGTAACACACGGTCAATCTCTGTAAATTCCTGCCAGTGATCCAACCCATCTATAACTTCGGTTCTAACGTTCGTTGCTTCAAGAATTGCTTCATATTCCTTCATGTCGGTCATCACATCATCATTTCCTGAACCGGCAAACCAGAGTGTGGGACATAGCAAATCACCCGGCTCGATCGCTTCCCAGTCGAGGATCTGGCTAAGCCAGGCCAGGATGACCGGTATTTCACCACGGCAAAGCAAGCTTTGATCTTTAGCAGACAGCGATTGAAGATCCAAAGATTTATCTGCCTGAGCCCGGAGAATAGGAAACCAGTGGTCGCTAAAATCGGTAATAAATCGGCGAAAAGGACCTGAAGCCCCTGGCCCGAAGGTAAAACCGCCCATAACAAACTTACTCACGCAGCGGGATTGGGCAGCAAAATAGCGTCCGATATTTCCTCCATAGGAATAGCCCCAAATTATAAAGCGCTCGAGGCCGCATGCAGAGGCTACAGTAAGGATATCCTGGCAATGCTTTTCTGTTGTATAATAAGCCGGATCTATCGGTTTGTCGCTTTCTCCATTGCCTCTGATGTCGATAGTAATAACTTTAAAGTCGTTTTTGAGTCGCTCAACATAACCCGTTTTATGCCAGTGCTGCCGGGTATGCAGACCGCCGTGCAATAGCACTATGGCCTCTCCTGCGCCACTGGCGTCATAGGCGATGCGCGAACCATCGGTTGAAACGGCAAATGATGTTTTCATATTCCTAAACCTTATTTTATATTTCGATTATGTCTTTTCGGCTTTCCTTCTATTCTTTCAATCGGATTGTTTAAATAGACTTTACCCAGTCCAATCGGTGAAGCAAGAATCCCGCCTTTCTTATCTTCACTAATTCCCTCTGAATACCCGAGATCTACCGGAATTTTACCTCTTCCACCTTGCGCATCCACTACATATGTAGGGCGAAGAAAACCAGTGGTGGTTCCGCAAAGGTCTCTGCAGATTTCTTTTCCTTTGTATATATCTGTTCTGAAATGGCCGGTTCCCTCAACAAGATCAGTATAATATAAATAATATGGTTTTACTCCCATTTTGCCGAGGCCGTGTACCAGATCTCTCATAACATCTGAGTCATCATTAACTCCCTTTAGCAAAACACTTTGGTTTGCTATTGGAATACCCAGATCCCTTAATATTTTAATAGCCTTATAACTTTCGTCAGTTATTTCGTTAGGATGATTAAAATGCGTGTTTATGTAAAGTTGCGGATCTTTAAGTGACTTTGGCGTGTGTTTTCTTAATACCTCAATTAATTCTATGTCTTCAATTATCTTTTGCGGCCATACGCATGGAACTCTTGTACCGATTCTTATTATCTCAAGATGTTGAATTTTTATTAGTTTATCCAGAATTTCATCAAGTTTCTTGTTTTGAATCAATAGTGGATCTCCACCGGATATCAATACGTCTCTGATGGCTTCGTGAGATGCAATATACTCAATTCCCTTATATATATCCTCCATAAAAGGATTCTTCCGGTCGTCGCCTACTTTTCTCTTTCTGGTGCAGAATCTGCAATACATTGCGCACTCGTTTGACACATATAACAACACTCTGTCAGGATACCTATGGATTATTGTCCTTGGACCACCAAGCGGAATATCTCCTTCCTCATCCAATGGATCTGCTGTCAGATCCATATAATGCTCAAGTTCATCGACATCAGGAATTGCTTGCTTCCAGATACCGTCATTTACTTTTTCAATAAGACCGAGGTAATAAGTATTCACCCTCATAGGATATTTGGCAATTACGTCTTTAAGCCTGGGATCAACTCTTGCTTTCTGCCCGGTAAGCCATTTTTCCAGATCTTCAAATGTTCTTATCGAGTTTTTTAAAATATCTTTATACGCCATAAATAATTCTCCTTTGCTTAGTTACCTGACAGGAAAAACAATAACTAAGCGCAAATAGCCGTCTATATGGAACAGGCATGTAATGTTACTTTAGAGTCGCGTTATACTTCATCCGGTCTGGAATAGTCTTGGAGGCATCCTTAATAAATCAATATTAAGGGATCACATCAGCTCACGGCTTTTAATCATCACAAGAAATACTATTGAGAGATTATAGGATGTATTCTATCTGTTCACAATAAATAATTCATATTTCTTATTTTATCATTGATACTACGTTCAATATCTGAGTTTATTATTTTTCTGCCTTCTTTAGAATGAAAATTTATATAATTTTTTCCGTAAATAGGCTAAAGAACGCTAATCTTTATATTGAAAGGTACAGGAATACGCGTGCCTTTAGGAAGAGATTTTTCAGCCCCGGAAAGATAAACAGGATATATTGGAATATTCGGAAAATCTAAAGAAATCTGGCCAATACCTGATTTAAATTCATTTATTATACCCGGCTGGCCTCTTGTTCCCTCGGGAAATATTATCAGCGAATACCCATCTTCGAGTTCTTTTTTTAATATCTTGAATGTCTTTATAGCCGAAGTACTTCTATCAACCAATACCGAATTAAAAAGAATTTTAGCTATGTAACCTTTGAGCCCCTTGTCAAAATAATCTTTCGCAACGATTGTTTTTACTTGATTTACTCTTGATATATCAACCAATCTAAATAGAACCATTACATCTATATGAGAATTATGATTTGCCGCGATAATGAACTGCCCATCCTTTATCTTGGAAGCATTCTCAACCCCTAATAAAAATGAAATAAAAGCTCTGCCAAAAATGTGGAGAAGTTTTTTAAACTTATTTTTTCTTATTCCTGCTCCAATCATACAAACGACTACAAGGTAGCGAAACGGACGAATTAAGTTGAAACAGATTACTCCGGTTAATGTGTTTAATGCATTTATTCGACCGGTAATTCCGGTTTTGCTGCCCATTCCGTCCAACCTGCGTCATACCACTTGATCTCAGTATAGCCCAAAAGCCGGACAAGGATGAAGTATGTCTGGCTTGCCTGATGACCGGTACGGCAGTGGACAATTACCTGCGTCTCCTTTGTCGGAATAATATTCCCATAGATCTTTTGAAGCTCATCAATGGGTTTGAATGCGTTGTAGGTATCGGTTTTTACCACATCCTCGGAAAATGGACGATTAATCGCGCCAGGGATATGCCCGCCTCTGGCCTCGTCATGCTTTTTGCCGGTAAAGTTGTCCGCTGGGCGGACATCGAGAATTATGGTCCCCCGTTTGTCAATTGCCGTCAATACTTCCCTGGAAGTAACTGTAAATGTATCGGATCGATCAGGTACGGGGTATTGTGACGGTTCAACTGATGGAAGAATCGTATCCAGGGGCCGTTTTTCAGCCTGCCATTTGGGGAAACCACCGCGTAGTATTCCATAGCGGCTATGTTGCAGCCGTTCGCATGCCATACCAACCAGGGTTGCGTCCTGGAGCTTATCCGTGCATACCAGAACCACGAAATCATTTGGGCGAACTCCCATCAACGAGAAATGTTCGGCCAGCATAACCGCGGGCAGCAGGGAAGATGGCAAGCCCCGGACCAAGCCTCTCAGGCTTTCGAGGTTCAGACTCAGAGAACCGGGTATATGCCCGGAGTTATACTCAGGCTGGGCGCGCAGATCAATGATCTTTAAGCCTGGTTTGCCAAGATTCGTATTAAGCCAATCCGTTTCGACTAGTCCGGGTATCGTCAGCAGGGAGAGATCAAATGCTGTTGATAAATTCTTGTTGGTTGCCTGGTCATCGGCCCGGATCGATGGTGATAGAAAGAAGGCGCGCCACGCGTTGATTTTTGACGCCAATGCATGGGAAACCGGTTCCGGCCTCAATGACACCGGTTTGAGGCAGGTTTCTAAAAACCCTTTCAGACCATCGGTAAGAAAATAGACGTTCCTGAATCCCAGACGAAACAGGCTGTCATGCGCCTGAGCCGGATGAGTCATCCCGTTGGAATATAGCACAATCAGACCCTGATTTTTATGCGAAGCAAGGGAGACGGCAAGATCCACGACCGGAATATTTATAGCAGATCTGATATGGAATTGAGTGAATTCCATCGGCGTCCGGATATCGACCAGTATAATAGATGTATCTCCGGATAGAAGGCGATCTGCCAGTTCCTGAGGCTCTATGTGATCCAAACCTGCCTGCGTGCCTTCCAGCAACTTAGTCTCTTGAGTGCCTTTTGAAAATGCTGAAGTAGATCCCATATCTTGATCTGCTACTGCAAACAGGCCGAAAGCTCCTGCGATCAGCACAGCGCTAAATGTCTTCAGAAACGGCGTACCCCATTGCTCACCCGTGCCCTGACCTTTTTTTTCGATATATTCCGATCCCCAAAAGCACCCGACAGCAATCAGAGTGAGGAAAAATGCAAGGCTTGCTTCGGAAATTCCCAGACTATTGTACGCAAACACAACCCCTCTGTCTGCTGTGGTGATTGAACCCAGGATCGGATATACTTCGTTATACAGCATGCTGCCGCCTGCTGCGCCCAGAAGAAAAACCAGGGCGTCAACCTTTCCTGATGCCAGCCCAACAGCGCCTGTGCCCGGGCACCATCCACTCATGACAAATCCGGCACCGAAAATCAAACCACCCACGATTTGCGCCGCATACAGGGTATGCAGAAAATAGACATTATCAATTGTTATCCAGCCAAAGGCTTTGGCGTAGCAGACGCCGAGCATGGCTACGACCACTGCTGTAAACATGACCTTAAGTACAGCCATATCCCGGAAGTAAAATATGCCTGATAGACGTCGTGAACTGCCAAAGCCAGCATTTTCCAACGCCATGCCAAAAGCTATACCAATGAGCAGACTTGCCAGAAAAGCGGCAGGCGTAGCCAACGTTCCATTGTGAAAGAAAGTTTCAATCATCCCATTGCCTCCTTACAAACCAGGCTGTGGAGTAACCGCCCGCAAAGACACAGATAAGGAAGAGCAGGCTTCCTGTTACAAGCACCGCGCTTCCTGACAGGGCTTGCCCTGAAGTGCATCCGTTCGCGAGGCGGCTGGCGAAACCGACAAGGATTCCGCCTGCCAATGCAAACATAAGGCGCTTTTTGGGCGAACATTTGATGCCGCGTTCTACCCTGATGTTGCAGCGATTGGACAGCAATGCCGAAATAAGTCCGCCAAAGAATACACCGGCCAGCATGAAGACAAGATAGTATTTAAGCGGCTGTTGGCCCCAGTTCCCAAAATATTTGCTTGCAAGAGTTCGTGTCGGGGCGATCAATAGCTCGACATAAGCCCCCAAACGGGCGATGCCGGAGGAAGCACCCAGCCCTGTGCCAAGGATCAGATAGGAGAGCAGAAGGACTAAGCCGAGCAGGATCCCGGCGTAATATGGATTCATATATGCCTTTGGAGCCTTGCTTCCATTGGTCAAATTATTATTCATGATCAGCACCCCGCACTTTTCTTTTTAGGTGTTTCCGGCTTCTGTGGAGCAGTTTGGGTTGGCGATGCCGGAACAGAGGGCTGTACCGCAGGCTTACTGGCCGGCCCAATAGGTACGGCTTTGCTTGGTTCACCCATTTCTGCTATATTCCAGTACGCATTCAGACCGCCAAAAAGGACCTTGATCTGTCTTTCTGTTTTCTGAGAGAGAATCCCTCCTGCCGCCATGGCCAGCGATCCGTCCCGGTCTACGATCACCAATGGTCCGGCTCCCGTCAGATAAGCTGGATTACTTATCAGGTCGGCGATATCCACATTACGTGATCCAGGCAGGTTGTAGTCCTTGAAATGCTGAGCCGGCCGGATATCCACCAGGTCGAAGGTGCCTGACAGGTCCATCAACATGCGTTTGAGCTGTGCCGGGTCAATCATGTCCGGTAGTTTAATAACCCTTTTGATCTGTGCTGAAGCGATACCCGGGGCTGTTGGTTGAATCACGGGTAATCCCCCTTCGATCCAGGCCTCGCTTCCGCCCTCCATGCTTGCAACCTTCTTGAAACCTTTTCGCTCCAGCAAACCGATCCCCAAGCTGCTGCGGTAGGCTGAATTGCAAACTGTAATCACCGGCTCGTTGGGGTCCAGTTTGATAGCCAGATCGCTTAGTTGATTCAAAGGCATATTTAATACGTTTCCAATCCGTAAGCCCATCCACTCGTCAGGCAGTCGTACGTCCACGATAACTGGGGCCGTGCCGTTCTGCACACGCCTGTAAAGTTCCCGTGGAGAAATGGGCGTATTTTTATACACAGACTGTTTTGCCGAGGCCCATGTCTCAAACGATATGGCTCCCGCTATCTCATAGCCGACCCGGTGCAGGCGAAAGCGTGCTTCTTTCATTTCTTTTGCATTGCCGCATAGAACAACATTGCTGCCCCATGGAACCATTATACCCACCCATGTCTCCAGGCGGCCCCGAAGGCCGATGTTGACCGCGTTCGGAATATGTCCGGCGGCAAAGCTCTTGGCGTCGCGTAAATCAACGATGTAAAACCTGGAAGTATCAGAAAGCGATGCATTGATGGTTGGGGTTTTAGACATTGCCGCATTCCAAGCTACAGGAGCCGGACCCTCCCGGTTCATTTTTGCATTGTGCGTAAAATATTGTGGCGCTTCGGGCAATCCCTCCAGCACGGCCGTAATAAAATCATTTTTGCTTTTATGCTGGAGATAGGGATTGGTCGCCCTTTCCGTACCAATGGTTGAAGACGGCTCATCCCGTAAATGAGCGCCGCAAAGAGATCCGGCACCGTGTGCAGGCAATACGACAACACGATCATCAAGCTTGGAAAGCTTGTTGGTCCAGGTATTGTAGCTCATACCTGCCAGTTTTGCGGCCGCAACGGTCCCTCCCATCAGGTCCGGTCGACCTATGGAACCAACAAAGAGCGTATCACCGGTCAGAATTGCCTTAGGTGTAACCTTGTTATCTTTGCTAAATACCAGAGCGATCATGCCATCGGGGGTGTGGCCGGGAGTGCTCATGAACCGTAGCATTACCTCGCCCCATGGGACTGACTGCCCATCGGAAAGAGCCTTGATCTTGTATAGAGCACCACTATTCTTGTGCTGATAAACGGGACAGCCTACCGCTTTTGAGAATTCGGTATGACCTGCTACAAAATCGGCGTTCGAATGCGTGAGAAAAACACCTTTGATCGCCCATCCTTCTTTTTTTGCAGTGTCGATATAAACCTGAATATCGCGATCAGGATCAACAACCAACGCATCCTTGCCGCTTACCACCATATAGGAATAATGCGACAGTACGGCAAGGTTGAACTGAACAATTTTTACACCCTTATATTCATATACTTTTACGATGACCTGAGTGGCTGCAGTATCGGTGTGAGAGGCGGACTCCGTATCCTTGATAGCTGCACCGGACGCCTGCCCTTGAAAAAGAAATCCTGTGAGCGATGTGAACAACAAGCATGTCAGAAGCCGAAAAATAATGATTCGTTTCATTGCTTTTTCTCCGTATTTATTTGATTAAAATGATCTGAAAGAGGTAATGTCCTTTTTCTGGACGAAAAACTTATTGAATCGGTCGGGCATACTTCCCTGCATGTATAGCAAGCAAAGCAATCCGGTATTGTTGTTTTATTGCGTTTTAAAATTGCATCCATTACGGTTGAAGGGCAAGCCGTGGCGCATTTCTGACAAGCGATACAGGTTTCATAGTTTACACTTATCCTGACAAGACTTGCTTTTTCCACAAGCCAGCCAATTCCTGAGTCCATACGTAACCTTCCGTTTTTTAAAGAGGATGAAAACCATTGATAAAAAGATAAACCAGAGGCCAAATTTTATCGGGATTTTGATCCAGTTCTTGCCGGCATGCTCTGAGGCCAATGCCAGCTTTTTAGTAACCATAGAGGTAATTTGATCGGAAGTTCCGTATTCATCCAATTTTTCCCCAAGATCAGTTTGTGCTTTAAGGTCGAATATCTTCTTTAAGACTGTATTCGGCAATTCATTAGCCTGGCCGAACTGTTTAATAGTCATTTCCCTGTCTATTATCAGCTCATTAAGCTTTTTGGGCTGTTCAGGTTTCCCTCCCCAGATTCGTGTGGATATTATTGATAACCCAATGATAAAAACAATAATTAAAATAAAATATATTGCTGTTTTTAATTGTGGATGTTTGTGCATTTCTCTATCCCCATGATTGCTTAGATTTGGAGCAAATACCGTTGCTGATTACTATTGCAAAAGGGTTCCGCATAGCTTTTAAAATGCGATGACCTATGCTAAGCGACAAATTTTATTAAAAGTCCCGACCTTGTGTATGCCGGGCACGGGCGTGAATTTATGGGGTGAAAACTCTCTATATATGCAAAACCTGCTACTAATTAGTAATATTAACATAAAAATTATAAAAAGTTAAGTGAAGAAACGTGATGTTTAGATAGATTATGGCTTCGTGATGCATAACCCGGCGGGTGAAGATAGGTTTCCGGTTGACGTTTTGTTTTCCTTTTGCTAACAGCTGCAACCGAACGGCTAACGGCTCAGTTTAGGTAGCCTATATACCAGGTCCAGGACATAATTAAACGGGGTATTCTTGGAACTTTGTGTTTTGTCCCTTGGAATGCCCCGTTTAATGCGTCGGCAGTGAATCACTGCTCGAAGAACAAAGAGAGAATCATATGTTGCAACAAATTAAAAACAGGGGATGGATTGTCACGTTCAGTGGAATGTGCATTAACCTTGCCCTTGGCATTTTGTATACCTGGAGTATCTTTAAGGGTAGTATAGAAAAATCTATTAAAGCAGGCGGGGAAGGCGCCTTTAACTGGGATCTTTCCTCTTTAAACGATCCCTATGCAATTTGCTGCCTCGTCTTCTCCTTTGCCATGATTTTGGCCGGAAAATGTCAGGACAGATTTGGCCCCAGAATTACGGCCTTCATGGGTGGACTCCTGGTGGGCATTGGCTTTATTTGGATTTCAACGACCACAAGTTATGCTGTTTGGATCATCGGCTTTGGAATTCTGGCCGGCACCGGCATTGGCTTTGGTTACTCAGCCGCCACACCACCGGCGCTAAAATGGTTTCCTCCTTCTAAAACCGGATTGATTGCAGGACTAGTGGTCTCAGGATTTGGCTTGGCATCTGTCTATATTGCACCCCTTTCACAATATCTGCTTGGTATTTGGGGATTGCAAAAGGCCATGCTCTTTTTTGGAATCGCATTTCTAATAGTTGTGTGTGTTCTTTCTATGATGTTGAAAAATCCCCCTGTAGGTTATAAACCGGCAGTCATTAATACCAAAGGCAGGACTCATCCAATAATTGCAGCAAAAGATTCGACCCCAGGCGAAATGCTCAAAACCGGCACCTTTTACAGCCTCTGGATCATTTTTTTCATTGGATCCGGCGCCGGACTCATGGTAATCGGCAGTGTTGCCGGTATGGCCAAACAAAGCATGGGAGAACTGGCCTTCCTGGCAGTGGCCATCATGGCTATCGGCAACGCAGGCGGAAGAATTATCGCAGGAATCTTATCTGACAAAATCGGCCGCCGCGCCACCCTGACAATCATGTTGACTTTCCAAGCCGTGCTTATGTTTGTCGCCATTCCCATTGTAGGTTCCAGCAGCACAAAGCCCTTATTGCTCGTTGTTCTGGCTACTTTTATCGGTTTCAATTATGGAACCAATCTCTCACTTTTCCCTTCGCTGACAAAGGATCATTGGGGACTGAAGAACTTCGGGACCAATTACGGTATCGTATTTACCGCATGGGGTGTAGGCGGATTTGTATTGGGAAGGGTATCCCAGATGCTTCAGGCCTATAGCGGCGCTTATACATCATCTTTGGCTATTGCAGGCGTAATGCTTATTTGCGGTGCTCTTTTAACCTTCACATTAAAAGGCAAAGAAAAGATAACTAAGTAAAGAATCTTTGGTTCCCCTGAGAGAGACTGAACCTGAACCTGCTATAAAAAACTGGACACTCAATTAAGACGTTGTTAGATACAATAACAGGAGAACGACATGAGTGAACAACAACGCAGGAAATATGATTGGGATTTTAAACGTAATGCGGTTCGTTTGTCTGAAGAGCCAAGCAGGACGGTAGCAAATGTGGCAGAGAACCTTGAAAACCTGTTTAAGCGTGCCATCATCAATTACGTTTGCATTATAATAGCTCCTGAATAAAATATTTATCAGCTTGTCTCCAACTGTTTAATTTTATACTTTTTATTAGGAAGGGAATAACGCCCTTAACAAATTGCACTAATGACCTTTTTATCCCTATCCTTTCGAAATGATATTGATAATAGCATAAAATTACAACCCCGGCAGGGTAACCGCATTTAGATTTCATGGTCATGTAAAAAGCTGGAAAACTCCACTTTTGTCATTCCGGCGAAGGCCGGAAACCAGTAATTCCATTGGGTTCTGGATACCGGATCAAGTCCGGCATGACGGTTTGGGTGTTTCACAAAATTATTAAATGGCATATTAATTCCAAATGCGGTTACCCTGACAACCCCGGCAAAATTTCTTGACAACGGTTCAAAATCGGTGTAACCGTTTGAAAAATTATTTTGGAGTTTTAAGAATAAATTATGAAGAAATTATTTTATAACATAATTGTGGAACTGGAAAAAAAGAATTGGTGTTGGCGGGCCTATGATAAACAATTGCCCGCGAGGCTCTATTGATTTAAATATCTGACATAAAAGAAATAAACTAAGGATCGCGGACAATACAAAAAGTTTTGCGATCTTTTTTGTTTTAAAGGGTCGTGAAATAAAATTTGCGGCCCTTTTTTTATAGACTTTATAGACGACTCCGTTATCAGTCAGCGTAGCAACTGTACGCTTTACTCAGGGAGGCTTCTTCCGGACTTGCCAAAAACTTTATTTGAAAGTCTATGTCATATAATATATAAACGGGTTACCCTCAATATAGATATAAAAAAGTCCATAAATTATAATATATAAGGAATAGAAATGTTATTAAATCAATTTCCGGACAAAAAAGAATTTTGCGCTCTTTCTGAAAAGAGCAATGTTATCCCGCTTTGCGTGGAAATACTTGCCGATACTGAAACTCCGGTTTCACTGCTGCACAAATTTTACGATGGCAAAGGCCCTGTTTTTTTGCTTGAAAGCGTTGAGGGCGGAGAAAGATGGGGAAGATACAGTTTTCTCGGAACTTCGGCACGAACACACATACTCGTATTTAAAAACCATGTTGAAGTAAAAGAAAACGGATCTGTTAATAATATACCCCACAACAATAAACCTCTTGATGTTTTACGGGATCTTATGAAGGATTACCGGCCTGCGGTATTACCGGGGCTTCCCCGTTTCTGGGGAGGAATGGTCGGTTATCTGTCATATGAAATGGTTTCATTTTTTGAGCCTGTACCCTGCCCAATTGATGAAGAAAAGCCTCTTTCCCATTTTATAATTCCTGACGAGGTGATTATTTTTGATAACATCAGAAACACGCTTCTAGGAATAAGCATCTGCTTTATGGATGATGACAAAAATCCTGAAATATCCTATAAAAAAGCAAAAGCACGTATAGAGGTGATGACGGAAAAAATAAAAAAGCAGATTTCTTTTAATGATGAGGATTCGGTAAAAGGAAATTTTTCTCTTTATCCGAAGCAAAAACCGGAAATATTTTTAAATCATGTTAAAAAAACAAAAGAATACATAAGAGCAGGGGATATAATCCAGGCGGTTATATCCCAGCCTTTTATTTGCGATGATGCTCCTGATTTCTGGACACTATACAGGGTGCAAAGATATATTAATCCTTCTCCTTATCTTTTCTTTATGCACTTTGGAGATGTTGCTCTTGTCGGATCATCGCCCGAAACTATGGTAAGGCTTGAAAACAGGGTGGCGACACTTCGCCCGATTGCCGGGACACGTAAAAGGGGAAACAGCGAACAGGAAGACAGGGCGCTTGCCGATGAACTTCTTTCCGATGAAAAAGAACGGGCGGAACATCTAATGCTTGTCGACCTTGGGCGTAACGATCTTGGCAGAGTAGCGGAAACAGGCACTGTACAGGTAACCGACCTTATGGTAATAGAACGATATTCCCATGTAATGCATCTGGTTTCGAGCATAAACTGCGATCTTGAAAAAGAATATGACGCATGGGATCTTCTTGCTGCAACCTTTCCCGCAGGTACTTTATCGGGTGCGCCAAAGGTAAGAGCAATGGAGATCATATCAGAGCTTGAAAAAGAGCCGAGAGGGCCGTACGGCGGAGCTGTTGGATATATTTCTTTTAACGGCAATATGGATTTGGCTATTACGATAAGAACCGCCTGTGTTGAAAAAGGAAAGCTTGTAGTAAGAGCCGGAGCCGGAATAGTGGCCGATTCAATCCCGGAAAGTGAGCTGAAGGAAACTGAAAACAAGGCTATGGCAATACAAAACGCATTACAGCTTATCCAAAAGCAAAAGAGTCTATTAATACCGGAGGATCAGAAATGATATTAATGATAGATAATTTTGATTCGTTCACATATAATCTTGTTCAGTACTTAAGACAGCTTGGGGCTGATGTTAAAGTTATAAGAAACAATGCGGCGACATTGGATGAAATTATAGCATTAAATCCATCCGGTATTGTTATATCTCCGGGACCGGGAAGGCCCGAATCGGCAGGGGTCTCAATGGACGTAATCAAACATTTTACGGGTAAAATACCTGTTCTTGGCGTATGTTTAGGCCATCAGGCTATAGCTGCGGTGTTCGGCGGAGATATTGTTTCTGCAAAACTTCTGATGCACGGAAAAGTTTCTTCTGTCACATCCGACGGGAAATCAATATACAAGGGTATTGCCAACCCTTTTAAGGCTATGCGCTACCATTCTTTGGCCGTATCAAAAGAGACTCTGCCGTCGTGCCTTGATATAACTGCCGAGTCGGAAGAAGGGGAGATTATGGGGTTAAGGCATAAAAGCCATAAAACCGAAGGGGTTCAATTTCATCCCGAATCAATAATGACTTCTGTTGGGAAACGTTTATTGAGAAATTTTTTAAACAGCATCGGATAGCAGGGGGCATATTAAAGGTCCAAGGTTCAAGGCACAAGGTGGAAGGTTGAAGGTGAGAGGAAAAACAATGTTTAAAGAAAGTTTGAAGAAGATAATAGAAAGAACTGATCTTGATGAGATGGAAATGTCTCAGATGATGAGTGAAATATTTTCAGGAAATATAACAGATGCTCAAATAGGAGCATTCATGGCTGCTCTTGCCACCAAAGGAGAAACGTTTGAAGAGCTTGCCGGAGCTGCTTCTGCAATGCGCAAAAAAGCGCGGCGCATCCAGACAACTGCAAAAACCGTTGTTGATACCTGCGGTACCGGAGGAGACGGAGCCAGTACTTTTAATATTTCAACAACAAGTGCTTTTGTTGTAGCAGGTTGCGGCGTAACAGTTGCAAAGCACGGGAACCGTTCCGTTTCAAGCAAGTGTGGAAGCGCCGATCTCCTTGAGGAGCTCGGTATCAAGCTGGATACTGCTCCCGAAATAGTGGAAGAAGCTATACAAGAAATCGGGATAGGTTTTCTTTTTGCCCCTCTTTACCATGAAGCCATGAAATATGCGGCAAAAGCAAGAAAAGAGATCGGTTTAAGAAGTATATTCAACATGCTTGGCCCCCTTACCAATCCGGCATCTGCAAATTATCAGATTTTAGGCGTTTATGCTCCGAAACTTACTGAAATGTTTGCTTACGCACTTCGCATTCTTGGAGTAAAAAGAGCCTTTGTGGTGCACGGTCATGACGGTCTTGATGAGATTTCAATTTGCGCCCCCACAAGAATATCCGAGTTGAATGACGGCCTCATCCGCACATATGATATTGATCCTGAAGACTTTTTCGGCAAAACGGCTAAAGCCGATGATCTTATGGGTGGTACAGCTTTCGATAATGCCCAAATTACAAAAAATATCTTAAACGGAGAAAAAGGACCTAAAAGAGATATTATTCTTATAAATGCTTCTGCGGCTTTAGTTGCAGCAGGAAAAGCTTCCAATCTGAAAGAAGGAATCATCCTTGCACAGATTTCCATTGATTCCGGTGCGGCCATTTCAAAACTTGAAGCTCTTGTTCGGTTTACACAGGAAAACGGATAATGGATTTTTTAACAAAAATAGTAGAACATAAAAAGAGTGAAATCGAAGAAAGAAAAAAACTTGTTTCGGAAAGCAAGCTTATATCCCAGGTAAAAAAAGACAAACGCCGGTTCTTTATGCAGAGTTTATCAAAACCCGGACCAACCGGTGTAAACATAATCGCCGAAATAAAAAGGGCTTCTCCGTCAAAAGGTATATTATGTCCTGATCTTGATCCGGCAAAATATGCAAAAGACTATGAAAAAGGAGGTGCGGCGGCAATATCCGTTTTAACCGACAGTACTTTTTTTATGGCGAAACAAGATGACCTGGCCATAGTAAGGAAAACTACAACTCTTCCTGTTTTAAGAAAAGATTTTACTATATCATCATATCAGATTTACGAAACAGCTGCAATGGGGGCGGATGCAGCACTTCTTATCGTAAGGATTCTTTCATTAAATCAGCTAAAAGATTATCTTGTGCTTTGCGATGAGATTAATCTGGATGCGCTTGTTGAAGTAAACTCCGAAAAAGAGCTTGAAACGGCATCGGATGCAGGAGCAAGGCTTATTGGGATAAACAATAGAAATTTAAGCTCTTTTGATACCGATATCAATACTGCCATGCACCTGTCTTCTCTCCTTAATAATGAGCAGATAGCAGTTGCAGCTAGCGCGATAGCTGATAGAAAAGACATTGAAAAAAATCTTTCTTTTGGAGTATTTAATTTTCTTATCGGAGAAAGCCTTGTAAAAGCAGATAATCCGGCTAATTTTTTAAAGTCTCTAATGACTCCGTTAAAAGATGGGGTTTTAGGAAAATGATTAAACAAAAAGATGACACAGGTGAGCAAATACCCCAGATTAAAATCTGCGGTATAACCAGAGTAAGCGATGCAATTTCTTGTGCTAAGTTTGGAGCAGATGCTCTGGGATTTGTTTTTTATCCGAAAAGCCCAAGAAATATTACTCGTGATACAGCACGCGAAATATCTTTGGCTTTACCTGAAAAAATTAAAACGGTTGGTGTTTTTGTTGATGAATCTTTTTCTTCGATAATGAAAACCGTTGAGAAATGTGGTCTTTCTGCCGTTCAGCTTCACGGCAATGAAACGCCCCAACTTGTCGCTGATTGCCGCAAAGAAAACCTGATTGTTATAAAAGCTCTTTTTCTTGAAAAAAGACCCTCAATTGAAGAAGTAAATAATTATGAGGCCTCGGCCTTTATCGTAGAGTATGGCAAAGGCGCTCTTCCCGGTGGGAATGCCCTGTCTTGGGAGTGGGAGAAGGCGAAAACAGTTGGAGAAAATTATCCTCTTATACTGGCAGGCGGTCTTTCGCCTGATAACATATCCACCGCTATATCCCTTTGCAGCCCTGATGCGGTGGATATAAGCTCAGGAGTGGAATCTTCTTACGGGATAAAAGATATTGCAAAAGTTGAATCTTTTATAAGCATTGTATCAGGGTGCACGCTTACAAAAACAACAAGGAGAATTTTTTAATGAACTCTTTAATTAACAAAGAATCTCTTACGGACGGTTTTGCACCATTAAAAACCATAGCCTGCCCGGATTCAAACGGTCATTTTGGAATCTATGGAGGGCGCTATGTGGGAGAAACTCTGATGCCCGCAATTCTTGAGCTTGAAGAAGCATATAACAGAATCACTCCGCAAGAAAAATTTAAAAAAGAGTTAAACGATCTTCTGGAGCTTTACACAGGCCGCCCGACTCCTCTTTTTCATGCAAAAAGATTAAGCGAGCATCTAAAAGGCGCATCAATATACTTAAAACGAGAAGACCTTGCACATACGGGAGCCCACAAGATAAACAATACTTTAGGTCAGGCGCTTCTTGCCAAATGGATGGGGAAAAAGAAAGTAATCGCCGAAACGGGAGCAGGCCAGCATGGAGTTGCAACAGCCACAGCAGCAGCTCTGTTCGGAATGGAATGCAAGATTTTTATGGGAACCGAAGATATCAAAAGACAGGCCCCGAATGTTTTGCGCATGGAGCTTCTTGGCGCACAGGTTGTACCTGTTGAGTCCGGCACAGGAACGTTAAAGGATGCCATGAATGAAGCAATGCGCTATTGGGTCGGAGCAGTTGTCGATACCTTTTATATAATAGGTTCTGTGGCGGGACCTCATCCGTATCCCATGATGGTTCGCGATTTCCAGAAAATAATCGGAATAGAAGCAAGAAAACAAATTATGGATCTTGCAGGCCGCCTTCCCGATCTGCTGATTGCCTGCGTTGGTGGAGGAAGTAATGCAATGGGCCTTTTCTTTCCGTTTATCGATGATCCTGTTGAAATGACTGGTGTTGAAGCTGCCGGTAAAGGCATTTCTAGCGGCAAACACGCGGCAACTCTGGGTGAAGGTTCGGTAGGCGTACTTCACGGATCAAAATCATATGTTCTTCAGGATAAGAACGGGCAGATTATAGAGGCTCATTCAATATCCGCCGGGCTTGACTATCCTGGAGTCGGTCCTGAACATGCTTTATTTAAAGATATAAAAAGAGCAAATTATGTCTCTATTGATGATAACCAGGCGCTTGATGCATTTAAAAAACTTTGCATGCTTGAAGGAATAATACCTGCTCTTGAGAGTTCCCATGCTATTGCTTATGCAATGCAGCAGGCCCCCCGGATGAACAAAGATAGCATTATTATTGTTAATCTTTCCGGCAGAGGTGACAAGGATCTAGGAATTGTTTCAACGATATTTAAATAAGAGGTGCAAGGTTCAAGGCTCAAGGCAAAAGGTTGAGGGAAGGGACCGGGGATCAGAAAGAATGTAGGGGCTGGTTCATAATCCGTCCATATAATGTTCGTAAGAGGAGAATTTACGTCAGATGAAAACAAAGAGAATTGATAAAACATTTGAAGAGTTGAAACAAAAAAAGGAAAAAGCCCTTGTCGGATTTCTTTCAGCCGGAGACCCCGACCTTAATACTTCGCTTAAAATAATCGAATCGATGTGTGCAGCCGGACTTGATATTATAGAACTTGGAATACCTTTTTCCGATCCCACAGCTGATGGACCTGTAATCCAGAGATCATCTGCGCGGGCGCTTAAAAAAGGCATAACCATAAAAACAGTTTTGGAAATGACACGTAAAATAAGGACTTACTCAGATATTCCCATAATTCTCTTTAGTTACTATAACCCTATTCATTCCTATGGAGCTAAAGCTTTTTACAATGATTCCGTCTCTTCAGGCGCTGACGGTGTTCTTGTGGTGGATCTTCCTCCTGAAGAATCGGATGAAATGACTTCAAAATGGCCAGGAAATGAGCTTGCCCTAATTCGTCTTATAGCGCCTACAACTCCGATCGAAAGAATGAAAAAGATTGCTCAGGAATCTTCCGGATTTTTATACCTTGTTTCAAAAACAGGAGTAACCGGCAGCGCAGGACTTGATACACAAGAAGTTACAGTTAACTCCAGACTTCTTGGTTCGATAACTAATCTTCCAATTTGTGTCGGATTCGGAATAAGCGAACCGGAAGATGTCAGAAAAATAGCGCCCGATGTTGACGGAATAGTAGTAGGAAGCGCCTTTGAGCGTATTATTGAAGAAAATCTGAATAATCCGAATCTTGATCAAATCTTGGGTGAAAAAGTAAGTAAACTGAAAGCGGCAACAAAGTTGTAGTTACTTCTTCCATCCGCCGATAAGATGCAGGTGAAGATGAAATATAACCTGCCCTCCTCCTTTTTCTACGTTAAAAAGGAGTTTATAACCGGATTTTGAAACAGACTCTTTTTCCGCCATCATTTTAGCGGTCATTATCATTTCGGATACTATTGTTGCGTCATCTTCGGTCAAATCATTTACACTTCTTATATGCCTTTCAGGCACAATCAGGAGATGGACAGGCGCATGAGGATTAATATCTCTGAATACAACAAGGTTTTCGTTTTCATATAGAAAGGTGCTTGGAATCTCTCCTTTTACAATTTTGCAGAAAATACAATCCGTTTCCATCCGGATATCCTCCATACTCGAATACTAAATAGCGGGCAACAAATTACGAAGTCAGCTATTCGTTGTCCGCTTAAATTATTAATTATTCAACGCTCTATATCTGTTGTCTATCATTAACAACATATTAAGTGCGGATATTTTGCTAAGCCGTTTTATTGTCTCTTCAGTAGTAAATTTTTATGTAGCGGTCAAGGCTAAATAAAAATCTTTATTTGTCGCGGAAAGCAAACAACATTTTTGTGAATAACTGCTTTCAATTATCCTATTTAACAGAGACGGTTTTTATTTGCCGTTATTTATCAACTCTCCGTTTATATAATTTAAAACCTCGATAACCTTGCCTCTTTCATTATACCGTGTAGCAGTACCGTTAAGAACACCGTTTGTATAGTTTTCTTCCGAACTGAGATAACCGATTTCTGCATATTGTTTATTTTTACCGTTGATCATTCCGTTCTCATAACACGTTTCTCTCTTAAGTTTTCCGTTTTCATAGAAGTATTTTTCATAGCCATTTTTTTGGTCCATTTTATAATTGACTTCTTCTCTTAACCCTCCTGTTAAATAATACAGCTGTACAACACCGTTATATTTTCCCAGTTTATAATTTTCATTGGATTTGATAGGGCCGTCGATATAAAATAACGTCCATAAACCTTCCTTGATTCCGTTCTTATAGGTTCCTTTTGCCTTTGGTAGTCCATTTGGATAATAAGATAAATAGAGTCCTTCCTCTTTTCCGTTTACATAAGTTAATACTTCCTTTAGTTTCCCGTTTTCAAAATAAACGTTTTGTTCTCCATCCTTATCTCCGTTTTTATAAAAAGCAACTTCTCTGATAATTCCTGTGCAATGGTAGAATTGATCGGCTTTACCCTCTAACTTATCCATATAATAATTAAACCTGGCTCTTGTGTTTCCGTTTTCACAGTAATTGACAACCATACCGTTTAGTTTGCCGTTGCTGTAGAGTTGCTCCTTTTGCAACATCCCGTTCTCATAATAGTTTTTAACAGCTCCGTCCAGATGGTTCATGTTGAAATTGCCTTCGGTCTTTAATTTGCCGCTTCTGTAATAATGTTTGAAATAACCATGCCGGGCAGAAGCACTTAAACCAATGACATTCTCAAGCCTGCTCTCCTCTTCCATGATGATCTTTTCATCTTCGTCATAATACTCTTTTGCTATCCAGGTGTAGGTACAAGACGTAAAGCTCATTACAAAAATCAACACGACAGCATACCTTATCATGACGGAGGTTCCTCCTTACAGATTTTGGCTTTCAGCGCCAGATATTTTTCCTTTAATTCATCGCTTCCAAGATCAGGATGAAGAACGAGTGTAATTTTTAATACTTCACAGGCTTTTGCGTTTTCACCCAGTTCGGCAAGGGCATAAGCGATTTTATATCTGGATTCAAACCAGTGATAAGTACCTGACTTAACCCCATCTGAGAATTTTCGCCATGTGGCCAGTGAGTTTTGCCACTGTTTACTTTTATCGTAAAGAAGCCCCAGATTATAGATGGCATCAGCAGAAAGTGAGTTTCTCTTTATAATATCCCGATACACTGCTATAGCTTCGTCCAGTTGGTTTTTACCGGTATAAATCCGCGCCATTCCAAGCTGAGCGATGTCACAATATTTTAGATGTTTTGCTTTATCGCATGAAATTTTGTAAAGACCCTTATATGTCATCAATGCAAACTCTGAGTAATAGCTGGCATCGATTTTTGTTTTTTCTTCCATCCGGGACTGGGTTTCATTATCAAATTTTTCCGCAAGATTGCTTAACACGGCATATGCATCGTCATCCGGGGAATTTACAGAAGTGAATTTACGAAGCTCCTTATCTCCATCTGCAAGCATTCCAAAATGTTGATATGTAATCATTTTAAGTTGAAACGCTTTTAATAACAGATTGTTATCATTAGGAAATCTTCTTTCAAAGTCTTTTAATTTTTCCAGACTCTTTTTCATATCTGCATCAGGCCCATAAAGACGAAAAGCTGATTCAAGGATAATCATATGTGCTTCAATGTTGCTGGCGTAAACGGCATTTGCCGCTTTGTGCCCGGCTTTGCGGTAGGCTGTGATCAAATCATCGCCTTTAAGATATATTTTTTTTGCTTCCTGTGAATGATGCCGTCCATGTTTTTCTAAAATCTTAAGCTGATCGACGTAATATTGAAGCAGATAATATTTTGCCGATGCGTAATTAGGCGAATCGGTCTTGACTTTTAAAAACATATCTGCGGCTTCTTTGCTTTTACCTGTTTTCTGATAGTGTTTCCCCATCCTGAAGAAAGCTTCGCTCATATCAGGTGAATTGCCGCCGCTTTTGATATATATGGAAACAGCATCAATATAGGTGTTGTAAGCCTTTTGGCTTTTTTCTTTGTTGTAATAAAGGGTCGCAGCAGCATAGTAAAGGGAGATGGACTGTGAAAGAAACCCTGAGTCGGGAAATTTTATGTGAAACTTTTCAAGATAGTAAACGGCATCGCCGTATTGTTCTTTTTTGCAATAAATATTTGCGGTGCGAAACCAGAGTCCGTCCATACGATGGGCCATAAATGAATTAGAATCTTTAAAAATGGGTAGATAATACTTCAAAGCTTTGTCGTAATCTTTTTTTTCAAACATCAAATCTCCCAGCGCCATTGCTGCAACAGGTCCAAGTTCAGCATAAGACAAACCTTCAAGGCCGGATGTATTTTCCTGGACATATCGATAAAGCTCATCCGCACCGTTTGGATTATTTCCCAGCTTTCGTAACTCTTCAAACATTTTGCTATCTGTCTTTTGAGACAATTGCTGCTTTTTCGTATTTTTCTTTTCCTGTTTTTCACGTACAGCCACCAAAGCTTTGAATTTGATTTTATCAAGAGCTTTTCCGATCTGTTCCGGAATTTTTTCTTCAGGATAATCTTCTTTCAGTTCATTTAATGTCCTTATGGTTTTTTCATAATTTCCGGTTTCGTAAATCATCCGTACCTCTTCATAGAGACAGCGAATGTATAGCGGGTCATCTTTTCCGATTTTCTTCTTGACCAGTTTCAGGTCCTGTCCGGCTCTGTCGTATGCTTTTTGTTTACCGTAGCACAGGGCTCGTCCCAAGAGGCTTCGCGTAGTAACCGCTTCTTCTTCAAAATCGATAAAGGAACGGGAAAAGCCTTTTATCGCTTCGTTTAAAACGGTGTCGTGCATAGGGTCGCTTTCGGAAAGCAGCATACTGGTGTAATATCCATTCCAGCCCATCCAGTAACTGGACAAAGAAATCAGATACTGGGGATCCTGCCATTTTGCCGATTTTATAAATGCAGACGGATCGTTAAGTTTGTCCAGAGTGTTTTCCTGTATATCCCAGATAATTTTTTCATTTAAGGTAAGTATCTGTTTTAAAATATCTCTGAGATTTAAAAAGATTTCTTTTTCTTCCTGTTTGGCCTCATTGCTTTTAGGCGGTGATTTTGACTGTAAAGCTACAAGTGTGTTTAAGCATTCAGATGATTTGGTAAGCAAAAGTTTTTGAAAATCAAATGACATCTTGTTTTCATTGAGAGCTTCTTTTTGGTTTTGGGAGATAAGCAGAACTGCTTTTTTTATTTCTTCAACTGATTTTATTTCAGCCGGGTGAAGGCTATCTAAGGATTGAGCCCCATACGCCGTGTTATTTTGGATATGATATATGCAAAACATGAAAACAGGCAGAAGAAGAATTAACGCTTTTTTTAAAATGATTGTTTTAGAATCCATAATCACCGAATTATTTATTTAAAGGATACAAATTATGTTTTCCATATTATGAAACACTGAAAACGATATTCTTCTTTTTCGATTTCAGGCAGATATTATAAACTCCAATAACATGTTTATAGGGAACATTGTCGGCAGGTTCAAAAATAATCAGAATATCTTCAGGAAGTTGGTTAAGATAGTACAACAGGTCATCATAGCTATAAACTATTCTCTCCTGAAGGTATATTTTTAACTGTCCCTGATCCTTAATCATTTTAACCCGTAATTTGACTTTTTCGTAATCATTTACAGCTTCGGTGCTATTGCCGCTGCCGGCCTGAGGAAGTCTGTTTTCTAAAACCCCTTCGGAAATGTTGAGATTGATGGTCATTAAAAAAAAGATCATCAGAAGAAATATAACATCAATAAGGGGCGTTATATTGATTGAATTGCTTTTTTGGTAATCCTGTTTATTACTTTTAATTCTCATATGTTCAATCCTCTTGCAAGGGGTCGGGCTTGTCTTTTAAAGTTGAAAATTCTATTTTGCTTATGTTGGCAAGAGATAATTTATGCATTGCGTTTTTTATAATAGCATAGGGAACTTTTTCATCGGCCTGAATCACAATGGTAACATTTTTGGGAATGTTATTTTTTATCTGATAAATACGATCAAGTTGATCCAGCTTGATATTCATTCCATCCAGAAAGATCGTATCTTCGGATTTAATGGTTAGTGAAATTTTTAATCTTTCATCTACTTTGCTGTTTACGGCCTCATCTGCCTTGGGCAAAGTGACTTTCCGGTTCTGCATTTCCGAAAAATTTATAATTGTGATGAAAAAAATAATGATAAGAAACACCACGTCGATAAGTGGCGTAAGATTTACCGCCATAGCCGGCCATGGACGTTTTCGGTAAGCACGCATGTCTTATTCCTTGTAAGGTTTATTGGTTTTAAAAGAAGACACTAACTGTTCTGCGGCAAGGGCAGCTTCTGCGGTAAATTCATCGATGCGGTTTTTGAAAACCGCATAACCGTAAAGGGAGGGGATGGCAACAATCAATCCCATGCATGTAGTTATCAGTGCTTCGAAAATTCCGCCTGCCAGCTGTTTGGGTTCAATAGCACCGGGCACATGGGCGATTTCGTTAAAACATCGCAACATGCCGGTAACCGTTCCAAGAAGCCCCATCATGGGAGCAATATTTCCGATAACGTTCAGATGCTCGATCTTTCTTGCGATAGCGCTGGTCATGGCTTCGCCTGCATCTTCCATGGCTTTGATCATATCCTGATATCCCATTTTTGATTCTTTTAAACCGGCAATGGTAATCTTTGTAAAATAAGAAGCTTTGTCCATATCAAATTTTTTAATTTCATCAAGATTACGATCTTTTATAATTTTGTCCAAAGCCTCAACATCCTTGGGAGGAAGTATTTTAATTTTACGGATGGTAAGTGCATAATCTATAATAAGTCCCAAAGCCAGGATAGACAGCAGTATTATAAGGTAGCCTACAAAGCCGCCTTTTTTAATAATATCCAAAAGGCTCATAACAGCAACATCCGGCTTATTTCCCGGTGCATCATTTTTTGCTGTCTCTGCAGTTTGAACAGCGCCTGGGTTTTCTATTGATTTACCTGAATTCCCGTCAAACGGTTCCGGCAGTTCGCCGATAGCTTCTATAGCGGGGGTGACTGCGTCAGTATTATTTTCTTTTGCCTGTGCAAAAACGGGAGACAAAAGCAAAGATATGAGGATAAGCGCTGTGACTGAAAAAATACAAATATTTTCTTTAAGTTTCATATATATTTCTCCCTTAAATGATATTGTGTTAACATTGCTTTTAAAGGTTTTTCATAAATTCATCGAGATACATTTCCCATCTTGTTCCGAAAATCATCAGCATCATGTTCCGGATAACTTTTTTCTCATTTGTCAGTCGTGCGCTTTCACCACCTCCGACATCGGCAAGCATCTCAAAATCCTCCATTACTTTGCGGGGATCGGTGAGATATTCAAAGCTTTCTATTCCCGGATCGGTCATCTCAGGCATAATATAGCGTTCCCAGTAATATCTTGACATGTCCTTAGGTTCCCTGATGTCGATAACGGATAATCTTCCGCCCATTTTTATCCTGAAATTTTTCACCATTTCAATGGCCCGGGGCATATCTTCAATATGTGGCGGAGCATCACCAATAAGCAGGATGAACTTTCTGGATTTTTTATTCCACTTTATATCTTCGATAGCCACCCTGAGTCCTTCGGCCACAGCTTCCCTGATATCATATCCTCCTCCGTAATCGACTTTGTTTAAAAACTCCTGCAAGGATGTGATACTGTAAGTTAAGGGAAATTGTTTGGTTATGTATTCATCTTTATTGTCCCGGTAAGTCACAAGTCCGATTCTGCAGGCTGGAACAAGTTTTCTTATCGCGGAAGCAAGATTTCTGATTTTTAGTTTAACCTCTTTCAGATATGCAGACATGCTGTCTGTGGAATCAAAGACAAAAACAACGTCTATGCCGTCTTCACGTATCGATTGAATATGCCTTGAAAAAGATTTCACCATCATTGCTGAGCCTGTATCCGGAAGTTTACTTCCTGTTGCCGGACCGCCCATAATGCTTTCCAGGCCAGGCGTACTTACACTGATAATATCCAACGCCTCATTTGCTTTGGAATCAGGCAGTATTTCAACTACCGGTATGACTGGCCGGTATTGGACTTCCGGTACAGGCTCAAACATTTTATCATCGGAATGAAAGTCATCTTTTAGATCCTTACTATTGAATTTAATCTTGTCGTCCTTCTTACTTTCATCTATGATCTCAACAGGAATGGCGTTCTGTACGACCGGACTCTTGTCAAACCATGACCACTTTACATAATTTGCATAAACAAGGATTGATATGTGAATTAAAAAAGAAATGAGTACCGGTGAAATTGCTATCAGAAAGATAATAAAAGGTGAAGTTTTTTTAAAAAAGGACTTAATAGTTTCCTTAGATTTCATGCTGCCCCGCTGCATTTTTCTAATAATGCACTCGTGTAAAACATTGATGGTAAAGCGATGAGACACATCGCAAGATCAAACTAAGAAAGACGCATGGCAAAAAATTTAGAAAGCACTATGTCTGGACTTTCATGATCCAGACTGACGGAAAACAATAATTTCTTTTTAATACCAGGCGGTCGGCAAATTATCACGTTTGAGCCATTGCCCTGCAAGTGAGGTTTTTGCCGCATCCGGCATATCCGGTGAATAATATTAATTGATAGAGCCAGTTTCAAAACGTCCCATTTTGGCCGATCTCTGCGTTGGGTGAAAATTTTGCACTTTAGTGAAGCTTCAGCGCTATCCTCGAAATACCCCATGTATTCCTGCGGTTAAAATTTTCATCCGCCTTGACCTTGGACCAAACTGAAACGTTTTGAAAGTGGCTCGATAGTTTTTCCCAGTGCTGAGGCGATTTGGCAGATGTTTACGGTTCAGCAAATTGGATTTCAGCAAGGGCAACTGAATTTTTGTTGGAATGAGCATTGTTGATTTACCATTAATTTGAGTGTGGAACTTGTTTCAAAAACTTATTTATAGCATTTGCTATAAATAAGTTCCGTTTTGGAGGTATTTAATTATTGTTAATAAATTTGTTTTATTTCAACAATCTAAACGCTATTCCTACAAACACTATAAAATGGGACAAATCATCAGTGGATAGTATCGCCTATAATGCTTTTTGAAGTTATAGTCAAGTGTTGTGTATAGCAAAATTTTTGGCGGTGATCCGTTTTTCTTCAATTCCATTCACACACTTTACTCCCTTGATTACTCCTTCAGCCAATCGTTTGGGGCAACGGAGGTGTCGCCATCTATTTTAAGCACACTTACAAAGTTTGAATACCATATTTATTAAAGCTGATTTACAGAAACATCCTCTGGCCTTGTCGGTTCTCAATCTAACGATCGGAAACGTTGATTCCATCGGATTTGTTGCCCGGATATGATGCAAATATACCGCAGGAAAATCGTAAAATATTTACGGAACATCACTATCTTTTTCTAGGCACTCAGATGTCTTGGGGTGTTTTGCTCTATAAAACTGTCGTGAGTTTTTTGAATTCTTTTGATTGTTTATTTTGGAATTTTGACATTATTATCACTATAGATTCCTTTTTCGGCAGTCGTATGACAGGCCAAACAGTTGGATAATGAACCGATAGATTTTCGCTTTATCACATCCTGGCTTATTTCATGGTGCTTTCTCTGAATATATGAGATCCCGGTAATTCTTTGTGGTATTTGATTTCCTATGCATTTCATGATTTTTGCAGATAGTTTTGCTGAAGAATAGTCAGCTGCATTGGTTTTGAGATATTTTGCAATTATATCCTTTGACTCCGTATCAAGATCGATAGTTTCCCCGAAATGATCTCCGGAACTTTTTAGGATTTTATCCCATGAACCGGATGGTAATAATTCCGGCTGATATGCAAAATGGCAAGCTCCGCAATTTTCCTGATAGGTTGGGTTATTAACTGCTGATAGATTGCCTTTCCCATTATATTCAGAGTGCTTTCGCTCTCTTTTTCGATGCTGCTTCCGGCCTTCATGGTCATCATGGTCAGCAAAAGCAGTATAAATGACCCCATTTGCCATAAGTAAAAATGCCAGCAAAATAACAATCCATTTATGTACTCTTTTCATAAAATATCTCCTCTTTTAAGATGTGTTTCTCAAAATAAATTTATTGAATGAGAATAGTTGCAGAATAACAAATTATTTATGTATTATATCAGATGGATATGTTTTTGATCAACAGAGAATGGAGAGATTTTGGATGTAGATAGGTGATGATACAATAATTTTGCAGGTATAAAATGAGTCAAAATCCTCAAGAGTGTGATAAATTGAAGGATAATCTATTTGAGCAAATATAATTAAAGCAGTATCAAAGATTTTTGTATCAAGTGCCTTGTTTGTGGAATTGGCAGCTTTAAATATTTTGCCCTTTTCCAAATCACAACTTTTGCACAGATTGCCTGAGCAACGTAAATGAAACAGGGAATTTGCCTTTGTTTTAGTTTGAAAACTATGCAAGCAGGTATTTCCGCAGAAACATACCTCAGCCAATGCGCTGTTTGCAAAAACATTCAATAGCAGAAACAAAGTGGCTAATATTTTAATTGATTTTCGATATTTCATAAGGATTATACTACAACATCGGTCACTTTTTTTTATGTTAATGGATAATATATATCAATTTGACGTGATTTTTCAATAAGAATTGTTGATGTTTTTTTAAATCAAACCATGGCGGTTGAATTTCCACAGGAGCTGCAGGTTCTACGATTACTTTCTTAATCCTCATGGTCACCTGTTGCAAGCATGCTATGCTTATTGATTTTGGCGAATATAAAGAATCTGAAA
>Ga0180732_1000400_pt1 | contig 38680 bp, 38 predicted proteins | sample KR11_01MetaG_FD_148674 | JGI IMG/M metagenome (GOLD analysis project Ga0180732, IMG submission 148674) | Groundwater microbial communities from the Olkiluoto Island deep subsurface site, Finland - KR11_0.1 MetaG | ecosystem: Environmental > Aquatic > Deep subsurface > Groundwater | place...
GCCCACACGAAACGCAAGAAACGGCACACTTTTTACCTCTTTTGGAAAGATTAACATCAAAGGCGCAAAGTTTAAAGAAGATCCGCTTCCTGTTGACCCTGAGTGTAAATGTCCAACTTGTCAGACTTACAGCCGTGCTTACTTAAACCATCTCTACAAAGCACGTGAAATAAGCTACTTCAGAATGGCAACTATTCACAATCTTTTTTATTATTTGAACCTTATGAGAGAAGTGAGAGAGGCTATTTTAGAAGATAGATTTGCAGAGTATAAGGCTGCGTTTTACGCTAAACGCAGTAACTAAGCCATTTTTATTTTATCTAGCTCCTAAGCTCCGGCTTGGGAGTTATTCTCCGACAACTGAAAATCATTTACTACTTAACTTTTTAACAGAAGGATTGTCTATGAGTGATTTTATTTGAGTAATAGCAGTTTGATTTAATCTTACAAGCCTTTCGTTTTGCGGCAGTTCTTGTTTTAAAAGTTCTGCATTGATACTCTCAAGATTTGAAAGCACTATAAGTTGCTCTTTGATAACATCCGTATGAATTCTATAGTTTATTTTTGACAAACTTCTACTCAAATCCCATTCAAGTGATTTATTTTGTATCTCATCCTCTTTAAGTCTTTGAAACTCTTTGATGAGAAATAGTTTAAACTCTGCACTTATTCACGAGGCAAATTCAAACGCTATATCTCTATGCGCATAAGTCCCACCGTATCTTCCTGCTTTAGAGATTATGCCTATTGCGGATGTTTTTTCTATCCATTTTTTTGGTGTAAGTATAAAACTATTGATACCTGCTTGCATTTTAATTCCATCGAATTCGATGGAATTAAAATCATCATTATTTATCTTTTCCCATAATCCCAAAAACTCTATCGTTTCTCTATTTCGCATCCAGTTTTGCAAAATATAGTCACTTCGTTCTCTGTCTTTGTACCTTGCAATATCCGTCAAAGATATAAAATCAACTTTGTGATGTTGTTTGATAGACACTGCTGTATTTTGCACTAGAATCTTGCTACTTTTCATACTCGTTCCTCAGATATATTTTTTACTGTATCGCAAAAATGAAGGTGATTTAAAAAGTATTACAGTTTGTCAGATATTCTTTTTGGCATGTGGAAACTTTATGAAGTTTTAGTTTAAGTTAGGAGTTCCACCTTAGCAAAGGTGGAACTAGAGAAAGTGGAGATTCATTCTCAGGGGCGTTGTTGGATATTAAACTGCTTAATGCGCGAGCTGCCCTTCCCCGAACAGACTCTCAAAAGGGATTTTAAACTGCTCGTGCAGATTTCTTATCATTGTTACTGTTAGCTCTCTTTTTCCGCTTAAAATCTTAGAGACTCTCGTTTCATCTCCGAGTGCGGCGGCTAAATCTTTTTGCTTAAGATTTTCCTGCTCCATTCTAAACTTTATAGCTGAAATCGGGTCTGGAGCGTCTATTTTGTAGTGTTTTGCCTCATAAGCTTCAATAAGTGTCGTAAGAACTTCAAGCTCATCAAACTCTTCACTATTTGGTACGGCATCCATAAGAACATCGACTCTTTGAAGTGTACTCTCATAATCTTGCTCGTTTTTGATAGGTTTTATATTCATCTTATATCTCCGTTGCATTAATTTTGTCATACTCTTTATGTGTGCCGACAAATCTTATAAATATGATTGAAGCATGATAATTTATCTTAACAATCAATCTATATTTATTTCCATGTATATTAAACACAACTCTGCCCTCTCCAATAATACTTGCATTTTTATATTGAGCCTTTATCTCATTTGGAGTTTGCCAAGAAGCTTTTAATGCTTCATGGTACCAACTCTGTAGTGAAGACTTACTGTCACTATATAAAGGATTTTCATAAAATTGCTTCAATGTTTTATTGGAAATAATTCTCATAGGTTTATTGTACTTTATTCTTGACAATACGTCAAGTATTATATGTCAATGCAGATTTTTGGTTTCTACATGTCAAGTTCTTTGTTAAAAGTGGAGATTAATTCTCAGGGGCGTTACTATGATTGAAGATATATGCAAGACTCATGAAAAAAGTGGAGATTCATTCTCTCTTGCTCCCATGCTCCGCGTGGGAGTATATATATCTGCTTTACTTAGTTATGTGCATTATTTAATGATATGCATTCCCATCGGAGGACGATGGGAACGATGGAAGTAGGAGTTCCACCTTGAGAAAGGCGGAACTAGAAAACGCCTATTCCCTAAAATGGTATCTCATCATCATTCAAATTAGAAAATGATTTAATCCTATCAAATCTAGTTTCCAAATTATATAAAACAATATTCTGTTTTTCTTTTGAAAGATTTTTAAAGAAATTCAAGAAATCAATCATTATCCAAGATTGGATATCGTTATGTCTAAAATATTTGTAGCTACCTGATACAAATATGTTAGAAATTTCTCTTCCTTGAATAGAATCTTCTAACATAGTTCTTTGATGTAACAACTCCAAATTTTTAATAATTACATCGCTGTTCATAATAAGTTTAGCCGAGTATTCTTTTTCAGAAATTATTTTTGAAAAGCTATTGGCAAAATTTTGATAAATATTTTTTTCTTCATAATTAAATAAATCTATTGTATTTGTATTCTCTTTGATTTGTTTTAAGACAGTTTGAAATGAATCTATCCTCTCTAAATCATCAATTTTACTCATATTTAATAATAAAGATTCATATTTAAACGAACTATCAATAGTTTCTATAATTTTTTGAAACAGTTTAGCAATAAAAAAAATCTCTGTCTTAAAATCATATCTATTCTTTTTAAAATCATTTGGAATCTCACCACCCCACCAATTGAGACTAATACTTTTTTGGTTATCTTCAGAAAAATTAAGTTGTTTACCAAAACCAAAATCTATGATTTTTACATTATTATTTATATCAATCATAATATTTGATGGTCTAATATCCCTGTGCAAAATGTTATTTTCTTCTAAATATGCGAATCCACTGATTGTTTGTTCAAAGATACTGTTTAAATTTTCTGGATATTCTTCAAGGTATTTATCTATTTCTTTGCCTTCAATATGTTCCATAACAATGTAGCCAGTAGAATACTCTGGATATAAATAATAATTGAATACTCTGACAATATTATTGTGATGTAAAAGGTGCATTAATTTTATTTCATTAATAAAATTTTTAAAATATTCTTCTTTCGGAATGCCCTTTAATGGCTTGTATTTTTTACAAACAAAATCATAATTGATATATTCATCTTGTATTAAGATAGTTTCTCCAAATGCTCCATTGCCAAGTTTTTTAATAAATTTAAAATCTTTTTTTCTTATAAACTCAATAGTATCCTGTTCTTTCATTTAAGCGCCCTCCACAATTATAATCTCTTCATCACTCAGCCCGTAAAGTTCATACACCATTTTGTCTATCTCTTTGTCGGTTTTTTCTATCTCTGTTTTGTATCCGCTTGCCAAGGTTTTGTCGTTTTCAAAGATGGCTTGCCACTCTTGTTTAAAGCTGCGTTCATGGAGTTTATCGGCAAATTTTAGTTTGAGGGCTTTTGTGTATTCTGTTACAAACTCCTCAAATGTCAGCTCTTCAAAGTTTTGGAGTTTTTTTGTGAGTTTTTCGAGTTTTAGTTCGTTTATGAAGTTTTGTTTTGTCTCTTGGAGGTTTTTGTTCAACTCCAGCATTTTGTCTGCTTTTTGGATGAATTCATGTTGAATAACAAAATTAATTTTTTTAATAGGTATTCTTGAAGTTATTGGACTATCAAAATGCATTGTTCGAATAGCTTTAGCATAAATAAACCTATACACATACCAGTTTATTAAATTAGAATTTAATAATATCCAAATATATTCTTTTGGATAATCTTCATCCATTGTGATTTGATTTATGGTGTCTATAATAACACATTGAACATCTTGCGGTATTGTACAAATTATTTTTATATGGTCTATTGGATTTTCTATATGTGCAACTAAATTTTGAACCAATACGGAGTTATTATTAATATAAGATTGCTCTTTTGGAATATCTTTTTTATCAATTTGACCTTTAAAACTTCTAATCATATATCTATCAATATCAGCACCACCGATTACATTTAATTCGGCATCACTTTTTATAAACTGCTGTAGACCAAATCCTCTTTTATTTTCCGCAACATCATTTAAAAATATAGACCCTTCTAGCATTTTATTAGCAATTGATAATTCTATATTAGAAATGCCATTTAAAAAAAATCCAAATTTTGCAGATATTTTTTTATTTATAACACCAAGTTTTAAAATGTCTTGATTTTTCAATATGTTTGAATCATATTCTTTTGTACTTGTTAATTTATCTAAAATTATCATTACTTGCTCAAGTTTAACTTCAGTCCAAACTTTTTTACAGTCTACCAATGATGTCAAGTTATTCCAAACATATTTTCTTATATCTTTATAATTTGATGAAAATACAAATGATTTAGGGATGATAAATCCTAGTTGTCCTTTGCTGCTTAATATATCAAAGCTCATTTTGACAAATAAAATAGCCGTATCGCTAGAATTCATATTGAATTTGCTTTTTAAAAAATCTTGATGTTCTTTTGATAATTTTGCCCCATACGGCGGATTCCCAATCACAACATCAAATCCAGCTTGTGCGAAAACCTCTGGAAACTCTGCATACCAGTCAAAAGCGTTTGGTACTACCGTTTTATCGCTTATGAGGGAGTTTCCTACTTTTATTTTATTGGCTAGTTTTGTGAGTGGTCTTCCTTTTTTTGCTGTGCGTAACCACAGGCTTAGCCTTGCTATCTCTACTGCGCCTTCGTTTATGTCCACGCCGTAAAGGTTGTGTTCTAGCACCTCTTTTTCCACCTCATACACGGCAAACAAATCTCCCATGAGCGCTAGGTCATTTTGGAGTCTTTTGTGTTCTTTGAGCAAGTATTCTAAGGCTTGGTTTAAAAATGCTCCACTTCCGCAAGCTGGGTCAAGGATTTTTAGGTTTAAAAGCCAGTTTTTGTACATGAGCAGATTTTCTTTTGTTTGTAACTCTTTTTTGTTTGGTTTTTGAGGGTTGATGATGGCTTCTACTTCGGTGATGTTTAGCTCAGAGCGTTTGTCTTCACACAACTTGCCAAGCGTGTTTTGTACGATGTACTCGGTGATGTACGCCGGTGTGTAAAAAACGCCGTCTTTCTTGCGTTTAGACTGCTTTTTGTCAAAGTCGCTTTCTAAAATCTGCGCACTCATCTCTTCAAGTTCGCTGATGGAGTTCTCAAAAATATGCCCCAAGATGTTTACAGAAATGTCGCTTCCAAAGTTGTAAGCAGAGAGAATTTTTGCTCTTGCATTTAGCACTTCATCGTCTATGATGAGCGCATCCAAAAATGCGTCATGAGCGAAAAGTCCGCCGTTGTACATGGTGATGTCTAAGTCCTCATCTCCTGCGTTTATGGCTTCAAAATAAACCTTGTAAGAGTCATAAAGCGTAAATGTTTTTACAAGTTTTTTGACTTCGCTTTGACGCGCGATAATCGTGCCGATGGTGTTTTTTGGCAAAAGGTCGGTGTCCTCGCCAAAGAGTATAAAGACGATGCGGTCTATGAGTTTTTGTGTTGCGTTTAAGAGTTCGAGTTTGTCAATTTGAGGGTTCTTTTTGAGTATATTTTCAAAGAGATTAGTTCTAAACGCAGTGTAATCTTTGTAGAGTTTGTTAGAAATATCTTGCTCAAAGTTGAGTGATTTTTCTTTGATGGTTTGGGGAAGATTTTTGCTGATGCTCTCATAACTTAATATCGTGTGAAGCTTTGTAAAGCCTTCATAATCAAGGTCAAAAAGAAAAAATTGCTCATAAGCCGTGGCTTTGTCAAAGTAAAAACGCAGCTCATTGAAGTTGGAAACGATGACGTATTTTGCATCGTTGTTGTGTTGCAAGTAGCCAAAAGCCTGACGCACAGCACTCTCGTCACGGTTGTATTTTTTGTCCAAATCTTTTGTTTTTTGGTCTTTTAACTCTATGACGGCTACAACTTTGCCATCAACCAAAAGCGCGCCGTCCGCTTTTTGAGCATTTGTCTCGTTCTTTTTTTCACGTTCTAGTGTGTAGTGCTCATTTACTGAGCGTGTTTTAGAAACATAACCAAGAGCATTTTCAAAAACATCTTCTAAAAAACCGTCTTGGTAATCGGTCTCAATCCATGAAGCAATCTTCTCTTTTTTCGCTAAAAATGTTTTGAACTTTTGCCATCTAAGTTCTATGAGTTTTTCATCTTGTTTGTCTATAAAATCGTTCAATACTTTTGGCTGAAAAAGTTGCTGCATCAATATTTCTCGTTTGTAATTTTTACAAGATTATATAGAATACAACTTAAAACAACACGTTTAAAGTAAAGGTGAAAGCAGAATGAAATTAAATGAAAGAAGAAAAGTGTTTAATCGAGCCGGGTATGAGGAGAGAGGTTAAAACCTGCTCACCTTAGCTTCTTGAAATGTCATAAAAACTTTTCCGTCTAAAACTTCCCCGTCATAAAGAGACTGAGAGTTTTGTATTGTTGTTTTTTCATTCACGTCAAACAAGAGCGCGCTTACTTTTTGACCAACTTTAAAAGTGCCGTATTCTAAACCTATGCTTCTTGCAGGGTTTGCTGCGGCAAGTTTTACGACATCACTCATGCTAATCATGCCGGACTTCACAAGTTTTTCATAATAAAGACAAAGGGCATCTTCGATGGCTTCACAGCCGTACTCTGCATCATAAAACGCAACTTCTTTATTTACGGGAGAACTTGGCTGATGCAGCGTTGTAATGGCATCTATCTCTTTATTTTTAAGTGCTGCTTGAAGCAGTTGCACATCACTTAAACTCGCTAATGGCGGATTTATTTTAGCTGTAGTATTAAAGTTCTCACAAGCTTTGTCTGAATGGATGAGATGGTGAATAGAAACCTCACATTTTACATCTACTCCATCTTTTTTCGCTTGGCTTATGAGGTAAATAGAACGCGGTGAAGCGATGGATTTGAAAAGGATTTTAATTTTAAAGTGTCTTGCAATCTCTATCATACGGGAGACATGAAGCACTTCGCTTAAATCAGGTATGCCCGCAAGCCCAAGACTGGAGCTGACATCACCCTCAAGCATGACACCGCTGTTTATGAGTGAATTATCTTCAGCTTTGCAAAAAAGTGTGACATCATACATTTTGACATATTCGGCAATTTTAATGGCAAGATTATTTTTTGCAATAGTACTCATATAGGGTGCTACTGCTCCGCGTTTAAGTAAAATGGCAATATTACTCAGGGTTGCGTCTTCTTTAAGGGTGTTTAACATCAAATCTACTTTGGCACCTTTTAGCGTTCCAAGACTGTTTTGAGCAAATTCAAGTGCGACTTCATTATCTATGGCTGGTGTAGAATTCGGATTTAAAACAACATGCCCGATTCCGCCTTTGAGAGCTTGATTTGAAAGAGCTTTGATATTGTTTGCGTTGAGTACAGAATCTTGTAAACTTACATTTAAATCTAGTAATAAAGGCATAAAGTAAGCCCCGCGAGCGTCTATTGTCTCACTGCCTTTTAAATTCTCACCTATCTCTTTAAGTATTCCCTCTTCTATACGAACATCGGCTCTTCTCTCACCATTAGAATCACAAATAATTGCATTTGATATAACCATTTCAGACCACCTTTGATATAATGATAAAATTATAATAGATTAAGGCTTAGTATTGCGTTTTATTTCTCTTGTTTTTTTCATTTTTGTATTTGCCAATGCTCAGACTCCTTACCAAAAAGGCAAGCTTACTTACATGAGCAAAGGATGTTACAGTTGTCATGGAAACAACCTTGAGGGTTTGCACAGATATCCAAAACTTTCCAACCGCGCGAAGGGCTTTTTGTCCTACAAGCTTAAACGTTTTCGAGACAAAATAAGCGATAATCAGCAACAAGAGATGATGATAGCCTTTGCGGTGGATTTGAGTGATGAAGAGATAGACAATCTCACAACTTACATGCAAGATTATGTACAAGATAACTTAAGTGAAAAATATAATGACTCTTATGTACCAGAAGGAGACGGCGGCTCGTGAAAATATTGGTAAGTGCACTCGAACATTCGGCAAATGTACACCTTAAGTCTTTAAAAAAAGAGCTGGGTGATGATGTTGAGTTACTAGGAATTTTTGATGCTGAGCTTGGAACTCCTATTGTGGATTTGAGAAGTTTAGCCATCATGGGTTTTGTAGATGTCTTTAAAAAACTGCGTTTCTTTTTTAAACTCAATACCCAAATGGCAGACCTCTCAGCAGAAGCAGACAAAGTTCTGCTTATAGACTCATCCGGATTCAACCTTCCCTTGGCCAAAAAAATCAAAAAGCGCTACCCGCAAAAAGAGATTATCTATTACATCCTCCCTCAAGCCTGGGCATGGAAGAAAAAACGCATTCCGGTACTTGAACGCACCATAGACAAACTCGCTTCCATTCTTCCTTTTGAAAAAGACTACTACTCCAAGGCAGCTCCCATCACCTATGTAGGTCACCCGCTTTTAGACCAGATTCAGAAGTTTAAAACGCAGCTCAATGAGACAATTAAAGATGTTGTATTTATGCCGGGAAGCCGTAAGGGTGAAATCAGTAAGCTTATGCCCATTTTTCATCAAGTAAGAAAAGCGCTCAATATAAACGCAGTCATCATCATTCCAAAGTATTTCTCAGAGGAAGAAAGAGTTGAACTTTATGGAGATTTGTCTGCGTTTGAGATTCAAGAAGATGCGCACAATGCACTTTATGAGGCTGACTTTGCGTTTATATGCAGTGGAACGGCCACGCTTGAAGCGGCACTCATAGGCACTCCGTTTATACTCAGTTTCATTGCAAAACCGCTTGATTATTTCATAGCTACAAAACTTGTAAAAATAGAGTATGTAGGTCTGGCAAATATTATGTTTTTAAAATACAAATACAGAACAATGCACCCGGAGTTTTTACAAGAGAATGTTACTGTAGAAAATTTGTTGCAGGCCTATAGAGAATATGACAGAAGTGAATTTTTAGAAAATTCAAAAACGCTTAGAGACTACCTTCGAAACGGCAGTGCTAAAAACGTCGCGAAGATGATAAAAGCCTAGTGTTTGACTTCAAGCTCCTTGAGCTTGTCAATGAAAGTTTTTGCATTCACTCCGCCGTCAATTCTGTCAATTTTAGTCTCATATTTACTTAAAAAGTGAAAAGTCGGTGTACCGATAAAAGTAAGTCCGTTTGGTATATAATCATCATGTATATCAATGTAAACAGCAATGAAGTGCTTATTGAACTCTTTCATAACGTTCTCAGACTCAAAAACAATGTCTTTCATATATTCACAGGCAGGACAGCCTTGTTTTGAGAGCATTACCATCACTATTTTATTTTCAGCTTTCGCCTGTTTTATAGCTGCAGAGTACTTCACCCAATTTAAATCTGCAAAAAGTGATGTTGCCACAAACGCCATAAGTAAAATTATTTTTTTCATGTTTTCTCCTAGAATGTATTAAGATGTGCTAAAAATTCAGCCGGTGGAACAAAACCTACAATTGTTTTAGATTGGATTACATTTCCTTTTTCATCAAAAAAAAGTATCACAGGAGGGCCAAAAACTCCATACTTTTTACTGAGTGCTTTCTCTTTTTCTCCATTAGCCGTAACATCTGCGTTTATAAGTACAAAGTCATCCATTTTTGTTTTTACATCTGCGTTTGCAAAAGTGACTTCTTCAAGTTCTGTACATGCCGTACACCACTCTGCACTGAAGTCAAGGAGTATTTTTTTTCCTTTGTTTTTAGCCAAAAGCACGTCAAGTTCTTCTATGGAAGTTACTTTTATAAACTTTTTATGCTTAACGGCAGAGACTGCGTTTACACTTGCAGTTTGCGGTTTTAAAAACTCCAAAGGTTTTGTCATGCTTGTCGAACCGCCTAAAGCACCAATGAATAGTGCCGTCGCATAAGCAAATAATACAAGAGCAACACTGCGTTTAAAGATATGTCCCTCTCTTTCAAAAGGATTCAGATACAGAGCAAAGCCAAGACCAAGTACAGAGTAAAGAATCATTGTTGTGTATCTGTCAACAATTCGCTCAAGCATCCAAATGGCAACACCGAGCATCATAACACCAAAGACGGCTGTAACCATGGTCATCCACGCTCCAGGTTTTGGCATGAATTTACCGGCACTTACACCAACGGCAATAAGAGGAATTCCCATACCGATACTCATAGAAAAAAGTGCCATCCCGCCAAGAAGCGCATCCCCTGTCTGACCTATATAAACAAGTGCTCCGGCTAAAGGAGCCGCAACACACGGCCCGACGATAAGAGCCGATAAAAATCCCATAACGGCTACACCCAAATAGCCTGCACGATGTCCTTTTGAACTTATTTTTGTTACAAACTTGTCCGGGAGTTTTAACTCATAAAAGCCAAACATGCTAAACGCAAGTGCCACAAAGATGAGGGCAAAAGAGTAAATAACCCATGGCGTTTGCAAGGCTGCCTGAAGATTAGAGCCAAACAAGCCTGCTAAAACACCTGCTATTGTGTAAGCAACAGCCATGGCCAAAACGTATACCAAAGAGAGGGCAAATGCTTTTTTTGTACTCAAACCTTGCCCTTGAGAAATAATGACTCCAGAGATAATTGGAATCATAGGAAATACACAAGGCGTCATGGCAAGAAGCAAACCAAAACCGAGGAACGTGAGCAGTACAAACGCGACACTCTCCGACTTAATGGTATCTGCTATGGAGTCAGTTTGTGAGAGTTCTTGTGTCGCCAAGGAGCTTTCCTCAGGCTTTGCCACTTTGGTATTTTCACTCTCTTTCATCTCATTAAGAGTTGTAATATCCAAACTTTTAACTTTTTGTGTTTTGACATCCAACTTTGAAGTATCCACCTCAAAAGAGTAAGTTTTATGCAAAGGTTCATAGCAAAGTCCCTGCTCTGAACATCCTTGATAAGAGAGTGTAAATTGAACGTTTTGTACGCCTTTAACACCCTCTTCTTTTTGAAGGACAACAACAAAGTGTGGTGATTCAAGATACACTATATCACCTTCATGTTCTTCTTCTTTAGCTGAAGTGCTTATCTCTTTGATACTCATTCCATTTTGAGAATCAAGCTCTAATTTTGTTTTGTCTACATAGAGATAAATATCTTTTGCAAGAGTCACATCCGCTTCAAGCTGCATATTTTCATTTATTACTGCATTTGGGACAAACGCTTCATCTGGCATAAGAAATTTTGGAGGAGCAGCTAAAAGTGCAAATACTAAAGAGAAGAACAAAACAATTTTTTTCATATATACATCCATCATTGATTTAAAGAGACCTATTTTATCTCTAAATTATTAAGAGTGCTCTTACATAAACAAAAATCATTTCTAATTCAAAAACAATTAATCTAATTTTGTTTAGAATGCGCCAAAAGGAGTCACTTTAATGATAGATTTAAATACGAAAGTATGTGTATGCAATAACCTGACTGCCGGGGATATTGCAAAATGCATCAAAGAGAACAGCTTCTCAAGCCTCGAAGAACTCCTTGAAAATGAAGTCTGTCCGATGGCAGATAAATGTGAATCTTGCAAAGATGAAGGCTTTAATAACGATGGAATAAATATTCCTCTTGTATTTGCAATGGTAAAAAAAGGCCAACTTTAAGAGTTATTCTTGAAAGTGCTTTGGAATTTTGATAATAAAAGTCGTTCCCTCGTTCGAAGTTTGGACATCAATCTCTCCATTGAACTGTTTTTGTATAATCATCTGACTCATATAAAGTCCTAGCCCTGTCCCATTTTTGCCTTTTGTACTAAAATAGGGTTCAAAAATTTTTTTCATATTTTCTTCTGTAATCCCAGAAGCATTGTCTTTTACAAAAAGCAATACACTATCTTTATCTTCCTCTGCAAAAAGTTCTATTGTTTTTTCTTTTTTGTCCAAATCCTTAAAAGCGTCAATAGCATTGTTGAGTAAATTTAAAATCACTTGTACAAGTTCATTTTCGTAAACTAAAAGAACAATTTTTTCATTTTGTATAATTGCAATATTTATGCCTGTGTGTTCTGCTTTGGCAGAACCGAGCTTAAGTGCTCTTTTAAAAAGTTGTCCTGCTTCGACTTCACTTGCAATTCTGTCAGGTCTGAAAAAAGTTTGAAAATCATCAATAGTTTGCGAAAGGTACATAATTTTTTCACTTATATCACTCAAAACCTGCTCTTTTTTTGCTTCATCTACTTTCTTTCCAAGCATAGACTCAAGCTGAATATTCGATATTTGCAGTGTAATGGCTGAGAGAGGTTGTCTCCACTGATGCGCTATCATACTAATCATTTCACCCATTACAGCCTGTTTTGATTGGTTTGTGAGAAGAAGATCTTTTTTTATAAGTTCATTTATCTTCTCTTGAACCGTTTTTTCCAAAGACTCGTTAAGTTCGCGTAACTCTTGCGTTTTTTCCTCAACCTGATACTCCAGTTTTGCATTAAAATTATAAAGTTTTTTCTGATAGTAAGCCATAATAAGAAAAAGTATCCCCATCCCCACTACAATTCTCGCCGCAAGAGAGTAATCTGTGCCATCATGGTACCTCGTCATCTTCCATCCGTCAACAATGCTCTCTTTTTTTTCTTCGGAGATGGAATCTAAAGATTTTTGCAAAATAGAGAAAAGCAAAGGCTCATTTTTTTGCACTCCAATACTTCCATAATCAAATTTGTCTTTGAGTAGAAAACCATTGACTTTAAGTTTTCCATATCCATACTTATCTACCAAATAATCTGAAATCTCATTAATCGTTACTACTCCAAAAACTTCATCTTTTAAAAGCTTTTGCATTAAACTGTAAATATTTTCTTCTACTTCAATTTGTAAATAAGGATACCTCTTGAGAATCATCTCTTTATGAAAGGCAAATCTTACGACAAGTTTTTTACCCTCAAGTCTATGCGAATCATCAATAAATGGTTTATCGAGTCTGCTCAAAATTGTAAAATGGGTCTTTAAAAAAGGTTTGCTTAAAACTAAATTCTTCAAATCATTCTTAGGTTCTTGGCAAATAGAAACTATACTGCACTCTTCATCAACTATTTTCTGCTTCATACCATCGTAGCGTTTTGACACTAACGGTATAAATTTTATGCCGGTTTTTTTCGAAATTTCTGTGTAAATATCCCCCATAATTCCCGTATGTATAGCATCAAAATAACCATCAAGCGGATATAAGTCCGGTTGTAGACAAACTTTAATTTCTTTGTTTTTATTTATGTATTCCAATTCTTCTTTTGAAAAATTTGGCTGATTATCTTTTATATCTTTAAAAATAAAATCATTAAAGTTCTTATCCTCTTTAATCTTGTAGTTTATTTTAAAATCTTCAAACTGTCTATGCAGAAAATTCTCATCTATAGAACCTATATCATATGTTTTTGGAAGAATTAAGCGTTCAATTTCTTTGGCCTCGGCCAATAAATCATCTTTAGAAATATTTTTTGAGTATTTTTTATAAATAATCTCTATCATTTCTGCTTTATGATTTAACGCATATTTCCAGCCTTTTATACTGGCGTCTCTAAACGCCATAGCCCGCAAAGAGTGATTTATTGCTTCTTCTTTTGATGTAAAGAGTTCAAGTTGGAGATTAAAAAGTCCTATATCACTGGGGTTTATAATGTTGTATTTTACTCCTAGTTTATCAAGCTTATGCGGTTGATCCGATATAAACGCAGTCATAGCGTCTACTTTCCCATCCACAAACTCGTCAATACCGTAACTATGCTCTACCAAATGCAACTCATTTAGCGCAAGATTATATTCACTCAAAAGAGATTTAAAATTCAGAAGAAAATCTTCTTTACCGGCTGCCATAATTTTTTTGTCAATTAAATCGCTTGGGAAGTTGATTTCGGGTTGAACAATAAGTACTAAAGCAGATCTTTTAAAATAGGATGAGAGGAGTTTAATATCTTTATTGTGTAGGTAACTGACTAAAATATTTGAATTATAAATTCCGTAATTTGCTCTTTTACTTAGGACCTCTTGCACTATATCTGTTGCAAATTGATACTCTTTAAGCTCAACATCAAGCCCAACTTCTTCATAAAAACCTTTTTCTTTTGCCGCTATAAATCCTGCAAATTGGAATTGATACTTCCAATGAAGCTGCAGCGATACTTTTTCTAAGCGTTTTTGCACATCGGGATGTCCCCCGTACAAAGTTACTCCAAGAAAAAAGAGTAAAAACAGAACTCTCAAAATTCCCTCTCATTTATCTTTTTGAGCACATCTTCAAAAGAGCCTTCAACAATTTCCAAAGCCGAACAGGCAATCATCAGATTTATAGGATAATCAAAATCTTCTATAAACCTGTCATCTTTATCCCAAAAAAATCCACCCTCTTCTTTTTTTTCATTCGTCCCAAAACTGTTAATATACGAACGTGTATTTTCCATATATCCGTACACTTTTTTACCTTTGCCATAAGCATAGCCGCATTCCCAAACGGTTCCGCTGTCTGCTTCTTTACCCCTAAACGCATTGAGGTTGGCGATGACAATGTCACATTCATCTATGAGTTTTTCATTTGCTGTAAAAATATCTAGAGCGATTTTTTTCTTCTCTTGATTAAAATCTATCACATTATCGAGTGGGTAGTGTCCGCTAAAACCATATCTTTCACATAATGATGCATAGTTTTTTCCTATTTCTATGGAATTTCTTTCAAAAACATCCGGACCTGCGATATAAATATTTTTCACTCTTTCTAACCTTATTTAATTTTCAAAACATAATAGCATGTATTCAAATATAAATTCTTGAATTTAAGTCTCATTTTTATAGAATTCCTCCATATTATTTACAATAAAGAGCTAGCTATGAACAACAACACAAAATTTAGAAATATTTTCAAGAGAGCTCTCTTTTTAGTATTCATATTATCTAGTATCTTACATGCCCAAAGTGCTTCTGCTGAAAAAAGTTTTTTAACTCCAAACTATTCTTTTAAAAATATAAGCATGAACTATCTAGACTGGAGTCAACATACAGAAGAAAAAACATCAAAAAGAGATTTTTCTTACCTTGAATTTGAAGGCGGAGCCGGCTGGAATTGGGGCGAATTTTATATCTATTTTGACATTGAAAATCCTCTTGGAAAATACGAAGAGTCTACTGCTAGTGCTCAGCGTTTAGCCTTCAAGCCTGTTTTAGATGTTAATCTTTATGAAAATCTTGCCCTGCATATCCATGATTTCAATTTCCACTCAACTGACTATTATGTGCATAATTTAATTACCGGTCTCTCCTATAAAATTCAGACAGACTTCGGTTTATGGGTTCGGCCTTTTGTCGGCTCGCATTATCAGGAAAGCAGTTATTACAGCGGTTACAACGGAGTAATGACGGGATGGACTTTTTTGTATGCGTTTAACGTAATGGAGCAAAAATTTTCCCTTGCCCAGTGGCATGAGATGACTTTTGGCAGAAATGAAAAAGACGGTTATGACAATAAAAACGGTATTCAGGGCGCACTTTCATTTTGGTGGCATCCAAACGCAGTCATCACAACAGGTTTACAATACCGCTATGCAGAAAATGAGTTAGGAAGCCAAGAGTATCAGGATGGTTTTATCTATAGTTTAAAATATAATTTTTAAACATATAGGATTAAAACTTTCCTCAATCCTATCTTAAACGCAATGATGCTACAATGCCGGCATAAAAAACATTTTCGTATTTGTTTTACAAACCTCTGCTAATCTAAGCTGTTCCTTTGGGGATTGGCTATTCAATCGCTGCTTCTCGTCCCCAAATAAGGAAATCAATATGCAACAACAACTCACTCCAGCCGGCGAAAACATCGTCAATGACCTTTCACGCAGATATAATCTCTCTCATGACGCAGTTATCCATATGATTGGTGCTGTAAATAACGGCGGCGGTTCTATGGCTCAGTTTAACTGCCCGGAACTTGGCGGTTCAGGTCAATGGATGCGTGGTGGAATGACAATGGTTGGAGATATGTTTAACAACGGTCTCAAAAATACCGTAAACAATCTATGTGCTGAAATTTCAAATATTTTACAAACTACACAAATATTTCCTGTAATTCCTGCCGGCACAAAAGGGAGCGCTCAGTGGTGGCCTGCAGAACTTGGAAGCCCGTTTAGCAGCGGTTCTCAGAACAATACACGTTACGCCGTATTTGCTAATAGACTTGCAGTTGAGATAAACGGAGAAGTTACTGTTTACGACACCCTAGACAACAACATTGGCGGAGTAAGCCAACAACAAGGCGGGGATAACTCTCTGACATTTTCAAGCCAATACGGAACTATTTTGGTCTCTTCTCTTCCAATTGTATCTGGCCCAGGCAGTACAAAACAGATGCCTCAAGCTCCACAATCAAACTTTGCCCAAGCACCGATGCCTCAGGAGTTTATAGCGCCTGCTCCTGAAGTACCAAAAATGAATATTCCAACCGATGCGTCAGCCGACTCAATCATACAGCTCATAGATAAACTCTCTAAACTGCGCGACGCAGGTGCGCTTACAGACCAAGAGTTTACTTCAAAAAAAAGTGAGCTTTTAAACAGACTCTAGACCTTAGTTTGTTGCATCTGCTAAAACGGTAGATGATTCAACCGGCTAAGAAAGATATATTTAAAAGCTAATATATTTTATTGGTGAAACGCGGGCTTTTTCAATCTCTTGACGTGTTGCGTTTAATATAGCCTCTATTGCAACATCATCCGTCTTAGCTTGATTGAGTAAAGATTCAGCCTCTTCTAATTTTCCCTTATGCAGTGATATATCTGCCAGATTATTCAAAGCAAGCGGATTTACAGCATCAAGGAAGAGTATTTTTCTATACATTTCTTCTGCTTTATTGAGCTGATGTAAACCGTAATAAGCGTTTCCCAGCGCAAAAAGAATTTCCACATTCTCCGGCCAACGGGTCGATGCGGCTTTATAAGAGAGAAGTGCTTCTTGGAGCATTCCCGATTTTTCAAGCTCATAAACACAAGAGAGAAACTTTCTGGGAGTAGCCGTAGCGGGAATTTTTCCCGGAGGCAAAAGCACAACTCCCCACTTTTGACTTCTCTCCCAAATGGCTTCAAAAGTTGCAAGAGGCACAGCTTCATTTGCCTCGTCTGCAAAATGGCTTAAAACAGTCTGCATTTGTGCATCATAACCCGTCACAGGAGCATAATGCCAAAGCGGAGCCCATGAAAAACTGCGGTTTACCAAAACTATGACGGGATGACCAACGGAGAGTTCAGCTACAAGTGCATCAATATTTGGCTCTAGCTGATAAACAAGAAAACCATTGGCACGTGCCGCTGCCATGAGCTCTATTTGCAGCGTACCGCCTTTTTGTGGTATGAGTGTTCGGCTGTCTAACTCTTCAAGTGTTAAACGCGGCAGAACCTGCGCCTTAACCTGCCAATAGGAAGAGACCATTGCTATGGATGATGAAGCACAAAGTTCAGAGCGCGGAGCGACAAATGGAACATCAAGCTTGACTGAAGAGGTGTTATTGTTTAAGGGCAGAGGATTTTTTGACGAGCAGCCGCCCAAAAAAAAGAGAGCGGCTGTCACAAAGAACAGGAAAAAAGAGTTGTTCTTGTTCACGCGACTAGTTAACTATAGATTTTGTAAAGTTAAAAACTTTTGTTACTCCAAGAAGGTCAGTCACAAGCAAAACTATAAAAATAAAAACTATCGCACCGATAATCGACATACCTGCATCTGCTCCCGCAGGTAAAGTGTCTATTTTATGTGCAATTTCCGTTGCCTCTGCATCACTCATTGAGGCAATTCTAGCTTCAATAATTTTTGGGTCAACACCCATTTCTTCAAATTTTTTAGCAACATCTTCGCGGGATGTCATTTGAAAAAGTTTATCTTTAGAACTCGATGGAGCCGAGTTTCCTAAAAGAGCCTCAGTAGAAGCTATTTGAGCCAAAGAAACCTGCGCAAACAAAGTTGCACTCAACACGAACGATAAAATCAATTTAGAAAAGTTCATACAATCCCCCTTAAGGTATTTTTACACATTTTAGTTTGCGTTTACGCCAAAACTGTTGCTGATGTACTCAGCCATTTTCTCATCTGAAATCTTGCCTTCGCGTTTTTCAATAGTCTTGAGGTTTTGCACCATCACTGAGTGATAAGAGCTACTGTCAAACCCTTTATTTCTTAAATCCAATAACTTCGCTGCCAAGGCCTCTTTGCTTAGGTTGTTTAGCGGCGGTCCATAGATATTTGTCTTTTCTTCCGACGCCATCCCTTGACCGTCTGCAACCTGCACACTTACTCCAGGTTTTTCTGTGAGCTTTGGAACACCTCCGGCTTTAACGCCGTGACAATTTGCGCAACGATTGGAATACACGTCACCCACCTCAGCTGTTGTTTGCGCTACACAAACGTTTGGCAGTATTAAAGATGCCAGACTAATCATTAAAAATCCATTCTTTTTCATCATAAACTCCTTAACAAATATTCTAAATATTATCTTTATATATTTAAAAATAAACTTAAGTTTATAAATAATTTCTTACTGTTTCACTACAGTTTTCTTTAAAAAACACTTTTAAACCCCCTAAAACAAGGGCTGTAAGTAGTGTAGGATTTTTCTTACATTTTCTTCTTCTTTTGTGACTATTCTTACTAACAAAATCAAGATATTATTATAAACAATACTAATAAAATGAAGAACGAGATTACAACAATGAATATACACGCAGCACATATCAACGAACTTGTCCAAATTGACTTATTGAAGCAGATTAATACAAATTTATGTGCAGATATCGATTCCCTGCAACTGCGTGAATCTATGTTTGAGTATCGCTCAAAAATTTATAAAATACTCTTTGATACCCACCCTGAGCCGACTGCCCTCATTAGACTCTCAGACGGTCATCTTCTTGAAGCAAACCAACGTTTTGAAAAACTTTTGGGTTACACTGAGGATGAGTTTCGTGCAGTCGGAATAAAAAGATTTTTTGAAAATGATATAGAAAGAATAAGAAAGATAGCAAAAGAAGCTTTAAAAAATGGACGCTGGTTTCAAGTTGAATGTAACTTACTATCACGAGATGAAATACCAATCCCTGTTGCAATATCAGCTTCACTTATTAAACATGATGATCAAACCTTAATTCAAGCATCTCTTCGTAGGCTCTAAAACTCTCTTTCCTCTCCATAAATCAGCAATTAAAAAGCATGAAATTGTTATTATTCACCACAATATTTAAGTTAATTTGAATCTATTTCAAAAAAGGCTTAACAGAGTGGAGATAAGTAGATGTCAAACAAGAAAAAGAGTAGTCCGACCCTGAAGAAAACATTTCCAATTGTTGGCATTGGAGCTTCTGCCGGAGGTTTATCTGCTTTTGAAGCTTTTTTTTCAAGTATGTCCGAACTCAATCCGGAGATGGCTTTTGTTCTCATACAACATCTTGATCCCAATCACAAAAGTATATTGAGCGAGATTATTCAGCGTTACACGCGTATGAAAGTCTTCGAAGTTAAAGACGGTATGCCGGTACAAGCTCACTGCGTTTACATTATTCCGCCAAAGTATGATATTGCAATCTCAGATGACACCTTGCATCTGGTCACTCCTATTCAAGAACATGGACACCGTATGCCTGTTGATTTTTTCTTTCGCTCACTTGCGCAAGATAAAAAAGAAAATGCCATCGGAATAATTTTTTCAGGAACAGGATATGACGGAACAGAGGGAATCCGAGCTATCAAAGAACAAGGCGGCCTTGTCATAGCGCAAGATTTATCTACCGCTGAGTTTAACGGCATGCCAAAAAGTGCTATGGATACCGGTCTTGTAGATTATGTTCTTGCTCCTGATGAAGTTCCTTTTTATCTCATGGAAGAGTTAAAGAGACCTTCTTTGCTTTTGGGAACAAATCAAGAGAGCAATAATCTAAAAAAAATCTTTGGGCTTCTCTATGCGCAAACCGGCCATGACTTCTCAATGTACAAGCCAAACACCATTAAACGCCGTATTGAACGCCGTATGGCAGTGAATCAAATCAACTCCCTTTCACAATATCTCAAGTATCTCCAGAGTACAAAAAGTGAAGTCGATGAACTTTTTAAAGATTTGCTCATTGGTGTCACCAATTTTTTTCGTGATTCGGAAATTTTTGCTTCACTTGAAAAAAATGTTATTCCAACACTCTTTGCTAATAAAAAATCTGATTCTGCTATAAGAATTTGGGTAGCAGGATGTTCTACCGGAGAAGAGGCCTACTCTATTGCTATTTTACTTAAAGAGCATATGGAAAAATTGGATGAGCAGTATAACATTCAGCTCTTTGCTACAGACATTGATGCAAGAGCGATAGCCAAAGCTCGTACAGGACTTTACCCTGTCAGTATTGCTGAGTTTATCTCCAAAGAGAGACTCAAACGTTTTTTCACGCTTACTGAAGACGCCACTATGTACAGAATCCATAAAAACATTCGGGATATGCTTATTTTTTCTGAACATAACATCATTAAAGACCCTCCCTTTTCCAGACTTGACATGATTAGCTGTCGCAATCTTCTCATCTATATGAATGCCTCTCTTCAAAAAAAGCTTATTCCTTTGTTCCACTATTCTCTTTATCCGGAAGGAATACTCTTTTTAGGTTCTTCGGAGACTATAGGCGAGTTTAATGATTTTTTTGATGTCATCGACCAAAGAGCTAAAATCTACCGATGTAAAGATATTCCGATAAATCCTAGTATTACAACCTTCACCCGAGCTAATCACATAGAGTATATGCCATCAGCCGCGCCCATAGCACTGCAGCAAAACAAGAAAGAGATTACTCTCTCTTTGCGTGAATTAACAGAACAGACTCTTTTACAAGAGTTCGTACCCTCAGCAGCACTCATAAACTCTCACGGAGATATTTTCTACCTTCATGGGCGTACAGGCAAATACCTTGAAATGCCTGCAGGCGAAACAGGAGTAAGCAATATTTTAGTAATGGCCAGAGAAGGTTTGCAGCATGATTTGAGTGTCGCTTTACAAAAAGCCATCTTTACGGACGAGCTTGTCTCAAAAACAGAAATTCTTATGAGAACCAACGACCATTTCAACATGGTAAACCTTCAAATCCGTCCTTTGCATCTCAGTAAGGAGATGCACCAGCATGAACCTTTATATCTTGTAATTTTAGAAGAGGTTTCAGCTATTCATCAGAAGCAACTAAAAGAAGAAAAACTTCTAGAGAGCACTCCCATAAAAGATGAAAATATTAAAGATGCAGCGAGTATTAAAAAACTCCGTCAAGAATTACATCTTAAAGAGAAGTTTCTTCAAACAGCCAACGAAAAAGTTAGAACTTACAATGAAGAACTGAAATCTTTTAATGAAGAGATACAGTCCATGAACGAAGAACTCCAATCGACAAACGAAGAGCTTGAGACATCAAAAGAAGAACTGCAGTCTGTCAATGAGGAGCTCTCAACCGTAAACGCAGAACTTCAGGAAAAAGTCACCGACCTCTCCCGCTCCAACAACGACATGAACAATCTTTTAGCAGGAACGGGTATTGGAACAGTATTTGTAGACCATAAACTCCGTATCTTGCGTTTTACTCCGGCTATTACAACTATTATCAATCTCATCTCTGTGGATATCGGAAGATTTATAGGGCATATTGTCTCAAATATGCTCAATTATAACAATCTTGTCAAAGATATAAAATCTGTCCTCGATACACTCGCTCCTAAAGAGATAGAAGTACAGACGAAGAAAGGAGACTGGTACCTTATGCGAATTCAGCCTTATCGTACCGTAGAGAATGTCATTGAAGGTGCCGTCATCTCTTTTGTTGATATTACCGAGATTGTAAAAATGAGACAGGAGTTAGATTATACACATGAACTCTCAAATCTTGCCGCCATTATACGTGACTCTTATGACGCCATCATTGTACAAAACAGCGATGGGAAAATTACAACATGGAACCCTGCAGCCGTGAAACTCTACGGCTGGAGTGAAGAAGAAGCACTCACAATGTCCCTTTCGCAGAGAATTCCACCGAAGCTTTTAAAAAAAGAATTACACATACTGGATAAGTTAAAAAACGCAGAGAGTTTAGAACCTTACACAACGAAGCGCTTGTGTAAAAACGGAACTCTGCTTGATGTCTCCATTACTTATTCTGCTTTGCTCAACAAAGAAAGAAAAGTTTATGCCGTTACAAGCATAGAAAGAGCACTTCAAACAAATAACGAGAATGTTCATGAAAAGTAAAAAAAATCTCAAAGCAGACTTGCGTAAAAAGGCAGAAGCAAAATGTCTTCAAGAGCCTGTTCCGAGTATCAATGAACTCAAGTCTATGTCCCTTACAGATATAGTTGCGAAATTACATGAACTTCATGTTCACAAAATTGAACTTGAAATGCAAAATGAGGAACTCTATAAAACGCAGCTAGAACTCTATAATGCAAAAATGCGCTACTTCGAGCTTTATGACATGGCGCCTGTCGGTTACCTTACACTAGGTTGTGATGGCATTATTCTTGATGCAAATCTTGCATCCGCAGACACGATTGGGACATCGCGCGAGCAGTTGAAAAATAAAGCTCTTTCTGATTTTATCTTCTCAGATGACCAAGATCTTTACTATCTGTTTCGTAAAAAAATCGCAGACTCACAAGAGCGCCAAGTTTGTAAACTTAGAATGCAAAAATCTGATGGAAACGTCTTTTGGGCGCAAATAATAGCCAGCCCAAAAAACAAAGACTCAGAACTCTCTGCCTGTAAACTTATTTTTAACGATATTACCGAATCCAAAACACTTGAAGCCGTAGAAGAAAACAATGAAAAACTTCATACTCTCTCCAAAAACATTCTTATAGCCCGTGAAAATGAACGCAAATCTCTAGCCAGAGAAGTGCATGATCAATTAGGTCAGCTCATGACTGCACTTAAAATAGACCTTACATGGTTCAAACGCAAACTTCCACAAGGCTCTGAGGAGCTCATAACAAAGGTTGATGCTATGCTCGGGCATATCAATTTGGGTATTCAAAGTATTCGCGACATTGTTGTACAGCTCAGACCGCTCATTCTTGATGACCTCGGCCTTGAAGCCGCCATGGAATGGCATGCACAAAGATATTTGACATCTGCACACATAGAGTACGCCATAAACTTTGAAGTAAATGAGGCGTTATTGGACGAAGATCTTAAAATAGTTTTGTTTCGTATTTTTCAAGAAGCTCTGACAAACGTCATACGCCATTCAAAAGCAACAAAAACCTTTATCTCGCTGACACAAAAAAGTGAAACACTCATCTTACAAATAACCGATAACGGTATCGGCGTGACTCAAGAGCAAATTGACAGCTCTGAGTCTTTTGGACTCATAGGTATAAGAGAACGTCTTTACCCTTACGCCGGTGTACTTGAAGTGAGTGACCATGAAGGTTTGGGAACAAGCTTGCGTGTTACAATGACAGACTTTAAAAAGGAAGCTACTGATGATTAATGTGCTGATTGCAGACGACCATGCCATACTGCGTGAAGGCCTCAAAACAATTCTTTCAGAGACGGATGATGTTCGCGTTTATGCCGAAGCAGCAAGCGGTGCAGAAGTTTTGGAAAAAGTTGATGCATCCTGCTGTGACGTTATTGTATTGGATATTTCTATGCCCAAGGGAAACGGTCTTCAAACCCTGCGGGCACTCAGAGAAAAAGGAATCAAAATTCCGATTCTCATTTTAAGTATGCATGAAGAAGACCAATATGCTTTGCGTATGATTAAAGCAGGTGCAAATGGCTATCTTACAAAAGAGAGTGCTCCGGAAAAGCTTATTGAAGCCATACGCACTGTCGCCGGAGGACGAAAATATATCAGCAAAGCACTTGTTGAAAAAATGGCTTTTGCACTCGATGAAACCAGTGAAAAACTCCCGCATGAAAAACTTGCAAAACGCGAATATGAAGTTATGATCCTGATAAGCCAGGGCGACAAAACCAATGAAATAGCTGCAAAACTCGGCTTAAGCCCAAAGACCGTAAGTACCTATAAAAATCGTATCTTAGAAAAAATGCAGCTCAATAATAGTGCCGAACTTACCCGCTATGCCGTTGAAAAGAAACTCATTGAATAAGGCAAAGAAATGGCGGTAGCAGCCATTAGAGACAATTTAGACTGTTTTGCAGAGGAGTTTAAAAACATTTCTCTTTGTGGCGCCAAGATTATAAAAGCAGAGTTTGAAGCATGCACCTTTGTATCTTGCGACTTTAGTGAAACTTTCTTCTCCTCGTGCAGATTTGTTGAATGCCGCTTTGAAAACTGCAATCTGAGTCTCGTAAAACTCACAAATACCAAAATGAGCGATGTTACTTTCAACTCATGTAAAATGATAGGGATTGATTGGACGATGGGTGATTACAAAAGCCTGCTTAGTGCCGACCCTTTGCGATTTAACGAGTCTATTCTCAATGACAGTAATTTTTTCGGTTTAACGCTCGAGGGTCTGGTAATGAAAGAGTGTAAGGCAAAAGAGGTAGATTTTCGTAACTGTTCACTTTTGAGAGCCGATTTTTCAGGTACAGATTTTAAGGGAGCACTCTTTGATAAAACACACTTGGAATATGCTAATTTCACCGATGCGCAAAATACCTACATTGACATACGAACCAACTATCTCAAAGGAGCAATCTTCAGTCGCTATGAAGCTCTTTTCCTGCTTGAAATAATGGGAATCACTTTAGTATAAAACAGTTTTACAGTCCAGGAATATGCTTAATCTTTTTTCGCTTTTTTATCGTTGCGTTTTTCTTTCAAACTTTTTACCGGTGCTTTTTTCACTGCTTTTTTCGAATCTTGACCTTTTGACATAACTTCTCCTTCATTTAAAATTTCTTAATCATACATATTGTATACGACTCACGCTTAAAGTGAGTGTCAGCGTATTTTATCTGCCTTTCTTGCCCATCACTCTCACCAACGGAGTAAAAATATGATTTTTAGTACATATTAGCAGTAAAACAAGCTAAAATCATAAAAAAATCTCAATGATGGTATTAACTATTTTTGGGTTGGTGAATTTGAAAGCGGCTGTGATATGTATTTTTTAAAACTATTTTTTGTATTTCTTTTTTTTACTCCCTTCGCATATGCGGATGGGAAGTTTTATACCCTCTCCATGTGTTTGACAAAAGATTATGACGGTGCGTCTTATTTTTTGAACAGATATCTTGATGAGCCCCAAGCAAATATATTCATAGTCAAGCTTGAGGATGGTCACTACCTCACGACATACGGCTCTTTTAACTCAAGAGAAAAAGCCTTAGAGTTTATGACAAAACTCCCCCAAAGGCTCAAGCAACATAAGCCTTTTGTCAAAGAGTTTGACTATAACTTGGCAGATGACAAAAATACACAAAAATATATATTCCATAAAGAAAGTTTGAACTATTCCATCTCTGTTTGCTCATCCAAAGAGTATAAAAATGCGCTTGGATGCGTCAAGGAGTATATACCAAATCAAAAGAGCGATGTTTACATTATCAAAGATGATGATGGGCTCTACAAAACACTTTATGGTGCATTTGAGACACATGAGCAGGCACAGAGATTTGCAAACACGCTTGCTGATGTGACAAAATCCCAAGGGCCCTTTGTAAAAAAATTACCATACAGCCTCAAAGACCAACGCACTTACTTGGAGAGGATTCAAAAAAGAGAATCAAAGCAGACAAAAGCAATAGATGCAGACCAGTTTGTTAAATTTGAAAAAATTGTTATCAATGTTGATTCTAAAACACATAAGATGTCACTCCATGGTATCTTGGACGGTAAAGCAGTAGAGATCAAAAAGTACAAAGTCTCCACAGCCAAAAAAGATATGCCAAAACCCTTAGGCGAAGGCGGCATAACTTCCATATCGCTGCATCCTCATTGGTACCCCACACAAGAGACTATCAAAAATTTTAAAAAGACAAAAAACATAATTCTCCCTCCGGTTGTACCTTACGGAAATCCGCACAACTATATGGGAGAAGCAAAAATAAATCTGACACATGAAGTAAATGGTAAAAATGTATTTAGAATACACGGTACTCTAAACGAATCCAGTATAGGAAAAAGTGAATCAGGCGGCTGCATACGAATGAAAAACTCTGAAGTATTCGAACTGGCGACTTTGCTTCAGAAATACTCTGAGAAAAAAAGTATAAAAAATATCAGAGTGATTTTAAACTAACCAGTCTATCGCTTTTGATTTTGACAAAGCCGATTAGAATAACGATAATCGCGTCATTTTTAAAGCTCAAACAATTACTAAAAAATCAATCAAACGCAGCACTTAAGCAAATTATCATCAACATTTCCCTACTCTACATAAAATTAAATTGCAGAGAAATTATTATGTCAAACAGATTAGCTACAGAAGATTCCCCTTATTTACAACAGCACAAAAACAATCCTGTCGATTGGTTTCCTTGGTGTGACGAAGCGTTTGCCAAGGCAGAAGCTGAGAATAAAGCCATATTTATAAGCATTGGTTACAGTTCATGCCACTGGTGTCATGTTATGGAAGAAAAGGTGTTTGAAAATCAGGAGTGTGCCGACATCCTAAACGCAGGCTTTGTCTGTATTAAAGTTGACCGTGAAGAGAGACCGGACATTGACAAACATTATCAGGAAGTGCATCAGCTACTCAACCGCCGTGCGGGCGGCTGGCCGACCTCCATCTTCTGTACCCCGCAAAACAAACCGTTTTTTGCGGGAACCTACATTCCTCCCGAATCAACACAAGGCTCTGTTCAAGGGATGGGATTCAAGGAACTCACAACGCTTATAGCTGCTAAAGTTGCAGAAGGTGACCCGAAACTTTTTCAAAACGCAAATGAAGTTGAGGGCTTTTTAAACAAAAGAAGCCACCCAAAAGAGGCAACGGTTCTCAAAGAAGATTTTACAAAAAACTTTATGCTTCAGGCAAAAGGCAATTACGAAACCAAGCACGGCGGTTTTTCGGTAGCACCGAAATTTCCTCACTCTTCAACCCTCAACGCACTCTTAGTTGTAGACAGACTTTACGACGATATTTCAGCAAAATCTATGTACTTGCACACATTAAACTCCATGACTAAAGGCGGGATGTATGACCTTGTCGATGGCGGTTTTTGCCGTTACAGCGTGGATGATATGTTTCTGGTACCCCATTTTGAGAAAATGCTTTACGATAACGCCCTTTTATGCGACACGTATACAAAAGCATATCTCGCTTACGGCGACGAAGCACATCTGCAGATTGCCAAAGAGGTAGCTGACTTTTGGCACAATTTTATGAGCGAGGACAATCTTTTCTACAGTGCAAGCGATGCAGACAGTGAAGGTGAAGAGGGAACATATTTTGTCTACGACTACGAAGAAGTCTATACAGTTTTAAAAGAAAACGGCTATGAAAACGCAGAGTCAATGCTTGACGAGATGCAAGTGACACAGAGTGGAAACTTTGAGGGCAAAAATATCATCCGTTTTGAAAGTGGCAAAAGAGCCGACTATTTTGAAGACGTGAAACTTTTACTGCAAGATTTAAGAAAAAAACGCGAGTATCCGTTTTGTGACAAAAAAATCCAAACTTCATGGTCAAGCATGATGATCAATTCACTTTTTACTCTTGGACAGATTGACCATAAGTACACAAACAGAGCTGTTAAAAATCTCGATGCTCTCTTAAAAAGTATGTACATAGACGGTGTTCTTTACCACACAACACTCATTCATAAAACGCCAAAAGTAGCTGCGTTTTTAGAAGATTACGCATTCTTGGCTCAGGCACTCATCTCTGCGTTTAAGCAGACACAAGATGAAATCTATCTCATTCACGCACAAAGATTTGCCAACAAGGCGCTTGAAGAGTTTTACAACAAAGGAGACTGGAGCTTCAGCAGCGGAGAGTTTGTTACAAAAGCGGAAATTCACGACTTAACTTATACCAGCTCTGTCGCAATCATTGTCGATGTTTTACTCTCGCTTGGAACACTTTTAGAAGATGAAAAATACACACACTTCGCCTTTAAAACTATGGAGTACAACTCTTACGAACTTGGACGTAAACCTATCTATTGCGGGCATATGCTCATTCAAGCTCTGCGCTACTTAAAAGGAGATAGAATCATAAAATCAAATATGCAGAATCTCCTCTCAAACACTTCAAAACTGGCCACTCTCTCCTATCCTTTTGTCATGTACAAACACTCTGCAGATGAAAGTTTTATGATTTGCGGAGACAAAAGCTGTTTTGCGAATACACAAGATTTAGATAAAATTAACGACCTGATACACAAATCACTATAAGGAAAATATATGAAATCACTCTTTTTAACTCTCATTCTTACTCTTGGAGCTTTAACACTCTTTACTGCATGTGAAAGAAACGATTACCAACATCCACTCCACAGAAAATAGTTTAATCCTATGGGGTTGAACTATTTTAGCTATAATCTTCCATTAAATTTCAGGGGTGTTTCATGCTAAAAAATTTAGGTAAATATATATTTATGATTGAACTCGGCTATAAATATATCCATGTTTTCAAAAAAACATATTATCATCCGTTTATTTCACAAAAACCTGCTTATAAGCAACTCTCACTTGACCGTCAGGCATATTCAAACAGTGTTTTGGAATTTCTCAACATTGACGTAAAAGTTATAGGTACAATTCCAAAAAAAGACAAAATCCTTTATGCTATCAACCATCGCTCTCTGCTTGACATCATCGTTATGGAACATATTTTTTCTCAGCATGATAAAAGCGGGGTTTGGATTGCAAAGCAGGAACTTTTTGACGCTTTTTACGGAAAATTTTTCAAATACAGCGGTTGTATGAGTGTAGATTTAGACCACAGCAGAGGACTTTTAAGCTTTTTTAAACTCCTCAAATCTACTCTCTCGCGTGTAGAAAACCTCAATGTTTACATTTTCCCCGAAGGTGAACGCCATAAAGACGAAGGCATCAAAGAGTTTCAAAGCGGAGCGGCAAAAATTGCCAAAGCCAATGGACTTGACGTTGTGCCTGTTTACATTAACGATACTCTTGAGAGCGTTTTTAAACACGCGCCTTACAAAGAGACAAAAGTCGTTGAAGTCCATTTCGGTGACATCATAGACCATCATAACCTCGAGAGCGGATACATAGAATTATTTCACAAAGTAAAGGAAACCAAATAGTGCAAAAGATGAAACTCGGTGTAAATATAGACCATGTGGCGGTGCTGAGAGAAGCCAGACGGGTAAATGACCCTGACATTATGCAGGCACTTTATGTGGCTTGTCAAAACGGAGCCGACCAGATTACCATTCATCTTCGCGAAGACAGACGCCACATTCAGGATATTGATGCAAAGAAAATTATTCAAAGTTCTGCGGTTCCTGTAAATTTAGAGTGTTCTATCAACAAAAGCATTTTAGATATTGTTTGTGACTTAAAACCCCACCGCGCAACCTTAGTTCCCGAAAAACGCGAAGAAGTGACAACTGAGGGCGGGCTTGATGTTTTTACTTTTGAAGATCAAATTGCTTATGCCATTGAACAGCTTCACGACTCCATTATTCCTGTCTCTTTATTTGTTGACCCAAGTATAGCGGCTATGAACAAGTCACGAGAACTCGGTGCTGAGATGGTGGAACTTCACACCGGAACTTTCGCAAACCTTTTTGCCATGTTAAACTCTGCTCTGCCTTACTCAAACCATTCAGTAAAAGAGCTTGAGCTTCCTCGTTATGAACTCTCAGAGAGACTTGAACAGGCCCTCGAAGAGATTAAAAACGCAGCCGTTCATGCCAATAAAATCGGTTTAGAAGTTGCAGCCGGTCACGGACTAAACTACCACAATGTGCATGAGATGATGAAAATAAAAGAGATAATTGAATTGAACATCGGGCAAAGTATCATTGCAAGAAGTGTTTTCAGCGGTTTGGCTGATGCTGTAAAAGAGATGAAAAGATTAACAACACGAGCATGAGTAAAAAAATCATAGCCATAAGCGTCGGAGATTTAAACGGTGTCGGTATCGAGATAGCGCTCAAAGCACATAAAGAAATCTCAGAACTTTGTCAGCCTCTCTACTGCATAAACGCCGGCATGTTAAACGCGTGCGCAAAACTTCTCAATGTCGCAGTCCCTCACGATTTTAAACTCCATGAAGTACCCGGTAATTTCACAATAAACGCAGGCAAAGTAAGCGCAGAGGCTGGAAAATATGCCTATGACTCTTTTATGAGCGCTATCCGCCTTTGTGAAACGAAACAAGCCGATGCTCTTGTAACCATGCCTATACACAAAGAAGCTTGGATGATGGCCGGTTTAGAATACAAAGGCCACACTGACCTGCTCCGCAAACATTTTGACAAAGAAGCCATTATGATGCTTGGATGTGAGAAGATGTTTGTAGCACTCTTTACTGAGCATGTGCCTTTAAAAGATGTATCTTCATTTGTAGAATATAAAAGATTAAAACAATTCTTTTTAGACTTGCATGCGTCCATTCCAAAAGAAAAGATTGCTGTTCTAGGGCTTAATCCGCATGCGGGCGATAACGGTGTTTTAGGACATGAAGAACTCAGAATTACAAAAGCCATAAAAAGTGCCAATAAAAAAATTGGCTACGAGCAGTTTTTTGGCCCGATTGTTCCCGATGTTGCGTTTACTCCGCACTTTAGAAAAAACTACACTTACTTTGTAGCAATGTATCATGACCAAGGACTGGGACCGCTCAAAGCTCTCTACTTCGATGAGAGTGTCAATATTTCGCTCAATCTTCCAATTATTCGAACATCCGTCGACCATGGAACTGCGTTTGATATCGCTTACAAGGGTGAAGCTAAGACGCTCAGTTACATAAACGCAGTCAAAAGTGCACTCAAACTTCAGCCTAACTTATAATAATTATCATACTTTAAGACTATAGCCTGTAGTATTAGACAAAAGAAAAAAATTATCGTTTGATAATTATTATAAGGAATAACAATGAAAATAGTACTCTCTCTTGCATTAGCGTCAGCCTCACTGATGGCTTCAAACTTAGTAAATCAGGCGACTGAAGCTGGATTAAAACCTATTCCCGCATCAAAAACAGAGCTTATGAAACTCATTAATGACCCAAAAAATAACATTACAAATAAAAAAATAGAACTTGGAAAAAAGCTCTATTTTGACCCGAGACTCTCAAAAAGCGGACTTATCAGTTGTAACACTTGTCACAACCTCAGTGAAGGTGGCGATGACGGTGTACCTGCTGCAATCGGTCATAAATGGGCAATGAATCCACATCACCTCAACTCTCCTACTGTTTATAACGCGGTATTTTTTGACGCTCAGTTCTGGGATGGCCGTGCAAAAGATTTAGAAGAACAGGCACAAGGACCTATTCAGGCACACCCGGAGATGGCGGCTACACAAGAGCATGTAGAACAAACCGTGACTTCTATGCCTGAATATGTAGCTGAGTTTAAAGCGGCATACGGCAAAGATGTAAAAATTGACTTCGTAAAAGTAACGGACACAATCGGTCTTTTTGAGAGAACACTTGTCACTCCATCTGCTTACGATGACTTCCTAAACGGCAAAAAAGATGCAATGACTCCTGCGCAAAAAGAGGGTTTAAAAACTTTCATAGACAAAGGTTGTGCTACCTGTCACACAGGCATCTCTCTTGGTCAAGGCATGAATGCATTTAATGTCACGGCAACATATAAATTTCAGGATGTCGGTGATTTTAAAGGTGATGCAAACAATATGGTTAAAGTTCCGACACTCAGAAATATTACACAAACTGCACCATACTTCCATAATGGTCAAGTATGGAGCTTAAAAGAAGCTATTGTTGAAATGGGACGTATCCAGCTTGGAGCTGAAATTACAGACAAAGAAGCATCTTCAATAGAAGAGTTCCTAAAAGCTCTTGATGGAAGAAAACCTGCGCTTATGCTTCCTATACTTCCGGCTTCAACTGCTACAACTCCAAAACCGGATATGAACTAAAAACCTCTTCTAATTCTCGAAAAATAAAATTTTTCCTAGGCAGGGACAGATGTCCCTGCCACTAAAACGGACGAGTTCGTTTAAGTGTGTAACTTTAGTTGCTCTAAATTCTTCCTACTCCTCACCTGCTTTATTATTACAAAAAATAATAGTATAATATTTTTATCTCAACTAAAAGGGTGTAATCTATGAAACTATTGCTTCTAGCAGCTACTTTACTTTTAGCTTCAAACATAAACGCTAAAGATGTTGTATTGGATACGGGTACATCTCTGCTCTGGCAAGATGCTCCTGATAATAAAGACCTTTCCATAACCTACCCCGAAGCACAGGAATATTGCTCCAAACTTGTTATTGCCGAATATAGCGATTTTAGACTGCCTACACTTTATGAACTCCAAACAATTGTTGATTATGCAAAATATAAGCCTGCAATTCTTGAAGGCTTCAAGCATGTAGCTAATGAAACTTATTGGACTACGACAATTTTTGCTGACGATTCCCAAGAGTTGTGGACAATAAACTTCAAAAAAGGTGAGAGAAGTGTCAAGGCGAAACATTACGACAGAAATGTAAGATGTGTACAAAAGCTACAATAGCTTTTCTTTTTTTATTGGTTTTTACTCTGCAAAATGTTCAAGCACTCAGGCCTTCTGCCGTAGCCGGTTCATTTTATGAAAACGATAAAGAGAACCTTTCTGTTTATGTTAAAACCCTGCTGGAAAATGCTAAAACATTTCAAAAGCAAGAGATAAACGCCATTATTGTCCCTCATGCCGGTTATGTTTTTTCAGCGCCTACGGCAGTTATTGCCTATAAGACACTCCATAAAAAATATAAAAATATTTTTCTCATAGGTTCAAGCCATTATGCCGACTTTGACGGTGCTTCAATTTTTACAGATGGAAATTACAAGACACCTTTGGGAGAAGTCCAAGTTAATCAAGAGATTATAACTTCTCTTCAAAAAAGCTCTCCTCTTTTTACCTATATTCCTGATGCTCATACAAAAGAGCACAGTCTTGAAGTTCAACTGCCGTTTTTACAAACCATCTATGGAAACTCTTTACAAATTATTCCCATTATTATAGGAACTTCAGAGCTTAAGAGTATTGAGCAGATAGCCCAAGCCCTTAAACCTTATTTTAATGAAGAGAATCTTTTTGTCATAAGCAGTGATTTGTCTCACTACCCTGCTTATAAAGATGCAAACGCAGCAGATGCACAGACACTTGAGGCGCTGAGTAAAAACTCACCAAAAGAACTCCTAAACGCAATGAGTAAAAATGAAAATTTATTTATTCCAAATCTCCAAACATCCGCTTGTGGCTGGAGCTCACTTCTGATGCTTTTGTATGTAACGCAAGATGAAAACTATACATACGAACTGCTTGACTACACTAACTCAGGCGATACAAAATACGGTGACAAAAAAAAAGTTGTAGGTTATGGAGCGCTACGAATTTATAAAGAATCACAGAAGTTTTTTCTCACAAGTGATGAAAAACAAGAGCTTCGCAACATTGCAAAACTCTCGCTTTATGAAGCTGCTTTGAAAAACAAAAAAATTTCTCTGGATGCAGACAAAATTTCTGAAAAACTCAAACTTCCGGTCGGAGCTTTTGTGACACTTTATAAGAATGGTGTTCTTAGAGGCTGTATAGGAACATTTGAGCCCAAAGAACCTCTTTACAAAGTTGTCGCAGAGATGGCGCAGGCTGCCGCACAAAATGATACACGCTTTGAAAAAGTAAGCTCCGAAGAACTTGACAAAATAGAATTGGAAATCTCCGTTCTTACCCCTCGTCAGCAGATACATTCGCTTGATGAAATAATCTTAGGAAAACATGGTATTTACATACAAAAAGGTGCAAAAAACGGGACGTTTTTACCTCATGTTGCCATAGAAATGGGTTGGAATGCAGAACAATTTGTCGGCTACTGCGCAGAAGAAAAAGCAGGTATTGGTTATGACGGCTACAAAAATGCCAATCTCTATATCTATGAAGCAATAGTTTTTTAGTTAAATCAATAAAAGGAAAAAAAATGATAAAAATAAGTTTAGCTGCAGCACTCAGTGCTACTATCGCATCCGCATGGTTTATGCCGAGCATAAGTTTTGGAGGTGCTGGAGATGACAGTAATACGCATGTAGATAAAAACTTCGTCAGGGATGATGCGATAAAATTGGTGCAGGATACCAAAAACGCAAAGCTTTATTATGATGCAAAACCATCTGATAAAATGCATTTTTTTGAAGCCTGGGAATATTGCAAAAACATGGATTATCAAGGATTTGACGACTGGAGAGTTATCACAAAAGAAGAAGCCGTATCGCTACTTGAACTCTCTAGAAGACAAGTCAATGTCAAACATGCTTTTAAAAATGTCCAAGAAGATCTTTATTGGACATCAACTGAAGATAGGTATGAAGAGGCCTGGGTTGTTGATTTTGATTTAGGAAGATATAGTACAAAAAAACAGACAAATAAATATCGTGTTATTTGTGTAACAGAAGCGAAATAATAAGTTTGTAAAATTATTTCTTCTGTATATATTAGTAACTGATTAAAATTTAGCTACTATAGATGGTGTAATTAGTAAATTGCGGTGATATAATATTTTAAAGTCAATTAAAAAAGAGAGGTGTACATTGTTAGAAACAGAAAATGAACTTCATAAAAAGTTTTGGGAAATTTTTTCAAAACAAGACAGACAGAAGATTGATGAATTTAAAAATCATATGGATAAATTTGCAATTAATTTTAATCTTTACAAGGACGGTAACTTCATAGAACGGTCTCTACCCTTTGATGTGGTTCCGCGTATAATTTCAAAGCAGGAGTTTTCAAAAATTGAAAAAGGGCTCCAGCAGAGGGTCCAAGCTCTTAATATGTTTTTAGAAGATTTATATACTGATGCAAAAATAGTCAAAGAAGGGATTGTCCCCCAAGAGTTTGTTGAACAGGCAAGCGGCTACTTAAAAGAATTCAAAGGCTTTTCTCCATCTAAAAAGATAAGAACACACATCAACGGTATTGACCTTGTAAAAGATACCAAAAATGACGAGTGGGTTATTTTGGAAGACAATCTTAGAGTTCCAAGCGGTTCTAGTTACCCTCTTTCTATTAGAGATACTTACAGAAAAATTTATCCTGATTTTTTTGAACAACTCAAAATTGAGCCTATTAAGCAGTACCCGAGTTACATCAAAGGCGCGATGAATCATGTAAACTGTGGCGGAATAAATGTCGTTCTCACTCCGGGTAGATTTAACTCAGCCTATTATGAACATAGCTATTTGGCTCAAGAAATGGATGCTCAGCTAGTGCGTGCACATGAGCTTGAAGTCATAGATAAAAAAGTTTACTTCAAAAACTACAACGGCAAACGCATTCGTGTAGGTTCGATTTACAGAAGACTTGATGATGAGTTTATTGATCCGAAATTTTTTAATCCTGAGAGTCTCATTGGTGTTCCTGGAATTGTAGAAGCGTATTTGGCAGGGAATGTTGCTCTTATGAATGCTATCGGTAACGGTGTTGCCGATGACAAAGGTATCTACTACTTTGTTCCTAAAATGATTAAATACTACCTTGGAGAAGAACCAATCCTTCAAAACGCACCGACATACTTGCCATATTTTAAAGAAGATATGGAATATGTTTTTAACAACATTGAAAAACTTGTTATTAAAGATGTTGCAGAAGCCGGCGGATATGGCGTTTTATTTGGGCATGAGATGAGTAAACTACAACTTGAAGACTTAAAGGTAGCTATTAAAGCAAATCCAAGAAGATTTATAGCTCAAGAGCTTATAGAATTTTACGATGAAAAATGCTACCTTGACAAAGAACTCAAAGACAGAAAAGCGGACTTTAGAGCTTACGTAGTTATGGGTGAAGATATTAAAGTATGGCAGTGCGGTTTAACAAGATACGCTCTTGAAGCCGGAAACTATTTGGTGAACTCCTCACAAGGCGGCGGATTTAAAGATACATGGGTAATGGAGTTATAAGATGGAACAACTATTAACAGCAAACGTAGCGACAAACCTTTACTGGCTTGGAAGATATATAGAGAGAACAGAAGGAACACTTACTCAGATTATGGTTGCATTTGATCAGATTATAGATGTAAATAAGAATGCAGGTGTTGAGCTTTATGAAAATTTCAGTACTGAACTCGCTTATGATAGTGCTCAGGATTTTTTAAACAAAGCAATGTTTGGGGATCACTCTGCAAATTTAACTGCAATAACCGGCTATGCCAGAGAGAACGCAATCATTAGTCGTAATCATCTCAATGCTCAAGCTTTTGGAGAAATTATAGCACTTCATGCTCTCTTCCAAAAATCTTCTAATGATCTTATTGAGATTGATTATAAACTTATAGACAATGCGCACTCTCTTATCAGTGAAATGTGGGGTGAAATCTCTAAAACTGAGTATAAAAGAATAAGTGACTACTTTTTAAGACTTGGTCAACTTGTCGAAAAAGCGGACTTTAACTTCAGATTTGATGAGAATAAGGAAACCGGTATAGTTATTATTGAAGAGATACATAAAATCTTGCAAAGCTTAGATGAAGACAAAGTAGTAAAAGTAGAGCAAAAGCAAACGCAAGAGCTAGATTATGAAGCAATCATAAATGATATCCACCAAAGAATAGAAAGTTTAATCGTAAACTAATGCAGATAATGGAAATTTTTTCATCCAAACTGCCTGTTGGTGAAAACCTCGTTATAAAAAAAAGCAGATTTGAGCCACTTGCCAAGCATGACGGTTCAAAGCGTATCAGTATTGTAAGCGGTATACACGGAGATGAGCTAGAGGGCCAGTATGTTACCTATCTGCTTGCTTCTTGGCTCAAAGCGAACCCAAACGCAATCAGAGGAATTATAGACATTTATCCGGGTGTTAACGCCTTGGGGATTGACTCCATTACAAGAGGCTTTCCTCTCTATGAAGTGGACTTGAACAGAGTTTTTCCCGGAGGAGAAGATGAATTTCTTCCAGGACAGCTTGTCCATGCATTAGCACTAGATGTCAAAGGGAGCGATATTGCCATAGATATTCACTCTTCAAATATATTTCTACGTGAAATTCCCCAAATTCGTATTAACAAAGAGTTCTCAAACGCAACCCTTCCTCTTGCAAAGGAGCTCAACTGCGACTTTATCTGGATTCATGACGCAGTCACCGTTCTTGAAGCAACATTCTCGCATACGCTCAACACCTTAGGAACCAAAACTTTAGTTGTGGAAATGGGTGTTGGAATGCGTCTGACCAAAGAGTATGGTTTTCAACTTCTCACCGGAATTTTGAACCTTATGAAAAAAGAAGGCATTATAGAAACAGATGAAGCGTTTGAAGTAAGAGAGCCTTTTTCTTCTGAAGTCGGAGATGTTTTTTATCTCAATTCACCTACGAGCGGACTCTTTGTTCCCGCGCTCAGCCACTGTGATATCATCAAACAAGATGATAAAATCGGTGATATTGTCAACCCACTCACAGGAGAGATAATCGAAACACTTTTTGCTCCGCATGATGGCATCCTCTTTACGCTTCGAGAGTATCCGGTTGTCTACGAGGGTTCACTTATTGCAAGAATTTTTGGAGGTTCTGATGAAAAAAATTGAAATATTCAAACTCACTTCACTCAACCGTGAACCTCTTCTTGTTGAAGGCTACCTTTTTGAGGGCAGCGACCCGGAAGCTCCGAGTGTAGCAATCGTTGGAGCGATGGAGGGAAAAACTATTTTACCGCTTTACAGCGCTTCAAAACTCATTGACTTTTTAAAAAACAGTATTAGTGATTCTAAAAAAATTCTTGGGAATATTTTGATTATTCCTTCCATTAATCACTACGCTTTGAACATTAACGAGCGATTTTGGCCGCTTGACAAAACAAACCTTAATATGATGTTTCCGGGGTATGACAAAGGTGAAACAACACAACGCATAGCTAAAAAAGTTTTCGACGCCATTGAAGGCTATACTCATGGGATTATTTTAGAGACCAGAGAAGATTTATCTACCTGTATGCCCTATGTTAAAGAGTTTAAATCCGGTTTTGAAGATTTGGAAGATGCTAAAAAATTTGGTCTTAAAATCATTCACTACAAAGCGCTTAGACCTACAGACACGGTTTCACTTCAGTACAACTGGCAGCTTTGGGGTACAAAAGCGCACTCAATTGTCTGTCCGGGTGAAACAGAGCTCAATGAAAACTCCGATGAAATTTTTGAGTCACTTGTGAATTATCTCAATAAAAACAATATCATCAAACACAAGTTTTTAAGTGCTTACGAATCTGCAATTATCACTTCAGAGGATATTGAAATTATTAAAACGCCAAAAAGCGGTATTTTTATTCCTACAAAAAAAATAGGAACACAAGTGATAGAAGATGAAATTATAGGCAAAGTACTCCACTCACTTGAAGGAAAGGTAATCCATAAAATAATTGCTCCATGCAACGGAGTTATTACCTGTTCTTACAAAAATGCTCTGATTTTAGAAAACGCGGTGGCTTTTAGGATTATAAAAAATTCCTAATTTCACTGCGTTTGCGTTTGATTTTTAAAGCCGAAAAAGCTTTGTGACTGCGTTTGCTCTTGCATCTGT